>Ga0272449_1000044_pt1 | contig 178826 bp, 148 predicted proteins | sample YNPCB0241_FD_198679 | JGI IMG/M metagenome (GOLD analysis project Ga0272449, IMG submission 198679) | Hot spring sediment microbial communities from Yellowstone National Park, WY, United States - YNP-CB-024-1 | ecosystem: Environmental > Aquatic > Thermal springs > Hot (42-90C) > Sediment...
GTGATTTTGGAGACAGCAAGAGTCAAATCTTCCGCGAATCTCCCCTGCAATATCACCTCTCTCCCTTCCTGGAAGGGGTCTGGCAAAGAGCCCTCATAAAAGCAGTTCAAGAAGTTCCCATTGGCATCAACGATCTTGAAACTGTAGTTGAAAGGCTTCTTTTCCGTGACTTCACGCACAATGCCAGTAACCCTGAAGTCTTTTCCTTTTAGCGATTGGCTCATTCTAAGTGCCTGTTCGATGTCAAGCTGGTATATTCCCGCGGATAAAGATGACATCACTACCAAAGCCCCCACAAAAGCAATCGCAACAACGACCAAAACCGATAAGAGCCTTTTCATCTGCAAGGTTTCAAAACGCCCGCACTAATCTAGCAAAAGAAAAGACCTCATGCAACAAAAAGGACATAAATCAGATAGAAAATCTAAAAGGAACTCAAGCAACTGAATATGAATTCTGAACGAGAATGCTCTAAAGTTTCTTGTAATGTCTATGACATGCGGTTCGAAAATGTTCTAAAGGGCGTAAAACACCTATTTTTTGGCCGTGTAGCGAGAAGGGAGGGTGCCACGGACGGGCAATGCAAGAATCTCTACGAGATTTTTGGAAAATGTCGAACCTCTATTATGTCCTTTCGGGCTTTTCAGCTTGGCAAACTGACAAACGGAAAAAAATCAGTACCAAAACGAGACAGGTCTATCAAAGCAATCCTCGTGGCAACCCTTAACTAGGTTGGAGGCGGGCTCCTTTACGGCACTTTCCAGTCCGCACGCGCGCCCCGCCCGCTTCAAAGCAACGCGTGGCGGCTCAATGGTTACTGCTTCACCACGACCCGTGAGACCCGTGCGAGCCGTGGGACCCATGCGAAGCATGAGAGCCATGTGAGCCATGGGAACCATGCGAACCATGAGACCCGTGCGACGCATGTGAACCATGTGAGCCATGGGAACCATGCGAACCATGCGAACCGTGGGAGCAGTGTTGTTCTACACCCAAATCGCTTGCAGGTCCAAGTTCACTTCCATGCGAGGCACCAAGCGCATGACCACTTGTCCCGGCCATCATGAGGAAAGCGGCGATTGATGCAGCCTTCCCTCGCGTGACCTTTCCTTCCTCGCTTGAAAGAAAGTCTTGGACCTTTTTTCTGAAGGTTGGCAGCTTCTTTGAAGCCATAGAAACCCCTCCAACAGAGTCTCAACCATATTTTGCAAAACGCAAAAAAAATAGTCAAGTCTTTTTTATGACGATCAAAAATAATTTTTGCCACCACCCTTTTCTCGAGGGACGCATGCAATCAAATCCAAGTGTCAGGAATGGGTCATGGAGGCTGTCCTCCCTCCTTTTCTTCTTCCTCTTCAGCGTCCCTATCCTCCTCTTCCAACTTTTTTCCTTCCAGCATGGTCGAGATCACCTTCTCACTGAACTTGACTTCATTAAGCCTGACGCAGATCAAGATGTCTTCTTTCGGAAATCTTGCCTCCAGCGTCGAAATAAACTCCCTTGCCTTTTCGTCCTCGATTGCCTTGATTTGTTCCACATTCTCATCGATGGTGCGAACGAGATTCAGCATGTCTCTGTAAAGTTCACGATTCTTTTGGTTCCACAAAAGGGCAAGGAGCTCTGAAAGTACCTCGTTTTGTTTCTCCAGGACCTCCCGCTTCATCGCTTCCACCACCCGTTTCTTACCGATAGTTTGAGCCCTAAAACCCTTGAAGTACCTAGCATAAACCAAAGGCTCGACCCGCCTTATCATCTCGAGCAGGACAGGAACATCGATCGAACGCACCAGCCTTTCAAAGTGGTTCGAAAGGAGACGCATAGCAGAAAGTGCGCCCATAGAAACCTCCGTCGAAAGAGGCTTTCGTTTAGCCTTTTTTCAGAAACTTGTCAAGGACAGCCAAAGCCCAAAAATTGCGGATAGAAACTTTTGAGTGTTACGCATTTTTATGGGCCGACCCTAACTCTTCTCGCTCACTTTCCACTTCATCCTGACCGCAAAACTCGGAAGCAAAGTACATTTGCAAAAAAGGGCACTGATGCTATAATATCCCACAGGAGGTTGGAATGGACATGGTCTGTCCGTTTTGCGGCAAGAAGCAGACTAGCGACAACGAACTTCTGCCCGGCCAGCAGGTATTCTGTGAGGATTGTGGGGCAAGTTTTGTGGTTCCAGTGCAAATCTCTGATGTGATGATAGATTCTGAAGATGTAGATGATGAAGATAGAAAGGCCACCAGAAAGATTACCGCGTCATGGCTCAAGGATTCTGAAACTAAAAGCAAGTCTGTGCCAACAGAACAAGGGTCGAAACCCCCGGGCACATACGGCTTGAGAGCCGAGAAAATCGTGAATGCAACAGAAGAGGTAGTGCCTTTTGCCCGCAATGTGAGAGCATTCAGGGCTAAAGCCAGGGTGGAACAACGCTCGGGAGAGACACCTAAAGAGGACCAGACAACCGAAAAACCCTTTGTAAGAACAAAGACTTCCGAGGCAGCGGAAATCGTTTCGGAAGTAACAGAGAAGCCAACCCCAGAAATAGGGGAAACACAAGAGTTTGTGCCTCCCAAGAGTCGCATAGACGACCTGATTCTACAAAGTATTGGTCCAGAAGTGGCGATAGAGCCAGGAAAAGAGGCTATCCTCGATATAAGTTTTGATGACCTGAGCCAAACTGACCTGGGGCAGATTGAGTTAGCACACGAGGCACAAGGTCACATAGACATTGATTCGATTCTTGCCGAGGAGTCGGATGTCTTTCGTCTGGGGACAACCACTGATAAGAAGCCCGAAGAACCTGGAGGGGAGCAGAGCGCTCGCGAGCCAAAAGTATCGGGTCTTGGGTTGCCTGACGAATGGCTTAGCGTGCCACTTTCGGAGGAACCAGTCTCAAGCGAACGACAATCCGCAGAAATGCCTGTTGATCTTTCTTTGTCAGTGGATGTTCCTCCAATCCCAGAAATAAGCCTGGGAGTTACCGAGGTTGGGCAGGTAGTGCCTCAAGGTATGGATAGACCTGTTGTGCCTCCCACCATCGAGCCAGTGAAGCCAAGAATAAAGAGGGTATCGTCTGCGTCTCCAGTTAAGATTTCGCTTGTAGCTATGCTTATCTTCGTGATCGTTGGTCTCATCCTGGGGCAGACAGATTATGGGTATTTCGGGATGAACCTCATGTTCCCACCAGAAAAGGGAGGGGTGGCAGGGGTAAAGGTGGCATTGCCGAAAAGTGAGGCCTCGGGCATCTTTAGGGACACATGCGAGGCATTCATTTCCGAGATTGGAAGACTCGAAAAAAGGCTAGCAGAAGAGCCAAGAGATACGCAGGCAAAGCAAGCACTTTGCGAGGTTCTCGCTCGCTTTCGAGAAAGATACCCGACGACTTTCTTGACGAACGAGAGGTATTTGAGGCGCTTAGAACAACTGATGAAGGAAGTTGATCTGCCCCAGCATCTGAAAGGGATGATACAGGCGATACAACTGCTCGGTTCAGGGTCGCTCGAGGAGGCGAAGTCCATTCTACACGGCCTTAGGGCAGGTCATGGTGACAACGCAGATGTGTTGTATTTGCTGGGCAAGGTTGCCTTGGCCCAAAAGGACCTTGCCGAGGCGCAAAAGTTTTTCGAATCAGGATTGCTAAAAAATCCAGATTATCTGGCATTGAGATATTTTCTGGCGAAGACCTATCTTGAAAGAGGGGATATAAAGTCTGCAAAAGCAATGGTGCAAGATTTGCTAAGCAGGGAGCCAGACCATTTTGGCGCCAAAACTCTTATGGCGACGATTGCACTCAAAGAAAAGGACATTGCAACAGCAAGGAAAGAAGCAACTGAGGTGGTCGAGAGGGCTGATAGGACCCTGTGGATTGACGAGGTGTTTGATGCGCACAAGACCATAGCAGAGGCTTACAGGCTCGAAGGGGACGAGCAGGGTTTTGTTCGTGAGCTAAAGGTTGCCCTAACCATCAAGCCAACCGACGAGGAGGTTTCAGCCAGCGCTGCTGAGGCTCTGCTTGGCATGAGAAAGCCAGAGGAGGCATTGAGCGTTCTAGAGCCTTGCTGGAACAAGAAGTGCGAAGGGGCTCACTTCTTGAAGGTGTTTTTGAAGGCTTCTCTATTTGCGATGGACACAAAAAAGGCAGAAGAGGCTTTGAAGATAGGCGTTGATAAGTATCCGAAGGACGCTGAATTTTACTGCATCTATGGTCGTTATTTGCTTGAAAGTGATATGGTGAAGGCTGCTACCACCCAACTTAGAAAGGCTTTGGAGGCGGATGACACTTATGCTGACGCCTATATCCTGCTTACCGAGTCGCTAAGGAGAGAGGCAAAACTTACCGAGGCAAGAGATTTGCTAAAGGATGGGCTTCAGAAGGTGAAGGAAAGGTCGAGACTACTTTTCGCGCTTGCAGAGACCTATCGGGAGATGCGTGATTATCAAGGTGCGGAATCTGCCCTAAGGGAAATCTTGACAACCGAGCCTAACAATACACAGGTCCACGAGATGCTTGGTCAGGTGTTGCTTTCTGCATCGAGACCAGAGGAGGCTAGTGTGATCCTTGGGGCTCTGTTTGCTAGGAAGACTTTGAGCAAAGAGGGGACTTTGAGCCTCGCGCAGGCTTATCTACTTTCTGGAAAAGCCCAAAAAGCAAAGGAGGTGCTTGCGACGATCTATGACGAAACGAACTTTGACCCCCAGATAGCGTGCGAGTATGGGAAGGTCCTGCTCGAGGCAAGTGCGTATGACGAGGCACAAAAGGTGTTGAAGCGTGTTCTGGAGCAGTTCCCAGGTTATGCGCTTGCGCACTACTACATGGGTGTTTTGCTGAGCAGAAGAAATGAACTGAAAAAGGCTATTGAGTCCCTCACTAAGGCGGTTCAGATAGAGCCAAACGACACTAGATTCCGTTTCGAACTTGCCCGCGTTCTGGTGGCAAGTGGTGGCGATGACAATATCAAGGAGGCTCAGGGTCATCTAGACAAGGTGGTCCAGGCTTATCAGAATGCCCAAGTTCCCGCCGAAGCACGCAACCCCGATGTTTTTGTGCTAAGGGGGCAACTCCTTTTTGGCAAGCAAAAGTATTCTCAGGCGCTGAAAGACTTCGAGCAAGCACTTGCGATGCAACCAGCAAGACTCGATATATTGGTTGGATGCGGTCGCTCGCTGTTCGAGATGGCTCGTTACGACGAAGCAGTCCCTTATTTCCAGCAGGTGATAACCAGAGAACCGATGCATCCAGACGCAAACTATTACTTAGGTCGAATCAGTTTGAGGAACGGACAAATAGAAAAAGCAAAACTGTATCTGGAACATTCCATTCAAAAGGACGGCACGAGATACCCCGAGGCGTATCGTCTCCTAGGATTGATCTATCGAGACCAGAATCTGGTTCCGCTGGCGCGCCGATACCTGGCGAAATACCTTGAGCTCGCACCCAAGAACACAAGAGAGGCGGAAGAGGTGCAGGGCATTTTGGACAGGATGCGCTAGGCGGTCGCCCATGTGACACACGACCAATCCAGAAGTTTGCCTCTTTTGGAAATGCAGGTATGATTTTTTAGGCTACGCGGCGGTCACCTCGATGAACAGCCCTTGTGACCTCCCCAACGAAATCTCGAAAATTCACATTTTGGGGATCGGCGGGACTGCAATGGCAGGGCTTGCTGGGCTGTTTTCTGCGATCGGGAAGAAGGTCAGGGGTTCTGATAGTCAGGCTCCATATCCACCCATGGGCACACTCCTTGCTGAACTCGGGATCCCTGTGTCACATCCATACAGCAAGGCAAACCTTGATTATAAGCCAGACCTCGTCGTGATCGGAAATGTGATTAGAAAGACAAACGAAGAAGCAATGGCAGTTCTGGAGCAAGGCATCCCTTACATGTCAATGCCCGAGGCACTCAGGCATTTCTTCTTGCGTGGCAAGACATCGGTAGTTGTTTCTGGCACACACGGTAAGACAACAACCACATCACTCGTCGCTCATCTTCTTGCAGAGCATAACCAAGACCCAGGGTTTTTGATCGGCGGAATTCCTTTGAACTTCCAAAGAAACTTTCGTTTCGGTGGAGGCAGGTTTTTCGTGGTCGAGGGCGACGAATACGATACAGCCTTTTTTGACAAGATGCCAAAGTTCTGGCACTACGAACCAAAGGCTGGGATTATTACGAACATCGAATACGACCATGCAGACATATATAAAGATCTGGGGCAGATTGTGGGGGTCTTCAGGGAGTTTGCAAGATTGCTTCCAAAAGGGGCGCCTTTGGTTATCCCTCACGGTGACAAGGTTGTGGAAGAAGCAACTAAAGGCTCGGATGCGAGAATCGTTACATTTGGGCTAAATGAAGGTGATTTTTGCGCTAAGGACATAAGGCTTGACGAGGCAGGCTCTGTGTTCGAACTCCATGTGCGTGGCGAACGATATGGAACATTCAGGCTTCCGCTTCTTGGATTACATAATCTTAAGAACTGCCTTGCCGCAGTGGCGCTTGTTTATCAATTTATCGAACCTGTTCGTTTGCGAGAGGCACTCTTGACATTTAAGGGCGTCAAAAAAAGACAAGAGGTTATCGGTAGCGTAAAAGATATTGTTGTCATTGACGATTTTGCACATCATCCAACAGCAGTTCGAGAGACTATCATGGCGATAAGGTCTCATTACAACCGTCGAGTAATAGCGCTTTTCGAACCTGAATCGAACACAAGCAGAAGAAAGGTGTTTCAAAATGAATATGTGCAGGCTTTCCGACTGGCTGACAGGGTGTTTTTCTCGAAGGTTCTTGAAAAACCAGATAGCCTCAGACCAGAAGAAAAACTGGACCTTGGCAAACTTTGCGAAGACATAAGTGCGCTTGGGGTAAAAGCACAGGTGATAGAGAACATAGATGAACTTGCAATGGAGGTCGCAAAAGAGGCAATGCCCCATGACATCATTCTAGTCATGAGCGGAAGGGATTTTCAGGGAGTCCACCACAAGATTCTGGCTAACCTTGAAAAGATTTGGGATGCCAAAAGGGATTTTTGAAGGCTAGAAAATGCCATTTTTCGTGGTTTTATCACGCCAAAAAGAAAAGCCTTGACAACTAGCATAGTGTGACTTACATTCAACATGGGGTTTGTGGGGTGCGATATGGTTATTGACGAGACAATAAAGTTCGACAAACGGGTTGCAGAGATGCTCATCCGCTGGGGAAAGATGAGCCGTTCGGAGCTCGCTGAGTATTTGCAAAAACTTGAAGATGTCTCGGAAAAAGCCGAGGTTGTAAGGATACCCTTGGAGAAGGACAAAGACGCCAAGGACGGTAATAAGCCAACATGAGGCTTGGAAAAGACTATGGGAACCGATGAACAAGAAAAGAAAGGGTGCGAGGAGGCGATCAGGCATAGCGAGGTTGCCTTTTCTTCATTTATTCTGTCGCTTGGCACCTCAGCCCTGCTCTATCTAGGTTTTGCGGAAGACCCAACCACGGGGAAAAAAGAGGTAAACCTCCCTATGGCGAGGCATGTGATTGATACACTTGCCATGCTCAAGGAAAAGACAAAGGGAAACCTGGAAGAAGACGAGGAAAAACTTATTGATACGATGCTTTTCGACCTCAGACTGAAGTTTGTCGAGGTCTGCGAAAGAAAGAAAGCAGGATAAGGAGGCGTTATGGCAGAAAATGTGATCCATCTGGAGGATTCCACATTTGACTCGATGGTGTTGCAATCGAAACTACCAGTCATAGTTGATTTTTGGGCGCCGTGGTGTGCACCATGCAGGGCGATTGCGCCTGTGCTGGAAGAAGTCGCCCAAAGATATCAGGGCAAGGTTGTGGTGGCAAAGATGAATGTGGACGAGCACACAAAAGTTGCAACACAGTATCAGATTACAGCCATACCAACCCTTCTGTTCTTCAAAGGGGGGAAGGTCGTTCAACAGATTGTGGGTGCTGTGCCAAAGGGAAAGATCGTCGAGGCTGTGGAACAACTTTTATAACCTCTGCGTGCTGTCCATAATCCGATTTTTTGGATTCATGGGTTTTTGGCCTTTATGAGCTTCTACCTTTTTACAGCGACATAGCCAAGAGCCGCCTTGGTAATCCTGTGCCCAAAATCCAGATGAACTTAGAAGTGCCGAAAGCCAGTGCGCTCTGGTAGCGCTATTGGCTTACCTTCCCGCAAAACAATGATTTGATTCTCTCTTTCGGTTATTACCCCCACTTTCTTCAGGCCCAATGTTTCTATTCCCTGTGCAAAGGACGGTGCAATGCAGACCAAAAGTTCATAATCCTCTCCACCCGTAAGGGCTTCGAGAAATGGGTCAACACCGAGGAGGCGCGACGCCTCTAACGCTTGCTCATGCACAGGGAGAGTTTCACACTCTATGACCGCACCAACTCTGGACTGTCGAAGGATATGGGACAAATCCTGCAAGAAACCATCCGATATGTCTATCATTGCGTGAACCCCTTCTATTTTGGAAAGGGCTTCTGACAACGCAAGGCGAGGGGAAGGTCTTTTGAATGCTGAGACCAGAAAGCCAAACCGCATAGCTTCGTTTGAAGACCTTAGCAAGAGCTTCAGCCCAAGTGCTGAACTGCCAAGGTATCCACTCACATAGATAAGGTCGCCAGGCTTTGCCCCGCTCCTCAGAATCGGCTTGTCACCACAAAGAACCCCAACAGCGGTGATGCTTATAGCTAGACCGCCATTAGCCCTGCTCATGTTTCCCCCACACACAGAACAGTCCACCGATTCACAGGCCATGGAAACACCTCTTGCGATCTCGAGAAGTGCCTTCTTGTCAAAACCTTCAGGCAAAAAGAGGCTTATAAGAACAGAAAGGGGGCGTGCACCCATTGCAGAGATGTCAGAGATGTTCACCATGACCGCTTTGTAACCCACATCTTCGAACGAGCAAATATCCCTTGTAAAATGAACCCCCTCCACAAGCGAATCCGTGGTAAGCACGACTTCGTTCGAAGGTAAGCCGAGGACACAGGCGTCATCGGATGGACCTAAGGGCAGGCAAGGCTTTGCTCTGATTTCACTCAAAAAGAGGCGGATTAGGGAAAACTCATCTAACATCATCATTCACCTACATCAACATTCTCAAGGCGCCCCCCAATAACCTTCAAAAGCCTTATTCTCCTGCCCTTGACCTCCCCTCCACGGACAACCAATTTCCCTGAGCATCCGCTGAACTCAAACCCTTCCAGAGCAACCGAGAGTGGAGGCGAGGTGGCTAAGGTCAGTGCCTGATTTTGAACGACCAGATTCGCAAGAACTTTAGCGTCTTCGACCTCACATTCGAAACTAACATCAGACAAGACTGGAATGATAGCACCCTCGAATGAGTCCAAAGACCTTGTCAGACCTTGTTCATACTGCCACGAAGGAGAGCCGAGGACGACCACGCCCTTCCCATCGTTCCTCAAAAGTCTATAAAACTCCATGAATCCAAGGATTCGTCGTGCCATCATCGTATCCACTGCAAGAAAGACAGCAGTTCTTGATATGTCACCCCCACCAATCCACTGTTCTGCCTCCCTTGCAACTCTTCCTTCCTCGTTCCTTGCCACAACGAACCTTGCTAAGCGGATGCCTGAACCTTGAGCGATACTTGCAACGATGTCTGCGACACTTTTGTAATAGGCCCTGTCTTTCTCGATAAGCACAAGTGCCTGCACCTTAGCCACCCGAACTGCAAAATCAATAAGCGGCTCAAGGATTTCCTGCTTGGATGACCTTACCCATACGACATTGGAGTTTTCTTTACTAACATGAACTCGACCCAGTGCCAAAAACCTTTGACCATAAGTGTCTGCCGCATGCGCTAGTGCTTTTGCCTCCATGTCCCCTATCCCACCTATGGCAAGTACACACCCAGACTCCCTTGCCTTCTGCACAACTCCAGCAAAGTCCCGAGTAGAGGTATCGAACCTTATCGTATCACCGCCATCACCCAGAATATTCGCCACCTTTTCCCCAATGTCCTTGTGAGGTCCTGAAAGCGGCAAAAGAAGGCAGACCGGAGGAGTATGTTTGTTCTGCTCTTGTGCTATCAAAAAAAGGGGGAACCACAGTTCAAATAAACATACACCGAAAGCTGTGACGAACCACGTGGTTTTCATCTCATCTTCGTAAGCGTCGAGAACCTGAAGACAAAGACCACAAACTCAAGACTGAGGTCACAACCTTCAAGTTGGGCGGACGGATCATAAAAAGCTAAGATAAAAAAGCGAAAGAAGAGATCGGGCAGAAAGACAATTTGACTTTCTCACCTTGCGATATTCACGCAGGTCTTTTGAAAGTGCCATCAGCGGGACGCCTCACGATACATGAGTTCGGCAATCCTGTAAGAAGACCGCTCCAAAGCCTTTATCGCTGCAAGGATTGCCTGCGGATCGTCCCCGTTCCTAGCCTTCCTGCACGCCTCCAGATCGGCTTGAATCTGAGCGACCTCTGCGTCTGTCAGATAGTTCAGGAACTCCTCAAGTGACCTTTCGGTTGTATATATCAAGCCATCTGCCCTCATCTTGAGCTGGGCAAGCTCTTGCTTAGCCCTATCTTCTTCGGCCTTTTCCTCTGCCTCTTTTATGATCCTTTCAATCTCTCGCTCTGTAAGCCCTGATGTTGGTCTAACCCTCACGCTTTGCTGTGCGCCAGTCCCAAGGTCCCTGGCTGTGACGCTTAGGATCCCATTCACATCCACTTCGAATGTGACCTCGATCTTTGGCACACCCCTTCTTGCTGGTGGGATTCCAAGTAGTTCAAACCTCGCCAGCGATTTATTGTCTTTTGCCATCGGTCTCTCACCCTGCAAAACGTGGATGTTCACAAGGGGCTGATAATCTTCGGCAGTAGTAAACACCTCGCTCACGGAACAAGGGATGGCGGTATTCCTTTCGATGAGCTTTGTGAAAATGCCTCCCTGCGTCTCGATGCCTAAGGACAAGGGCACGACATCGAGCAAGATAACATCCCCGACCTGCCCACGCAAAATCCCACCCTGAATCGCGGCACCAATCGCTACTGCTTCGTCTGGGTTGACGTTTCTAGATGGTTGCATCTTGAAAAACGAGGCTACTTTTTGCTGAACTAAAGGCATCTTTGTAACACCGCCTACGAGCAGAACCTCATCAATGTCAGCAACTGTGAGCCCTGCATCCTCGAGCGCCAACCTGCAATGCTCCAATGTCTTTTCAATCAAATCTTCGCACATCTCCTCGAGACGCTTGCGGGTCAACACATATCTTAGGTGTTTAGGACCCGACTGGTCTGAATAGATGAATGGAAGGTTGATCTCAACTTCGGTCACACTGGAAAGGTCAATCTTCGCCTTTTCTGCTGCATCTCTGAGCCTCTGCAGGGCGACAAGGTCTTTCATTAGGTCCACTCCATACTGGCTCTGAAAGTGCTTCGCCAGAAGCTCTACAATCATCGAATCTATGTCGTCGCCGCCCAGAAATGTATCGCCGTGCGTTGACTTCACCTGAAAGACCCCTTCGCCTATCTCGAGAATAGAGATATCGAATGTCCCACCACCAAGGTCATATACTGCAACCCGACCACTCGCACGCCTTGAAAGCCCGTAAGCAAGGGCAGCAGCAGTTGGCTCGTTGATGATCCTCAAGACATTGAGCCCTGCAATTCTACCTGCATCCCTCGTTGCCTGTCTTTGAGTGTCATCGAAATAGGCAGGAACGGTGATCACAGCATCCTCGACCTTCTCGCCAAGATACTCTTCTGCAATCTCTCGCATCGCCATTAAAATCTGAGCGGATATTTCCTGAGGGGTGTAAACTCTACCAGCAATCTCGACAGCCGCATCTCCATTCTCGCGAGCCACTACCTTGTATGGATATGTCGCACGCACACGCTGGACCTCGGGAGAATCGAACTTCCTCCCCATAAGCCTTTTCACCGCGAATACCGTGTTGCGTGCGTTTATGATCGCCTGGCGCTTAGCCACATTGCCAACCAGCCGCTCCCCATCTTCTGAGATTGCAACTACCGAGGGCGTGGTCCTGCTTCCCTCAGCATTAGGGATCACCACCGGGTTGCCCGCCTCGACAACTGCAACACAACTGTTTGTTGTTCCTAGGTCTATACCTATGACTGCACCCATCGCCCAACCTCATGAGAAGGGCAATATTAGTATATCACACATGAAAAAGAAAAGAAATAGTTTTTCAAGGATGCTTATTCGACCAGTGCATACAAGAGGTTCCCAGATTTTATCCGAATTTGTAGGTTGACTTGGTGCAGGTGCTTATATACATTATGCCTAACCTTGGGCGAGAACGATGCCAAGATGAAACACCTAAAGTTGGAAGCAATTTTGCTTGTGGCTTCTTGGTCTTTTTTTGCTTTCTGTGGGAATGGGTTCGCCAAAACCCAGAACAAGGACGAGCAAGTTCAGGAAGTGAACCCAGAGGAAAAACAAGCAACGGAAGAGACAGTGCCTGTGGAAAAAGGGGTGGAGACCGAGCCAAAAGAAGAGGCGAACAAAGGCGAAACCAACGAAGGCGAGGAAGAAGAGATTCCTTCGCTCGAGGAGATCCTCAAGGACGGTGGGCGCGGAACATACAAGGAGTTCGAAGGTGAGGGCACAAAGGCAAAAAAGGGAGCGTTCTGGATCGAGCATCACGGTTATTTCAGACTCAGAGCAGAGGGATTCTACAGGGCTCATCTGGGCACAGATTATCGGGATCTGAACAGACTGGTGGTTACCTCTGGTTTCTTGCCACCTCTGACAGACAACCTTGCGAATGCGAACTCGACGAACAAGCAAGAGGTTGGGCCACAAGGGGAAGACTGGCTTGCAGGGGCAAATATTAGGTTCAGGTATAAACCTGTGCTACATATTTCTCCGTCTATCGGGATTCATGCGGAAGTTGATGTGTTCGACAATCTTATCCTTGGTAGCACACCTGATTACTACCCTGATAGACCAGACGCACCGATGGCACTTTTTTCAAGGTCACAGGCGCCAGAGACCTCGGGCGTAAATGCCTTGAAGGATTCCATCCGTGCTAAGCAGGCTTATGTGACATGGGACATATTGACGCCAGCAGGGCAGGATGGACCGTTCTTGAGATTTAGTGCGGGTAAGATGGCTACACACTGGGGGCTTGGTATTGTGGAAAACGACGGAGAAGGGATTGATGCAAACTTTGGCACATATGTGGATAGGGCTTCTATCATGGCTCGCCTTTTCGGCTTCTATTTCAATGTCGGCTACGGTTGGGTCTCGTCTGGTCCCACTTCGGCAAGCCCCAAAGTCGCCTTTGGCGAGCCTCATGATTTGACGGACAAGGACGATGTGACAGAGATCACATTCTATGCGTTTTCCAAGCCCGTGACGGATGCAGAAAAAAGGGCTAGGTATCAAAGGCTGAGGGTGAAAAACAAGCCATGCCTCGATTATGGGATATTTTTTGCATGGAAAAGGCAGAAATACGATATAAACTCGGACGATTACAAGAAATACATCGCTGGAGAGATCGACCCTTCAAACACGAGTGGCGAGAACGGCTTCAATAGTTTGCATCTTATAAAAAGGAATGCGTGGGTTCTGACTTCAGATGCATGGGTGAAGTTCGAATGGTTTTTCCAGACAAGAAGGAAACTAAGGCTGGAGTTGGAGGCAGCAGGCATCGTTGGTCGCGTGGGTGGAGTGCTTGAGAGTGACCCATCGTTTTCAATGGAACTAAGGAGCTTTGGCTTTGCGTTCGAAAGCGAGTTCGAGTTTAAAAACCTGTCTTTTGGCTTCGACACAGGACTTGCTTCAGGCGACAAGGCTGAATACTTTGGTTTTCTTGACAGGTCTAACTTCGTTGGACAAAGAAACGACAGACTAGCGTCTTTCTATTTCAACCCCGACTATCATGTGGACAACCTTTTGTTCAGGCGGGTCATTGGCACTGTAACGAATGCGACCTACTTCAAGCCTTGGGTCCAGTACGACCTTTTCGACTCGGAAAAGGATGCCTTGGCTGGAAAACTTTCGATAATGTATGCAAGGGCGCTAGAAAAGACAGCGACCCCTGGTGACGACCCCAATCTTGGGGTCGAACTGAATCTCAACCTTTTTTACAAAGAAAAAGGCTTTATCCATGCTGGGCTCGAGTGGGCTGTGCTGTGGCCACTTGGCGCCTTTGACTTGATCCCGAGTTTCCCACCCGATAATCCATCCAAGCAAAGCAAGACCTCGCGGTGGTCAACCGCACTGAGGGCGGTTCTAGGGATCCAGTTTTAGGCAATGCTCAAAACCTGACGCTTGGATGGGTGCTGTCTGAAACTATGAAATAGCCTTCGCAAAGGGTTGAAATATTTGCATACCCTTGCCAGTGACGCGATGCGGAATACAAGAATTGCTAATAAGAACAAGGTGTTTCACAATAGCAGTTAGGAGTCCTGTTTGGCACAGATATTGCGTTTCATGGATAGTGGTTCTTTTTGGCAAGAGTCATTCATGAGCAAGAGTGTTCGTGGCTTCACTCTAGTCGAACTGATGATAACCATAACCGTCTTATCTATCCTTGTGCTTGTGACTATTCCATCGGTTTTGAAGGCTGTAGATGCAAGGCAGGCTGTGGACGCTGGTCAGGCAGTAGTTGACTTGATAGAGTTCGCAAAGGTTCAGGCAGCACAAAGGAACAGGGCTTATCAGGTTGTTCCAAGACTTGCTGGGCAAGACGGTAGCCCCAATGGTTTCATAACTTTGAACGAAGGCCCCACATCTGCGTGCATGAACTTCAATGACCCTTTAGCCCTGAAAAATGTGCGTGTGCTGGACCTCAGTCGAAGTTTCCCACGAATAAGGCTAAGGGCAACTGTTCCTGCGGATTTGCCTGTTGCTACGCTTTGCATAAAACCGGACGGAAGGGTCTTGAGGACAGACACGAAGCAACCAATCCTCCCGGATGATGTTCGCTATGGCGCAGGGGATGCCAGGTTTATCCTGCAGAGGTTTATGGGTAACCAGCCCATAGGTCCAGAGGTCGTGGTTGTGGTTCCCTATACTGGGGCTGTTCGGCTTTTAAGGTAGGGTTCGGCATGGCTGAAACGAGGAAAAGGCGTTTATCGTTCGCTAATCAAGTTTTCACTTCATGTGGCTTTACTTTGGTTGATGTTCTGGCAGGGCTTGCCATCTCGGTCATAGGCTTTCTTGCTATGGTGCATCTTCAGTCAGGGATCCTGAGGGCAAACACTACCTCAAGAGACATGACCATGGCAACCCATCTTGCTTGGCATCTAATAGAAACCATAAAGATGGAGGCTATGGAGTGGACAAACGACATATCGCAATCCTACAACCAGCCGAAGTTCAAGTATCTAAACAAGATTCCTGACCCAAACACTGGAAGCACATCGGGGTGGCAACATGCATTCGAGACAGATGCCGACTTCAGAATGGTAAACATTCTAGGGCGTGACCAGGCATACGATGGCGGTGCGCTAAATCAGTTTCCAGACACAATCTCTAGGCGTTTTTGCGTCCGCTATCGCCTTACATGGATACTTCCAAACATGCTGATGCGGGTCGATGTGAGGGTTTTGTGGCCACGGGAAGGGTCGCAGGCAGTACAGTATCAAGCCTGTCCCGACAGCATGGATAATGACATGGCAAATGTATACTCGGTCACTTTTTCGACTACGGTTATGAAGAATGTGTTCGTCTCAGGTTAGGTGGCGTATGATCTTTTTGAAGGAAAAAAGACAGGGGGAGGCGGCGAGGAGGATGTGGCCCAAAGACGCAGGTATAACCCTTACTGAACTCCTCGCCGCCACCGCTATTGCAGGTATCCTTCTTGCTTCGATCTATTATGTTTACGCCACATCGAGCAGGTCATATCGCATGGAACAACAGGTTGTCAGGGCGAGCGAGACACTTAGGCTAGGGATGGACGAGTTGAAAAGGGCGATCTCTCTTGCGGGCTTTCTTGCAACACCCGATTCCGACACGGACCCGAGTGTATGTCCAAAGCCTTCCAACAGGATTGTTGGCATATATCTGCTGCACGAAGGCGACACATACGCACCCGAAAAAAATGTGCACATCCAGCCCTATTCAATCACGCTTTTCGGGGCTTATGCCAGTCAAGAAACCTATTACACAGCAAGCGTCATAGGAAACATTGTGACCTTGCAGAACCCGCCAGCGGACGAAGCGGAGTTCAACGCCATCTTCAAGCCTCACAGGATGCTAAGGATCGTAAACAAAGAACAGTTCGAAACCTATCACAAGATTCAAAGTGCAAACTATGCTGATAAAAGTGTGATATTGGCGGATGCACCCCCTGTCGCGACAGGGACGGATTATTGCGGGATTCAGGGATTCGGGGAAGGGCTAGAAGTGAATGTGGTGGGCTATGTTCGATACAGGCTCGCAAAAGACGAAAGGGATGGTGCGCCTGTTGACAGTAAAGGGACTTATAACAAGATCGATCTTGTTCGAGAAGAGCTCGACCCAGAGGGGAAGTATGTCGATGGCACGAGGGTCATTGTGGCTGAATGGGTTGTTGACCTTTCCTTCTATGACTTCGTTATGGACGAAGACATTTCACGAAGGGATCCTGACTTTACCATCTATCACCTACCTGAAGATGTAGTGGACAACGCTGGGGGTGGGATTCTTTCGCGAGCTAGTGGCTCGAAGCCTTATAACCTTAGGTTTTTGACCGTAGCGTTGACTGTGCGTACACCCGACGGGGACCCATCATGGGTCTTCTACAAACGAAACGGTCCTCACGCACCCATACTTTCATACGATGTCGACTATGATCCCGACGCCAATCCCGACACCGCTTCGCGAGGGTCTGCAAGGACTTTGAGTATCGCACAAAGGGTTGGGCTTCCTGCTTTCTTGGTGAAGAATATAAAACCATGAACAAGAAGCATGGCACACGAAAATCTTTATGTTCGCTAGAAAAAGGGATGGTTGTCATCCTTGCTCTTTTTGTGATTCTGGTGCTGACATCTGTCTCGCTTGCGGCGCTACAATCTGTGGCAAACAATCTTGCAAGGTCTTCAGCCTACAGGGTCGCTACGGTTGCGCAGGGTGTTGCCATGGCAGGAAGTGAAGGGACGATGAGTCTTGCTGCAACAAATCCTTCTGGATTTTCTGCTTTCGTGGCAGCGCAGCGCTTCCGTGTAACAATGCTCGATGTGAGCCCTGCATTCTTCGATACTAGTGCGAATGGCTCTTTTGGCGTTGACCTGCAAAATGTTGGCGGGGTCAACTGGGTCAGCACCCTTTCTTTCGTCGGTATTTCCCACAGATTGCCTGGATATGCAGTTGGCGAGTTCTGCTTCGATAAGTTCCTTTCTACGACTGATGGGACTTATGGAAATCCTTCTGTCGTCAGTCCGGATGATGTGATTAGAAGCTCGCAAAAAAGGGTTATTTCTGTAATGCATGTTGGTCCTGTAAAGTGCCCTTAGGGAGGTGAGGGATGCACAAGATGAAGAAAGGCTTCAAAATCTTGAGCACAATGGGGATTTTGACCTTCATCTTTTCATCGGAAGATGCACTTGCATATGACCCTGCTCAAGTGGTGAAGCCCGTAGTTCTTCTTCTTTTAGACACTTCAGGAAGTATGGAATACGATGTAAACGCTTACCAATACGAGACTGGAGACGAAGATGTCCTCAATGTGCCTCCATGTGAGCCCGGAAACTATGGGAAGAGTAGGTTCATAGTGGCGCTCGAGGTGTTGACAGGTTCGTTCATCGAGTCTTCCTACCAGTGTTATTACGATAATCGTTTGTCACCCCCCAACAGAGAGGACTACGGATACGAGGTCCCTCATGTAGTTCCAGTCGGTGTGCAGTTGCAGAATGGGCTTATTGACCTTGCAAGAGACAGGATCAAGTTTGGGATTATGACTTTTGATGTGAAGCCGGGGCCTGGCAGAGGTGCGGGGGGGGGATATAGCTATGGACCAGAAACACCAAAAAACTACGGTGCAAAAAACGAAAACGCACCAACCGGGTGGTTCGTCCCTCCGTCTTCGTCCGATGACCCTACGCTTGTGATGGCGCAAAATGCCGCTGTCGAGTCATCCTTGATGTCAGCGATCCCTTATGGCGGAACGCCACTAGCCCCGATCCTTTACGATGCCCTTTACTTCTTCCAGACAGAGCCATCGTTGCAACCGTACGACCCTAGAAGGAAGACAGGTGACTTTTATTATAACTGTCGAGACAAGAGGGTTGTGCTTATTACAGACGGGAGGGCGAATCTAGGGGAAGGGACAGATGGGTATCAGACAGCAGTTCAATATGCGAGACAACTTTACGACCAAATGGGCATCAAGGTGCATGTGGTTGGCTTCCAACTGCCACCTGGGGTTGATTCTTTGATGCATCAGATAGCACAGGCAGGAGGGACAGGACAGGCAGAGATAGCAACAGATGCGCAAAGTCTTGCCACAAAGCTGGGGCGCATTCTGGGCACATTGCAAACAGCTGTGCAGTCAAGGACCAGGCTTGTAGTGACGAACAATACTGGCAATACCCACGACAGGCAATATCTTTTTAGTGCTGGATACGGACTGGTCCCAGATAGACCTGGACTTTATAAAGGCTACCTTGAACGGACTGTGTATTCTTGCGTGAGCGGCAGTTCCGCTTCTGTTACAGAGGTTCAATCTCTTGGCAATAAGCTAAACCAAAAAGATGATTCACAAAGGAGCATTTGGACATTTATCCCGACATTACCGAGTAGACAGATGCAAGAGTTCGCCACATGGAATAACCAGATCACCCTTGACCTCTTCGGATACGAGATACCATCACAGCCAGGTCAACTATTGTTGCAGACGCGTTCTCTGGACCCCGTAACATTGGAATGCAAGCCATCTCCAAACCTGTTGGACATGTATTATGAACAGCAGAGGCGGCAGTTCATCTCTTACCTTATCGAGTATGTGAGGGTTGCGCCACATAGTTGCAGGTATCCTGAAAAACTTGGTGCTATCGTTCATTCCACGCCTGTCGTTCAGGAAAGACTCACAAATGTCATAGTTCGCAGCGCTTCTTTCAATACCTACAAGAGCAAGGAGGGTATACGCGACAGACCCGTTGTCCTTTATGTAGGCACCCACGATGGTCTGCTTCACGCATTCAGGGTTGACAGGGTAAGCGCGGACTTTACCCCTCCATCATGGGGCGACGAGATGTGGGCGTTCATTCCGCCCGAGGCTCTAAAAAGCATCAAGGACCTGCCTTTGACTTTTAAAGTTCTGGCAGATGGCGAACCTGTGGTCAAAGACATCTTACTTTCCAGAACTGCCGAGTCTATCAGACAGCCGGAACAGGAGGCTCTAAAGTGGAAGTCTGTCCTTGTGATGGGCATGGGCAGTGGGGGAAGAGGATATTTTGCGCTGGATGTGACAAAACCTCAGGAAGGCCCAAAGTTCATGTGGCAAATAACACCAGAAAAACGAATCTGGGTGGACGATGGCGGTTTTGTGCACGAGCAAGATGGCGAGTTCGCAAGACTTGGCTATGCTGTGAGTAAGCCATCAATAGGAACTGTGTTTACGGGCGCTGAAGAGGTTGCAGTCGCGGTCTTTGGCGGTGGGAGTGGCGAAGGCTTGGAGCCTGGGGTAGGACGGACGGTGTATGTAGTTAGGTTAGACACGGGCGAGAAGATTGCAGAGTTTTATCCCCTTGCCTCGCCTCCAAATGTGATAGACCCTTGTGGGCTTGGCGAAACTTCTGGCGAGCCAAGGGTTGATATGATTGGCGATGTGACCTGCTATTCCACGACGCTTGGGACTTTCATCACTCGCTGCTTCTTGGGCGATAGGGCTGGAAGGTTGTGGCGCCTTGATTTGGGGCACTCATGTGTCTCGGAATGGAAACTTCAGCTTTTTTATGACCCTTACAAGAGCGTAAGTCCAAGTGTGCCTTTGACAAGCGAAGTGAGGGCACCTGCTGTAGAGGCACCAGTGGTAGCACCAATGGCTTATGGCCGTGATTTTGTGGTTGCCTATGGGGGTGGCGACCCGGACAGGATTGACAATGTGACCCCAAAGGCATTCATCGTGTCGCTAAGAGAGACTACGGATTCCGAGCCAAGTGGCTATAGGTGCATTCCTTACACCGAGCCATCTTGCAAGATTACTGGAATCAAGACCGCCATGCTGAACTATAAATGGTTCCTTGGGTATGACAGTAACCTAAACCCCATTGTGCCAAGACCTGATTCCGACGAGGTTTTACCAAGCGAAGACCCACAGGGCGAAAGGCTTCTTGGGGCGCCTCTTATATTTTCCAATGGGCTTTACTTTACAACCTATGCGCCTGACCTGGCGAACGGGTGTAGCCCAGGAATAGGCTGGATGTGGGGCGTTGATTACCTTCAGAAGGACCAGACTTGCGACAAGGCTGTGCCCAAACTTCAAGAAAAAGTTGAGAATGCATTGAGTTTCAAAGTAAAGGAGCGGATTGGAGGACCTCGCGGTGTGTCCATACCCTATGGGCTAACTTTGGTAAACACCCCCGCATGTTTCGACGGGAAACCACCAGAGGAGGCATTGCCACCTTGCCAGTGTCCAAACTGCACTCCGCTTTCTGCCCAGGTTCCCTCCAACCCAACGCTCATTGTGCAGTCAGCATCCCCGTCTGCGGAAAGCCCAGAAACACTTCCACCTAGTGGCGTGATGCCCACCATTGCTAAGACTGTGCAGAAGTTCTATTCTTATGTGCAGTCCTTTGTCGTGTCTGTGTGGGGGCTCCTTTTTGACTAAGCCGAGGTAATCCTGATGAAACTTGAAGAAACAGAATTGCCAGGTATCGGAAAGAGGTTTGCAATAAGGCTTTCTGGGGGGCACGACCTCGTTGTTGTAATACACAATACGGGGAAGAGAGAGGTTTATCTAATGGAGGACGAAGAGCCTTCATGCTGTTTTGAACTTACCGATGAAGAAGCAAAGGAGCTTGGGTTTTTGATTGCGGGTGCGGTCTTCGAGCCTGTGGCAACAGAAAAGATGGAACTGTTGTGGAAGCAGGTTGTGATGGAATGGGTGAAGGTCGAGGCGAACTCCAGTTATGTAGGAAAGACAATTGCCGAACTAGAGATAAGAAGGAAGACAGGCGTTTCGGTGATCGCAATCGAAAGAAATGACCGCATTATCCCAAGCCCAGACCCATACAAAGAAAAGATCGAGGCTCAAGACATCCTTGTTGTCATCGGGACTCGAGAGCAGATAGCAAAGTTCTTGCAGACCGTTCGCACATAATCACAAAAGCGATGAATGAAGGCTACCAACTTATCGGAGTCGGGCTTACCCTGCTTTTTTTGTTTGTCGTTGCTATCGGTCTTAGGACAGTCAAGGTCCCCTATGTAGTTTCATTCATGGTTGCAGGATTTCTGGGAAGAAGCATCATCCCAAAGCAGGCAACAGACATGCTCGCTGTGTTTCAGTTCGCTGCAGTTGCAGTGCTATTCTTCTTTATCGGTCTTGAATACTCATTCGAAAAACTGAAAAAGATGACAAAAGTGCTGATCCCAGGAATCTTGGATTTCCTTATTTGTTTTGTGCCCGCACTTGTAATGTCTTTGATTTCGGGTAGCGACATAATCCTTGCCCTGGTAATCGCAAGCATCCTTTATCCCACAAGCACTGCAGTTGTCGCAAAGCTTTTGATGGACTATAAAAGGCTTGCCTACCCAGAAGCACCATTGATGGTTGGGCTTTTGGTATTTGAAGACCTTGTTTGCATCATCCTGATCTCGGTTCTTTTCCCACTCGGAAGCGGAGCGGGGTCATCTTTTGAAACTGTGACCAAAGGCATCATTGGTTTTGGTGTGGTCTTTGGTTTGTTCTTTGTTTCGAAACAGTATTCCCGACTTATCTTCGCATGGATTGACATGGTCGCAAGCGAAGGAATCTTTATATTCCTGATGCTAGGGCTTATCTTGCTTCTGTCTGGTATCGCCACAAACTATGGTGTTTCCGAGGCGTTGGTAGCATTCTTGCTTGGAGTCCTTGTGCCTGAAGATTCGAAGACGATGGTGGCTGTTCAACGGTCGTTGTCCGACCTGAAGGAACTCGCAGTTGGGTTATTCTTTTTCCTGATAGTATTTCAGGCTGAAATATCTTTAGACATGGAAATTCCGACAGTTGTCTTGCTGATAGCCCTTGCAATACTGTCCAAGATGGTTGCCACCTTCTTGGGTGCTAGATGGTTTGGGCTAAGCAGGAGAGGGGCGATAAGGGCATCATTTTCTTTCCTGCCCAGAGGCGAGTTTTCGCTTCTGTTCGCCACTTTTTTCGCCTCAGTGAAGCCAGTGGCGTTTGTTCTGGTGCTTGCGACGACGCTCGTTGGGGGGTTATTGTTCGCCATAGCGCCAAGGGCTGGTCAAGTCCTGTCTCAATCACCAAAAAGGTAAAACCTTGATACACAGGTTGAAGCATGGGGCGTCCTTGATTTTTCAGCAACGGCACTAGGATAACGGGCAACACGGTCGCCACACTTGATAGGAAAGACAACGAACAAGCGTTTTCCTATGCTTTGGGAAACAAGGTTGCATAACTGAATTGAAGACGGGGGATGTAGGGAAAGGGTTTGGGAAGGAGGCTGTGGCGGGAATTAATTGACGAAAACTTCCGGTTCGGAAGTTCTAGATTTTTTGGACATGACCTTTTCTTGCGAACTTTGGTATCATCAGTCATGATGAAGGTCAAACCGGACGGACCTACTATCGCTGCCATTTTTTATGTGATCGCAACATCAGTGCTTCTGGGTAACTTAGAAATGGTCAGTTTAGACCCCACTTCACTCGAGGTAAGGTATCTATCGTTCGTCTCGAGATATGTTGGGTATGTTCCATCTGATGGCTCGAAATCTGTTGTAGGTGCCTTGATAAGCGGGGAGGAACTTCATGACCTCGCTAGAAAGAATCTCGATGATAACGACAGGCTATTGCTGACCGCTATCTCCATATTATCTGGGCAAAACCAGCTCGTTCCGCTCTTTGCGGGTCCAATAGCAGAAAAGGATTCTCTGGCAAGACTTTTAGTTTCTTATGCGTTCGAACCACATCTTTCCTTGCCGCAGGACACAGAGCGCCTCGTGAGGGGAAGCACTTTGCCACCCCACCTTTCTGAAGCGATTCTTGGTGCCCTCTACCATGCCGCAGGCAACCAGGAACTCGCTCAAAAGGCGCGGGAAAGGCTCAAAGCCCGTGCAAGGGCAACCTTCCTGTTTTCTTTGCTGGTTGCTGGTGTCTTTGCAGGTGTATTTGTTCTGGGATTGTTTTCGTGGTATTACGAGGTAAGAAGGATTCGTGACAGCGAGGAGCTCCCTCCTTTGCCTGCCGAGAAATCTTCGATTTTTCTTAAGGTCTTTTCCTTCTTTTTTGCTAGCATCCTCACGCTCGGCATTCTTTTGGGACCTCTGCTCGCATCAAGCATGAGCGCATCGCACGCACTCCTCGTCACCTACATCCTGACAGGCATCCTTGGCTTTTCCTTTATTTATTTTTTCGGAAGAGCAAAACCAGCAGGCTTTTTTGCAACCATAGGTCTGAAAGATTTTACCTCCCACACCCTGCTTGGTGGCTTGCAGTACGGATTGAAGGGTTTTGCGATGCTTTGGCCAGTAACCTTTTCAGCCGCTTTTTTCTGGGCGATGATTGTAAAAGGAAGTGGGGTGTTTTCAAACCCGATAGTTCACTTACTTGTGAAAGAGCCCGACATTACGCCTCTCTTGCTTGCTGTGGTTTTTCTAGCCCCTATGGTAGAAGAACCGATCTTTCGGGGTTTTTTGTACGGCGGGCTACGGGAACACATGTCGGAAACAAAGGCAGGAATCATAAGCTCTTTGATTTTTGCAGCCGCCCACATGTCGTTTCAAAACTTCTTGCCCCTTGTAGCGATTGGATTCACCTTCTGTATAGCCTACGAAAGAAGCAGAAGCCTTTTGTCCAGCATGATTGCCCACTCGCTTTGGAATCTGACAGAGACATTGCTTCTTATTATTATTTTCAGGCAGGCATAGTGAACAGAGGAGTGATTTGGGGAGGGTCTAATGCGCATAGGATCGCCTATAGTTAGCATATCGAAGAAAACACTTTTTATTGCCGCCATAGTGCTTTCCCCCATGTCTGTCCTTTGCGATCCTTTGACTCTAGAACAAGCCAAATCCCTTGCCCTGAAGAATGCGTCTCGGATAAAGGCAAAGAAACACGAAATAGAAAAGGCGAATGAACTTTACCGTTCGTCCTTGTCGAACTTTTTCCCGAAGATTCAGACGACTTTTGATTATCAAGTGTGGGACGAAGCCATTACATTCAAAATCGATGTGCCACCAGAGTTCCAGCAGTATTTTCCTTCGGGTGTAGGTGGTGGGGTTGTTCGACCTCGCTACATGTATCAGTTCGGACTTAGCATAGTCGAACCCATTACGAACCTTTATCAGGTCTATCTTTCTACAAGACTCCAGAGGCTCGGAGGCGACATAGCGAAGGTTTCACTAAAGATTCAGGAAAGGGAAACAATACTCGCTGTGACACAGGCGTTCCTTGAAGCCCTTCGTCTTCAAAAGAGGCTTTCGTCTCTGGAACTTTTCATAGAAACTGCCCACAAGCATCTGGAAAAGGCACAAAATCTCGAAGCGCAAGGGCTTTTGAAAAGGGACGATGTTACAAGGGTTCAGGTAGAAATAGCCTCGCTCGAACAAAACAAGACCCTTGCCCTTGCTGGGCTCGAGATTGCAATGTTCAGTCTTAGATTGCTAACAGGGGTCGAATCCCTGTCAGTGAACGACCTTGTCGAGGTGTCCAAAGATTGCCCAAAGATCGACATTTCACTGGAAGAAGCGATACAGAAGGCAATACAGAACAGGGAAGAGGCGATACAGGCAAGACTATCCTTGGAACTTGCAAGGGCGAAAAGGTTCTTGAAGGTCTTTGACTTTGTGCCGCAGTCCTCAGCAGTGTGGAACTATTCCAGAACAACTCCCACCGAGTTCACTAAGGATTCGCAATGGTTTTTTGCGATAAATGTGTCTTTCCCTATATTTGAATGGGGGAGGTCTTTCTTCGAATACAGGGCAAGCAAGGCAGAGGAAAGCATGGCAAGGGCTGTTGTAGCAGAGGTCGAGGACATGGTAAAATCAGAGGTTCAGCAATCCTATTTGCAAGCAAAAGCGCTTCTAGAAAATGTTCGGAAGGCGGAAGTCATGGTCAAATACGCAAAGGAAAGCCTTGAAACATTGGAATCGAGATTTGCCCAAGGGGTTGCGACCACTCTCGACCTTCTAAACGCTAGGGCGTCACTTTTGGATGCGGAAGCCATGCTCGTGGACGCGACATACGGATGTCTTTTAGAACTCGAACGGTTCTGGGCTAGAGTGGGCGAGGTCAGAAGATGAGGATGAGCGCTATATGCATTGGCTTGTTTGCATTGTTATTTCTTGCCTGCAAGAATGAGAGCCCCCAGGAAGACCGTAAAGAAAAAGTCCCTTCTGTGCTCGTTGAACGGGTGCAAAAAAGGCAATGGGCAAGGAAGTTGACCTTCCCAGCCACAGCAATCCCTTATGCCACTATCACGATCCCATCCAAGGTTGCAGGCGATTGCCAAAAGGTCTTCAAGGATGAAGGCGACATAGTCAAAGAGAACGAAATCCTCTTGCAGATTGATACAAGGGACTTGCTCTTATCCTACAAGCAGGCTGTGGCGAATTTTGAGCTTGCGAAGGCATCGCTCGATGCCCAGATGACAGTGCTTTCCCAGGCAGAAAAGGATGCGAAAAGGGCGCAGGAACTTTTGCAAACGAACTCCATCACTGTCGCAGAGGCAGAAAAGGCTTCGACCGCACTTGAAGGCGCAAAAGCCCAGGTTGGTATCGCAAAGGCTCAGGTCGCTATCGCAAATGCACAGGTTGACCTTGCAAGAAGAAGCCTTTCCTATGCCACAGTTACATCCCCTGTGGACGGGATTGTCTTGAAGAAACTTGTTCAAAAAGGACAGGTGGTGGCGCCTTCCACGCCCCTCTTTGTCGTTGCTGATACGAATCCCATGTTCGTTGAGGGGAGCGTTGAAGAGAAGCAGGTGTCCATGCTCCAGAAAGGGCTTGAGGCAAGGGTAACCTTTGATGCCCTCCCGGGGAAAGAGTTTTCTGGGGTTATAGCACTCGTGGGACCTGATGTTGACGAACGAACCAGGACAGTTCGGGTTCGGGTAGTGCTTCAAAACGATACACTTGAGATCGCGCCAGGCATGTCGTGCGTGGTCGAGGTCGTGGTTGCCAAAAGAGACTGGTTCATGGTGCCAAGCGTGGCTATAAGAGACCAAAAAGGTGAGGAAGTGGTGCTTTTCCTTGTGTCGAAAGAGGGAGAGGTGTTCGAAAAGGCGCTGAAACCAGATTTTCGTGAAGGGCTTTGGACATTCTTTGCAAACGGTTTTGAGGAAGGCGACCTGCTTGTTGTTGGTGGGTCTAAAGACATAGGCGTGGGGAGCAAGGTGAAGATAGAAGAAAAAAGCCCATGAAGATAACCGAGATAGCCATAAAAAGACCTGTTTTTACGATAGTTGTCTATCTGGCTATAACCGCCTTTGGGCTTGTGGCACTAAGAAAACTCCCCTTGGACCTTTATCCAGAGATAGAAAGCCCGATCATAAGCGTTGTGACCATGTATCCATATGCATCGTCATGGGATGTGGAAGAAAAGGTCACGAAGGTCATAGAAAAGGCACTTTCTGTTCAGCCAGGGCTAAAAGAGATTACATCCAAGACTACTGAAGGGGTAAGCGTCGTTTTCCTTAGATACACGTTTGACACAAATCTGGACGAGGCAGCGGCAGATGCCAGAAATGCCCTTGACTTTGTGGCTAGGGAGTTGCCTGAGGGTGCTGAAAAACCAATGCTTTTGAAGTTCAACACCGCATATTTTCCTGTGTATTTTGCTGCCCTAGTGAGCGATGAGCACGATGTGACAAAACTTGGAACCTACATTGATGACCAGATAGTGAAGCCATTACAAAGTTTGGATGGTGTTGGGGCAGTGCAGGTGTTTCATTCCGCTGAAGATGTTGTCTATGTTGACCTTCGTTTGGAAGACATGGAAAAGAGGGGCATTCCTGTTGATTTGATCACAAGGAGGCTTGCGGAAGAAAACATCTCGATGCCCGCAGGCAAGATCGAGGACAAGGATTTCGAACTGGTGCTGAGGGCACCTCAGGAGTTTCGCACGGTTGATGAGATAAGAGATGTCATAATCCAGATGACGCCAGCAGGCGCCGTCTATCTAAAGGATGTCGCAGATGTCTCGCTCTCTCACAAGGAGTTCCAGAATATAGCGGACTTGGACGGTAGTTCTGTAAGTGTCTTGATGGTTCAAAAAAGGTCTCAAGCGAACACAGTCGAGGTCGTCAGAAGGGTCAAAACGAAGATCGAAGAGCTCCAGAACCATTTAGGCATGGGGATAAAGGTCATTCACATTTTCGATGCAGCAACCTTCATCGAGGACATGCTGAAAAACCTTTACCGGTCGCTAGCATTGGGCGGCGCGCTCGTCGTCTTTGTTGTGATTGCGTTTCTAAGGCGGCTAAGGGCGAGCACGATCGTTGCAATAAGCATTCCTGGCTCGATGATTATCGCCTTTCTTATGCTCTATCTGAAAGGTTATACCCTGAACGCTGTTAGCCTTATGGCAATGACGCTTGCAGTCGGCATGGTTGTGGATAACTCTATCGTTGTGCTCGAAAACATCGCCCGCAATGTGGAATGGGGCAAGGATGCAAAGGAAGCAGCACTTGTAGGCACAAAGGAAGTATCTCTAGCCATCCTTGCATCTACGACCACAACCATCGGCATCTTTTTGCCCATGATCTTCATAACAGGCATCGTGAGCATACTTTTTGGCCAACTGGCTTATGTCATCGTCGTGACCCTTGGGGCATCTTTAGTGACCTCCGTATTTTTGACCCCTATGCTTGCATCAAGACTTCTTACGGCCAAGGAACACACCAAAAATGTTTTGAGAAAGGTCGAGAGTTTCTATGAAAAAATCCTTCGCTATGCCCTTTCACACAAGATAAAGACTTTTGTCGTATGTCTTCTTGTTTTTGTCGTTTCGCTACTCTCCCTTCTGCGAGTAGGGTTTGACTTCTTGCCTGTTTTCGATACTGGCGAGGTTCGGGCAACCATTGAACTTCCTGTCGGCACATCCTTGAAAAGGGCATCGGAGGTGGCAAAAGAGATTGCCTCGAGGATTCAAAAGATCCCTGAACTTGTGCGCCTCTATACTCAGGCAGGGCAAAGCGAGAGCGGTTTTGGTGTCGCCTTTGGGCAGCGCGAAGGCAGTCACATCATCCAGATGCACATGCAGTTTTTGACGGTGGACAAAAGGAAAAGGGGGATAAAAGAGATTGCTGAAGATGTTCGACATGCCATCATGGAACAGAAAGGTTTGGTATCTCTGGATGTGAACTTTGGGGATCAGGGTGTGGCTTCGATGCTTGGTGTAAAGCCTTTTGTGGTGGAGGTTCTGGGCTCGGACTACGGGCGTTTGAAGGAGGTCGCAAAGGAGGTCGAAAGGATAGTCCAGAGCATTGATGGGACAAGGGATGTGGCATCTGAAGCACCTTTCGAGAAGCCCGAGACACATCTATTGCTTGACCGATTCAAGATGGCAAGGCTTGGGGTCAGTGCTTTTAGTGCTTCTCAGGCAATTAAGACATCGCTTGCTGGAACTACGGTCACAAGGTTTCGTGGAACAGGGAAGGACATCGAGGTGATAGTGAGGCTCAGGACTCAAGACCGCACAGATGTGAACAAGGTTCTAAGGCTTCAAGTCTCCTCCCTGCGTGGTGAGCCTGTGGCACTGAAAAACATGGTCGAGACAAAGATGGGGTTTGCACCTGTGACCATAGAACACTCCTCCCTTATGAGGGTAATAAGGATTGGGGCTAACCTTGCAAACACATCCCTCGGAGAGGCTTCGAGGGCTTTCGAACAAAAGGCTTTGGACTTGAAGCAAAAATACCCGGACATTGTCTTCAGGTTCGGGGGGCAGGCAAAGGAACAAAGAGAGACAGGGATGGACTTGGCAATCATCCTCGCCCTTGGCATACTTCTTACTTATCTTATCATGGCTGCCCAGTTTGAATCCTTTCTCCACCCTCTTGTCATCATGTTTTCAGTCCCGTTCGCCTTCAGCGGTTCATTTATAGCCCTGTCATTAGTCGGGGAAAACTTCAATGTCCTTGCTTTCTTGGGCATCATCATGCTCGTTGGCATCGTCGTGAACAACGCGATCGTGCTGGTTGACTATGTAAATTTGTTGCGTTCGAGGGGAATGGAGCTCACAGAGGCACTTGTTGAGACAGGAAAGCGCAGGCTAAGACCCATCCTTATGACAACCATAACAACCCTTGTCGGAGTGCTTCCGCTTGCACTAGCCAGAGGTGAAGGGTTTGAACTTTGGAGACCAATCGGAATAACCATGCTTGGGGGGCTTACATTGTCGTCCATCGTTACGCTCGTTCTTATTCCCGCTATGTATGAAGGGATCGAGAAGCGCCTGTCGAAAAAACGCACCAAATAGGGGTCTCAAAAATGTATTTGACTTGTCTTTCGAACATCATCTAAAATGTCGTTGTGGATGTAAGAAGGGCTAGATACATCCTGCCAAACCTGTTTACACTGGCATCCCTCTTCTTTGGGATGCTCGCGATTGCTATGTCTATGGAAGGGTCGGAGCCCAGTCTAAGAATAGCGATCCTTGCCATTGTGGCTGCTGTGATTGCGGATGGCATGGATGGCAGGGTTGCCAGGATGACCAAGACTGCCACAATGTTCGGGATCGAACTTGATTCGCTTGCAGACCTTGTGTCTTTCGGGGTCGCACCAGCATTTCTGGCATATCGCCACTCAATGTGGGGGGTTGGTGGACTGTTTCCTTGGCTTGCCGTCGTGATCATGTTCTTCTATGTAGCGTGCGGTGCCATGCGCCTTGCAAGGTTCAATATCACTTCTGATCACAAGGGTAAGCCTTCCCAGCACTTTCAAGGGTTGCCTATCCCTGCTGCTTGCGGGCTTGTGACCTCGTTCATCTGGGTTTCGCTGGATTTGGAACTGTCTTCGGGTCTTCGCCTGTTCGTAGTGATTTCTACCCTGCTTTCTTCCGCCTTACTGATGGTCAGCACGATTCCCTATCCAAGTTTCAAGAGAGTTAGGTGGGGCTTGTGGAATGCCATCTTGTTTTTGACTTTGGTTGGGGTATTGGTTGTTCTAGCGCTCAAAACGAAGACCAGCATTTGCCTTTTTGTGGTTGCTCTCATTTATGCCTTGAGTGGTCCTCTGCTGTGGGCAGGAAGAATGGTTCGAAAGCAGGTCAAGGCGGTTTTTCGGGCACGGCACGAGGACGATTATTGACATGCCTTTTCTTGCTGTGCTCGTGCACTGAAAACAGCCTGCCACAAGATGACCTGGGAAGTTTTTATACTGCAAAGGATACAGGTCAAGACCTGCTTGCAATGCTTGAATATCCTAAAGTCGAGGGGTTTGTTTTCGAGATAGAAGAGCCCTATGTTGTCCTTGCAGGACTTACAAGAGAGTTGACAGTCCAAAACCCTGACCCCGGTGAGCCTTTGCCTTATGTTAGTGTCTCTGTGTTTGACATGGCTCAAACCTTGCTTGCCGAGACAGAATCGGATGATAGTGGCGCCTATGTGCTTGCTTACCATCTTTCGAACCCTCATGTTGATGGATATGTGGAGGCAAAAAAGGAGGGATTTCTCACGGTTCGCCAGTTCGACCGTCCTATCAGCGAATCATGGACGAACATGCGTTTAAGGCTTGTGAAGGAAGACAGTCTTTTGTCTTTGTCTTTTGCAGTTTTACAACAAGACGAAGCGCTTGGTTATGTGCAGGGCTCGATCTACGATAAGTTCTCTGAACAACCTGTGGCTGGAGTGAGGATAGTTCCAAGCTCTGGCGAGGTTGCGTATCTTTCAGACAGTTTGTCACTGCCTGACAAAAGCCTCCATGAAACACAGTCGCGGGGCGTCTTCTTTGTTGCAAACTGCAATCCAGGTCCCCTCATCATCCAAGCCTTCATCGGAAGCGACAAGATAATGGAAAGAAGCGTTCTAACTTGGCCTGGAAGGGTGATAACTCAGGTTGGGTTGCCCATCGTTCAAGAAGAAAAGCCATAAGTTTTTTGCCCTGTCAAGAAAACCCATTGTACGATCATGTTCGATGCGCTTCGCTCACACAGCAGGGCTATTGGTTTTTGTTGCAATCCTTCTGTCTGGTGTGGCGCGTGGAAAGCCTTTTGTGGTCGTGATAGATGCTGGGCACGGGGGGCAGAATATGGGGGCTGTTGGACCTTACGGTGTTTATGAAAAATACATCACACTTGCCATCGCCTTAAAACTTGGTGCGAAACTAGAGGCGCAACCAGACATTGTGGTGCTTTATACCAGAAAAGATGATGTCTTCGTGAGCCTTGAAGACAGGATAAAACTGGCGAATAGCGTCGAGGCGGACGCATTCATAAGCATCCATTGCAACGCAAGCCCCTCCCCGCAGGCGAATGGCTTCGAGGTTTACTATTTTGGACAAGAGAAAAACAACTGTGTGGTGACCGAGAACTTCGAGTCGTTTCAAAAGACCCATGTCCCTATGGACCCTGTAACTTCCATCATTACAGACCTTGAAAGGAATGGTGTTTTGGCGTTGTCGCAGACCTTCGCCGAGATTGTGCTGGAGGAGGCTCAAAAACAGATTGCCCCACTTCAACTCAGGGATGTGCGTCAAGGTGATTTCGTTGTCTTAAGGCTCGCAAAATGCCCAGCCATCGTGGCAGAGGTAGGCTTCATAACGCATCCTGAAGAAGGAATGAAACTTCTACTCGCACAGTATCAGGATGCCATAGCAAAGGTGCTTGCTGACGCAATCCTGAAGTTCAAGGAGGCGTCAAAAAGGCGTATCATGAGGGCTTTTGAGGGCAGGAGCAGGGGCAGACGATGACTTCTCGAGACACCTTTCAATTGCGTCTAGAACAGGCGAAAGACTTTTTGCATCATGCCCGCACACAGGTATAGCGCTGTTCGCAACCGCCAGCTCAAGCAACTTTGCTTTGTCCTTCACGATGTCCTGCTTGTTCAAAACAGTCACCACAGGCTTAGAGTCAAGCCCCAGTTTCGACAGGATACCTTTGGTCGTGCGGATCTGTTCCTCCAGATGGGGGTCTGATGCGTCCAGCACTAAAAGTAGTGCAGAGGCGACTTCCACCTCTTCCAGTGTCGCCTTAAATGCCCTGAGCAGTTCGTCTGGCAAATCCCTTATGAAACCAACGGTGTCTGTAAGCAAAAACTCTCGCCTATTTGGGTATCTGACCCTCCTTGTCGTTGGGTCAAGCGTTGCGAAAAGCTTGTCTTCTGCAGTGACATTGGCTCCCGTGATGGTGTTGAAGATAGTGGATTTTCCAGCGTTCGTGTAACCCACGATTGCTACGACAGGTAAGCCGACTCTATGCCTGAGTTTTCTTCTGTTCGCTCGCTGTTCCGATATCCACAGAAGTTTTTGTTCGAGCATGTGAATTCGTTCCTTTGCCCGCCTCTTTTCCATCTCGAGCTTCGTTTCGCCTGGTCCTCGTGCACCGATGCCACCTGTCAGTCTGGACATGGAGTCGTCCTTTTCGCTGAGCCTCGGGAGGTTGTAGCGCAGTTGAGCCAGCTCCACCTGTATGCGTCCTTCATTCGTTCTGGCGTGCTTTGCAAATATATCCAGGATAAGTTGATTTCGATCGATGACCCTTAGCCCTGTGTCCAGTGCAATGTTCTTTTGCTGGGTGGGTGTCAAAGGAACGCCAAACACCAAAAGGTCCGCCCCCTTTTGCAGGCACTGCATCGTAACCTGGGCTAGTTTGCCTTTGCCTATCATGTATCTGGCATCTATCCTATCTTTGCCAAGCCTCTGCACCATCACATCCAGAACAGCAATTCCAGCAGTGTCGCATAGCCTTTTCAGTTCCTCGATTTGCCATTCGATGTGCATTGACGAAGTTGTGGGCAAAACAAGCACACAGGCATCATTTGTCCCCTGCAAAAGCTTATCTGACTCCCCAACAAACTGTTTCTCGAGCTCCTCGATAAACTCATCAAACCGTTCGTTTAGCGCTGTTGCATGTCTTTTGGGCATGACCTCGCAGTATTGACCCTTGTGGTTTTTAGGACTTAAATAGGCAATCTCTACCAACGGCGTCTTGCCTTCTTCCTGAGCCAGGATACATACCGAGGCATCTAGCGACAAAAGCCTGAGCACAGATAGGTCATCCTGGTCATGCCCTTTTGAGTCGAGCCGTGTGTGGATAAGTCTTATGCCGCATAGTCTCTTCCTTCGTGGCACGATGTCGTTGCTTATGGGCAGTTTTTGAGCGTCGCCTACAACGATCCACAAAGGGCTCCCCTTTCTATCAACAAGCGCGCCAAGCCTCCTCCCGCAAGAAATGCTAATGTCGTTCAACACCTGACAGAAATAAGGGGTGACAAACTCGGATTTAGGCAGTTTTCTTTCGAGAAGTTTTTCTAGCAGACGGATAGTTCTTGCGCTTAGACCAGACAGATTACCTCTTACCCTCAAGGCTCGCTCTCGTCTTTGAAACCGTATTCCTTGAGCTTGTAAAGCAGTGCCCGATGACTCAGGTCCAGAAGTTTGGCTGCCCTTGTCCTGTTCCCCTGCGTTGCTTCTAATGCCTTCTTTATAAGAGCCTTTTCCATGAGCTCACGATTTTGCTTGATTGACAAGCCTCTTAGAATCAGTTTGTCTCCCAATGATTGGTTGGACGCCCCATCCCTGAGAGTCTCGGGCAATACACTGGGAGTAATCTCTCCCGTTTCTGTCAGTACGCAAGCCCGCTCAATCACATTCTCGAGCTCCCGAACATTGCCAGGCCAATGGTAGGCCATCAGTATTTTCATTGCATCGGGGTTTATCCATAGCCTTTGGGTTATCCCGAGTCTCTCTTTTGCCCTCTTCAGGAAGTAATCCGCAAGAACAGGCACATCCTCTTGTCTTTCACGAAGGGGCGGGATCTTTATGGGGACGACCGCAAGCCTGTAATACAAGTCCTCCCTGAACTGCCCATTTCGAACCGCCTCATCCAGATCCTTTCCTGTCGCAGCGATTACCCTGACATCTACCTTCACCGACCTTGTATCACCAACCTTTCTGACCTCGCCATCCTGCAAGAAACGCAAGAGCTTTACCTGCAAGCTCACAGGTAGGTCTCCAACCTCGTCCAAAAAAAGGGTCCCACCCTGCGCACTTTCTATCAGCCCTTTTTTCGTCCCGTGTGCGTCAGTGAATGCGCCTTTCACATGACCAAAGAACTCGGACTCAAGAAGACCAGCAGGGATTGCAGCGCAGTTTACCGGCACGAAAGGACCATTTTTCCTTGGTGAAGACTGATGAATAAACCTTGCGATGACCTCTTTTCCTGTGCCTGATTCCCCTGTGATGAGCACAGTAGTCTTGTATGAGGCGATCCTCAAAGCAGTCTGCACGACCTTCTTCATTGCCTCAGAACGATACACAAGTTGCGACTGTTGCTCACTTCGTGCCTTCAGCTCCAGATTCTCGCGCCTCAACTGTTCCCTTTCTTCCGCCTTTCGCAAGGTCAAAATGATCTCGTCGGGCTTGAAAGGCTTGCTTATATAGTCATAGGCCCCCTGCTTCATCGCCTCGATGGCGGTGTCGGTCGAGCCATAAGCAGACATCACGATAACAGTAGTTTGGATATTCCTTTTCTTGAGCTCCCTAAGGAAGCCCATCCCGTCCATGCCCGGCATCTTCAAGTCGCAAAGGCATATGTCATAAGGCGTTCGCTCGAGGATAGAAAGCGCCTCCTCTGCCGAGGTCAGGGTAGTTGTGTAATACCCAGCCTGCGACAGGATTACCTGAAGCATCTGAAGAAAACCTGGTTCGTCGTCAATGACAAGGACGCGCAACTTCATGCATACCACCTAGCAATTATTATAGGCAGGCGTGAAAAAATTGCAAGGTGCTGCAAAAAACCGAAAATTCCCAATGAAACTCTACTTATGTTTTTTTACAAGTTCCTATCTGTTAGACTACGCTGGATGACCTTCCATACGCTTGCCAAAATGCTGTCCGAGGAGTTCAGAAAGATAGATGAGTTCAAGTGCATCGAGTATAGTTCAAAGTTTTCGAAAGACAAAAAGGCTATTTGTGTGTTTGTCTTGAGCGCTGTCCTTTTGACCCTTATGAACTTCGTCGTGTTGAGCGCGAAGTATCAGTCCTTAGTTGCGGATTGGCTCTCTCTGTGTGTCGGTTCTATGGAAGATGGAGGGCTGAAAGATTTTCTGGACGCTGTCTCCCCTTTGTATCGTCTTTTTGCGTGGTCGCTTGGCTGTTTTGCCGTGTACTTTTTGATTCCGGCATTGACCATAGCATTTGTGTTTCGAGAGCCTCTAAGGAACTATGGTCTTTCGCCTCGCGGGTTTCTAAAACATCTCAAAATCTATGTGCTTCTTTACATACCTGTAGCAATAGCAGTCGCCCTTGTATCGTTTACCCCACAGTTTCAGGAAACATACCCATTCTACCATGACCCTAGTGGTCTGTTGGATTTTGTCCTCTGGGAAGCGCTGTATTGCCTTCAGTTTTTCGCTCTGGAATTCTTTTTCAGGGGCTTTTTCATCCACGCCCTGAAATGGAAACTTGGCTATATGGCAATATTTGCAATGGTAGTCCCCTATTGCATGATCCACTTCCACAAGCCTTTTCTGGAAGCTCTGGGTGCGATAGTTGCTGGGATAGTTCTTGGGCTTCTTTCTTTGAGGACCAACACAATCTGGGGAGGCGTTGCTATCCACTGTGCAGTGGCTATAACGATGGATGTTGCGTCCCTTGTCCAGAGGGGCGTCTTGTGAAAACCCTTATGATCACTGCGAACAAGGCATAAGAAAACCCAACAAGCAAGCCTACTCCGACGATAAAGAACCAAACCATGCGCCCACCGCCAGAAGGAGGCTTTGTGCCATCAGGGTTTTTTGCCATATATTCATGCAGGCGCTTTTCTCGTTCTTTTACTGCGTCCATGCGCCTTTCGAGGAGCGAAAAGACCATTCTGACTTTTTCCTTATCGGTTGTAGTCGCCAGATTTTTGTAAGCATTATAAAGAGCAAGAGAGTTAGACAGGGCAATATTGGCTGAGATGCGCCCAATCTCCTCTACCTTTTTACAAGCCTCTTCATCCTTTATATAATCTTCTGCTCTGAACTTACCATCCTCAAGAACAAAGCCCGGCTCCCATAAATCGTCCTTTACACATTTGCACAAAGCCTCGAAAAGCGAAGGTGCAAACTGTCGTGCCTCGAGCGCAGCCATGTCAGCAGAGAACAGGACAACACCGATGTCAGACCCCAGAAATCTCATCAAGTCCGCATATATCCTGTGCCAGAACGACACTTCAGCACCTATGTGCCTCTCGTCCCACAGCGCCTCTGCAAAAAGGTGGAGGTTCGAGATTGCATCAGCGACCGCTGTTGTGGGGCTTTCTAGTTCGCCAAATAACCCTCCAAAGGTTATGAACGCCCGCTTCAAAAACTCGGCGCCTGCACGCCTTGCAACGCAAATATTTCCGAGCTGAACTGTGTGCAAAGGGTCAGAGGCATCCTGAACATAGTGAAGGCTATGCCCTAAGAAGGCAAGGGACAACCTTTTCGATGCCTCGTTTTGCCAGTATGTCGCCACAAGTGCAACGAGCAGATGGCTTATTGTCATGTCAGCGCCCAAAGTGATGACAGAAGGGAGGCCACTTGTTCCGAGTGCAAACGATTCTGGTTCTTTGAATAGAAGCAAGGGGTTCGATGACAAAGGCTTATTGTCCATGCCTCGCCCAAGCCATCCCCCGAAACCTTCTCTAAGCACATAGTGGGCATGTGCTTGCCCCCTAAGCCCATAGATACCCCCCATATCCAGAACTATTGGGTCATCTGGATATGGGTATTTCGTCCCCCTGATCTCTTTGCCATCTTCAGAATAAGCGAAACGGATTTGATTTCTAAAATCCTCATCTGGTCTTGTGCATTCCCGCAAAAGAAGACCCATCATGGTCATATCGTCGTCGCAAGGCAAAAAGTCTATTCCAGCAACCATGACCTCTTTGTTTCTTGACAGGTCCAGAAAAGATTTCAGCGCTAGAAGGTCAAATCTGTCCTTTGTTTTCCATCTTTCTTTGATGTCGCTGCTTTGCAAGGAGTCGTAGATGAAGCCAAGAAAGTCATAAATGGCGAAGTCGTGTGGGCACAAGACCTTTTCCCAGTTGTTGCTATCAGTTTGCATGACCGCCCTGGTTATGTCTCTATGGGTTTTCGAGCCAAACGCTAGAACGCTTATTGGCGCAATCACAAAGGCACAGGATATGACAAGCCTATTCATTTGCTGACTTTCTTATCAGACGCAACCCTTGAGATGAAAAACGTAACCCTCGGTGGGGTCAGTTCGCCGCACTGATTCTCGTCCACAAAGCGACTGTCGGTCAAGACGAAGACATATTGACGATTGTGGTTCTCGAAGAGGACGGGCTTCAGAGGGTCGACAAGAAGCGCCTTGTTTTCATCGGAAACTAGAACCTTCGTAACGACCTCGCTCACTTCGCAAGCTCCCACCGACCGAATCTCGGTGAACGCCTGCACCGCTGTTGGTTCAACCTTTATCAGAGGGGTGTCCTTCAGCAAGGATTCTTCTCCACACCACAGATAAAAGGCTATTCCTTTGTCATCTTCGATGATCAAAGTGGTCTGGGAGCCACTAAGCAAAGACACAGATATACCCTTTTGCGCTTCGATCTTCGGCAAGATATCCGCATGGGTTTTGACATCCAAAATCCAGATCGCCTCTTTTGACTTTATCTCTAGCCTGAAACCCTGAGGTGGTTTTTTGAATGGATAGAGCCTGATAAGCGTTCCAGATACTTCCTCGAGTCGCACCTCAGAGGCACTTGCACCGCACGAAGCGAGCACGGGTCCCCTTCCAGAAATCCTGGGCCCCGCTGGAAGCAAAGTTATCAAAGGGGGAGGCAAAGTGCCCTTTTCGACCTTACCTCTTGTGTATTTCGAGATCGAAGAGCACTCGAAGCCAGCAAGACCTGCAGAAGCCAGAAAAACTAAACAGAAAAACTTCGTTAGATAGTGGCGTCTCATTATGTTTGACACCCATACACGGTTACATTATACTTTGTTTGTTCTTTTTCGAGAGCTGCCATGAACATAAGATGTATCATCGCAGTTGCATTGATTTTGTTTGGAAAACAGGTTTTCCCGCAGGAGGCAAAGCCAAAACTTTTGCCGCTCAAGGTCACATCGAATAGGCTTCAAAAGGAAGAGTTACAGTCCCTTACCTCCCAGTTGCTCGAGAAGCTTCAGAAGTATCCAGGTTTTGATGTCCTGCCACCACCAGAGGCAGACCCAATGGACCTGATGATTGATTCGGGGTGCACCGACCTTGATGCGGAATGCCTTCAGAACATTGGTAAGAGTGCTGGCGCTGATAAGGTGTTGTATGCTGAAGTCATCGAGGAAAAGGGTAGATTCAAGATTCAGATAAGGCTGGTAGATGTCAAGACCGGCGAGAGCAAGGTCCCAGAGGGCGAAACAGAGGCAAAAGAAAGGACTGCTGACCTTCTAGCCCTTGCGGTAGAAAGGGTCCTTGGTCCAGAGCCAAAGAAGGCGGAGCTGGTCTTTGAGGTGTCAATCTCGACGGAGCCTGCAGGTGCGGATGTGTATGTGGGAAACGATTTCGTGGGTTCTGCACCAGTGAAGGTGCGCTTGAAACAAGGGGTTTACAACATAAGACTTTCAAGGGTTGGATACGAGGAAAAGGCTGAGAGGATAGAGGTGAGCAAGGACAAGCCTTTGTCTTTTGCCTTTACTTTGAACCCCATAGAGTTGCCAAAGCCAGCTGCGATCCCACCAGGTGAGGAGAAAAAGAAAGAGAAGAAGGCTTTTTACAAGACATGGTGGTTTTGGACCACTGTTGGGGTAGTGGTTGCAGGCACTGGGGTTGGAGCGTTTTTCCTTGCACAAAGGCACGGCGAGACAGTAGGGCAATCAAGGTTTAGCTTGAGCCCTGATTCTGCTCGTAATGACCCTGCTGTCATAAGGGCAAGCTCAGTTTATTGAGGTGATGCTATGAGAAGAAGCTTTGTTTTTGCACTTGCTGTCCTTGTTTTTGGATGTGCACAGGGCGAGCAGAGTGGCTCTATTCAATTCGCATTGTCGCACGAATCTTTTTTGTCCAGCAGTGCGGTAACCCACTTCAAGGTGCGCCTTTTCGAAGGGGTTCCAAGCGACTTTCGGGCTCAAAGTGCCTATTTTGAATCCCCCTGTCAGCCATTTGCAGGTTCTTTTGCCATCAATGATGTTCGGGCTGGCTCGGACTATGTGCTGATATATGAGGGGTTTAGCGATGACCGCTGTCAAGTTCTTAGTGCTTTTGGCGTTCGAGGTGGCATAGAGTTTCCTCAACCGGGGGGTGAAGATTCGTTCTACTATGTCCATGTAACCGAAATTGGTGCGGTATCAGCATTTCCGTTGCCCGAGCAGAAAGAGAATGTAAGTTGTGAAGATGACACTATTTGCAGGGAGCAGGTTCATCCTATTGCCCGCTGCGTAAACGGTCTTTGCAAAATCTTGTCGTTCTATCCTTTGAATCTAAAAAGTAACACTGCATTTAGCGCTGGATTCGATATGGGTGATGGCGGTCAAGTCTTGTTCGGTGTGAATACGCAAGGAGAAGCAGGTTACGAGGCAAAAGACAGCCCAGAACAAACTTTTGATTCCTCGAGGGCACTTTTTGGGCGTGACAAGCCCCTTTTTGTGGCGAATGTCGCTCTGCCAGCGGTCGCTGTGTATCCCTCTGCGAGGATTGCTGTCCTGCTCGGAGGGGCTAGTTTTATAAAGATTTCAGCGCTAAAAGACATGACCGAGTCTAGGGAGATTGATTGTCCCACTAAAGGTTGCAATGTTGTGCCTTCGTCTCAGGCAGTTTCGCTGAACTTTCGCACCTCGGTCTTGAACCGTTACACAGTTCCAGTTGCCACGGTCGGTGGCGAGGCGGTTCTTGTGGAACTGGGAGGCGGGGAGAAAGGTGTGTTTTTCAGGGCAGGTTATGTCTTGCAAGAGTCTGGCAACAAGAAAAGCCTCGTGCCTCATGCGGGCGGTATATTGCTGAAGGTAGGCACAGATGGCACGCTCAGTTGCATAACGCCACTCGAAGGAGAGCAGGTTCAAGGTGTCCTTGCATGTCAGGGGGTGGAAGGTTCTGATAAGGTTCCAGCAAGGGGCTTCATGACATCGGTCTGTCTTCAGGAAAAAGGCGAGGCGTGCGAAAAGTTCTTGATCTTGGGCGGGCAAGCTGAAGGCGAAAGCCTTGCGGAGTTGTTCGATGCCAGCGACCAGAAAATGGTGCCTCTGACAAACGGACAGGGTGTGCCAAAGGTGCTTTTGGGGACAAAACTTTTGAAGATTGGCGAACTTGTCTGGGCGTTCGGAGGAAAAACGGGTCCAATGGGTATGCCAGTTATGGCTTTTCAGGTCAATGGAGAGACCTTGACCCGGCAAGAGATACAGGCAGGAGCCAACCTGAGCGACATCGTGAAAAAGCGACTGCTTCACAGTGCAACTTTGCTGAAGGATGGAAAATCTGTTTTGATCCTTGGTGGGCTAAACGATGCGACTGTTCTGGACGATTTTCTGGTGTTGAAGGTGGAAGGAACCTCGGTGACATTAGCAAGGCAGGGCAAACTGAACATGCCAAGGGCTGGTCATTCAGCAGTGCTTTTGCAAAGTGGCGTCCTAAACGGCGCAGTGCTGGTTGCTGGTGGCTTGTCAACGGGGCTTGCCGAGTTCGCCCCCGGGGCACTCCTATACCTCCCTGAAGACTTCGGCAAGTAGTTAGCCTTTACTTTGTCATGCTCATAAAAGGTCTGCTTTCCTTGCCATATCGTGTGTTACTAACATTTTTGCCACTCCCCATAGCCTTCTTCGTCTTTCTCGCATTTTTTCCATCTGTGGGGTTCTTCCTGGTTCTGGTCTTTTTGTTCATTACGCTTGTTGGGGGTGCGGTTGTTGCAATCCAAGCGAATCTTGAAAGGATGCAATCCCATCAATGGCTTCTGGGGACTGGGATTCCAAAGGTCTATTTTCTTTCTTTTCTGATTCCGCTTTTCATTTTCGGGACAATAGGCGCATCCGACCTTTATTTCAGGGATGCAGGGGAGCTTGGAATGGCTTCATTCTATCTTGGGGTTGCACATCCCACAGGCTTTCCTTTTTTCCTTCTGACATCCAAAGGGCTTTCTTTACTTCCATTCGGCAGTGTGTTTTTCAGGCAGAACTCGCTTTCCTTTGTGTCAATGGCTTTGTGCATCGGCATTGCGACACTTCTGGCAAGGAGGTGGTGCACGAATCCAAAGGTTTTGTGGCTTTTTCTTCCCCTTTTTGCCCTTAGTTCTGCTTTGGTTTGGTCACAAGGCTGTGCAACCGAGGTGTATGCCATAAGTTGTCTATGGTTGCTGATGAATGTGGCGGTCTTTCAGGAGGCACATTTTGATAACAGTCTAAGGCTTTTTGTCCTTGGCTTTTTCCTTTTAGGGCTTGGCTTTTCACTGCATATCACAGCCCCTTTCGAGGCATCGGTATTTGCAGTTCCTCTATTCTTTCGTTTTTTGAGGCGCTCTAAGTCCTTGCGCCTGCGAGCCTTGTTGCTTGCCCTTTTTGCGGTCTTGTTTGGGTTGTTGTCCACCACCTATATGCTGGTTCTTGCCTCGAAAGACCTGCCAGTTGCCTTTTGGCATGTGTCCAATTTCAATGACTTTTTCAAACACATCTTTGCGCAAAGGATATTCGCTTCCTTCCAGCACGAGATTGGAGTTCCTTCTTGGTTGCACCTTGTGCAAAGGGCAAGGGATTTCCTGTCTTTAGTCAAAGACCCTTTATTGCTTTTTGTTGTGTTTTTTTTGGCTGGTCTTGTGGCGATAGGCAAAAGGGATAGATGGGTGGCGACCGCATGTTCGATGACTATCATTGCGGACATACTATTTGCGATAGTCATAAACCCAATGGGCATGAGGGAAAATCAGACGAACCTTGCCTTTTCCATTTTTCTGGCTGTCTTGTGCGGGATTGGGGTCGAGGAGCTAGGGGGTTTGTTTCAGAGCAAGAAGCCACGCACGCTCCTTTTTGGGTTATCGGGGATGCTTCTTGTGTCTCGGATTTCATTGGGAGGCATATTTTTTTCTGATGAAAGCCCAAGACCTATTGCAGAAGACCTTTTGATGTCAGTCCCGAGCGGTGCAGTTGTTTTTACATCTTCAGACGACCTCTCAGCCTCGTTTGGCGCTTTGCAGGGAATCGAGGGGCAAAGGCCAGATGTTTTCTCATTCGTGTTGGGCTTTGTGCAAGACAGGGAGTATTTGGGAAGGCAGATTGCATGGCATTGTGTGGGTCCAGATTGCGATGTGATCAAAAGGGAGCTCGAAGAGGCTTTTGATCGCAAACCGTTGTCTTCTGGTATCTTAGGCATCTCGAGAAGGAGAAGTGTTTTTGTGGAGCCTGGTTACGGTGAGGTGGATCGGGTGCTTAGGTCCTATTCATCCCCCTCTTTTCCAGCCTACGAAGTCTTGAATGCGCCATCTGAAGAATCGAAGTTTCAAAAACGAGCAAGGACGGCAATGGACTCTGCTTTACGATACACATTTGATGGAAATGGGTTGACAATGTCGTATTGCGCCTCATTTTTGAGAACGCTTGGGGTCCATCTTTATGAACTCGGGTTTTTCGATGACGCAGTCGTGATGACTACAAAGGCTTTGAAACTTGCGCCTGATGATATAAAGGCAAGATACAATCTTGGCGAGATGCTATGCGCTCGAGGGATGCAAGATGAAGGCAGTTCGCTACTGAGACAGGTGCTAGAAAAGGATTTGACGAACGAAAGGGCAAGAAAGGCGCTAGAGAGGTGCAGGTAAGATAGGATGGAAACAAAGGGTCTTAAGGTTCTGGCTATTGTTGGAAGACCTAATGTTGGAAAGTCAACCCTTTTCAACAGGATCGTGGGAAAGGGGAAGGCTATCACTCACAATACCCCAGGTGTGACAAGAGACAGGATCTACGCCGAGGCAGAGTATTTGAATAAGAGATTTATCGTGATTGACACAGGGGGATTTGACCCAACTGCAGAAAGCGGGCTTTTGAGCCTTTTGAGGGCGCAGGTGTCAACTGCCATTTCCGAGGCAGACGCTCTCTTGTTTGTGGTTGATGGTAAAGAGGGCTTGACAGCGCTTGATGAGGAGGTTTACGAGCACATCAGAAAGGCAGGCAAGAAGGTCTTTGTTGTGGTGAACAAGATTGATAGACCAGAGCAGGCTTTTTTTGCATCCGATTTCTATGGTCTTGGCGTGGAAGAACTGTTCCTCCTGAGCGCAGAGAAGGGTAGTGGGGTTGCAGAACTACTTGACAGGGTCATAAGTGATCTGAGTATCAGTGAGACAGAGGAAACAGAAACAGATGGCGTCATAAGGATTGCAATCGTTGGCAGACCGAATGTCGGAAAGTCAACCCTTGCCAATGCACTGCTCGGGGAAGAGAGGTTTTTGACCTCGGATGAGCCTGGCACCACGGTTGATTCTGTGGACGAAAGGTTGTTTTTCGATGGAAGGGAGTTCATGATAGTAGATACCGCGGGGATCAGAAGGAAGGCTAAAATCGAAGAAGGGCTGGAGAGGATGGGGGTTCAAAGGGCGCTTTGGGCGATACATAGGAGCGATGTTGTTTTGCTGGTCATTGACGCAAGCGAAGGGGTCACATCACAGGACAAAACCCTTGCATCTTTCGCACTAGAAAAGGGCAAGGGTGTTTGTTTGGTGCTGAACAAGTGGGATGCGGTTCAAGGTGATAAGAACCTTTTCCTGAAGACCCTGCGCTATGAATTTGCCTTTGCGCCTTTTTTGCCCCATCTGTGCGTTTCTGCGTTATTCAAGAAAAACACACATGAGATACTGCCTTTGGTATTGAAGATCTACCAAAACCTGCATCGGCGAATACCAACGAGCGAACTTAATCGCTTTTACGCTGAGGTCATTGTCCCGAACCCCCCACAAGGTCTTCAGGGCGTGATAAAATATATAACTCAGGTAGATGTAGCACCCCCACAAATCTTGCTTTTTTGCGGTGCAAAGAAGATAAAAGCCCAGTATCTTCGGTTTATCCAGAATGCCCTGCGCAAGAGATACGACTTTCTGGGCGTGCCAATAAGACTGGTAGTAAGGTAAAGTCATCTACTGTGTGGTCTGTGTGCTCGGTGCGCATAGTTTTGCAAGAAAGAATCACCACAGTTTGGTGTCAAACATCATCTAGGGCTTATTTTCGATTGAATGCAGTGGAAACCGAGGATAAAGGAAGGGTGTTCGTTCTTGGGTTCGGCGAGACATGCTAGGCACTTGCGGATAGGGGTTCGTAGCAAACTAGCGGAAAGCGGGGGTGCTCACCCATGTGATTTTCCCCTCTGTATCGGGGCGTGTGCGAATGCGCTAATAAAGGCTAAGCTGTCTCAGCACTCCTTATTTGGAGCCGTCCTTTAGTATATCAAGTAGCACCGTGTGAAGGATGCCTCCGTTCTTGTAGTAGTCCACCTCGACCACAGTATCAAGGCGAGCCACCGCCTGAAAGCGGGTTACAAATCCATCGTCCCTTTTCGCTACCACCTCCAGAACCTTCCTTGGTTGTAGGTCTTCAAGTCCCAGTATGTCGTAAACCTCGTATCCATTTAGCCCCAGGGTCTCACGGTTTTGCCCCTGGACAAACTCCAGAGGCAAAACACCCATCCCCACGAGGTTCGACCTATGGATGCGCTCAAAACTCTCAGCCAAAACCGCCTTGACCCCAAGCAGATAAGTGCCCTTCGCAGCCCAATCTCGGCTGGACCCTGTTCCATACTCCTTACCAGCTATGACCAGAAGGGGCGTCCCCTCTTGTTTGTAGCGCATCGCCACATTGAAGACAAAATCCACATCGCCTTCTGGAAGTTTTTTCGCATAACCTCCTTCAATCCCTTCCAACATCAGATTCTTGATGCGGATATTGGCGAATGTGCCTCTGATCATCACCTCGTGGTTGCCACGGCGAGAGCCATACGAGTTGAACTCTTCAGGCTTTACCCCCTTGCTTATTAGATATTGCCCTGCTGGGCTTTTCACAGGGATCGCGCCTGCAGGCGATATGTGGTCAGTGGTCACTGAATCCCCCAACACAAGCAACACCCTCGCTCCTTTGATGCTTTTTGGCTCAGGGGCATGAAGTGTCTCGAAAAACGGGGGTTTCTGGATATAGGAACTTGCGCTATTCCACAGATAAAGTTCACCTGCTGGAGCCTGAAGACTCTGCCATTGTTCGTCTCCTTCAAAGACCCTCGCATATTGTGTCCTAAAGAGCTCTGGGTCTAGCGCACTGCGCATTTCGTCACGAATCTCTGGCATGGATGGCCAGATGTCCTTTAGATAAACTGCTCTCCCGTTTGGGTCGAACCCCAGCGGTTCTGTCGCAAAATCAATATCAATGCGTCCTGCTAGTGCATAGGCTATTACAAGCATGGGACTACAAAGGTAGCTTGCCCTCGCATGAGGGTTTATCCTGCCCTCGAAGTTTCGGTTCCCAGAAAGAACCGCTACAGCCACCAGATCGCCTGCCTCCACTGCCTTTGCAATGTCAGAGGGCAATGGACCAGAGTTGCCAATACATGTAGTGCATCCGTAGCCAACCACATGAAAACCTAAGGCTTCCAGATATGGCATCAGTCCAGAAGCCACAAGATAATCGCTTACAACCCTTGAGCCAGGGGCAAGCGAAGTCTTGACCCACGGTTTCGAGCGAAGCCCTGCAAGGACAGCCTTTTTGGCAAGAAGCCCTGCGCCGAGCATTACCGTAGGATTGGAAGTGTTCGTGCAAGAGGTGATTGCAGCAATCACAACAGCACCGTGTGTCAGTGCAAACTCGTAGTCCGTGCGCTTCACCACTACGGTTGTGTGTGTCTTTTCCTGGGACATCTCGTAGCCACGCTCCTTCGCAGGCTTTGTAAGCAGGGAAACGAAGCTTTTCTTCACATCTTTGAGTGGCACACGGTCTTGCGGGCGCTTCGGTCCTGCAAGCGAAGGTTCAACGGTTGATATGTCCAGTTCCAAATATTCTGAGTAACGGACTTTTTGTTCACCTTTTGATGTGCGGAAAATGCCCACTGCCTTTGTATAGCCCTCCACAAGCTCTACAAGCCATTGTGGACGCCCAGTTTGGCGCAAGTAGGCGAGCGTTTCCTCGTCAACAGGAAAGAAACCAACGGTAGCACCATATTCTGGAGCCATATTTGCTATTGTCGCACGGTCTTGAAGCGAAAGTTTGTCAACCCCAGGCCCATAAAACTCTACGAACTTACCAACCACGCCGTGCTTGCGAAGCATCTCTGTAATGGTAAGAACAAGGTCAGTGGCTGTAGCGCCTTCTTGAAGTTCTCCATAAAGTTTGAGACCAACTACCTTTGGCGCCAACATAAAATAAGGTTGACCAAGCATCACTGCCTCTGCCTCAATCCCACCAACCCCAAAGCCAAGCACACCCAGTCCGTTTACCATCGTGGTGTGGCTGTCCGTGCCCACCAGACTGTCTGGAAACGCCAAAGTTGCCCCGTCTTTTTGTTCACTCAAGACAACTTTTGCAAGATATTCCAGATTTACCTGATGGACTATGCCAGTACCAGGGGGCACAACCCTGAAGTTTTTTAGGGCTTGCTGAGCCCATTTTAGGAGCTCATAGCGCTCGAGATTCCTTTCATACTCCTTTTGGACATTGAGCGAGAAAGCGTAGTCGGTGCCAAAGGCATCCACCTGAACCGAATGGTCTATGACGAGGTCAACCTGAACAACTGGATTTATCCGTGCTGGGTTTCCCTTGTGTTGCGCTACCGCATCTCGCATTGCAGCAAGGTCAACCACTGCTGGCACCCCTGTGAAGTCCTGAAGTATGACGCGTGCGAGTTTGAGTGGAACTATTGTATCTTCAGCGCCATCCCCCCAGCGGGCAAGTGCCTCGATGTCCTTTTTCGTCACCTGATACCCATCTTCGTTGCGAAGCAAACTTTCAAGCATGACCCTAACAGAGAATGGTAAGGCGCTTATTTGAGCAATCCCCTTGCTCTCGAGCTCGTTTATGTCATAGAACCCGTAGGTTCCACTTTGCGTCGTCAGAGTTTTCAAGGTACCAAAACTGTCCCTCATCTCTCTCTCCTATTTATTTCCAGCCTCTGCAATATCATTTGAAAAAGGCGCATTCAAGCCAAGTATCTTGAGCGAAGAACTCGTTGTCAAGCATATGTTGGAATCTAGATTAGTTGGCACGGATTTTAGCAGCGCTGTTTCCTGTGAGGATTACTCGGCAAGATGGGAATTGCGCGGTGAAGACTCTCCTTCGTGCAAAAGTTCAATAAAGGTCTTTTACGGTTACAGCAAGTTTTGCCCTTGCGTACTCGCTAGAAAACTCGATGGTTCCGTCCCTTATTTCGATTGCCCCGCTAAAAGATGCAAGTTCTTGATGCGCATCGAAAACCCACTCTTGAATCTTGTATCTTGGATACCAGTCAACTTCCAGCAAAGTGACTTTAAGGTCCAAAGATCTCATGCTGTCAAAGACAGGACCTTCGAAAACCATCAGGTTCGGCGCAATACTTGTGTGCTCCTCGGCAGTGATGACCTCTGCAGTGCGATGCTCCACCCGCACCTCGTGGACTACCACCTTGTGGCCATACACATCTGATACAGGCTTATCGTAGGCAACACTGACCTCCAGAGCCACCTCAGCTGGGGGCACGCCATGCTCCCCATCGAAAAGCGAATGGCTCTCGCGGTCTTTTAATAGCTCGAGCTCGGCAAGTCTTATCTGAACTTTACGCCTGTGGAAGAGACCAGCAACAGCCATCACCTGCATAGCCTCGCAATCAGGCACATCTTCGTGGTATGCATAGACTACAGAATGGGTCGCAGGGATGGGCGTGCCATCTGGGGTCACGGATACGCCCGATGCATTCTGGGAATGGAAAAACTGATCAGAGGTAAACATAATGCCATCGTTCGGTTCGTCGTTTGGGTTCAAAAGAGGGATGTCCACGAGCGGCAAATTAAATGCAGGTCTTATGTGGGGGTCACTCGAGGTGACATGATGGATCAGAATCCCCTTCAGATAAGGGCTGTTCCCCTCGTAGTTTCTGTGGTCCCACCATGCAACCTCGTCCATTACAAAGTCTGGGTTCATCACGACGAACTCATAAGTCTTTATCCCAAGCAGGTCGCCAATCTGAACCACGGTCGGGTTCGATGCCCACCTTGCTAGCCTTGCGCCAGCAATAACCCCAGCACTAGTCACCCAACGAACAATGCGGTTCTCTGAAGCGAGGTTTTCGAGATTGTGTTCGATCATGTATCTTGTAATGAGGCAACCAAAGGAATGACAGGCAATCGCAAAATAGCGTGCCCCTGAAATGTCTGCCTTGTGGCGCAAGAACTTTGCCAGAATGAGGGCATAGCGATGCAGAGCCTTTTCGCTGTCCCACGGGAACATGGCTATCTCTTGCCTATCTTTCTCTGCCATCCACGCAGGTGGGAGTTCGCCATAATATTCCATGTTTGCAAACTGATTTGGGGCAATCTCACCTTCAGGGGTATCGCCGCAAGGGCGCACAATACCAAAAGAGCGAAGGGCATCGAAGACACCACCAGTGCAAGACCTCGGAGCCCCGAATGTCATCTTCTTGAATTCATCAACCGATTGATTCGTCCACCCATGCACCCAGACTACTATGGTTGCATCGTCATCGAACCTTTTTTCGCCAGTAAAGGGAGCAAGTGTTGTGCAATCAGCAGGGCATGAACGCTCGCACACATCACACACTCCGTCCCCGCAACTAGCCCACCTGTCAGGGTCGAATACAGGGGCAAGACACAAGCCATAAAGACATGTGCCGCCTGGACAGGTCTCGGGTTTACCTGGCTCGCAATGCCAATCGAAAGACGACAAAGGACGGCAATCCACGACCTGCGTATCTTCTGACGAAGAATCCACTGAATCGGTCGTATCTACCGCAAGTTCATCGAGGTTGTCGGACAGGTCCAAGAACTCAAAGCCATCGTCCAGCAGAGGTGTATCTATTGTTTCCCTGCCGCCCTCGTTTTCGATTTCCTTTTGTGAATGCTGTGTCCCTTCCTCGAGCACATCGCTCTGGGAGTCTAGACTGGACAAAGAAGGACTAGGGGCACCCCCGCCACAGCCCATATAAAAAACAAGAGCTCCGATTCCGGTCATGATTAAAAGACGAGGCTTCATCTTTCCTAGAACTGGAAAAAACCTATTTGAATCATAAAAGAAAATAGGGTTAAGACGCACCACAAACCTGCATCTTTTTCAAGATTGCTCAGAGTAGTGCCTTGAAGCGGACATGCGCCCCAACAAGCCATGTCTGCAAAAGCATATTCTCACCACCTTAGCTATGACGGTTGCAGGCATCGCTCAGAAAGATATTCCCAACCTGCAAAGAAGAACCTCCTGCGAAGAAATAGACGCCTTTCGTTTGTTCACGCTGGGTTTTGTTTGCTTGGTTGTGAGCGTCGTTTTGGACAAAGCGCCTGAATTGGATGTCCCTGCCCACACGCAAAAAGGGATTGACATTGCACACAAAATGACATATCAAATTGGAGCGTTTTTTCTGAAAGGAGGTGGAAGGTTTTGAACCCTAAGACGATCGAGTTGAAGCCGATTGAAGTAGTTGTTCAGGACAACGATGTCGGGCGTGCCCTTTCTGCCCTCAAAAGGAAGATGGCGAATGAAGGGCTTTACAGGGAGCTCAAAAGAAGGCGCTTTTACGAACAGCCTACAGTCGCAAGGAAGCGGAAACAAAGGGAAGCAGAAAGACGCAGGAAGAAACTTTTAGCCTCCAAGTGAGGTGGGGCTATGACTTACAAAGTCCTCTTTGGCGCGGTGCTCGTTCTGGGGCTTGCCTGTGGTGGCAAACAGGTCCGAAAGGAAGAAGGGACGGGCGATAAGGCTTTCCCTTTCAACTATTCATCGTGGAAAAGGCTTAACCCTCAACCTATCCAGAGAGAAGGACTGACTAGAAACATTTTTGCCAACGAGGTCGCACTGCACAAAGATGCTCAAGGAAAGTTTGCGGTAGGTTCAGTGCTGGTGAAGGAGGACAGGCGAAGTTCCGACCTCGCGCAGCCAAAAGTCATCGTGCAGGTGATGAGCAAGGTGGCATCAGGTGGTTATGAGGGCTGGATATATAAGGCTTTCGACGGTGAGACAAGAAAGGAACTTCCTGCAGACAAGGTGGACATTGAGGGTTGCTATTACTGCCATATCAATGCGAAAGAAAAGGATTTCGTCTTTAGCGATGTGAAGTAAAGCCCCGTCTTTGTTTTCCATTTCAGGCTTTAGACGGTTCATACACAGGCTTCATCATTGTGCAGATTGAACTGCAAACCCAAGATTTCGAATAGTGTCTTCGCTGTTGGGTTGTAGGTAAAGATTAAAGTTGACTCATAGGTTTTGCTGACAGATAATATTAGCAGACGAGGCGATATGGACAGGAAGCCTGCAGTTGCAAGTGAGGATAGACAGCGAGAAATCAGGACGCTCGCTGGCGAGTTTTCCCTTGCACTTGTAAAGGCGCTTATCCAGACGGGATACTATTCGTCAGAGCACCCAGCGGCAAAGGTTGCAATATCGGAACTATACCAAAAACTTAGAGAAGTGACACGAGAAGCGATAGAGATCACCTACACTTTGTCCTCGGTCGTTGATGAGCGGGGGGTTCTGATCGAAGGTCTGACCAAAGAACCCATCGAGATGACAAGGGCATTGCATAGCATAATGGGCGAGCATTTCATTTCAAGGTTCCACGACTACTTTATCAGGAACAAGGTCGCATCGCTTTCCATAAAAAGAAACATTGACCGTCTGGAGTTCGAAAGGTTCATTGACATCTGGATGACATGGGGTTCGAAACTTGCAAAGGTTGACCAGAGGCTTGGCGCAGGTTTGATGGCAAAGGAACTCGCGGACAAAGGCATCCTTGGCGTAAGCGTCGTTGGGATGGAGGAGGTCCCAGGGATTGAAAGGAAACTTCCTTGGCCTGTGCGTCTAGCTATAGCGAGGCTTCGTGCAGACATACAAAAGGTCGAGACCTCGCCCTTTATAAAGTCACAGGATAAGCCAAAGTTTCGTATCCAGATGATAACGGACATCGTCAAAGGCTTTCAAAAGGCAGAGACCTGTGCAGAAGTATTATTGAATGCGGACCTAGTAGCGGTGGTTTCTAGCGATTTGACCCCTCTGGAGATCGAACAGGCAATGGCTTTGGTCGTGCCTTCGGGCATTGTGCACGAGGTTGCGCAAATCCTGTTTGATATGGCACAGGTCGTGCTTCGAGGGGAGGAGGTTCAGGTTGTTGGTCGTGACCCTGTAGGTTTTAAGGACTGCGTGATCAGGGTAACAAGGCTTGTAATGGACAGACTTGCTCAATCTGCAGGTGTCGAATCCTATGACCTTCTGGAGGAAGCATATCGCAAGGGGCTTGTTCAAGAGCCCATATTGCCAGAGCCACTCAGGCGAAGAATAAGGGCTCGGGACCTGACAAAGAGATTTCTGGAAGGACCCGATGCCTTTCTCGATGATTTCGACAAGACCTCAAACCCTAAAGTCTATCTCAAGTACTTGAATGTTTTCAGTACAATCATTCCCGAACTGCTTGCAAACAAGGATGACGCTCACCTTTCTAAGATATTTGCATTCGTGGTCAAGCATTACAACGAAGAGCCACCACCATTTGTTGGGAGGAAGAGATTCATCGAAGAAACCCTTTTGGGTTTGGCGACACAGGGGCATCTTGAGCCTCTGATAGTACTAACAGTGAGTGTGCCAAAAGAAAGGAGGCAGCATCTTGAGGATGGGGTCGCTCTGTTCAAAGCGCAGGCTGTGCCCTATTTGGTCGAAATCCTTGCCAGAGCCGAGGATGTAAGTCAAAGGGGCGCAGCGATGAGGGTTTTGCAAAAGATAGGAGAGCCTGCAGTCCCCGCCCTTGTTGAAGAACTGAAGGCTCACAGGCTCCCATGGTACACCGTGCGCAATGTGATTGCACTTTTGACCCAGATCGGGTCGAAAGAGGCGATTGCGGCGATAGCCCCATACAGGAAACATCCAAACCCGAAGGTCAGGGAAGAATGCGTAGTGGCACTTGCAACCCTCCTTGGCGAGGCTTCTGAAAAACCACTTCTGGAGTTTCTTGGCGATCAGGACAAGGCTGTCCGCAGGAGGGCTATTTATCATTTGAGTGCGCTTCGTTCCACCAATGCAAAGTTTCTAAAGACTATCCTTGACACTATAAGGATAAGAACTAGACATGAGGAAGAACCCGACATCCCCGCTCAAATCGCTTGTCTGGAAGCATTGGAACATTATGAATACCACATGCTCCCGGAGGCGATTGATTTCGAAGGGGCTTTACTGGATATTGTGAAGCCTAAGAGGTGGAAACTGCTTTTGCCAGGGCGATTCGGAATAAGAAGGAAGCCAGTGGAGGTGGTTGAAAAGGCGGTCAGGGCTTTGGGTGCTATGGGAACAGGGAAAGCGTTGCCTGCACTTGGAGACCTTCTTGGCCACAAAGACCCACGCATTCAGGAGGCCGCAAGGGAGGCGATGGACCGCATAAGGGCAAGGGTTCTTAGCCAGCAGACTCAAAGACCGTTGAAGTTTTAGTCACTTGACGCCTGTCAGGCGCACAAGGAAGAGGCTAAGGTCGGGCCAATAGGTGATGACGACAAGGGCAATAAGGCTAAGCCCTAGGAAAGGAAGCGTTGCCCTGTATAGTTCTATCACAGGTCTTCTAAAGGCAAGCGACGCCACAAAAAGATTCACACCGACAGGGGGGGTTGAAAAACCTATCTCGAGGTTTGTAAGGAAAACGATGCCCAAATGCACAGGGTCTATCCCGTAATGGCTGGCGATAGGCGTAATCATGGGCACGACAACCATGATAGCCGAGAATATGTCCATCAGACAGCCGACTATGAGCAAGAAGATGTTTAGAACCACCAAAAACATGAACTTGCTATCTATCGCACTCTTCACAAACTGAAACAGACTTTGTGGAACTTCGCGGTCAATGAAGAAGTTCGTAAGGGAAATGGCTGACATGAGGATCAAGAGGATGCCACCAACCAAAACCATGCTTTCTGTGAAGACCTTCGGAACATGTGAAAACTTTATATCACGATAAATGAACACCTCGACTATGAAGACATACATTGCAACAATGGCAGATGCGTCTATCGCTGTAAAAAAACCACCATATATGCCGACTATCACGATTAGGGGCACAGGCACTTCCCAGATAATAGCCTTGAAAGATAGCCAGAGCTCCTTGAGGCTGAACTTTTGCTTGGAAACCCCTGCTTTGCGCGAGGCAAACATGGCGTAAATAAACACTAGAATAATTGCGAAAGCGCCAGGCAGTGCGCCAGCAACGAAGAGCTTGTCAACAGAGACCCGAGTAACTTGAGGCACTGCAGGCTGTGCTTCCTCCTGTTTATTTGCGCTTTGTGTCCCTATCTCCGCTTTTTCAGGTGCCCCATTTTCGCCCTCGTCGCTTTCTAGCATCTCTTCAATCTCTTTTTCCATCTGCTCCTGTTCTTCTGTCTTCTGCACCTGAGCCTGCGGTTCACGCCCTTCTTGCCCAAAAGTGCCCACACCTTCCATGGCAAGCCCTGCAACCATTGCATAGACAATCAATGGAAGGCTTGGGGGGAACAATAGCCCCCTGCTCCCGCCTGTGGTCAAAAGCCCTAGTGAAAACCTTTCGCCGTATCCATCCTTCAAAAGCGCTGGCAGTAAGAGCCCCCCAAGAGCCACGATGGTGACCCCAGACGCGCCCGTAAATGCAGTGAAAACGGCGCACGCCACCACGGCAACGATTGCAAGACCGCCCGGCAAAAACCCAACCAGTGCCTTGGAAAACCGCACAATCCTTTCGGGGGTCTTGCTTTCCGCCATCAGATAGCCTGCAAGTGTGAACAAAAGGATCGCCAGGAACACAGGGCTTGTCGCGATTGGGCGGATGTTGCTTGCAAAGAAGAGCTCAAGGCTTTGAGAGGTCGAGATGTATCCTGTGATAGCGAATCCTGCAAGCACTAGGAACAAAGGCAGTCCAGCAAGCGCCAAAAGCGCGACCATTGCAAATGCCAAAACTGTCATACATCAACCTCATTGGTGGCTGGCTCGGCAGATTTATTGAGCGCCAGAATCTCCAAAAAACCCGCAACAAAGAAATGAAATGCCATCAAGAAAAGACCTATCGGAATCACGATGGCTGCCAGATATTCCTCAACCTCGCCACCAAAAGACATTGAAAAAGCAACTGACTTGACTTTCATCTTCTCTTCCATCTTCTGTGCAATAAATCCGATTGCAATATAACCAAGAAATGCTGAACCAGCGCTTGCGCAAATATTGACTGCCCCTGTCAGGACGCGCTTTACGACACCTTTTGTGAACCTCGACACAACATCAATAGTAATGTGTCTGGACTGCTTGCTTGCAACTGCCCCACCCAGGAATCCAACCCAAACCACAAGTGCCCTTAGCAGCATCTCGAGCCACTGAGCCCCGTGCCCCAAGAACTTCAAAACAACCTGAACCGCAGCCATAACGAGCATCAAAGCTACTATGAAGACTAGCGCATAAACTTCGATGCGCCCGAAAAGGTCGTCAAGACCTGAAAGGAACCTTGTCAGGTTTTTGCTCACTACTTACACCCTTTCAAGATCCCCAAAGCCCTGTCAAGTGCCTGCTGTGAATAGAGTTGCCCCACAAGAGAACGGGCTGCCTCGAGCCCTTTTGCTTTGAATGAAGCAAGGTCCTGTGCCGAAGGTTTTATGAAAACGATGCCTTTATCCTCCAATGTTTTCAAAGACTTCTGGTTCATTTCCCTCGTTATCCGAGTAAGTTTCTTTGCATATTCCTTCACCTTTGAAGAAAGCGCCTTTTGCAGGTCTGGATCTAGTTTGTCGTAAGCCTGCTTAGACATGACAATAGCGCCACTTCCATCTGTGATTGGCATATCAACCATGTATTGCACCTTTGTGAACCACTGGAGCGATATTGCAGCAACAGGAGAGATGTAAACCGTGTCAACAAGCCCAGTCTGAAGGGATGTGAACACATCCTGCAAGGCGAGGGGCGTTGGATTTATGCCCATGACCTTGAATATTGCCTTGGCAAGGGCATCTGCCTCCCAGACCCATGGTTTTGCCCCCTGCATGTCCTTTACCCCTTTTATCTCCTTCTTCGAAAACACATACACAAAGCCTTGGTCAGCCCAGCCCAAAAGGACGAACCCCTTTTCTTCGAACTTCTTTGCAAAGTCATCGTAGAGTGCGTTCAGCACGCAATCCACCTGCGAATAGGAATCGAACTGGAAAGGAAGTTCCATCAATCGAACCTCTGGCACGATCTCGCCAAGACCAACGCCCGTAAGCCCTGCCGCATGGATCTGTCCAAACCTCATCTTGTCCAGCACAACCTTGTCGTCCCCAAGCACCCCCCCTGCATAGAACTTTATCTTCAGTCTTCCTCCAGTTTCTTTCTCGAGTTCCTCTGCCATCTTTCGCATGACCTTTAGCCATGGTGAGCCTTCTGGCGCCACCGTTGCCACTTTCAAGGTTTCATCTGCGAATGCAGAAACGCCAAGAAACGCCAAAAGAACCGCCCAGAAAAAGACCTTCATACATCACCTCCAATCTTATGGAAATATCTCATCAACGCGCTCAAGGAGAGCCTTAGCCTTTCTTTTTGCAGCCTGATTTGCAAGTGCAGCATCGGGGTCTTCATCGATCTGAGCCTCAAGCACCTCTTGCAAAACCTTCCTGAACACCTCTTTCCCCTGAGTCTGAACTAAATATGACTTGGCGTAATATACCTTTCCAAGCAGGAACTTCCCTTCTGTCAGGGCAAAATGACGATGGAAGTGCTCCCTTGAAGCACCAGGATTACCGCCTAAAGCCTCTCCAATACTGCCAAAGTAGGTGCCAAGCAAGAAATGGGGGGCAGCATAGAAATAGCGCTCATCCAGGGCTAGTGCTGCACGGGCAAAGGCAAGCATCCTAGGGATGTCTGCAAGTGCGTCTGCATCGTCGAGGTTTAGGTTTATGTAACCCGCAAGGCAAGCCCCTGCCCAAAAAACAGCGGGCGCTTCCTTTTTGTTTAGCCGTTCAAGGGCCTCTTGCATTTTGTCTGGGTCGCCTTTCAATAACTTATTGAAATCTTTGACTAAAACCTTGAGTGCCCTCAAAGCATAATGATAACCCTTTCTATAAAGAAGTGTGGCGAGTTCCTGGTCTTCGTCTTCAACAAGAACCATCGCATAACCGCAATAAAGATTCGCACCCCGAGTGAGCAGTGCCTTGTTTTCTGGCGACGACATGATCAAGCCATCGAGCATCTTTAGCATGGATGGCGCTGCTTGACCTGCAAACTTGAGCGAAGATTCCCTAAAGAATGCCCTAGTCTGGTCATCAATGACGCTTATCGAATGGTCAGCGACAAAGCGATTCGTTGCGCATGAAACCAGAAGAAGTGCACAAAGGGCAAAGGGCTTCATAAGTCCTCCTTACACCCCTGAATGCAAAGCATAAAACACCCGATTCCTTCAGTCAAATGAAAAAGTTTGTCAGAATGCAATGTCATATCTCAAGAACCTCATCGTGAACGACCCCCGCCCCTCGGTGGCTGAGCGCAAGTCCGTTGCATATCCGAACATCCGTTCGATTGGGGCAGTCGCCCGAATCACCTTTATCTTATCCCTGTCTTCTATCGCCTCGATAACCCCCCTGCGAGCCTGAATGGTTGCAAGCACATCACCAAGAAACTCGGATGGGCAGATTACCTCGATCTCTGCAATAGGTGCAAGTTTTGCCATCCCAGCACGCTCGCACGCATCCTTCACTGCGTTCATAATGGCAATCTTCACCGCTGTCTCGTCTATCGTATACCCCTCTTTTGACTCGACCTTCAAAAGCTCCACCACCACATCCGTGATAGGCCATCCATGCACAATCCCGCCTTTGAGCGAGTTGATGACCCCTTCTTTTGCTGCTTCTTGGAAGTTCTTGTAATAGATGACGGGGTCTAGGTTTGCGACAAACTTCACCCCTGAGCCCCTCTCGCCTGGCGCAACCTTTACCTCGCACAAAGCAAACACCTTGGCTTCCTCGGTCTCTATCTCACAAGTCCCAGAGCCTGTTGCTTCTGAAATGACTGTCTCTGCATAAAGGACTTGAGGCTTTCCTGTTCGCACTGGCACGCCAAAATCCCTTCTTATTCTGTCCGCTATGATCTCCAGATGCAACTCCCCCATCCCAGAGATCAATGTCTCGCCAGTTTCCTTATCCTCCATGGTCCTGAAGGTCGGGTCTTCATCAGCGATCCTTTGCAAGACCTGTTCAAGTTTCTCTTTGTCTGCTCGAGATTCAGGCTCGATAGCCATGCTCATTACAGGCTCGTAATCCGAAATCCTTTCGAGCACTATCGGATGCTCTTTATCGCACAGGGTGTCCCCTGTGGATGTAGTTTTCAAACCCAAAATCCCGACTATGTTCGCAGCAGATGCGAACTCAAGACGCTTGCGTTCCTTTGCGTGCATCGCAAAAACCCTGGAGACCTTTTCCTCGACCCCCCTTGTAGCATTATAGACATCCTGTTTCTCGCTTATCGTCCCGCTGTAGATGCGCACATAGACAAGCCTTCTGCCTTCTTCGGTAACTTGCACCTTGAATGCCAATGCGCAAAGCGGACCCTTTGGGTCTGGAGACCTTCGAACGATTTCGCCGGTTCTGGGGTCAATCCCTTGCACAGGGGGGATGTCCAGTGGCGAAGGTAAAAAGTCCACTACTGCATCTAAAAGGGGTGGAATCCCTTTGTTTCTTAGCGCTGACCCACAAAGGACAGGAACTATCTTGCCCTCGATACAAAGCCTTCTTAGTGTGGCGACCAGTTTTTCCCTGGAAATCTCGCTTTCTGATAGAAAAGCATCTGCAATCTCGTCGTCATATTCGCCCAGCGCGGCGAGCATGTCCTGACGAGTTTTCATCACTTCTTCCTTAAGTTGGGCTGGAATCTCCTCGCTCTCCAATGTGGCCCTTGGGTCCTCCCCAGTCCATCGCAGGGAGCGAAGGGAAATCAAATCAACAACCCCTTCGAACGATTGTTCTGAACCCAGAGGGAGTTGGATGGGCACAGGTCTCTGGCGAAACCTCTGCCTCATACTCTCAACAGCCATGAAAAAGTCAGCCCCGACCTTGTCCATCTTGTTTATGAAGGCTATTCTCGGGACATTGTATTTGTCAGCCTGATTCCAGACCGTTTCGGACTGAGATTCGACCCCGTTGACCGCATCGAAGACGACAACTGCCCCATCCAGAACCCTCAAAGACCTTTCGACTTCGACTGTGAAATCAACATGCCCTGGGGTGTCAATCAAATGGATTTCCGCATGCCTGTGATTAAACGATGTAACTGCACTTGTAATGGTTATCCCCCTCTCCTGTTCCTGCACCATATAATCCATGACTGCCTCCCCATCATGCACCTCCCCCATCTTGTGTGTCTTTCCTGTTACGAACAGGATTCGTTCGGTGACGGTGGTCTTTCCTGCATCAATGTGCGCAATGATCCCTATGTTTCTTATATCTTTGAGAGGCTTTATTTTCGAGCCTTCGCCCATACGACAAATAGGAAGTATGCCTTAATTTGCAAAGCCTGTCTAGGGGTTGAGAATAAAAACTGAACATTCGCTACTACGAGGCTTTTTTTTCGAATATTCAGTTAGAATAAAATTGGCTTCGCTGGGAGGTGTTTTATGTCCAAAAACTTGCGTCGAACGAAGAAGGGGTCAGAAACAAGGCTGAAACTTCAAAACATCGGGCAAATAAAGGAGGCTGACATCAAGTTTGGAGACCTGACCGTGCTTGTGGGACCACAGGCGACAGGGAAGAGTGTGTTTCTTCAACTATTCAGACTTGTTCTCGACCGCCGATACATTCATCAGCAATACCAAAGGCTCAATCAATCTTGGGAAGACGGGAAAACCTTTCTACGCTATTATTTAGGCGAAGGAATGGAAGAGTCGTGGGTGGAACTCCCGGCTGGAGGCGGAAGCTACCTTGCATTCAATGGGCGTCGCTACGACTTAGAGAACCTAGCCGACACAAAGGGAAGGCCGCGTGAGAACACTAGCCCAAGAGCCTTTTATGTCCCAGCCCACAGGGCTTTCGCCTTGTATTGGAACTGGCCTATTCTCGTTCTAAACTTTATCCAAACTCATTCGTTTGTGCTATGGGATTTCATCGGGCAGCTCGCTCTTTTGTTGGGTCGTGCACTAAAACTGAAAGAAGAGCCCCTAGGTAGGTTTGCAAAGCCGTTCAGAGAAGTGCTTCAAAGCGACATTTTCTCAGGCTTTGATCTTCGTATTAGTAAGAGCCAGGGCTCGGAGCGTCTGGTCCTGCAAAGAGGGAGGCAAAAACCGATCCCGTTTTTGGGTTGGTCCACTGGACAACGAGAGGTTGTCCCGCTTTTACTCGCCCTTTCTTGGCTGTTGCCGAGGGGCGGAACAACCAGGCGCCAGAGCTTCGAGTGGGTTATCATTGAAGAACCCGAGATGGGCTTGCACCCAAAGGCGATTTCCGATGTCCTGTTGATTGTTCTTGACCTTTTAGAGCGAGGCTATCGTGTTTGCATCTCTACGCATTCCTTTGTCGTGCTTGCCTTGGTTTGGGCATTGAACAATATCAAAGAGAATAAAGGCGACGCAAATGATGTTCTCAACTTGTTCGAGGCCCAGAAGGAACAGCAGGTTCTCCAGAAGGAACAGCAGGTTCTAAAGATCGCACAGTCAGCGCTCGAAAAAGAATACAAGGTTTATTACTTTGAGCCAGATGAAAAAGGGATGGTGACTGTCAAAGACATCTCTCGCCTTGACCCCTTTTCAGAAGACTATTGGGGAGGGCTTGGAAAGTTTAGCACGAACGCGTGCGAAGTTGTCGCAGGGGTAGTGACAAGGAGTTACACCAGGTCTGAAAGTGACCAAGTTGTTGCCTTGCATGTGCGGGAAAAGTCCGAATGAGCTCAAAAAGGGGAAAAACGCATGAGATTCAAACTAGCAGTGGAGAGCGTCCCAGCGCTGAAAGGCGCGTATCGGACAGGTCTTCGCGCCCTTGCGAAGAAAGATAGGCAACTCATAACTGCGGATGGAAACAGGCTTACTGGAAGCGTGAACTTAGATGAATCTTTGAAAAAAGGCGAACACGCTCAGGCTTCGAGGTGGGACTACGGCATTGGTTACAAAATAAACAACTCTGAGGTTGCTATTTGGGTTGAGGTTCATCCTGCATCATCTACAGATGATGTTAAGATTGTCGCAAAAAAGCTCGAGTGGCTCAAACACTTTCTGGGTCTAAAGGATGCGTCAGAACTCAGAGCGATGACTCTTGCGTTCTTTTGGGTAGCAACGAGCAGGGTAAATCGCCTGATAGCAGAGGCGCTTCAACGATTCGGAAGCAGTATGCAAGGGCTCAAGGGCCCCATGAAGCAGCTAGACCTCAGCAAGGTTGTGCTAGTGCACCCTATCGAAAGAATATAATCAGAGTGCAAGCCCTACCATTCTGTTATGTCCGAAGTTTTCTTTTGCTTTGTGTAAGTTTTCGTTTTTCTGTATGGGAAGCTGTATCATTTACGCGCCAATGGACCACGGGCTGAAACTCGCCTTTCTTGGAAGTCTTCTTGCTGGGCTTGCAACAGGGCTTGGGGCATTGCCTTGCCTTTTCGTTGCACGAATAAGACAGTCCATTCAGGATGCAATGCTAGGTTTTGGCGCTGGTGTGATGCTTTCTGCAACCGCTTTTTCTTTGATTATCCCTGCACTCGAGGTGTCGCACAACATCTTTATGGTCGCATTGGGCATTGCCTTTGGCGCCGTCTTCCTTTTTGTCTCGGACCTTATTATCCCTCACGAACATTTCATAAAAGGTCCAGAAGGCTCGAATCCCGGGCGCCTTCGCAAGGTGTGGCTTTTTGTCCTTGCAATCACCCTGCACAACTTCCCAGAAGGTCTTGCAGTCGGTGTGGGGTTCAAAGGTGGGAATCTTCAGGATGGCATAGCCCTCGCCACTGGCATAGGCATTCAAAACATACCAGAAGGGCTTGTGGTTGCTCTGGCACTTAGAACTCAGGGGTATTCTAGGCTTTATGCAGTGCTTGTCTCGACCTTGACTGGTCTAGTCGAACCAGTGGGTGGAATCTTTGGTGGGGGGCTTTTACTTGTGGCTAGCACATTGCTCCCTTTTGCCCTTTCCTTCGCTGGCGGAGCGATGCTTTTTGTTGTAAGTGACGAAATCATCCCAGAATCTCATCGGACAGGGCATGAAAAACACGCAACCTTCGGAGTTGTGATTGGGTTTATAATAATGATGTTGCTTGATAACCTTTTCTGAAGGGCTTTGACAATGGAATCGTTTTTTCGTTCCGCTTTGACACTTTTCACAATCACAAGTTTGACCCTAGCCTTTGGGGCGCCCATCATCCTGTGCGCCTCTGTTGGATATAGGGATTTTGCCCTAACTCTTATCCGCATCTGGTCTTTAGCCTTCATCAAAAGTTTCGGTGTCAAACTTACGAAGGTTGGGGTAGAAAAGGCAAAAGGGCTTGGCTCGTGCGTGATAATGTCGTCACACAGAAGCCATCTGGATGGGCCTATCCTTTTGTGTACCTTGCCTTTTCATTTTACTTTCGTGATAAAGAGATCACTTGCGCAGGTGCCTGTATGGGGATGGGCAGTGACAAGGGCAGGGTATATTGCGATCGATAGAAAAGACCATCAGGACAGCGTTCAAGGGATGAAGAAGGCAGAACAACTAGTTCGACAAGGGTTGCGTGTCCTCACATTCCCTGAAGGGACAAGGTCTCCTGACGGGCAGTTCAAGCCTTTCAAGAAGGGTGGTTTTGTCCTTGCGATACAGGCACAAGTGCCCATCCTGCCTGTGGCTGTTGTAGGTTCATACGAGCTTTTGCCCAAAGGGGCGCTACGGGCTAAGCCTGGCAATGTGGTTGTTGTTGTTGGCGACCCTGTAGATACAAAAGGACTTACATACGAAGACCGTGTCGCTTTGATGGAAAAGGTCGAGGCAATCATAAAAGAACTTTATGCAACAGGTGAAAGGATTTTAGAGGACATCAAGAGGGGCAGACCTCAGAACCCATAAGACACCCTAAGCCCTGCCACCCTCCAATCCGCTTTGTTTCCATAAAGGTCTTTGAACGAGAAATAGCCCCCAATGTCCAGGCGCTCGAAAAGGGTGTATCCAGCACCAAGCGCTAAAGGCAAAAAGGGTTTGTCCTTTTGAGCGAACAAACCTAGCGAGTCTATGTCCCGCCCTTGCAAAACTTTGCCCAAACCCAAAGACATCTCGATAAAGACCCTTGGATGGGGATTGTAAACAATATCCGCGCTTCCACACAAGGTGTATTGTGTTGAGCCTTCATCCCCGTTGTAGTAGTCCCTTGCAAGCCCGACCACAAGGTCTGACCTTAGCCTTAGTGCAAGGACATCTTTTTTTAGCACTATCCTTGCGGGAACGGAGAATACGAAAGACAGCCGTTTGACCCTAAGTCTATCCCAGCCCACCTTGGAAGGCACATTCATCCCTGCCTCGATGCCAAGGAACTTTGTAAAAGCCCAAAGCGCATAGAAATAGAAACCGCCAAAGGTCGTCCCAGTGTTCCTATTTACTTGCGTTGCACTGCTTTGATGCCATATAAGTGCCAAAGCACCACCTATCTCGAACCCTTTGCCAACCCCAAGGGCTAGCGTAAGCCCGCTGTGCCTCTGTGACGGCCAGAAAGAGCCCACCTCTATCCTTTTGCCCTCGTGCCCAGCGCTCAAATCAAAGGAAAGGTCTAACGTCATCAGCCCTTCGCCCCCCTTGATTGCCAGTGGTCTTTGAGCCCTCGGGATAGCCTCTTGTGCCATCACATCGAGCGACAGGATAAAGAAACCAAGCAACGATGTGAACCGAACGAGCGTTTTCAAGGGACTACCACTAAAGAACCGACAGGGAGAGTAATCGTTAAAGTCTTACAAGTCAACAGCAAGTTGCGCGATATGAGTATCCCTAGCTTCAACATCGCATTCCCAGCCCTCAGCGGTCCAGTCTTATCAGGTCCAGCGGGTGAAAATCCATGAGATTTGGCTCGAAGCCTTGGACATCCGTACTTAACAGATAGATGCGTGAATAATGATACAAGGGAATAATGGGGATGTCTCGAAGTAAGACTGCCTCTGCGTCTCGCAAGATCGCAAGTCTTCGTGTCTCGTCTTTTTCGTTTTCCGCCTCACGAAGCAGGCGGTCATAGTCTTCATTACAGTAATGAGGATAGTTCGTGGGTGAGTCGCATCTGAAGACATCCAAAAAGTTTTGAGGATCAATGAAATCAGCACACCAGGAAGCCCTCGCCATGACGAAGCGACCCTCCCTGAGCCTTTGCAACAGCACCTTCCATTCAACTACTTCTAAGCCCACGCTTATTCCCGCCTGCTCTTTCCATTGAGCCTGCAGGAATTCGGCAATGAGTTTATGGACATCGCCCGTGTTGAACAGAAGCACAAGGTCTGACAGGTCAGTTTGCGCAAGTGCAAGTTCTTTTCTAGCGGACTTAGGGTCGAAGCCCAATCCTTCTGCGGGTGCGTATGGGATTTCGCTAGAAATCGCTCGAGGCACGAAGCTTTTCGCTTCGGCTTGCCCACCCATCAAAACAAGGCGGACTAGTGCTTCCTTGTCCACTGCCAAAGCGAGCGCCCGCCTAAGATGGATGTCACTCAAAGGCACATCAGAAACATTCAGCGCAAGATAGTAAGTGCAAGCAATAGGTTCAGAATGGAACTCCGCAGGCATCTCCCTTCTCATGAAAGGGATAAGGTCTCTTGAAAGAGTCCCCTTTAGCCACATGACCTTGCCCTCCCTGAACCACTTGTAGGCAAGGTTGTCGTTTGTCGTAAAAAGGAACTGAACCCCGTCCAGTGCGACATGCTTTGCGTCGTAATACGCTCTGTTTTTTTGAAGGCTCGCTGAAACACCACGAACAAAACTTTTCAGGCAAAAAGCCCCGTTACACACAATGTTCTCGGGCTCTATCCACTTTCCTTTAGCCTTTTCTATTATGTCTTTTCTTAGTGGAAACCAGATAGGGTGGGTCAGCCTGTTTGGAAGATTGGGGACAGGATGCGCAAGCCGAAGTTCTAATGTCCTTTCATCAAGTGCTCTGACACCAACTTCATGCAGCGCCCCGCCCTTTTTGGCTTTTTCTGCACCCTCCAGTATGAATAAAAGTGCAACCGCCCTGGAAGCCGTGTTTGGGTCAAGCGCCCTTTGGATGCCATATTCAAAATCGTAAGCGGTGACGGGTTTTCCATCCGACCAAACCGCATCGTCCCTTAGAAAAAAGCGCCAGACAATGCCGTCCTCACTGACCTCCCATGACTTTGCCATCCCTGCACGCTCGCCTTTGCTTTGGGCGTCTTTGAAAAGCCCTTCAAACAATGCCTTTGCGATCGTGACCGAGGTGTCGTCGTTTGCAAATGTAGGGTCTATGTTCTCAGGCTCCCATGCAGCGATCGTAAAGACCTTGCCCTGTGTATAGCCTCGACTACTTTCCTGGCTAGTGCACGAGACAAGGGATACCAAAAGAAGATGGAACAGAATGCGAGTGGGAAGAAAAGCCCTGGATTTCAAGGTTTTTCAGTCGATACTGGCGCAGTTTTTGCACCTTCCGCATCTGAGACCGAGGCAGAATCCTGTAGCTCAGCCCCATCACTCGCCTGAGTCACATCTTTCTGTTCTGTTACTGCGGGCTCTCGCTTTGGGGGTTGCAAAGGCGGTGTCTCTACCTTTTCATTTGCGAGTGCTATGAATTTGTCAACATCCTTAAGGAATCCCGCACACTGGTCTTTGTTTGTTGTCCTTTGAGCCCTGTCGCACGCAGGAGTCCCCCCTGCCTTCGAGCACACCTCGTTCTTCAAGCGGTCACACGGATTCTTGGAACAACTAACCAAAATCCCTGTTACCAAAAGCCGGAAAACTAGGTCTTTCATCACTAACCTCCACGAGTCACACAAAAAGCGCGTTTAGTTTAGCACACTTCTAAGGTTCTGCGTAACATGCACTTTTCTACGCCTTGGCGCATTTCACAACGGGTGCGACAAAGGATGACAAAACATAGCCTCGCACGCACCTAGTTCCTTCCAGCCCCAAATCAGCCATATCCTGACCAAGCACTATCGTCTCTGGAAAGCGTCCGAGATTCAAAATCTGTCCTGTACCCCCATCGCAGTCCCCAGGTTGGACCCCGCTGATGGCCGAATCCATGCGCCTTTGAGCTTAGCCATATTCCTATCAGCGCGCAAAGAATGTTGTGCACCTGCGAATAGAAGTTATGGTTCTTTTTATTCCCCCGATTTCTTTATAGCAGCTACAAATCATGTATAATAGGTTTGGCTTTCTTTCGAAGAACCTATGAAGAAGAACCCTGTGGTTGCGATCGTTGGAGCAACTGGGCTTGTTGGCAGGGAGATGCTCCAATGCCTTGAACAGCGCAAGTTTCCTTTGGAGTCGCTAAGGCTTTTTGCGTCAGGACGTTCAGCGGGCGAAAAACTCGAGTTTTGTGGGAAACAAGTGGTTGTCGAAAACCTTGCAACTGCAAGTTTTAAGGGGATTGACATCGTTCTTGCCTCTGCGGGGGCTAAGGTAAGCGAGATGTTCGCTCCAAAAGCGGTTTCAGAAGGGGCGGTTGTCATTGATAACTCAAGTGCATTCAGGATGCATCCAGATGTGCCCCTCGTAGTGCCCGAGGTCAACAAGGAAAAGGCTTTCGAGCATAAAGGCATTATCGCAAATCCAAACTGCTCGACCATTCAACTTGTCGTTGTTCTGTGGCCTATCCACAAGGCATTCGAGCTGAAGCGGGTCATTGTCTCGACATATCAGGCTGTAAGCGGGGCTGGGAAGGTCGCGTTGGACGAACTCATCAGCCAGTGCGTGTCCATTTTGAATCATCGCCCCGTGAAGATCGAAAAACTACCGCACCAGATCGCTTTTAACTTGTTCCCTCACATAGATGTCTTCGAGGAAAACGGTTACACTAAAGAAGAGATGAAAATGATTAGAGAGACTAGAAAGATCACAGGTCTTCATGACCTTTGCATAACTGCGACTTGCGTGAGGGTTCCTGTTATGAATGGGCACTCCGAATCTGTTGTCTTAGACCTTGAAAAGGATGCTAGTCCAGAGGAGATAAAAAGACTGCTCGAAAATGCACCAGGTGTTCGGGTGGTTGACAACCCCAGTGAGAACGAATATCCGATGCCCTTGCTTGCCTCTGGGAAGGATGAAGTGTTCGTGGGGAGGATCAGGAAGGATCTATCCGCTGAAAAGTCTTTGTCTATGTGGATTTGCGCTGATAACCTAAGAAAAGGTGCAGCACTGAATGCTGTGCAAATAGCAGAAGTATTGCTGGAAAAGTGAGTTGGCTTATTTTCAACAAAAATCGGGTTTTCTTGACATTTTGACAATGTCCGAGGAAGGAAGCAGGCGTGTTGCTAAAGAGAACAAGGGTCTTTTCTTTGGCATACATCTTGCTAATGTCGTGGGTGTGCCCTGTGGAGGTTTGAAGTGACGAGGCACCTTTTCATTGCAGTTTTGCCACTTCTTGTGGTGTGCAGGACCTCGATGGCTGACATCACTGGTTTCCAGTTCAATGGAATAGAGGCAGTTGGTGATGTCGAGTTGAGCTCGAGGATTGGGAAGGCTTCTACAGATACTGAGCATCTGATAAACATCGAAGACTGCAAGAAATACACGGGGGCTTCCATCCGTATCATGTGGTCCCTTTCAAGGGTGCCTCCCTCTGGCACCACATGGGCAGTGAAGATGAGCAAGCCAGGTGGTTCTTGTTCCACAAGCAGTATGAGCGACCTTAGTGGCAGTTGTTACGAGGAGTTCATAGTTTCCGAGAAGGCGCTAGATGCCTACACCAACATCAAGTTTTCTGTGCCCTTAGACCCGCTGATGGGTGGTGACTGCAATGTGAACGAAGACAGGGTCACAAACATCTACATCTTGCTAAACGAGGGCGGGATAATCAGCGCCCAGACTATTGCTTTCAGGGTTGACCTGAAACCCCCTTATCCCCCAACCATAGGTGAGCCAAAAGAAGGAGACCGGAATGTCCTTATTTCGTGGACGGACGATAAGAACTCGTCCGAATCAGGGATTAGGTACAGGGTTTATTATAGCGAGGCACCTTTCGATGACACGACCAAGTCTCAGGCGTATGCTTCCGACCCAGTTACAGGCAAATCTTACAGAGTTTCTGGGCTCGAGAACGGGGTCGAATACTGGTTTGCGGTCTGTGCCATTGACGATTCAGACAACGAAAGCCCGCTCTCTGCGGTGACAAGTGCTATGCCTGTCCCTTCTTACGATTTTTGGGAATACTACAAGGACAAAGCGGGTGGGCGGGAAACTGGCGGTTTCTGTTTCATTGCCACGGTTGCATACGGCTCCCCGCTCGCAAAAGAAGTGCAGAAGCTGAGGGACTTCAGGGACCGCTTCCTATTGCCAAACTTTGTGGGCAGGGCACTCGTGTCTTTGTATTACACGGTTAGTCCTCCGCTTGCAAGGGTTATTCAAAGGCACGAAAACCTTAGAACGATCGCTCGCATTATGCTTGTGCCGGTGGTGCTGTTTGCTGAGTTTGTTGACTTCGCCTCGGCTCATCTGGGGCTTATTGCACTGGTCTTTTTCTTTGTCATTTTCTTGTGCCTGGCACCTGCTCTGTTGCGTAAGGTCATCGCCCTTTTTCTGCTTGTTTTTTCCCTGTCTTCGAATGCTCTGGCAGAAAGCCCCAGAAACACAATGCTAGAGTTGAAGTTCGGTCCTTTCAAGCCCGACATTGACAAGGAGTTCAACGGGAGGGCTTCGCCATTCAAGACCGTAATGGGGAACAAGACCCTCTTAATGACACAGTTCGAATATGACTACGAGTTCTTTACAAGGTTCGGGATCATCGCAATGGGGGCAACCATCGGCTATTCTAGGGCAAAGGGCACCGCAAGACTTCAGGACGACAAACCCTCCAATGATACAACCACCATGCACATGATCCCCTTGTCCCTTTCTGCAATCTACCGCTTTGACTGGGCGGCACAAAAACACAATGTCCCTCTTGTTCCTTATGTCAAGGCAGGATTCGATTACTATATATGGTGGATCACTAACGCTACGGGAGATGTATCGAAATCACGAGACGGCTCTGTTGGGCAGGGCGGGACATTTGGGGGGCATGTGACCTTTGGTCTTGCTTTCCTTCTGGACTTCCTTGCGCCCTCGATGGCAACCACTTTCGACAACAATATGGGTGTGAACAACACTTATATATTTGCGGAGTATTGCCTTTCTTTCATCAACGACTTTGGGTCATCCAGTAGTTTTGACCTTTCCTCGAAGACCTTCTTGTTTGGCATCTCTTTCGAACTCTAGTGGGCGTCTTGTTAGACGATGTGGCAGTCATAGTCCCCGCTTTTGAACCAGACGAAAGATTTTCGATTGTGCTGAATGAGGTCCAAAGCCGTGTTGGATTTGTGGTCGTTGTGGACGATGGTTCTAGCAAGGAAATATTGGTGGAAGGCGGTCAAGGCAGGTGTTTTGTCGTTCGAAACAAGAAAAACAAGGGGGTTTTTGATGCAATAAGGGCAGGGCTGGTACATGCAAAAAGCATTGGTGCGAAGATAGGTGTGGTAATGGCTTCGGATGGGCAGATGGCGGTTGACGACCTCGAGAAGATGGTTTTTCCTATCGTAGCGGGTCATGCGGACTTCGTAAAAGGGAACAGGCTGTCTCACGACTCTTGCCCCAGGGCGATGCCACTTCGTAGAAGGATAGGCAACTACTTCCTAACATTTATCTGTCGCCTTGTGTGCTTTGCGTCGGAAATCATGGACTCGCAATGCGGTTATATGGCTTTTCGCTTGGACAAGATTAAGAGGCTTCCTCTTTTCTGGATCTATCCTAGATACGGTTATCCACTAGAGCTCATCGCTTGCGTTTATGGTTGCGGGCTAAGGATAGCCCAGGTTACCACAAGACCTGTGTATGATGGGGAACGCTCGGGAATAAGCGTGCTGGGTGCGATGGTGTTGTTTCCATTCGTTGCAATAAGGGCAATGTTTTTGCGTGTTTTTTGCACTGCTAGAAGGATTTTGCTGGGTTGAGACTAGCAATACTGACAAGTTCTTATCCCTTGTGTGAAGGTGACTTTAGAGGCTGTTTTGTAAGGGATCTGGAAGTCGCACTACAAAGCCAAGGGATAGAAACCATAGTTCTTGCACCTAGACCCTCCAATCCTTCATTCAGCACTGCAAATAACAAGTCATTATTCTTGCTCCCCAGATTTACACCCTTAAGGGCTTATGGCTTCTATGCTTATGGCATCGAAGAAAGTACAAAGAAAAACCCGTTGATACTTCTAGGTCTTCCCCCCTTCCTTACTGCCTTTGCCAGCGAGGCTTTGCCGATCGTCGTTCGAGAATCCTGCGATGCTATTCTGGCTCATTGGGTGTTTCCCATGGGGCTTGTGGGTGCAGTAATATCAAGCATAGTAAAAAAGCCTTTGTTTGTTATTGCCCATTCCTTTCAGCCTTATTTGCGCATGCCTTTCATGAGGACGCTTGTATCGTTCGTGCTTGCAAGGGCAACCAGGGTGGCGTGCGTTTCCGAGAATGTTTTGAAAAGCCTTGCCAAAATTTCTCAATCCAGTGCCATGAAGCTGGATGTGCTTCCACTGGGGATTGATATGCATGAGCCCCATGCAAGGAGACTTTCGGGAAATGAAAGCCTTCGCCTGTGTTTCGTTGGTCGTCTTGTTCGACTAAAAGGGGTGCATGTCCTGTTGGAGGCGATGGAAAGACTGGAAAATGTCGTCCTTACAGTTGTGGGAGATGGTCCCGAAAGGCACAGGCTCGAAAGGCTAAAACAAAAAAAGGGGCTTCAAAATGTCAGATTCCTTGGGGAGCTAAAGCGTACTGAGGCGCGCCTTGTCATGCAAAACTCCCATGCGCTAGTCATTCCGTCGGTATGCACACCTCTTGGGCGGGCGGAGGGACTGCCAACTGTGCTTTTGGAGGCGTGGTCTTGCGGTCTTCCTGTTGTCGCTTCTAGAAACGGCGGGGTTGCTGAGGCAATAGAAAGATTTGGAGGTGGGCTTCTTTTTGAAAGTGAAGACCACAATGCCTTGCGTAACGCCATCTTAAGGTTACAGGACAATGAAAACCTTGAAAAACTTTCAAGGGAAGCAATCACTGCAGGACACAGGTTTTCCTGGGACACGCTTTCAGCAGAGTGGGCTGAGTGGGTAAGAAAGCCAAAGATTCAATAACTCCATCCGACTCCTATCTCTGAATCAAAGTTTGAAACCTTAGATTTTGTCGGGTATGATAAGGTTGACATTGCAGGAAGTCGCCTGTGACCATAACAAGTAATGGCAAAACATCTGAGTGGACGCCGAAGGACGAGGCGAGATTTCGTTCAGCCCTTGCTCTGGCGCAGGAGGCGAGGGAAAGGGTCGAGGCGCACGACCCACAGACACACGAGCACGCAGTCCGGGTTGCAAGATGGGCTTTGCTTATAGCACAAAGGCTTCCTGGCTTTGATCAAAGAAGGCTCAGGAAACTAGAGATTTCTGCACTCTTGCACGACTATGGAAAACTTTTGGTGCCCAGAGCAATCCTGAACAAACCAGGACCATTGGAACCCCATGAATGGGAGCTCATCAAGATGCATCCAGTTGTAGGGGCGATGATGGCGCCAGTACCCGAGGAGTTCGTGAACAAGGACGCAATCTTGTGGCATCATAAGAGTTTCGATGGCAAGGGCTATCCAGACGGCGATTTGAGTGGATACAAGATACCAGTTGAGGCACGGATAACCTCGGTTGCGGACATATTTGATGCAGTGGTGTCGAATAGGTCTTATCATCCAAATGGAACAGGGATTCCGCCCAATAAGGCAATGGAGTTGCTTCATCAACTATCCGGGACCGCCCTTGACCCTACGATCGTTATGCTTTTCGAAAATGCTATGGCAGAGGCGTCGTCGCGCACGAGGAATGGCGTTGGGTTCAGAACTTTGGCTATTGCCTCGGTTATTCACAGCGAGGTTACACGGGCACGGACATTGCTTCGCAAAGAGATTGGCGACTTTGACACTGCGAACCCTTTCGGCAAAGGGGGGGTACCGCCAGGTCTCGAAGATAAACTTGTCAGAAAGATGGTCACCGCAACGGTGGATGAGAGGTCTGCTCGAAATCTAGTTCGGCATGTAATGGGACTACCTCTGAGGGATACCTTCTCGAGGCAGGACATCCTTATGACAGATGAAGATTTGAAAAAGGCATGTACCAGAATAGGTAACCATGAGGAAGCGATACTGTTCGTTCGGAAGGATGCCATAAGGCTTGCTTATCAGTCTGTGGCTGTGTTTCAGGGGAGGCTCTGGCTATGCGTGGGGGAAGAGGTCGGGCACAAGACCAGGGTACTGTTGATTAGATAGGGCGCAAGAGGGCGTGAGTGAAGGCAACTGACTTACATGGGCGAGGAGCGCCTTGCTTTTTCTAACGAAAGCGTTACGACAACCGGAGAATAAGGGTGTAAAGAGAGTCTCCATCTCGATAAAAATCATCAATCACTGCGACCCTTTTATAACCGAGTTTTTCATAGAACTTCAGGGTCATGGTATATGAAGGCTTTGCGGTTGTTTCGACCCTGACGAGCCTGGCCTTTCTTTCCTGAATGCAGTTCAAGAAAGCCTGATGCAGTGCCTTGCCAACCCCTTTATTCCTGTGCTCCTTGCCTACCGCAATCCAGTACAGGTCGAATGTGTGCTCTGTCAGCGGGGTGTGCCCGAAGCAGATGAAACCAAGCACACAGCCCTTGTCAACCGCAACGAGCGTTTCATAACCATTCTGCGGGCTATAAACGCTTTGCGTGACTAGGTCCAGTGCAATCGCAACCTCGTCCTCGGTGAAGTTTTCGACCCCTTTGAGAAGGCGTTCAAGTGCTTCCAGGTCTTCCCTTACGACCTTTCGGACTGTCATGTTTCACCAGTTACATTGCTCCCTTCTATGACCTGAACTATCGCACAATCCACAAGCACATCCCTGCTCAAGGGCTTTATTGCGTTTCTAGCACCACTTCCGAAGGCAACCACAACTTCGTCTGAAACCCCAGCATCGAGAGTATCAACTGCAACCACAACCCTTTGTGTCGGTCTTCCCAAGTCGTCAAGAAGACACACAAGCAAAAGCTTATAACCTTCAATCTTCGGGTTCTTTTTCGTGGCGAAAACTTCGCCTATCACAACACCTCTGTTCACGCTAATCCCGCTCCACAATATTTTCTGGTTTGTGGCCCTTCATGAAGGCAAACTTTGGCATAGCACAAGCACCGCTATAGACCTCCACGAAATCAACGATCGCTGCGACCGAAGCTTCTACGGGATAGCGCTCGTCCCCCAGTTTCCATCTCGTTGGAAGCCCCAAACAACACACAACCTCCTGCCCCACCTCTGCCCCAACAGGGTCAACTGCTATTATGTGGTCGCAGTCATGGTCTGGATTGAACCATGTAAGTGGTCTTAGGACCAAGAGTTTCTGACCCTGAAGCCACGGGTTTTTCTTGGTTGCCCAAACCTGCCCAACAACCTTTGCCAAGATCATCCTTCCTTCCCCATCATTCGAGAATCGCCTCGTCAACGATCGCTATGACGCAGTGCTTTGTTGGAACCGCTGGGTCAGTCACGAGGTCTCGAACCCTGCTCCCAATGCTGACCAGCACCAGTTGTCCAATGTCCGCTCCTATTGGGTCAACAGCCAGAAGAGATGAATGCTCAAGATATGTTTCAGGGATGTCTGACCCGAATCGCTGTCCTTTTTTTGCTCCCTTTAGGCTTACAGGTCGAACAGAGATTACCCTTCTTCCCTGAAGGGTTGCGCATTGCTTAGCGCCCCACACCGTGCCGATGACCTTTGCGAGGATCATTGCCGAAGCCCTGCAAGCACCTGCTTCATAGCGTTTGCCTCTTCGTCCAGAATCTCTTTGGCATATGAATAGATAAGACGCTCAGCAAGCGAGCCGAGCAAGAAAACGCGAACCAATAGCTCCCCTTTGATCTCTCGAATGCACCCATCAGCGGTTTGAACAACAAGCATCTCTCCAGAGTTTTTCAAAAGTTCGGCAACTTTGTCGTTTGTCGGAATATTGCGGTATCTGACAACGAGGTTTTCCAGATCAGCCTCGGATTCCTCGACCCACTCCATCCACTTGGGGTTCACCTTCTTTGGTCCAACCGACTTTATCTTCGGGACGGGCAGATACCTTACCCGCCTTCTAACCACATTCCCATCTTGTTCCCACATCAGCATCTCTGCCTCGATGATTGTCTTCATCAGTGGCTTCAAGGTGACGACTATATCTTTAGAAAACATGGTTCTAAGAAGGGTCTTTCCGTCAGTATCGAACTTGTGGGTCAAAGAATATTTCACTGCCAAACACCTGAAAAAGCCATTGTCTTATACAACATTACAAACTTTTTTTGAATAGATACAGGGTATGCAAAGTTCGTCACAATGGATTTCAATGCCAAACTCGCGACATAGGGAATTTTGTCCTTTTTGCGTCGCCCAAGCCTCCCCACAACCCCGCAAAAAAACACGATTGCAAAAATAAGCCTTGACCTTTTTGAAGTTTTCTTGTAAATAATGGCGACCATCCTCCTGCGAGGGGACTGGATGAAACTTTTCGCTGGAAAGATAGATTCGCTGGCGCACGACATCGTTTCGTCTTTGACTACCTCCGAGGCTATCGAGGTCTCGGACGAGATGTTCCACGAGGTGGTCGAAGATATTGCGGCCGTCTTCAGGGAGTATATCAGGACAGACCGAGAGATTACAGAGCGAGCAAGGGACATCATTGCAAGCCAACATAGAAGCCCTTCCGACCTCAAAAAGATTAGACTCCAACTTGCAAGGGAACGCAACTTCGGCATCGAGGAAGAGGCGATCGAATACTTGATCCGCCAGATAATTGAAACCCTGATGTATAGCAAGCATGTTGAAGAAGTTTACGCAATGGACAACGAGATTGCAGTTTTGGTCCGCCCCTTGCTCGAGAAGGCCCTGAACGCCGACGAGGAGCTTGAGGCAGAGGTTCGTCGCCGTATCAAGAACCTGCAAGAAGGCACGCTGGCGTGGGAGATCCAGCACCGTAAGATCCGTGAAGAGCTCAAGCGCGCCCGCAGGCTTGAGGAATAGTTATTCGTCCTCGTAGTCTTCTTCGCCCTCATCCCTTTGTTGCGAAAAAACTATCTTTTGTTGCAAATAGAAATCCGCCTCATCCTGCCTAAGCAATCCTCGCTTTTTCATTTCCAGCAGAAGGGATTTCACCCTGCGCTCAAACTTTGGGGGGCATTTCTTGTCTTCGAAGAACTTGTGATAAAGCGACGGGTTAGGAAGTATCGTTACAAGATATGCGGATTCAAGTGGATTAAGTTCTTCGGGTGTTTTGCCAAAATAGTGTATAGCAGCCTCTTTTAGCCCGTAGCAGTCTGGTCCCCATTCGACCACATTTAGATATAGCTCAAGTATCTTTTCTTTGGTAAAGTAACGTTCCATCTGCCATGTGATAAATGCCTCTTGAATCTTGCGCACGATGGTCTTTTCTGATGGCAAAAAGAGGTTCTTTGCAAGTTGCTGGGAAAGGGTGCTTGCCCCTTGGTAAAAACCGCCCCTTTCAAGGTTAACCTTCAATGACCTTTTCATCGCTGAAAGTGAAAAACCCCGATGAGTAAAAAACTGGGCATCTTCTGAGGTTAGTAAGGCGTCAATCAGATGTTTTGGCACATGATCGAGCGGAACCCATGCAGGAGAACTTGGTCCAACAAGTCTTTCTACCACCTTTCCAGACGGCACCTCGATGCGATGGTAGAAGTCTTGATTTAGCAACTGGAGGTTTACACCCTGACCCGGGTCTAGTATTACAAGGTCCTTCACATCTGGCGCTATGTCTAGTTTCATCTGCGAGAGGTCGCCGAAATCGAGCTCAAGTGACAGGGAAAACGCAAAACTACCACTTGCCCTAACACCCCGAAGCGCCTCGAAAGCTTCGGCTGGGAGTGAATCGAACAAGTCTTGAGCCTTCATCCTTTGTAGTGAACTGCGAAACTTAACCCTTGGTGTCCCAAGCACATCGTTTATTGCCACCTTGACATCAAAATGGGCATCGCCGAGGGCAATAAATCCATCGTCCACCACGAATGACCACTTGCCATCCCCCCCTCTTGCAAGTTTTATTGCGCCAGAAGCCTCTATTTCACGCCACTTCATGGGCACAGACGCAACTAGCGGGAAAAACAAGGCAGTGTCTTTCAAGCGGACACTTCCAGAAGCAAGAAGTTCACCTTCCTTCAACTCGAACTTCGCCTTTGTATCGTGAAGTAAACTTGAATCTTTAGTAACGATAAATCTTGGCATGAACTCGGCAAAATGGGCAAGCCTGAGTGACTGGATTGCCACATCCAGCGCCACACTGCCTTGCGAAATCTTTCCTGTGACTTTGTTTGCCCTTCCTTTTGTGTCTGGCGAATCAACGACGACCTCAAAGGTGGTCGTGTCATTGTTTGCCTCTAAAAGGAGACTCGCTTTTGACAGGAACTCTCGGCTTTGTCCCGTCTTTTTGTTTGCAAAATCGAAGGTAGCGCCGACCACACGAATCCTAGGCAAACTTTTAGCACTTGTTTTCAGCAAGAAACTTCTTGCCTTGTCAATAGACTCAATAAGATTAGAAAATGCCTGCACCAGTGATTCTTTGAAGGGTTTTCTATTCTCTGGCTGGACTTCTGGCTGGATTTCAAGCGCCATGTTCCCGAACACCGCATCACTATCTTTTTGTAGCGTTATCCTTGGTGAAACCACTTCCGCTTCTTCGAGGTTTTCTAACAGGTCACTGCCTGTCTTCAATGCCCTGATGATGTCTGTCTTTGTCTTGAGTTTTATTGCCTCGCATTCCACCTCGACCCCTTGCCCTTTCCATGAAACATCCCCAACCAACACTTCGTTATTATTGACGCTTAGGGAACCCAGAACGACCCCGCTCCTCCCTATTTCGATGGGTGGGCGAACTGCAAGATCGACAAAGAATCCAGCCGTTTGGGAGATTCCGCCTTTCAGTGTTACTAGCGATGCCTGTATGAGGTCTCCAGTCAGGAGGAAGTCAGCACTTATTTCATGTTCCCCATAGGATGAAGCGCCAGCCCTACGCATTGTTACCTTTGACCTGCTTTCGATCTTTAAGTTTGCTTGACCAAGGCTAACCGTTACACCCATTTCTTCAACTGTGATATCAGGCAGTTTCGCAATCCATCTGAGTGCTGATTGCGCCTTAGAACCTCCATGCCCCCTGCTCGGAATTCTTTCTGCCATGAACCGTGAAAAGGTTTCGAGTCCATCCTTATGCAACCGAGCCTCAACTGATACAGAACCCAGTTCAATAGACGACAGCGGGCTTCCACCGATCAGATACCCAAGGACATCAACCGTTGCAGAGATACCTCGAACTTCCCCATGCACACCATGACTGTCATCAAATGTCAGGCTTTCAATCTCGACCCTTTTGAACCCTTTTACCTGGGGGGCTGATGCCTGGACATGCAGATTGGAAACATCGGCGAAGCGATGGATAATATAACTTGTTCTGTAGGATAGGAAGAACGGCCACGCTATCAGTGCCGAGACGGTGAGCGCACCCAATACTGATATGGCAAGGAAAACCCTCCACAAGAACTTTCTTTTGTTTGGGGCGCTATGCCCTGCAGTCATTACGAACCGTCTTTACTCTGACGGCTTTGAACTAAAAGCAGAATAGACCGCCAACCCCAAGACCCCGCCAATCGCAAGCACACCCAAAGTTACAAGGGTTGCAGTCTGCCATTTGCTAAGGTGCTCCACTTCTGCTTGAGGTCGCAGGCTATTCAGGTCCAAAATGTAATCCCTGTCGGATGCCACGAGCTGCGATTCTGTTATCTGGAAATTGAAAGGAGTGAGGGGATACCTTTTGCCACCTATGCTTCTAACAGCAAGCCTGTCGCTCTCTTTCACTGTGATGGTCCTGTTTTTCGTATCCTGAACTGTCGCGGTCCCTGTTTCGCTTGATTGCAACTTCTGAAGTTCGCTCATCGGGACATAGTATCGGTTGTAACACCCACTCCCCACGCTCGTGACGAAAGATACAAGCACGACACTGGCAACAACCTTTCTTAGCATCTTTGCCTCCATCTATTTAGAATTTTTCAAATCCGCCAACACAGATCATATCTCCATCTTCAACTGCTCTGGGATGAATGGGTCGTGGCAATGCCTGCACCTAGCCTCATACGCCCCTTGCGCCCCGACCACGATCCTTTCGTCGCTGTGGATAAGTCTTTGGGTTCTTGAGGCTGGTGCTCCGCATCTCGCACAGACCGCTAGTGTCTTTGTCACATACTCAGCGATCGCCATTATCTGTGGCATCGGGTCAAAAGGCTTTCCAAGATAGTCCAGATCCAGCCCTGCCACTATCACCCTTTTCCACATGTTTGCAAGTTTCTCGCACACATCTACAATCTCGGCATCGAAAAACTGCACCTCGTCAATGCCAACGACCTCGGTTCTGTCCTCGACTTTTGAAAGGAGTTCGCTTGCAGACTTCACAACCGTTGCCTTCAGGGACATCTCGGAATGAGACACGATCTTGTCGAGGTCGTATCTGTCGTCAATGGCGGGTTTGAATACCTGAACCCTTTGTCGTGCGATCTGGGCTCTGCGAAGTCGCCTGATAAGTTCTTCGCTTTTTCCCGAAAACATGGGACCGCATATCACCTCGATGTATCCGCCTCTACTGTGATATATCATTTCGCCCCATACTTCCTTTCAAAATAGTCCTTGAGTTTTGGCTCGCTTCGAACAAAGTCGAGACTTATATTAGCATGATTTGGCACATAACCGTTACCTATTAGCAAGGTTACATCTTTGCCGATGCCTTCAGCGCCCAGCGCTGCCGCAGTGAACGAGGTCGCCATGTTGAAGAAATATGCAATCCCGCCGTCCTTGGTCGCAAGCACTGTAGACATCTCTGTGCCAGGGATGTTCGTAGTATTCATTGTGACATCCAGAAGTTTTCCGTTCGTCGCCTTATAAACCTCCTCGAATACCTTCACAGGCTCGGTTGCATCCGCAAGGATTCCACAGTCAACATAGCCCAGTTCCTCGAACAAACGCAAGGATTCCTTTCTTCTTGCAACCACATACACCTTGCCAGTTCCCTTCAAGACCCTTTTTGCAACACCTGCGCACAAAAGACCAGACTTGCCAGCACCTATGATACCCACATCCATCCCCTCCTTTACAAGTCTGAAGGCTTGTGCAGGGGCGCCAGCCACATCGAGCACAGCAAGTGCAGCATCCCTCGAAAAATCGTCAGGTATCCGCACTGCGATACCACTTTCAAAGAGGATTGCATATCCTCGAACCTCGACTTGTTCCCTGTCGAGATGCACTCGCAAGATTTCATCTAAGTGAAGTGGTGTCAACGAAAGGGATACAAGTGTTGCGATCCTGTCACCTACCTTTGCATCGAGAGAACCCTTGTATGCAGAGCCTATCTCGCGCACCACACCAGTAAGCATGCCGCCCGAACCTGTGACAGGGTTGTGCTGTTTGCCCCTTTCTTTTACTGTTTTCATGATGATTTCTTTAATGCCATCGGGGTCTCCACCGCTTGCCTGCTTCATCTGAGTGAATGATGCAGAATCGATGTTCAGCACCTCCACAGAGATAAGCACCTCTGTCGGGTGGATCGGCAGGCTATTATCCAGAACCTTTGCTGCCTGCGGTAGGCATCCCTTTGGTTCAACAACTCTGTGGGTTCCGTATTTGATGCCCGGGTCAAAGTTCTCCATATTTGCCTCCACCTTCAAGAAAAGGAAAATCGCCTCGTCCCTTTCGTTCGGGACACTCAATTCTACTCAAAAAAACCAAAGCAAATGGAATGATAAAAGACAAAAAGGCAAAAGTCATTCAGAAAAATAGACCCAGTGCTGCCCAAAAAAGATATGGCTTGGCAAAGCCTTCGTCCCGCCATGCTTTTTGGTGGCGCTGGCTTGCCTGTGCTCTGAGGCAGGTTTCTACCACTAAATCTACTTTGCTTTCGATGGCAAAAGCCCTAGCCTTGAAATGACCATCTTCAAGTCTTGCCAGGCAAACTTCTTCAGGGTTTCTGTCCTTAGTAGCGCAGCAGGATGGTAGGTGACAAGGACTGGTATGCCCATGTATTCGTGCCACCTCCCTCTGAATGTGCCAACCTGTGCGCCACGACGCCCAAGAAGCGCAGAGCAGGCGGTTGCACCAAGGGCAACTATCACCTTGGGCTTTACAAGCGTGATCTGCTTGTTCAAATATGGCAGGCATGCACTTATCTGTTCGAACGAAGGAGTCGCATTCCCAGGAGGGCGACACTTCACAACATTCCCTATATAGCAATCCTCGCGGGCAAGCCCCATAGCGTTTATCATCTTTGTCAAAAGTTGCCCTGCCTGACCAACAAAAGGTCTGCCAGTTGCATCCTCTTCTGCGCCAGGCGCCTCGCCAACAAACATTACCAAAGGGCTTATCTTGCCCTCCCCGAAGACCGTATTCTTACGGGTCTGGGAAAGTTCGCATCTTGTGCATTTCTCGACTACGAGCTTTAGGGCATCGAGGTCGTCGGGCAGATCGCCTTTTTGTTGCCTTTCCGCTTTTTTGGTTGCCAGTGGCACAAACCCAAGTAGCTGAGCCTCAGTCTGAAGTCTTATTTTCAGTGCGTCAAGAAGTTTTAGCATCTCTCAGAACGAACAGAACCGAAATACTGCGTCCTGCTTTCTTGGTGCAAGAGGTCTGCGACCATGTCCAGAATGACTTGTGCGACCTCGAGCTTGCTCCTCCTTTCGACCTTTATCGCTTGCCCATCTTTCTTCACCAAAATCCCCTCGTTTTCATCTTCTCCAAACCCCCGCCCTTCAGCAACATTGTTCACGAACAGGATGTCGCACCCCTTCGTTCTAAGTTTCTTTGTGCCAAGCGAAACAAGGTCTTTTCCTGTCTCTGCTGCAAATCCAACCACGACCTTGCCTTTTAGTTCCTCTTTTAGCGATACAAGGATGTCTGGGTTCCGTTCGAGCTCCAGCACAGATGGCAGTTTTTCTTTTTTTATCTTTTCAGGGCTTGGGTTTTTAGGTCTTTCGTCACAGACCGCTGCTGTCATGATGAGCGCATGAGCGCCGTTCAGTGCCTTCCTCGTCGCCTCGAGCATCTGCACAGCGGTTTCGCACCCGAGCACTTCCAACCTGCCTTTGCCGAACTGGGACGGGGGCTTTAGATAGGTCGGTCCGCATACGAGCGTAACATCTGCGCCCCTGTAAAGAAGAGCCTTTGCGAAGGCAAACCCCATCTTTCCACTTGAAGGATTCGTTATCACACGCACAGGGTCAATGTGTTCCCTTGTTGGTCCTGCTGTGACAACGACCTTTGTGCCCTCGAAATCCTTTTTCGACAGTGTATAAATCACCTCGTCTACTATTCTTGAGACCTCTGGAAATCTACCCACACCGACATCATGGCTTGCCAGTTCACCGAACTCTGGTTCTATCACCCTGAACCTTGCAGGAAGCGCACGAAGATTTCTTTGTGTCTGCTCCTGTTCCCACATCGCTTCGTGCATGGCAGGGACAAGCAACACTGGACACCTGGAGGCAAGCACAATCGTTGTCAGGCAGTTATCTGCGAGTCCTAGCGCGCACTTCGCTATTGTGTTCGCTGTGGCGGGAGCGATTACAAGAAGGTCTGCTCCCCTTGCTGCCTCGACATGGGCTATATGCGCACCTGACGAGAAAAAGGACGCATCGGTAAGTGCGGCACTCTGAGTCAAAGCCTCGAACTGTAACGGTGACACAAAGCGACAGGCATTTTCAGTAAGACAGGGGACTACTTGAGCCCCAAGTTTCACAAGTTCACGAGCAAGGAAACATGCCTTGTATGCAGAAACCCCGCCTGTAACACCCAGAATGACCTTCTTTCCTTCGAGTAGTTGCATCCTTACCTTGACTCTATGTGGAACTCGACCCGCCTGTTCACAGCCCTGCCTTCTGGAGTGCTATTGTCGTCAATGGGTCTGCTCTCTCCGTAACCAATCGCCTTCAAGCGATGTGGTTCGATCCCTTTCTTTATAAGATAGTCTCGAACCGCATCCGCCCTATCTTGCGACAGTTTCAGGTTCCTTTGCTCGCTTCCCACATTGTCCGTGTGACCTTCGATGCGCACGACAAATGTCGGATGGTCTTTCAAGGCTTGCGCTATCTCGTCTAGAAGAGGATAGGACTTCGGGTCTATCTTTGCCTTCCCGAATGCGAAGAACACCTTTTGTTTCAGGACTATCATCGTATCTGTAATCTGGATCAACTTATAAGGGCAGCCATTGTTTTCTTTGGGTCCAGGTTGGTCTGGGCATTGGTCTTCGTCGTCTGGAACCCCGTCCTTGTCCGAATCCCTGAGCGGGCAACCCTGCCGTTCTTTAGGACCGAACTCGAATGGGCACCTGTCCTGATCGTCTGGGATTCCGTCGCCATCCTGGTCTTTTACAGGGCAACCTTTATTGGATAGAGGGCCTTTTTCGTTGGGGCAGGCATCCTCTGTGTCTTTTATCCCGTCGAGGTCATTGTCCAGATCAGGGCATCCGTCCTCGTCCTGATATTTGTCGAAATCCTCTGCTTCCCCAGGGCACAAGTCTTTCAAGTCGGGGATGCCGTCTCCATCGAAGTCCCCCAGACACTCCTTTCCACGCGATTTCTCGTAGGCTTCCATCCCATACGCCTCCGCCTTCTCGATTGCTGACGAAGCGGTGAATGACCTTCCAGCCCTGGACTCAATCTTTGCAAACTCTGCGAATGCCTCTGCATATGCCATCTGCACTGGGGTGCATACCTCCATCCTTTCGTGCTCCCTGTCGCATAGTTCTTTCACCTTGCTAGCCCTTTTGTCAATGGTCGAGGTCGTAACGCAACTAGCCAAAACCAGCAGAAACGCGTAAAGACAATGTCTCATTGCCTTGTCTCCTTCTTGTAAAGGGTCTCTCGAAGCCTTTTCAACTTTTCGTTCTGTGGTGCCTTTCTCTTTGCCTCTGCAAACAGACGCTGAGCCTCTTCAGCCAGTTCTCGTGCGTTGTAAAAATCAGAAAAGCCCTGCTTGTCTTTTGCAAAGTTCAACAGGAGCTCGCCCTTGGTGAACTCGTAGGGGCTTAGGGTGTCTGCACCCATGGCTATGGCCGTGTCTCTCTCTTTTTCAGCCCTCGATATGGCAGTTGTCGCTAGTATCGGCGCGCACGACAGAGAAAACACACACAAGAGAAGCGATATGGGAAGCCGCATCGTATGCCCTCCAGGCAAACTTGATATTTGATACCACAAGGCGTCTTTTGTGTCAAGGATTGCCACAGTTTCTAGACCGTAAAAAAGGGTAGGGTAAAAACTCACTCAATCTCCAATCAAATAAAGTCTTATCGGACCGCACCATACTAAGTATGACCTGGAGTGCCAGACCTGTTGGACCAAAACAAACGCTTGCCATCAGCTTATAGTTTGTTTACAATCGGTGCACTTTCTTGTTTTATCCAGCGCTTGAAGATGAAACAGGCGCTTTAGAAATGGAGGAAGATATGAATGAGCCAGAGATTTTGTTTGTTGAGCGTGACCCTTATGCGCCGATAAGCATGGTCTATCCAATCAAGCAGGTCTTGTATCGTGGTAAAAGCGCTTTCCAGGAGTTTGCAGTTTTGGAGAGCACATATTTCGGAAGAATGCTAATCCTTGATGGGGTTGTTCAGTTTACCGAGCGAGATGAGTGCTTTTATCATGAGATGCTTGCCCATGTGCCGTTGCACGCTATTGAAGCCCCAAAGAATGTTATTATCATAGGCGGGGGGGATGGTGGTGTTGCTCGAGAGGTTTTGAAACATCCCACCATCGAGAAGGTCTATGTTGTGGACATTGACCCCGAAGTGACGCACATCGCCAGAGAATATTTTCCTACAGTGAGTTGTGCCTTTTCTGACCCACGGGTGATCGAAAGACCTATGGACGGCGCTATATTCTTGAAGGAGTTCGATGGTAAGGCTGATGCGATCATTGTGGATTCTACCGACATCGTTGGTTTTGCGAAAAGCCTTTTTACACCAGAGTTCTTTTCTGACGCCCGAAGAGTTCTTGAAGACCACGGCATATTCGTGACGCTTTCAGAGTCAATCCACTTTCACCTTCCACTTGTTCGGCAGGTTCAAAACATGCTCAAAAGCGTATTCCCCGTGGTTGACCTTTATACTGCCCCAATTGCGACATACCCGGGATACTGGTGGTGTTTTGCTGTTGGAACGAAAGGGAGGAACTGCCGTGTCCCTGTGCGCAAGCCCGTTACCCCTACTCGGTACTACTGTGAAGAGGTGCACAACACCTGTTTTATGCCAAAGTTTCTTTACGACCGCATCATGGAAAATGGGCGAGAGTCTTTGTAAAACGATCTTTTCTCGCTGGCACGCTGTGACCAGCGTCCATAACAGCCAACAACTTTGACCCTAGCGTTTTTCTTGCGGTTGTTCGAGAGTTTGGCACATGAGATAGAGAACTCGCTTGGGAGCAAATGTTTTGTTGGTATTTGCTGAACTTTCGAGGCATAATCTTTAGGGCGGGTTGCCCGTAAGGATATGAGCGCAACACTTGCAATCGTTATTGGTAGCGTAGTTGTCGCTGTTGCAGGTGCAATTTTCTTTGTTCGCTATGCCACACTACGGGCGCAGAAGAGAAAAGAGGTGGAGGTCCAAGGAAAAGTAAGAACCTTGCTTGACAAAGGGCAGTTTCAGCAGGCGGCGCTAGCACTGGTCAACATGGGGCGTTTGAAGGAGGCTATGGAGATACTCAAAAAACATGGAGATTTCAGGGGTGCTGCGAGGATCGCTTTGAGGACACACGATTACAAACTTGCAGCCGAGCTGTTCGAGCGGGGGGAAGACTTTGAGGGCGCAGGGAATGCACTACTGCGCATCCCAGACTTTAGGCGCGCTGCGGTCATGTTCTCTCGTGCGAAAGACCACGATAAAGCGGCCAAACTCTTTATCCAGATTGGAGATTTATGGGCTGCAGCGGACGAAATGGTGGCTATGGGACAGTTGAAGGAGGCGGCTTCAATCCACAGGCAACTCGGCAACGACCTGATGGCAGAGAAGCTCATGGGTCAATATTACAAGTCTCAAGGGGACATGATACTGGCTGCTCAGTCGTTCTCGAATGCTGGGGAGCATATGCTTGCAGGTGAATGCTATCAAAGTGCAAACCGCTTCCTCGAGGCTGCCAGAGCGTTCCAGAAGGCGCACCGTCCAGAACTTGCGGCAGTGTGTTTCGAAAAGGCTCAGTATTACAGCGAAGCAGCAGCCATGTACGAAGAGGCTGGGGAACATGCCAGGGCAGCCAAGATATACCAGCTCATCAAAGACCCAAGTGGCGAAATCAAGGCTTTGGTCGGCATGGGAGATTTCCTGACCGCTGGGCATCTGGCATACAAACTGGGGCGCAAGGACGAGGCTGAAGAGATACTGAAACTTGCGACTCCTGCGGACAGGGGTTATGCGAGGTGCTGCCTTTTGCTAGGGCGCATCCTCGAAGAGACAGGGAGGAAGGATGAAGCGCTGAAATACTATGGGCTGTTTGTTGAAAAGGCTGAACCTACAGAAAGGAACAAGAATGTGTTCGCCTTTTTTGCAAGTTTGTTTGAAAAGGAAAAGGTCTATGACCTGGCTTTGAAGGCACTCAGAAAGATGGACTTGCATGGGCTTCTGGATGCTCAAGGGAAGACCGCCTTGTCGCGATTGCAAGCCAAGATGGAACAGTTGTTCACAAGTTCAGAGATGCCTGCGATCTCACCAGAAGAACTGGTCGTGCCTCCTCGGCTCTTGAAAAGGTACGACATCGTTCGGAAGCTTGGGGAAGGTGGAACCTCCATCGTGTATCTCGTAAACGACAAACTTCTGAAAAGGAATGTGGTCTTGAAGATCCTGTCCAATCCTACTTTACCTACGCATGTGGCACAGGAATATTTCATACGAGAGGCTCAGATTGTCGCTTCTCTTGTTCACCCAAATATCCTGACCGTTTTCGATGCTGGGCAGGCAGGGGGCAGGCTTTATATGGTCATGGAGTATCTGGATGGCAAGCCTCTCGACGCTATCATCGAAGAGAGGAAGGCATTGCCACTGAAGGAGGTGGTCAATATGGCGTTGCAACTTGGAGAGGCGCTTGCCTACGCGCACGAAAAGAACATCATCCACCGAGATATAAAGCCTGGCAATGTGATGGTAATGAAGGATGGACTCGTCAAACTTATGGATTTCGGGATGGCAAAGGCGTTGGACATCCATACAGACAAGTCCCTCTATATATGTGGAACGCCTGACTATATGTCGCCAGAACAGGAGGCAGGCGAGGACCTGGGCCCGTCCAGTGACATCTACTCACTTGGGCTTACTCTGTTGGAGGCGATACTGGGTGGGCTACCAAGTGCAAGGGGCGCGGTGGCTGCAAGGGAAAAAAGGCTAAAGGCCCTCGAGAAGGCTGTAGTCCCAGAAGGTGTGAAGGAAGTGCTGAGGAAGTGTCTGGAACTAGAGCCTACAAAGAGACCACAGTCCGCAAGGATGGTTGTTCGGGCACTCGCAAAGGCGGCTGAAGAAGCACAAAACTAGGGCATCTCGGGGACAGATTCGTCCTTGAACTCCACAGTTTTCGAGATGGGTCCAAGTTTCCCAGTTATAGCGAATACCCCAGGTCTCGAACGAGAAATAGAGATGATCGAAGCAGAGCCTCGCTTTATCCCTGTAATGCCAGTAAGGCTTCCTTTGCGCAGAACACCGCTTATCTCTTTTTCGAATGTCACTGTGTTTTCTGCGTCGAACTGCTTGGAAAAAGAGGACTTCAACTGTACTACCAGGCTTCCTGTAGCAGGGTTGTAGTTGTAACTTTGCACATTGGTCGGAACAAGTTTTTGGGGCAAATCCATCTGAGCAAACAAGGCACGAAGCGCTGCCACTGGGTCTTCCTGCCCTGGTCCTTCTGGCTGAGCCCTTTTGGGTTCCTGTGCGGTTTCTGCTTTAGCCATGCCCTTGGTGCTTGAAGCCACAAGCCTTGCATCTACCGCAGGCTTCTTTGGCTTTTCGAGCTCTGGCTGTGCGGTCTTTTTTGCCTTTGCCTCCCCGCTTTTTTCGGGGTCTTTCTTTATGTACATGTGTAACCTCCTGCTAACGCTATTTTTATGATAACCCCTTTGCGTGTTTCAAGTCAAATGCAACTTTTTAGATTTGCAGTCACCAAGAACAAAACACCGCTCAGGCAAAATGTGGCCCGTTGTTGATATTTCAAAAAATACAATCTTGTCTCGCTTTGTTCGGTCTTCCCTAAGGAGCATGGCAAGCCAATGCAATCAAAGACTTACATCCCGTCGAGACGGCGCAGGTATTCTCTGGCATCTGGTTGTTCAGGATGCGCTTTCAAGATTTCTTGAAACACGGTCCTTGCCTCGGAAAACCTCTTGTTTCTCGCAAGCAACTTTCCTAGCGCAAGTCTTGATTTTATGTCATCTGGATGGCGGGCTAGGAAGTTGTTCAGATGCCCAACCGCATCTTCCAATCTTCCAGCCGCTTCTAGGGCTTGTGCGAGCTGTATTACCGCATCCGTGTAGTCTGGATATATACGCAGTGCTTGGTCGAAAGCCACGATGGCTCGCCCCAAATCGTTTTCTTGCAATGCGCATACCCCGAAACCATAGAGCGCCTTTGCACTGTGGGGTGAGCGTCTTGCAGTCTCCCTGAAGAAATCACAGTTTGTTCGTAAAACAGATGCATAGTCAAAAGTAGTCGTCGCAAAAAAGACAACAAAGCCGACAAAAACAACCTTACAAAAAAGTTTGAACATCGGTGTCATTTTGGGCCACACCGCCATCACCCCTTCACAAGTAGCGATTATGAGACCTATGTATGGTAGATAACAAAGTCTTAGCGCCATCACGGTTCCGATTGGAAATGGGATGTTAGACACTGGAAAGATAGAGACAAAAAACCAGACAATGCCGAATGATGTTAGTGGGCGCTTCTTCAGGCACAAAGTTCCTATACCTGCAAGAACAAACAAAAGAAGGGAACCTATAAGAAAACCCGGGTCCAAAAAAGAATCAGTGGGGGTTATTTGTGCGAACGAATAATCGCCAGAGATACCTAAGGGCAGGAAGAACATCATAATATATCTGCCCAGTACCGAGACCGCAGAACACAGGCGCACGGACATTTCCTGACTTGCAAGAGGATTGTCAAGGAAAGAAAAGGCCTGCACGCGAACCAAATTTCCCAGCACTTCAAGACGAATAAGGATGTAAAAAAGAACGACGATCGCCGCAAAGGCAACAGCAAGTATTGCCCGAACTCTACGGAGACTGATCGTTTTTTCTTGCGCCAGCCTGACTATCAGGAACGAAGCAACAAGGATGGGTGTAACCGAAGCGTTCTCTTTAGAGAAGACGCCAATCGCCTGAACGACCATCAAGCCTAAAACAATCAGGGCATGTTTAGCAAAACTATATATTCGGGAAGGGCGGTGTGGGCTGAAAACAAAGCGCTCTGCTAACATCAAGACCCCAAGGCAAGCGCAGGTCTGGACTATTTCAGAGCGGTTCGACACAACTATGACTGCCTCGGAATATGTGGGATGGATTGCGAACAGTAAGGCGCCCAAAAATGGCTGAGTTTTGTTTGCGAACAGTTGCCGTAGAAAAAACAAAACAAGCAAAGTGCAGGTTGCGTGAAGAACCACATTGACAAGGTGGTGCGTGAAGGGGTTTGTGCCAGCAAGATGACATATCGTTGCATGTAAAAGGATTGTCAAAGGGCGATAAGCACTCTTGTCTTCCTTTACCTCTGCCCAGTAATCCGACTGGAAAATCTTGTAGATGTCTATGTCACCCCGACAAACCATAGGGTTTTGAACAACTAGATGCACATCATCGAACAGGAAATCGCTTCTTAATGATGGAAGATAGACAAGGCAAGCGATGCAAAAGAGTAAGGATGTCTCGTATCGCAAGATCTTGTCCAAAGCGCTGCCTAAAAGGTGTAAAGAAAGCCGAAATGAATATTGCCTATCTCCTCTTTGGCAGTGCACTGCCCTGTTTTCGGGTCTATCTCGCTACAGCGCCTATCAAGGATCACTCCATAGTCGAGCCTGATGGGGATGCTGTCACCAAGGATGAATCGCACTCCGACTCCTACTGAATGCCTGAAGGACTTCCACGAAAACTCAGAGAACTTGTCCGCAAGCCCGCCCATGTCATAGAATGCTGCTCCATAAAGGTGCAGACGGCGCACAATTGGAAAGCGCAACTCCGCGGAAGAGGCTATGACCAGGTCTCCACCATATCTTTTCACGAAGGTGCCATCAGGGTTCTTGTCTAGCCTCAAAGAGCCATCGCTGTTGTACTGGCTTATTGCGTCATTTGCAAACCCGCGCACCCCCCTATTGCCCCCAAGGGTGAATCGCTCGTTCTTTGGCAATGTGTTTGCACCACCCAAAGGCTCGCTCATTCCAAATCGGACGACACAACCAAAAGTGAAAAAGTTTTTGAGCGTGTAGAACGCCTTTCCAACCACTTCCAGTTTTAAGTAGTTGCTGACTTCGGCCTGACCATAGGTGTTTATGTATGACAAGGCGGTCTGGATAAGCCCGCCTTTCTTTGGGTTCAGGGGATAGTCAAGCCTATCGTAAACAATGGATGGGACGACCTTTGTCTGGAGGTTGAATCTTGAATATGTTGCCTCGGTTTCTGGGTCTCTTGTGGTCACCTCTGCAACCTCGGAAGACAAAGAAGCGAAAAGATGTGACACTATCTCTTTCGATAGCTCTGTTTCGACACCTGTCTCGAAAAGGTCAATCTTTCTTGTTGCTCTGTCGAAGGTAATGAATGGTGTTATCCTTAAAGACATCATCCTTGTCAGAAAGCGTGGGTCAACATAGGTCGGCGTGAAAGAGGCATACCTATCCCATGCAGTTCCAGAAAGCCCATATTTCAAAGGAAGGTAGAACTGCTTCCCATATCCCATGAAGTTCGTATCCGAATAGCGGACCTCGCCTGTTATCAGCATGTCAGGGATGTTTAGATAGACAGTCCTGCCGAAGCCGTGCGTTACACTGTCATTTGCCGAAATCTCGTGGCTCAAAGAGGATGCGATCACCTTTGGAAACTCGCCAGTCCTGTTGAGGCTTTCCACACCCACCGAAAACTCGACGAACCTTGTTCGTGCCTCCCTGCACTGGAGGATGAGCGTGACTTCCTTTGCTTCTTTTGTGTCAACGACTGTCTTGAGTCTGACCCACTCGAATATGCCAGTGTTCTTCAGTTGCCTGATCCCGGATGCGATTCTGTTCATGCTGAATGGCTCGCCGGGCTTGGGCAACTCCCTCAGAACAACATTTTCACGAGTCTTCGATAGACCTTGCACAAAAACACCTCCGATCCTCGCTCTGTCCCCTTCATGCACCGAAACAAGAATGTCTATTAGCTTGTCTTCCACCTGAACTTCCTTACACGGTGCCCATTCCCCATTACTATTGTGCCTCTTGCAACGCAGTTCGACCCGTGCCTTGAAAAAGCCCTCGCTCTGGTATCTGGCTTTGATTTCACCTGTCGCCTCCTCTATTGCGTCTAGCGAAAACGGCAAGCCTGATAAAAAACCAAACTCCTTCACAACCGCCTTCTTGTCAAAAAACCTCATGCCCTCAACATAAACATCGCCAAGCATTGTCCGTCTTCCTTCGATGATGCCAATCTCTACATAAACTGCCTCTGTGTTTGGCAGAACCCTGATTCTGAATGCCAGATCTCCCTCTGACCATGTGTATAAAGTGTCCTTTCCATCCTTCGATACTTCCAGCGTCCGTTCATTTTTCTTGTTTGCCCACAAGAAGTTGACCTCTTTGAACCCTTTTCGTCCATAAAGTTCTTTTATCCTTTCCAGATCTGAAAAAATGCGATCTACCATGACTATGCCTGGGTCGCCAAAGAAATCATAGGGCTTTGTCGTCATTACCCCAAGAATCTCTTTCGCTGGAATGCTTGTCTTGCCGAGCACATGGATGCCCCTGATCTGCTTTCGTCCGTTCAATGTTATGTAGAACGAGATTATCGAAGAAACAAGCGGGCTTATATCTGTCCCAAAGGTCTCTTTTGCCCTGTATTCGAGCATGACATCCACAAAAAGGAAGCCCTTCGACTGGAAATATTCCCGAACCATGTCCCTTGCCAGCCTTGCCTCGCCCAGATCAAACACACCCGAATCCCCGAATGGAAGCGCGTCTAGCAAGGCATCGTCCAGATATGAGCGAAAACCTTCACGACCTAAAGCCTCCTTGTCCCTAATGAAAAAATGGATAAGATTGCAAGCCCTGTAATGAACCGCAAAGGACATAAGTCCATCCTCGTAATCGCTCTTTGATTCTATCCTGACCCCTTCAAAACCTATGCGCCGTAACTTTGTCGTCAAAGCCTTCTTTGCATTTTGTTCCACATCTGAGGTAAAAGCGGCTCCGATGTCAACTTCGGTAAAGCGTCTCAAATCGCTTGGACTGACCTTGGGACAGGAAAGCGTCCATTTTCCTTCTTCCAGCCTTTGCCCCCCTTCAGCCTCAAGGCTGACATCGATATTTCGAACCCTTAGCCTTTTCCCTTCTACGATCTGCACTTTGAGCTCTGTGGATAGCTCGTCCAATATGTCAACGACAATCGTGACTTTTGTGTCCCTGAACCCCTCCTTTTCATAAAGTGATGTGACTGCATCTTTGATCGCCTCGACTTGCTGGTCTATTTGGGACGAATCTGGGTCAAGGGGGTCGCCAAGCACCACAGGAAGTGCGTCTTTGATGTCAGAATCATAGAAAAACTTGTTTCCTTCTATCCTTATGCGCTTTAGAACCCTTATCGGGGTCAGGATCACTTGCACAAGAAGCCCTTTTTCTTCCAGTTCTTCGCAAACGATTTCCACATTGCGGAAAAAGCCGAGTTGGATTAGCCTTGCCCTTGATGATTCCACCAGTGCTTCGGTGCATTCGCTGTGTGGTTTGATGCCTAAGGTTGAAACTAGTCCTTGCCTGAAGTCTTTCGATGCACACTGGGGCATAAAACATCCTTCGACCTGCACCTTCCAGACAGTGCCATTGCACAGGACCTTTGCAACTACCTGCCCTTGAAACAAACACAATAGCGAACAGAAAACGAGATACCTCACGCCCTAGTCCAGTGGAATCCTGTATTTGATCTTTGCCTCTTGCCGTCGCCCCGTGAAAGACCCGCTCAACTGCTCGGTGTAAGCCCTGACCCTGCCTTCCAAAAAGAACCTGCTTGTAAGTTTCACATTGAACGATGCCTTGTATGTAGATGTGCCCTGATTTTGAAGCACCTGCGTCTGGAAACGCACCTTTGGTCCCATATGCGCTTGAACCTCGGCACTCACACCCCCCGATGGGCTGACACCAAAGCGGATAGCATCAACAAAGGGCGAAAGAAGTGCATTCGCCACAAGGCTGGTCATGTCCTCTGTTATAAGTCCCATGTCGAGGGGAGAAGACCTTGTCCCCGTCGCTTGTCCTCTGGACATTCCTGTCAATAGCAGAAGCTGCAAATCGGTAGCATCCAGGTTCGAGGCGTTAGAGGTAAGGGAGACATTCAGGTTTGGGTAGCGCCCTGATATTGCGAGGGTTATAAGCACCCCCTCGCTCTCTGACAGAGTATCAACAGAAAAACGGGAGGATTCGGTGGGCGTAACTTGAGCACCCTCGAGGCTCAGGGTAGTTCTTGCAATCACATCGAGCGACGGTGTCTTCGGGTCCCCTAGAAAATCTATTGTGCCCCTCAAGATATCGAACTCCCTGCGCACCAGAGAATAAACGATCTTGCCTCCCTTCGCAATCTCTGCGCGATTCCAAACCTGAAGGTTATTCATCGTCCCTTTTAGTGCCAAATCCAGCCCTAAAGTTAGTTCGACATTTCCAAAGGGGAGTTTGGAGTTCCATGCGAAGTTCTTGGAAGACAAGGCGATTGAAAGTTCAGCTTCTCTAAGCCATACTGGCAAACTTTGAAGGCTAAGCCCGCCTTTGCTGACTGCTCTTTGTTGCATAGCCCCACGAAACGCCTTGCCAAGGATATCGAAGTTTTCGTGAAATGCCCCTTCTGTCACCTCGACTTCCCCAGTTATGGTAGGACGCTCGTCGTCTAGGTTCACAAAGGAAGGCACGGTTATCTTTAGATTTGGTCTTAGGAGCACGAAGAATGAACCTGCAGAGGTGAACTTTAGTTGGGAACCAGAAAAGTTCAAAGCCATTGAATCTGGAAGAAGGTCCTTCAAAATAAACTCACCGCTCATGACGAAGTGTCCTTCACCAATAGTCCCTCGCATCTGCATATTGTCTGGCACTGCGAACCTTATACCTCCGTCATCCCTTGTTCCGACCAAAATGGAAGAGGGCGAGGCTATTGAAACTTCATCGCCAAAGCCCCGAAACCTGAAAAAAACATCTTTGAATGTGATCGTTCCTTGGGGTCTTGGACGCAGGATCTCTCCTTTGATAACCAGCCCCTTCTTGTGAGCAAGAGAAGCGCAACCAGCGGGCAAACTGGGCTCTTCAATATCTCCTGAAAATTCGATATAACCGTGCACTTCTGAAACGATGGAACGAAGAAACCTGAGTGGGGCTAAAGAAGTTCCCCCGGAAATGACAAGGTCCAGTCGTCCACCCTGCCCGAACACAATTCCACACATCCTCAATGTAGAAGAGCCATCATCAAAGGCAAGACCTGACAAGGTTACTTCACCATCTTGATTCAAACGAAGTTCAAGATTTGCCATATTTGTGTAGCGGATCTCCCCACCAAGCAAACTAAGAACAACACCGCCTGGAGGGGATGAAAGCAAGACCTGAGGCTTTCCATCAAGAGGCATGTCAACTTCCAGGCGACCAAAGAGGGCTCCGCTTATGTCCCTGCGCCTAATCTTTGGGAAAAAGTCTTGCGGGGTAAGGTCCATAATGTCAATAAGAAGGACAAGGCGATCGAACTTCCCGTTTTCGTAGCGCAGCATAGAACCATCGCCTAGTGCCATCTTCTTTAGAAACTTTGGCGATGAAAACTTTATGCTCGAACTTTCCTTTCTTGTTGCCTGAACCTCGATGTCGCCAAGCGCAATCTCAGCAAACTTTGCGCTAGTAAGTGAGGCAGACGCAAAAAGTTCAGGGTCACGGATATTGCCAGAAGCCTTTATGCGTAGGTCGAGCACACCACCGAGGTCGCTCATGCCCAGGAAAGGCCCAAGCGATAACCCTGTTATCTCGGCGGTCAAATCAGTTTCCTTTCCAAAAGGCGAGATGCGACCATGTGCCCTTATCGCACCACCACTCTGAAGCGCGCATTCGAGGCTATGGATCTCAACTAAGCCTCTGTCCATGCTGAACGATGAGGAAAGATTTCGAAACCCTTTCCTGGCAAACTGAAAGAACGGGGCGGTAAGTTTTCCTTCGCCACGCATGGTCTTGAACCAGTTCCGAGTCTCGAACGACAGGGACGGCATTTCGAGTGCAAAGACCCCTTTGAAAGGTATTGAGATGCCCTGAAGGGCTTCAAGATTTATCTTGGTCGCAGTCAAGCCAGATACGGTTATTGCAGGATTTTCAGACAGGAACCTGTCCACTCTAACATCTTTTGCCTCGATCTGGGCAAACTCGGTGCTGACCTTGAGGTTCAGAAACACCCCGCTACTTTTGGTTATAATAACCCCGCTTTCTGCTTGATCCACATGCACATTCCTAAAATCGAAGCCTTTGAGCAATAATCTGCCAGCAACCTTTGGTTCTAAAATGGTTCCACGAACATGCGCATCGCTAAGGCTAAACAGCCCAGCGCCCTTGTAGCCAAAAAACGAAAACACAGGCGCCAGGTCCTTGCTTAAGTCCATCGAGAGATTCAACTCTAGTTTGTCGAGATCGATCTTGCCCTTTGCTACCAGGGAATCACTGGCAGACGACATATGAAGCTTCCATATATAGACGCTCGTCTTGTTGTCACTTTCTTCAAGAGCGACTGTTGCTCGCAAGGTTACATCTTGCGAGCTGAATAACCTTTTTAGTCCGTAACTTGCCCCGAAATCCCCTGAAAGAAGAACTCGTCTGTCTTTGCCAAGAGACGAGGCTTCCAGATCAAAGTCGGCGTCGAGTGTATTGGGAGCGAACTTTGAAGGACCTTGCGAAAAAGATTGCAAAAGCGAGCCAACCCCAAGTTTTTCGATGTGAATCTTGATTGCACCAGAGATGCTCGCATCGTCTGGACCCCGACCAAAAGGATATATCCCTCCATGAGCAATCTTTACCGAGCCACCAGCAAGGCGAAAAGTAGCGTTCAATCCATCAAAGCGGTACGGATTTTCATCGTCTTTGTGCCCACGAATACTGAGATTTAGGTCTTCAAGGGAAATATTCCATATTCTCGATTTGCTTGACTGAAGCGCAAGTAGAAACATTGGGTTGGAGGCATCCCCTTTCCCGCTCACCTCTATGTGCAGGTCTCCTTTTAGAAGCCCAGATGTTGCAACTTCCAGTAAGGGGCTGTCAGGTTCTATGTCTAAGTGAACGATGCCCTCGTAAGACAGGTTTGCCTGCTCCCCAAAAGCGAATGCGCCACTTGCCCTGAGTGTAGCCCCTTTTGCCTTTATTTCCGCCCTTTCTATCGTGAATCTATCGTGCTTGAAATCGAAGCCCTTAGCCCTGCCCTCGATAATCTCGATTTCTCTTGGAATCTGCTTTACTTGAGGTGCTGCATGTATCCTTGCAAGCCCTTTTGAGAACGAGGCGTAGGATGTCTGGATGAATACTTTTGGCTCATCCGAGATCAACATACTGGTCTCTGCATCAATCCCTGTGAGTTTCATGTCCCATTCGGGGAAGGACAAGAATAGCGCACCATTTTCAGCGATTATGTGCTTGAAAGGCATCCTGACGCCTGTGCCTTCCTTTTTCTTTTCCTGTGGTATGCCCTCTTTTGGACGCACGAATGCTCGAAGAAACTCAAGCCCTTTGTCCTTCTCGAATACGAGGCGCACAGAGAAATCCTTGAGCCTGACTGATTCGAATATTACTGGCAATGGCTCTTCAGACTTCTTTAGGAGATGAGACAAAAGCTTTATGGTATTTATGCTCACCCTGACCTGAGAAGCAGATATAACCTCTTTGTCCTCTGGGGTCTTGATACTAAGACCCAAAACATCCACATGCCACGGGATAGGACTTATTTGGATGGTTTCGAATGTGAGGGTGCCAGGAAGAACGGAGCGCAGGATGCTGGATAAGAATGACGGATAGAAACTTGCGTTCAGCAAGAAATATTGCAGCAAGAAGAGGAGAAGCAGAAATAGCGAAAGCCTGCTAAAAAGCCAGTATAGGGCATACAAAGTTGACCACAAAGCCTTTCGCAAGAATCTTTTTGCCCTGAACCTGAATCTCATAGCCAATCCGAGAAAACTGTCCCCTGAAACCTGACAAAACCTGAAATCCAAAGGGCTTTCACGGGTTCTGGTTCCTTCATCATAGAACCAAGCCTTTTCCTGGTTGCTCTAGCGCACAAAGGCTTTAGCCTGTGTAAATGCAAGCCTATTTTATATTTTCTGGTCACTCAGAAACCTCTTCTTCTTTGGACATCATCTCTTCTCTTAGTTTCTTGACCCCTCGCTGTCTTTTCTTTCTGATGGTCTCTATTTTCAGGTGCATCTTCATTGCAATCTCTTTCAACTTGTATCCGAGCCCATATAGTTTCAGGATCGCCTTTGTCCTTCTCGTCAGTGTATTGCTCTTGCTGATGACGCTTATGACCCTTCTTGCCATGTAGGCTTCTTCATGGTTGGAAGGGGAGGGAAGGGCATCTGAATCAACATCCCTTGCGAGTTTTTTCTCTTCGCGCCAGATATGTTGTAGGTTCCATACAGCCTGCTGCTCGAGCAAGGCTTTTAGACTGGAAGACTTAAGCGAACTTCCACACCGCTCCACAACCTGCCTGAACGCCTCGCAGGTCACATCCTCGATAATATCTTCTTGAGCCTCGGGAAATCTATGTCGCAACGACCGAAGGACAGCAGTGACAGCCGCCCTTATTTCGACTGGACTAAGTTCAACCTTAGAATCCTTATCCATCGCCTCTGAACCCAGCAAAGAGCCACGACCTATGCCCACATCCCCCTGTGGAACACATGGCCATAGGAGGAAATGGCTCTTTATTATCGTCCAGAGGCGCTTTCTTGTCCACCTCCAGCAGGATCTAAAGAACACTGAGGGAAGCCATTTCCCTCAATATTTAAATCCAGAAAAAGGTATAAGCGGGACAAAAATAGGCGCTCGTCTAGTCACCATGCGGGTGAGGATTATTTGAACCCCTAAGGTAAAAGCGAATGATATACCGCGCAAGAAGCGCGAGTAAGGGTGGCACTCTAAGCGATTATTGAAGGGAACAGCCGTAGGTGTCAGCCCTTAGTCCAACGGCGCCCGGGTTGCCTTGCGAAAGGCCACCAGCGCCTCCTTGCCCAGTTTGATAACTTGTGCCAGCGACATTGATAAAGAGCCCATTAGGTGCGCAGAATATCCCGATGGAAGGGCCGCCACCTCCGCCACCACCATGTCCTCCATCTCCTCCTCTTCCGCCTCTTCCACCCGCAGCACCATCGCCCTGAGTGTCATTGTCTCCGTGTGGACCCCCAGCCCCTCCAGAACCGCCGCTACCACCTTGACCACCAGCACCACCCGAGCCACCCGAACCACCAGAACCTGTTCTTATGATCGTCTTTTGGACTGTGATGCCTGCACCATAAATGAAGATGCCAAATGAACCACCGCCTCCTTTGCCACCACCACCTCCAGTGCCTCCACAACCCCCACCACCGCCTCCTCCGCCGGACGAGCCGTATGTGGCGCAACCGCCTCTGCCAAAAGGCGGCGGAATACAGTTAGGGTCGTCACCGCCTCCGCCTCCTCCGCCTCCTCCGCCACCACCGTGGGTTCCGTTCTGCCCTGGCGCACCATCAGCGGGGATATAGCCTTGGTCGGATGCTATGCCGATGTGTCCACCGCCAGAGCCATTTTCACCTCTTGCCCCGTCCAGTCCTATGCTACCAGGCAATCCATTGGACCCTTTTGCACCACCAGCGCCTCCATTGCCTCCCCCTGCACACTGTCCTTTTTGACCAGCTTGCCCCGAACCCCACGATTCACCGCCGTTTCCCCCAGCGCCTCCGTTGCATCCGCAGGGACTTGCGCCCCCCGCACCACCTAGCGGCCTCGAGCAAGAGCCACATAGGTCCAGACATACGCACGAAGAGTAACAACCGTATTCGCACCCTGGACTACCGTTAGTTCCATTACTTCCATTCCCTCCAGCCGAGCCACTTTGCCCTGGCGCACCGCTTGCCCCATTTCCAGCCTGAATCGTGCAGTTTATGATTTTCAACCCAGGGCTATTCTTTGCAAACACCCCATAAGATGACTCGCCAAAGTTCGATGCAGAGTCGCTCATGATAAAGAAGCCTTCGATTGTTGTTGGATGGGAAACCCCATCCGCTATTACTGCCTTTGTTCCGCCCCTTATCTGGGTCACATTTTCTGCTTTCCTTTGCCAGCCAAGCGCCTTGTCGTATTGACCATAGACACTAACGCCATCTGAAAGTTGCACAGTCTCGTTGTATGTGCCCAATGAAACAAGGACATACTTTTTGCCATCCTGTTTAGCCTGCTGAATCCCAGCGTTTATGGTCTTTTTTGGCAGGTCCATAGTTCCAGGATTTACATCCCTACCAGACGCAGTATCCACAAAGATTGCCAGGCTTGCATCCCCGTCAATCCCATCGCAGTTCGTATCCAGATAGTCAGGGTCTGGGTCATCGTCTGTCTGTGCGCCTTCGAATGGGTTACATTGCTGGACAACGCCTCCTATGCAGTTCGGCACGGTATGCTTGCAGATGCCAAGCCCGCATGTTGTCTCGCCAAGGTCTTCCACCTCGTCTGTCTTGCCATCGCAGTCATCGTCAAGCCCGTTGCACACTTCGTCGAAGTTCACATCGTCATGCATGCATACAACCGTTTTTCCATCGTCAGAACATCCATAAACCCCGTTTGCGCAAGAGTCCTTGTCTGGTCCATCGCATGGCTGACCTTTTAGTGGCCAGTCTTCATCCGTAAGCCCATCGCAGTCATCGTCCAGACCGTTGCATTTTTCCTCGCTAGCACCAAGATAAGGGTCGCACTGCTGAGGCCGACCATCCACACATGCCTGTATCACACGCTGGCACACGCCTTTTCCGCACACCATCTCTCCAAGTCCTTCGTCCACAAGTCCATCACAATCGTCGTCCACGCCATTGCACACCTCGGGTCTTGGCACGCTTGCTGTGCACTGCTCCCATTCGAAGTGGTCTAAAGCCCTGGAGCATTGCCTTTGCCCGTAGCACCTTCCATGTTCGTTTTCCTGGTAGCACTGCGTTTGAAGTCCAGAAAAGCCATAGACACAAGGGCAATCGCCTGTCTTCGAAATACATACCTTTGTGGTGCTGTATCCGTCCTTGCACTCGAAGTTTGACATGCAGTCCTTGTCTGATTCGCACAGAGTGGCGCAAAATGTCCCAAGAGGTCCATAGACAACGCATTTTGCTACTTCCCCTTCGACCCCACTGCAATCCGAGTCCTTCGTGCAAGGTCTGCAAAGCGCAGTATCCTTTGGCACGCACGCATACATCGGGTCAAGACCTGGCGGGGTTATGTACTTGCAAACGAAATCAGGGTCATCGCACTCCTCCACACACGGGACAGTGCAAATAGACCCTTGCAAAGTTTGAAGGCAAAGCCCATAAGTGCAGTCCGAGTTCTTGGTGCAAGGCCAGCCAAAACCGCCAGGGACTACCTCTGACTGAACATCTTCAGATACCTCACTCGTTTCTTGTACCGACAGACCTATGCCAACATCGCCTTCATCTTCTAAAAGTTCATTGCTGACGCTATCTTTTGTAACTTCACTCCAAATGTTGAAATCCTTTTCGATGTCACTTTGCCCTCCAGAACTTTTCCCGCCACCCTGACACGAAACTACGAATATCATTGCTAAGGTCAATGCAATAACTCGCATATTGCCTCCAAGGCTTCGAGACATTTCATTTTACACTTGCGCCTGCGCATTTTCAATCATAAGATTTTGATTGTGTTCGCAGGAGGAAGCGCAGATGCTAAGAAGTATCTTGTCAGCCCATGTGATTCTTGCTTTGGTTGCGTGCGCGCCAAAGCAGGGAGAGACATTGGATACGGACATTGGCGATACAAAAGCGCTTGAAGGCGATTTTTCTTCTTCGCAAGATGTGACCTACACAAAGCCAGAAGGCTACGCTGCGATAAGATTCAAGGTTGATGACACAGCAAGCAAGACTTACAAAGATGGGCAGATGAAATGGACAGGGTCTTTTTCGTGGAACAGGCTCGACAATACCATCGTTTATGCATCGAGCTGGCTTCCAACCGATGGTCCATTTCCACCACTCTATGATGACGGTCCGTGGACAAGCGGAGGGCATGAGCCAGAAGGGGCAGTGGCAGGTGACCACATCTTCGAGAAAGAGGTTTTTTTCAAGGCAGAGAAAGATACAACCTTCGAATATGGCGTTCTGAATGAATATGACCGATGGATCTGGATAGGTCCAAACGGGCAGTTTACTGTCCCTGCTGGGTATGACGGCACGATCGAAGTAAAGCCACTGATTATCCCTGCTTTTGGGAAGACAGATATGAAGGTCATGATTGATATGAATCATCTACATCACGATTTTGACACTGTGAAGCCTTACGACCCTGAAACCGAAAGTGGCTATTATGTGTTTTTCAAGAGCTCTGCGAACTCGTGGACACCAGTGCAACTTTTGGATGATGGTGAGAAAGGTGATGAGAAGGCCGGGGATGGAATATTTACTTATCAGCAATCGCAAAACCTTGGACCCCATGATGGCCTTTTGTATCAAGGTCAACATGTGCAGTTCGTTTTCGTTTTCGTCACACCTGACCAAAGTCCTGACGATGGTATGGAGTACAAGTCAGGAAGCGAGTGCGTAACCGATGGCGTTCGAGCCCAAACGGATTTCGGGACACCCGGGGTGTTCCATGACGAACCCATCTTGATGGAGCGCGATTCAAGGGGATATGTTTTCAACACAACCATCATCGTCGGAGGTGGAAAGCCATGGTGCGTGGAAGACAGGGATTGCTATGGGGGGGCTAAATGTGGGCAAGATGGGTGCGAGGTTGGTGCTGTACCTGAGCCTACAATCACAAGCATTGAGCCAGATAGGGGTCCGAAAACCGGTGGCACAGAGGTTACCATTACAGGAACTGGGTTCATGGATGGGTGCAAGGTGTTTTTTGGTGATAAAGAGGCTCACGTAAAGACACCTGTTACCGAAACGGTGGTCAGGGTAGTCACGCCTGCACACCCTGCTGGGACTGTTGATGTGACACTGCGAAATCCCGATGGTGGAACCGCGACAAAAAAATCTGCGTTTACTTACGAAGAACCCTCAGCATTGGCAATTACCAGTGTAACTCCTTCCTATGGTTCAGTGCTAGGTGGAAACGAGGTTACAATATCGGGTTCTGGTTTTCAGGAAGGGGCGAGGGTGCGTTTTGGGGACATAGAAGTTGCACCTAGTCTTGTGCAATCGGATAGGATTCTGGTGTCCTCGCCACTTCATCCCGCAGGTAAAGTGACCATAACGGTCATAAATCCTGATTCCACATTTGCAACGCTCGACAATGGCTTCGAGTTCGTTTTGGCTTGCGGGTCTTTGCCTTCTTTGGATGGTTCTTTGTCTGACTGGCAAGCCCCTTTCAAGATTGCCGGAAACACCAAAGCGACGGATTGGGGGGTTGGTAAGAACGAACTCAGAGCGCTATATTTGTGCTATGACAGCGAAAACCTTTACATCGCCATCGAGGGGCAATGCGAGGCGCAAAATGCTATTGTGGGGTACATAGACCCTGCCTTTGGTAGTGGCTTTGGGGTTTCTAACATGACAGCGATTACTGACAATACAGGTTCACTTGACAACGCAATCTCTTCGAAAGTCTCTGTCTCTGAACCAGGTTTTGGCGCAGAGATTGCGTTTGGAACCGTTGGGATGGCTTCGTTTACGGACGGAAAGGATTTTTCAAAAGGTGGGGATAGTGCGGGATTTAGAAGGATTGACATGGCCAAGCTGAACGACCTTGACTGGATCCAAGGCGTGGTCGTGGCAAACAGTCCGAGTGCCGCAGTCGAGGCTCAGATACCGTTGCAGGTCCTTCGTGGCGAACAGGTCTTGCAAAACCCAACTCAGGTTGCGATTTTTGTTCGGCTTTTGAACAGTGATGGTCAATACACAAGCAACCAGTGTCTTCCAGAGTGCACAGGCAGTGAGGCATTCGAACAGTCAGTGACAGCAAAGTTTAGCCTTTACTGGTAGGTGTGATGCGTTATGTCATAGTCTTTTCTGTTATAACTGGCATTTTTGCCTGTGAAGAAGAATCGAGATACGAGGCTGGGCGGGATATTGAATCCACAAGATATGCAAACATCGTGATTGAAGTGAAAGACATCCTGAAGGCATCGAGTGAGGCATCTCTTCGCCTGCAAGGGCTCGGTGGACATGTGATCCAGAACACTATTAGCGAACATAGATGCACCATGACCGTGAGGCTCGAGCCAAGGAATCTTGAGCGATTCCTAGAAGGCTTGGAAGAACTTGGGCAGGTTATGGAAAAGGTGGTTGAAACAAGGGACATCTTTCAGCAGAGTCTTTTGTTGCAGGCGCATGTGGCAAGCCTTCGGGCGTTCGAGCAAAGGCTATTGATCTATGTGGACACCCTCCCAAAAGACATTCCGCTCGTTTTGGCAGTAGAACAAGAGCTCAAATCCGTTCGAGACGAGATGGCAAAGGCAATGGCAGAATTGAAGTTGCTCGAAGAAAGACAGGACTATGCTGTCGTGGACACAACTTTGTTCGAAAGGTCAAGCGCATCTACTACGCTTGCCAGACTTATCGAGACGCATCCGCTGTTCGTAACAGTTGTCTTTTTGACTCTACTTTTCTTATCTGCATTGGGACTTGTCTTTTTTGTCAGATTTTCCTTTTCTCGCCTGTTTCGGAAAGGACAGAAGTAAAGTTATTTCACCTTTTGCCTTTTTTCCTTCTAATGCGCTTATGCAATCCTTTGGTTTTCCATAGATGAACTCCTCGAAAACCTTCGTCATCTCCCTTGCGATCACAACATCGCAGTCGGGAAAGACCTTATCGATTTCCTCGAGCACTTTTCGTAACTCCCTTGCGGGCACGAAAAAGACAAGGGTCCCTTTCTCACCACATAAACTTTCGAAAAACCTTTTTCTTTTCTTTGGCAGGAAACCGTAAAAAGAAAACCTATCGGTAGGAAGCCCTGAGGCGCAAAGTGCAGCTACAACCGAACACGGTCCAGGCACAGGCACAACCCTTATTCGATGCTCTCTTGCAAGGTGGACAACCCTGTAACCTGGGTCGCTTATGCATGGAGTCCCAGCGTTCGTGACCAGCGCCACATCTTCGCCCTTTTCCAACTGCCTTACGATCTCTTGCGCCCTCCTTGTTTCGTTTCCTTCAAAGTAGGAGACCATTCTTTTTTTCTCGATCCCAATGCGTGCTAAAAAAACCCCAGTCTTGCGTGTATCCTCGCACGCAATAATCGCAACTGTGCCAAGAACTTTTTTTGCCCTTTCTGTAATATCTTCGATGTTACCTATCGGGGTTGCGACCACATATAGCGTGCCTTTTTCCATTTTTGTAGTTCACGCTTCTGTGACCTGCGTGGAAGGCATGGTCGAAGCCACATCTTCTTCGATCGTGTAATAGGTGAGCCAGTGCGGGTATCTTGTGCTATGACCCCTCGTTACCTCCCTGAAGGCTTGCTGGAGTTCCCTCGTGATAGCACCAGGCTTCCCACTTCCGATGACCCTTCTGTCAATCTCGACGATTGGTGTTATCTCGGCAGCAGTCCCAGTAAAGAAAACCTCGTTTGCCAGATAGAGGTCATTCCTCGTTAGCCGTCTAAAGACAACAGGAAAGCCGTTATCCTTTGCGATCGTTATTACAGAATCCCTTGTGATCCCGCCCAGAATCGAGGCGTCGTCACCTGGCGTTATGATTTCCCCGCCCTTTACAATAAAGATATTCTCGCCACTCCCTTCAGCCACATACCCTTCATGGTCCAGAAGGATTGCCTCGGCATATCCCTCCCTTTTTGCCTCCATTTTGGCAAGCACCGAGTTTACATAGTGACCCACCACCTTGCCCTTTAGCAGAACCGAGTTTACATGGAACTTGTTGAAGGTAGATATCTTTGCTCTGATCCCGTTTTCGTGAGCCCCAGCGCCCAGATAAGACCCCCATTTCCATGTGATGATCGCCAGATGGACATCGGGACTATCGCCTGGATACACGCCAACCTCACGCTCTCCAAGGTAAAGCAAAGGTCTTATGTAGCCCTCCTGAAGACGGTTTATCTTCAATGTAGCCACACAAGCATCCATCACTGCTTCCATGGAAAATGGGCATTCGAGCTCCAGAAGTTTTGCTGACCAAAAGAGCCTTTGGATGTGTTCTTTTAAGCGAAAGACTGCTGATCCGCCCTTGTCTTGCTTGTAAGCCCTGATTCCTTCGAATGCGCCGTATCCATAGTGCAAGGTATGACAAAGCACATGCACCTTGGCTTCATCCCATTCCACGAACTTCCCATCCATCCATATCCATTTTTCCTTTTCGATCATACCTGCCTCCTCAGGTTTCTGATCTTACTTTCATCGCCTCTGCAAACAGCATTGCAAAGGTCTCTCGTCCCACAGAAAGCGCCTGCTGGTATTTTTGCCAGAGCGCTTTCTCTCCATCGCTAAAACCCATCGAAAGCGCAAGTTTTTGCGCCTTGGGTCCTCTGGCACGCACAGATGAAATGGGCATATCAAGCACAAGGAACGCCCAGTTCGACAGTTTCAAAAGAAAGCGATAAGCCTTCTCCAACGAGGAGATCGCCCCCGAAAACCTTGTAAGGTTGCATTCATCCTTCAAAACCCGCAAGACATCGAGCGTAGATTCTGGCACTTCTCTAAAACCGCACTTTTTCGCAGCAAGCACACGGGCGATTGTCTCGATATCGAGCATACCTCCATCCTCCAGCTTAGGATTGTAAGTTGGAGATTTTTTGTTTGCAACCTGTAAATGTTGAAGTCCTCTGATTCTTAGCAATTCCGTGAAATCATCACATTTTTTGATGCGAACATTTGCAATCTTTTTTATGTTCTCGACCATCTGATTGCCGAGTCTCTTGTCTCCTGCAACGAACCTCATCTTTGTTGCGCCAAGAAGTTCTGGGATCGAGGCTAGGTAATGGTAAAACCTAGCCATCTGCTGGGCTTCCACGACCAGTGGACCTTGAGTTCCGCTTGGTCTTAGCCTCAGGTCAATCTGATAAAGCGGTCCGAATGCAGATGGGGTAGTAAGTATCTTCAGGAATCTTCGAACTCCTTCAAGGACCTGTTCGTCCTTCTTTTCACACACAAAAACAAGGTCCAGGTCTGAGTTGTATCCTAACTCCCTCCCGCCAAGCGTTCCCAACCCAAGGACAGCAAGACCTTTTTCTAGTCCCACATATTCGATAACCTTTGCTATCGTAGCATCTGCACAATCCGAAAGAGCCCTTTGAACCTCCTCGTCGCTCGCCTCCCCACGGATATCTTTGATTGCCAAAAACACGAGGGCATGCCTTTTCGCCCTTAGAAGTCCATATACAAACGCTTCGTCCCCTTCTTTTCTTTTTATCTCTTCCAGTCGTTCTATGAAGTTTTCGTTATCAGGGGTTGCGCCCTTGAATCCAGACAGTGTGATCTCGCTAGCAAGTGCGGGGTCGTGAATGAGCGCACGACCAATCATTGGGCTTTGAGACCCAAAGAAAACAAGTTGGCTAAAAATCGCCTCATCCTTGGCGCATATTTCGATCACAGCCTTATGGTGTGGAGACTTCATGATTCGGGACGCAAACGCAACCGCTTCGTCAGGGTCTGTGCACGCACAACAAGACTTTACTAATATCTTGTCGAATCCAGCGTGCGCCCCTATGTTCTTAGGATGGAGCGGGCTATGTGGCGCATTTCTTAAGGCTTGAAGACATGAAAATACCTTTTGCGCGTCGTGAAACCCAAGTGCTCTTGCAGATTTCTCGAAATGCCCGTCTGGCAAAGACGCTTTGAGGATCGTGTCCACCGCCTGGTTCTCGTTGCCCATCTTGGAATTGCCAAGCCCGAATAGCCTGTCTGCGACCGCTGACACTATGTCGCGATAGTTCGCAAGTTTTTCGATAAAAGTAGTTTCCTGTGTCCCGAGCATCATTGCCACCTTTTTCGCATCCGCAATGCGCATAGCGTGTATCTGCCTGTCATCTCGATACTGGACCAGATGTTCTATGCGCCTCAGGAAAAGATATGCCTCGCAAAGGTCTCTGGCTTCCGACAAAAGCCCAAGTCGGGAAAGTTCAGAAAGGGCTGTCACAGTGCTTACAGAAGTAATAGCCTCGATGCGTCCGCCGTAGATCAACTGGTAGGCAGCAAGGCACAGTTCGATGTCCCTGATACCGCCATATCCTGTCTTTACATCGAAGACACAGTCGTCTTTTGCCACCTTCCTGATTTTTTCAAGGACCTTTGAAATCGCCTCCAAAGCCCCTTCCACCACAGTTCTTGGATAGACAAAAGGTCTGAGCGTCCTTATCACCTCTTCACCAAAACCTTTGTCCAAAGCCACAGGTCTTGCCCTTGTCCATGCAAGCCTGTCAAGGGGACTTCCGAAACTTTCATAATACGAGACAAGCGCTTCGAGCGAGTTGCATAGTGGCCCAGCCGAACCTTCTGGTCTTAGGTCAAAATCCGTCCTCAGACAAAACCCGAGCTCCGTTGGGGTCGAAAGGATGAAACTCGCCCGCCTTGCCGCCCGAGCGAAGAGTTCGTGCATGCTGGTTTTTTTGCCCAGTTCTTTGTCGTATTCATACACGAGCATGATGTCCACATCCGAAGAGGGGTTCAGTTCCATCGCCCCAAGTTTGCCAAATCCTAAGACAGCAAAGCGACATAGGTCGTCTGGGTGAACCCCAAGGGCGTTGCATGACTCCCTTAGTGCCTCGGAAAATGCTAGGCTAATGAAAGATTCTGCGGCATTTGTCAAAAGACCAAACGAGGCACTAGCATCGTTCTTGACCTGTTCTGAAATAAAGGCGACACAAAAGACCTTCCTCCGTGCGATGCGAAGCGATTCCATGATGGAAGCCCCCTTAGTCGTAACCTCTGTCTTTGCATTTCCCTCTAACACCTCTGATACAAGATGGAAGAGCTCATCCTTGTTCTCGAAGGTCGAAAGATAGCGTGGGAAGACGCTCGACCAAGACGAGCAAAGTTCAATCGCCCTTTCTATGTCATTCATCAGTTTTCAGACCGCAAACAAAAAGCGGAGTGTGAATAGCGCCAGAAGGCGTAAGTTCGCTCTTGTAAAAGACAACCCTATCCGCTTGAAAGGCTGTCTCGAAGGAAGGCAACTCTTTTAGTTTTATCTGGCGCTTGCGAGAGAAATCTTTGAACCTTGCCAGTGTAAGATGGGGATGAAAGTCCTTTTCCTCTGTCGGTATGCCCAAAGACCTGATGTGATGCCCAAGTTTGTGCTGAATCTCATTGCACTTTGCCCCCCCCTCCTTTAGCCCTAGCCACAAAACCCTTGGGTTTCTTTCGTTCGGAAATGTGCCGAGTCCTGAAAGAACAACACGGAACTGCTTTTCTTCTTTTAGAAGTGTCTTCATTGCAGAAGAAATCGCTAGCGCTTCGTCTTCGTCTATCGCTTCAAGGAAGTGTAGTGTTATGTGAAACTGGTGTCTTGGGACAAACCTTGCGTCAGGCAAAAGCCGTTTTATAGAACTCACAAAGCCTTCGAGGCTAACGATGCAATCCTCTGGAACTGGAATCGCTATAAAAGCCCTCAAAGCCTAACTCCAGTATTTTCAGAATGGCACCTTCTTTAGGTCATGCACCTTTTGTGGTTCTGACGATTCGACCACATTTTCCTTCTTCTCGCCACCTGTTTTTGGTTTTGTTGTCTTTGGGACCTTCTGAAGTGCAACCCTAAGGACACCAGACTGGTCCAAAAGCCATGTCAAAGAATCTTCCTTGTAGCCATCCATTTTGAACACAAAGGTCTTTGATACATTTTGCTTTTCAAAATCTACAGAAAAAGGTGTTGTCCCGATCATCTTATCGCCATCGAAGACCTGGGCTCCAGGCGGAGTTGACTCGAACGAGAGTCGAACCTTGCCAGTGCCCACATCTTGTAGGGGTTTTTCTTCTGGCTTTATTGATGCGGTGATAGCGGTGTTCGGTGCTTCGATAGGTGCAGGGGCTACCGATTCGTCGCTTTTTGACGAGAATATTCCAGCACCGACTATGCCAGCGCCGCCTAGAACAAGGACAGCCAGAAGCGCCCCAAACAAAGCCTTTCTTCCCCCCTTCTTTGGGGCTTCCACTGCCTCGATTTCTGGCTGAGCATCTGTAATAACGGTGGGAAGCTTCCTTGGTCCAGAGACAATAACGACCTTCTCAAACTTCGGTTGCAGACTTGCCTCGAGCCTTGCGGCTTCCAGCTGCAGTTCCTGGGCTGTTTGAAAGCGCTTCTCGGGGGATTTTTCGAGACAGCGCATCACCATTGCCTCGACCTCTTCTGGCACCTCTATGTCTGGTCTCATAAGTGCCATGGGCTTTGGCTTTTCCTGAAGGTGCTTCATGAGGATGGCAAGGGGGCTATCCGCATCGAATGGAGGCTTACCAACGAGCATTTCGTAAGCCATGATGCCTATCGCATATATGTCTGCACGATGGTCAACCGTTTTTGGACTGCACTGTTCTGGAGCCATGTAGCGCGGTGTTCCAAATATCATCCCTGCCTGAGTAAGGGTCCCTTGCTGTTTGTCTGCCTCCTTTAGTTTTGCCACTCCGAAATCCAGAACCTTTACAAAGTCCTTGTCTCCATCTACCTCTACTAGAAAGACATTGTCTGGCTTCAAATCCCTGTGGACGATATTTTTCGAGTGTGCTTCTGTAAGCGATGCAGCGACCTGCTTTATTATGTGCAATGTCCGTCTGACGGACAAAGTCTTTTCCTGCCGTAAAACCCTTTCGAGGCTTTTACCCTCAAGAAACTCCATCGCGATGTAAAGAGTGCCATCTTCCATCTCGCCAAAGTCGTAAATCCTTATAGTGTTTGGGTGGGAAAGCCTGGATGCCGCAAGTGCCTCGATCTTGAACCGCTTTATAAGTTTTTCGTCATGAGCGACCTCTTTCAACAACACCTTGATTGCGACATATCTATCCATCCCGATCTGCCTTGCCTTATATACCGCACCCATCCCACCAGCGCCTATTTTCGAGATGATCTCGAACCTGTTTGCAACCACCCTGCCGATGAATGGGTCTTTCTTTGGTTTCCCCTCGTCCCTTTCTGTCGCCTTTACCTGCGCCTCTATCTTGGCTTCAATGTCTCGAGGCTCGACCTCGGTAGGTCGCTGGTCAAGCGGGGCTGGCTCTGTTTCGCCCCTTTTCGTCTCTTTGTCTTCCAATGCTTCAGCCATAGCAACACCCCAATACACTTTAGCATATTGCGTGACAGAATGTCTATTTTTATGGGCAAATCCTTTGTGCTTTGGTGGAAAGGTCTTAGGAAAAGTGGCTGGCCAGAGAGAAGAACCTTAGTAGTATCCGTATCTAGAGTCGCAGTACCTGTAAGGTGCACAAAAATAGTTCCCCCAGTTTACGGTTTGGTAACAACACCCTGTATTGCACTGGGAGTTCGATGCGCAACCATTCGCACAGAAATAGATGGGCGGGGAAACTGAGTCGTCCACCAGGCAGTGCTCACCGCTTCCGCAAGCATACTGCGGCGTGCCGCAATCGCCTCCCATCCTCCTGACCCCACCAAGGTTAGATGGGATCTCATCAGGCAGGCATACCCAGTATGTCCTGTAGACCTCTGCTCCTGGAAGAGGCCCACATTCCAGATTCGAGCACTGTGTACCAACTATGCAAGGGTGGGAACAATACAGGGCACCTCCGAATGTTACGCACTCCTCATTCGCACGGCATTCCGAACAACTTTGAACCCGTGTTGCAGTCCCTGTCCCGCAGGAAACCAAAAGAAAGGCAATAAAAATGAACCTCATGACCTACCTCCTTTCTAAATCCCAAAAGCCATAGATGTCATTATCATCTTTCCTTCAAGCCTTTCTTCTCTTTTCGCTCTATGAGTCTGGGCATTGGTCTAAGTTTCAAGCCTCTAAACCTTGCAATGCCTTTTTCTGTTGCATCTACCTGTTCCTGCAGTGCATCTATCTCCCTTTGCCTGTCAATAGCGTTTCTGACCTCCACAAGCCTTGGGCTTTGCCTGCAGTTCTTTTCAAGCTCCGCATGGAGCCTGTCGAGCTCCTGGCGCCTTTGCATCATCTGATTTCTTGTGCTTATGTACTCCGCTCGCAGCGAGCGCAACCTATTTTCCAAAGCATCTATTGCCTTTTCCAATGCGTTCCAGCGTGAAAATATCTGTGTGCACCTGTCAATGGTTGCCTGCTCGGTCTTTCCTGCAACAAGATTTGGACAGCGAAGCCTTTCGTATTCTGCTGAAAGTGCGTCTGTTTCCGCATCAAGTCTTCTAGCCTCTTCTGCAAGTTCCCGTATGCGCCTTATCAAGTCTTGAGCCTTCTGATCAAGGAACGAATATTGCCTCTGAAACGCCTCTACTTGCCTTTCCAGGGTCGGGCACACACTGCATTCCGCATCTATCCTTGCCTGCAGAGTAGAAAGAGAAGCCTTGATCTCGTCTCTCTCTCGTGCCTTCCTGTTTTGCCATTCCTCCAGCTCCATCTTTTTCTTTTCGATGTCTCTGAGCTGGCTCTCGATAAGTCCTATCTCTTTTTCGACATCTAAAAGCCGAGCCCGCCTAATCTCTTGATCCCGTTTCATGTCTTCACATTGCTGAGCAGAAACGCCTCTAACTGCAAAGAATCCACTCGTGACCATCAGTAAAGAAAACAAGAACTTTTTCACGAAATCCTCCTTCCTCTAAAGGCACGAACAAGTGTATCGGATGTAGCTCACAAAAGCAACCAAAATTGTTAGTGCTTTATCACCTTCAGAATGGGAAAATATCTTTATAACATCTGCGGCACAAAGTCGTATCTATCTTCACTTATTTATTTCCCCACAAGACTTTATGATGCCTTCCCTTGCGCTTGGACAGCATGTGCCTTCGCTCAAGTATATGCTCCACAGGATCTTTATGAAGTCGTGACCAGGAATAGGCGCACCCATCTGTTTCCCATTGATGATGATTGTTGTTCCCCTCTGAGGCACATATCTAACCTCGACATCTGCCCCTTTTGGTGCATCAATGCCAAACTGTTCTATGAACTGCTCTATCCTTTTTTTCAAATCCTCGGACGCATCACCTGGGGTGTGCTTGGCGAACGACTTTTTCATGTTTTCTTTCATCTTTTCGCCAGACACATGGCGCAAGAAATGAAGCCTTAGCATCTTGGGCTCGTTGGATGTAATCAAACTGCTCATGTTACAAGTGGGATTTTGCGTGTATGCGCCAAGAGTATAAACATTCACTTTGAATACCGTAGCCTGCCTTATGCCAACGCCAACCAGACGCAAGGTGTTGCCCTCCATCGCTATAGTTTCAGGATGGTCAACGCCTTCAACGGTGTAGGCTAGTGCACTGGACACGAAAACGAGCGATGCAAAGAATGCCAAAACCTTCATACTTTCCTCCCAAAGGTGTTATCGAATGATAATCCTTCTGAGTCTTTGAGTCAAACAAAAATGCGGTCTTTTTCTAAAGTCGCGCTATCATGATCATGGGCTTTTTGCTTTTTCGAGGGCTTGTATGCAAAACCACCTTGAGATACCGTCTGTCATAACCGTAGTTGTTCGGGGTCAGGAATATGTAATAAGCCGAGGGACCCGAGTAAAGGCTTTTCTAAGAAGGTATCTGCCTGACATTGCGACAGAATGTCTTGGGGCTATTGTGGGAAACCGTGTTGTTGACCTCGAGGCACCCATAGCATCATCCTGCGAGCTCGTTCCCGTTACTTATGCTAGCAAGGCGGGCGCACGGATCTACAGAGCAACCGTAACAGTCATGCTATGCGAGGCATTTGCCCGCCTGTTTCCATCCGCAAAGCTCAGGATAGGGCAGGCTCTTGGCGATGGCTATTATTTCGATGTTGAGAAGGACCCTTTGCTCACGCAGGAGGACATCAGGGCGGTTGAAGCCGAGATGAGAAGAATGGTGGAACGCAAGGAACCGCTCGTGACAATGAGGGTCCCTGCAGCGCAGGCAATAGAGATCTTCGAGATGACGCAACAGAAATCCAAGGTAATGACAGTGAAGGCGATGCGAACTTCCTATGTCAACATTGTGACAATGGGCAAACACTGGGATCTGGTTTTTCACCCACTTTTGCCTACGACAGAGGGGATTAAAGAGTTCAGGCTTTCTTTGTATGCTAATGGGCTTGTTCTTGGTTTCCCACCGCCAGGAAAAGCAACAGAGCCTCCTGCCCCCCCCAAAAACCATTGGGGGCTCTTTTCTGTTTACAGGGAGACAAGGGATTGGAATCGTGCTTTAGGCATCGAGACGGTGGGTGACTTGAACAAGGCGATCGTTGAGGGAAAGATTGGAGAGGTCATTCGGGTCGCAGAGGCTTTGCACGAAAGGAAGATAGTGGCAATAAGCGATGAGATCGCAAGAAGAAAGGGGAGGTGCAGGCTCGTTCTGGTGGCTGGTCCTTCAGCTTCAGGCAAGACCACATTTATAAAGCGATTGAGGCTACAGCTTCTGGCTCTTGGAATCAGGCCAAAGGAGCTTTCGATTGACAACTACTATGTCAACCGCAAGGATACGCCAAGGGATGAGAGTGGCGACTATGATTTCGAGTGTCTGGAGGCGATTGACCTGGGACTTTTGAACGAACAGCTCGAGGCGCTTTTGGCAGGAAAAATGGTGAAAACCCCAATATATTCCTTCACGAAAGGGGTCAGGTCATCCAAGACCATCCCTATGAAGCTCGAGCAAGACGAGATACTTCTTATGGAGGGGATTCACGGTCTGAATGATAAACTTACAGCGGCAGTACCGAGGGAGCAGAAGTTCCGCATCTATGTGAGCGCAATTACGCAACTTTGCATTGATGAACATAACAGGATTTTCACTTCTGATGTGAGGCTATTGCGAAGGATTGTAAGGGACAGGCTTTTTAGGGGATATACTGCCGAAGAGACAATAAATAGGTGGCCCAAGGTGCGTGCTGGTGAGGAAAAACATATCTACCCGTTCCAGGATATGGCGGATATGATGTTTAACTCGACCTTGGTTTATGAAACAGCGCTTTTGAAGGTCTTTGCAGAGCGCTTCCTGATGGAGGTGAGGGAGGATTCGCCAGCATTCCCCGAGGCATGGAGACTGTTAGAGTTTTTGCATTTGTTTGTGCCGATTTTCCCAGATGATGTGCCATCTACCTCGATATTGCGAGAGTTTATAGGGGGGTCTGCATTCGAGTATTAGAGCGCTACCAAAAATGCGGATAGGAGGTTTAGATTTTTCTGGCTCGCCACATCCTCCCTGCCCCCCCTCTCCCTCCCGTCGTCCTCGCCCCGAGGAAGAGGGGGGAACAATGGGAGGGGCTAGGGGTGCCCCGCCCAGTTCAAGGGCAAACCCTAGGTATTCTTTGGGCGTCCGCTCAACGATTTGGCGCAACATCAAGAAAACGGTGGAGTGTGACCTGCCGCTCGGCACTGCGAGCCGACTTGATTACCCTGTCCTTACACGCGCCTTCACGCAATAGGCAATGACTCGACAAGCCCACAGGGCACAAAGCACAATCACTCATGCGCGCTAAATGTTATCCTTCCCGCAACTCACAGGTTTGCGGATCTTTTGTGCAAAGCCTATAATGTGTGAGGCATCGGCTGTTTATTGAGCCATGCGAAGAACGGTGTTTCTTTTCTGCGTCGCGCTTTTGTCGTGCTCAAGGAATCCTGTCTCCATCACAGGCGAAGAGGGTAGTGAGGAAGCGAGCGTTGGTGTGGATGTCATGGATATCTTTGATGAGGAAATCACGGAGATCTCTGGAGAAGACGCCAATGCCATTGACTATTCGGGCATGGAGTTTGAGGTATGTATCCCTTACACATACAAGGGTTGTGCACAGGATGGATTGTCTAGGGTTGTGTGTGCGCCAGATGGGTCTGGATGGGTCAGTGAACCGTGCGGTGAGGATAGCGCTTGCCTCGATGATGAGATTGGTTGCACAAAGTGCAGACCAGGCAATGTTCGGTGTCGTGATGAAAGGCTTGTCGAGAGATGCGAAGAAGACGGGAGCGCTTATAAGGTCTTCAAGGACTGCGACCCATCTGAAACTGGCGAGGTTTGCCTTCTTGGTCAGTGCACAAAACTTTGCGAGCTCAACGCAAAGTTTGCATCCTACATCGGGTGCGAATACTGGGGGGCTGATCTGGACAACGCAATGGTGCCAGGCGGGGATCAGGGGTATTATGATGCAGCGGGCGCTCAATATGCGATTGTCGTGTCGAATACGAGCACAAAGTGGTCTGCAAAGGTAAAGATCTATACCAAAGAAGGTGAGGTGACAAAAGATAGTGCTGGCAATCCGTTGCCACTAGACCCTATCCCACCCATGGGATTGCGGATCTTCAATCTCCCAAGAAGGGATGTGAACGGCACTGTGCTTGCCCCGCTCGCTTATCGGGTCGTATCTTCGATACCGATCACTGCTTATCAGTTCAATCCTTTGGAGAATGTCAATGTCTATTCCAATGACGCAAGCATACTTTTGCCGTCCAATGCGCTCGGGCGCTATTACATTGTGATGACGAGGGAGCAGACATTTCAGGAGTTGAAGGGCTTTCTTACGGTTATTGCTGTTTATCCTGGCGAAACGCAGGTCGCAGTAACTGTAACTGCTCCAACCCTTGCTCAAAACGGCATAAAGAAACTGAATCCTGGCGAGACATATACCACCATCATGAAACAATATGATGTCTTGAATATCGAGACAAACGCGTACGGCGCTGATTTGTCTGGTTCTGTCGTGCTTGCAAATCACCCTGTGGCTGTATTTGGGGGGAGCGAGGCGTCAAATGCGCCCAATACAAACCACTGTTGCCCTGATGGGGATTGCGGTCTGCCATACGAACAGGTATGGCTTAGTTGCGAAGACCCTGATTTGAACTGCTTGTGCGAGTGGCCAAAACACCCACCTCCTTCATCGGGCATTTTGCCTCAGGATGTCCCCTGTAAAACGAACTGGGACTGCATCAAGTACAATACATGCTGTGCAGACCATTTGGAGATGCAGATGTTTCCTGTAAAGACATGGGGCAAGGAATATGTGGCAACAAAGGCATATCCGAGGGGCGGGGAAAAGGATGTGTGGCGGGTCATGGCAGCGCAAGACGGGACACTCATAACGACTTATCCTCCGCAGATGAACATACCTGTCTTGAGTTCAGGGGAGTATGTTGACTTCGAATCCTCTGAAAACTTCGAGATCCACGCAAAAAAACCCGTCCTTGTCGGGCAGTTCCTTGCGGCTCAGGACGCGCCAGACCCCAATATTGGCATGAAAGGTCCCAATGATGCGGCAACAGGTGACCCATCGTTTATTTTGATCGTGCCTGTCGAACAGTTCAGGAAGGAATATGTGTTTCTTGCACCGAACAAATACTTGTTTGACTGCGTAAACATCATCGTCCCTGTGGGTGCAAAGGTTTTGTTAGATGGGGAAGAACTGAAACCCGAGGACCTTGTGTTCAGGCGCATAAGGGATTTGCAAAAAGAGATAAAGGAAAAGGAACTTAAGGACGCACTGGAACTTGCGCAGATTTACGGAGTGAAGTATTGGGGGGATTATAAGGTTATTGGGACTGGGAGGTGGGCAGTCTATCGCCTTATCATAAGTGACGGCGTGCATACCGCACAAAGCGACCAACCATTCGGGGTTATTTCTTACGGCTTTGACCAGTATGTGTCCTACGGTTACCCTGCAGGTCTGAACCTGGAGGACCTGAAACTGGTGACCGAACACGGTCTGTGAAAGAAAGAATAGAGAGTGTTGAAGGTGCAAGGGGCAGGGTGTGCAGAATGGGGAGGAAGAACAAGAGGTGGTCTTGCTTATAGGATCGGGAGGTATTGTATGCGCCTTGATGATTCATTTAGAGTTTTGTGCCCCAGGGTCGAACGATAACTAGGAATCTCCAGTCCCCGTCAAGGCATACCTCACCGACCGCCTGCCCCCGGCCCCCCAAGGAGCCTCCCGCCGCGGTCCAGCCGCACGACAGACTAACGCCTCCGCATTTCTCATGCGCCCTCCTTTGACCCGCCCAAGGCTCGCTTCTCCTTGCCACTCCCGCGGGCAGCGGCAAGAAGAGCGCGTCTGTCGCCTTTAAATTCGCCGTTTCGGCTAAAATGTTTCACTGGCAAGCTGACATTTTTCACAACTATTTGCTTTTCCAGAACACAAAGGACTTTTTTCTAACGCGTTGTGCTCCACAAGGCGAGACTCCCACCCCTTAGTGTTTTGGAAGGAGCTTTGACGAACGCCGCGTGTTTCAAGGCTTCTACTGTGCGCCTCGAACCATCTTGCTTGAACTTTGTTGACCTCGTAAATAACATGTATCCATGGAGGTGCCCTGAATGGATAGAGGGGTTCTAACCATAGAGGTCGGGCTTTCCTGTAATAACCATTGCGGGTTCTGCTTTGAGCTTCCCCTAAGAAAGATATCCGCTTGCAAGCCAGACCTGGACACGGAGGAAGTGAAAAGGCGGATCAAGGCTGCGAAGGACCAAGGATTTGTCGAGGTGAACTTCACTGGAGGCGAGCCAACTATCAGGAAAGACATATTTGAACTTGTGAGGTTTGCGAGGGAACAAGGGTTCTCGAAGGTCTCTATCACGACAAACGGAAGGATGCTTGCCTATCGGGGTTTCTTGAAAAAACTTGTTGAGAGCGGTCTTACTGGGCTCAGTATATCCCTTCATTCTTGCAGGAAAGATGTGCAGGATGCGCTTACCGGGGTAAGGGGAAGCTTTGAGCAGACGGTTGCAGGGCTTGAGGTTGCTAGTTCTTTTGGGGCAAAGTGTCTCGACATAAGCACGATAACCTTGATAGTTCCCCAAAACTTAGACCACCTAGGCGACACACTTAAACTTACCGAAGAGATGGGAGTTCTTCTGCATATCTGCCAGCCTTTTGCTGTTTCACCGCACAATATTATGGTTGCCCGCCAGTATCTTCTTGACATGGAAACCATCGTTCAAGCCTTGAGAGAGGCGGCAAGAAAAGGACTAACGAGAGGTGGAAGGATAAAGCCTTATAACATCCCGCCCTGTCTGCTTGAAGACATGAAAGAATACATCGAGCTCCAGACTTATCGCCTCAAAACCTTCAAAAGCTTCGAGCCCGAACTATTGGGCAAGCCGGGGAAAGCCCCCAAAGGGCAGTTTTTTAGAAGGGAGTCTTGTGCGTCGTGCGCATACCTTTGCCCTGGCTTCCGCACAGAGCATGTCCCCCAGGACGAGGTCGCCTCGGACATAATCGCTAGAATTGAAATGACCTCGAGCAGGTCAGACTGCAAGGAGCTTACCCTTGGTGGGCTCGATTTTCTTTTGCCACCACAACTAATGCGGGTGCTACAGTGCGCAAAGTCAAAGGCGCTGAGCGTGAGAATCTTGTATAGCGGATTTGGGTTATGCAGCACCGCGGAATTTCTCGAAGCTGCTATCTCGTGCGGTGTTGACGAGGTCTGTTTTGTCTTGCACCCTCCCTCCCTAAGACCAGAGGAACTAAAAGCGCTTTTGCCACTGTTCGCAGAAAAGGTGAAACAAGACTTGATGACATATCAAGCATGGAATAATACCCCCGGGCCATCCCTTATGGTTTCCCTTCCTTTGTTGTGGGACAACTTTTTCGATTTTTCGGCGGACGCACTTCTCGACTTGTGCAAACTGCTGGTAAGAAGAAAAGGCAAGCGTGTGTATTTCTTCGTCCCTGATTACCTGCATGACGAAGCCCCACCGAACTTCGATAAAATTTTACGAACGGTATTATCTTGTGCACCTAACCTTAAGCAGAGACTCGAAGAACTTGGCGTTGCACCCATGCTTGTCGTGGCTCCAGGCAAAGGCGAGGGAAGGTTTGAAGAAGCCTTATCGTCCGTATTTTGCACAGTTAGATTGGACGACTGTCTTGTTGAACATAGTTTCGCAAAAATCGTTTAGGGAATCAGGCATTGCCCCCATGCTGGTTGTAACTCTTGGCAAAGGCAAGGGAAGGTTCGAAAAAGTCTCATGGTGCGTATTTTGCACAGTTAGATTGGACTACTGTTTTGTTCAGCACGGTTTTGATAAAATCCACTGTGCTTTTGTGTTTTGCAGAGCTATGCCTTGGCTATGGTAGGGGCATTGAGATTTCACAGGTAGGGTGGAGGTATGGAAAACACGGTTGCATTGATCCTTTGCGCAGGTTTGGGAACCAGGATGAAGTCATCCAAGCAGAAGGGGCTCCATTTGCTTGCTTCGAAGCCCATCTGCGTGTATCCAGTGAAGACCGCACTGAAGGCTGGCTTCAGAAACTGTGTCGTGGTCATTGGCTATCAGGGCGATGAAGTTAGGCGTGTACTTGAATGGCACTTCCAGGACGCCTCTCTGGACTTTGCAATCCAAAGTGAACAGAAAGGCACTGCCCATGCGGTCGCTTCAGCATACGATAAGGTTTCGAAGTATGAAAACATAGTCATAATAAACGGGGACATTGTGCTTTTGCGCCCGGAGAGCCTCGTTTCATTATGGCAAGCGTTCACTGTCAGCGGCGGGATCCTTGCAATAATGACCGCTGTCCTTGAAGACCCGACAGGATATGGCAGGGTGGTGCGTGACCTGGAAGGGATGCCAAGAAGGATTGTAGAAGAGAGGGACGCAACCCCTAACGAGCGCCAGATCAAAGAGGTCAATGTAGGGGTGACAGTGGCACGAACAAGGCATCTCTTCAAGGTTCTCGAGCGGATTGACGACAAAAACGCCAAACGAGAGTTCTATTTCACAGATTGCGTCGGAATAACAAGAGATTTAGGGTTTCCTGTTGGGGCTTGGACCCTTTTAGACAGCGAAGAAGCGATTCAGGTAAATGACAGAGCTGGTCTGGCAAGGGCTGAGCAGGTCTTGTATTTGAGGAAGGCAAAGGAGTTGATGGCGTCAGGGGTGACCATACACATGCCCGAGACAGTGATGATCGACGAAGACTGCGAGGTCGGGCAAGATTCCGAGATATACCCCGAGGTAGAACTGCACGGGAAGACCAAAATAGGTTGTCGGACTGTCATTGGCAGGGGATGTGTCCTGACCGACACAACCGTTGGTGATGATGTTCTATTGAAGCCTTATTGTGTGGTTTCTTCCTCCCTCATCGAGGATGAATGTCAATTGGGACCTTTTGCCCACTTGAGAGCAGGCTCCATCCTGCGCAGGGGCGCAAGGATAGGGAACTTTGTGGAAACAAAGAATACGGTTGTAGGCGCTTACTCCAAGGCGAACCACTTATCTTATCTTGGTGACTGCACGATTGGGAAGGAAGTAAATGTGGGTGCTGGCACCATCACTTGTAACTATGATGGGGTGCGCAAACACCCAACCGTAATCGAGGATGGGGCGTTCATTGGGTCAGACACGCAGCTCGTAGCCCCTGTGAAGGTTGGCAAGAATGCCTATGTTGGCGCTGGGACGACCGTTACAAAAGATGTGCCTGAAGGTGCCCTTGCCCTTTCGAGGGTCCAACAGACGAATGTTCTTGGTTATGCAGAGCGGAAAAAGGCGTCAAGGACCGACACTCAGAACAATGTTTAGACCCTTTTCTTGATCTCGATTGGGAATACTTTGTTCGCACCTCGCTGAACAGGTGGCAAAACCTTCACAGCGCTCAGCGAGAGCGCTGCACTCCCGCCTGACGGCTTTCTTATCAATAGCTTGTCCTCGCTCGGAGGCTGTATAACCTTGCATTGCCCAAACACTGGGTGCTCCACTATGTCGCCAGCCTTTATCTGAGAAAGTATAAGCTCATTTTCCTCCTCTTCTGCGCTGGTGATAGGCGGGGGACGAGGCTTTGTAATGGCCTCCATTGCTTGCACCCTGGGTATTTTTCTAGCCCTTTCAGCCCCTTTTGGCTCGACTTGCACCCATGGATTGAAACCTGTCTTGTCACAAGCATCACGGACGAAGGTAGCGTCATCGAAAGCCATAAACATAAACTCCACCATCTCAACTTCACCGCTCAACAACCTGCCAGTTACGAGGGTTTGCCCTTCCACACTGAAAACACCGTAGAGCCTCACATCTAGCGAGTCATCCAAGAGAGAGACATTTCCGTTGAGTATCGGACAGAACAGCCTTGAATTTGTCGTCATAGTTTCGCCGCTTGAGGATAATATCGAGCCATTCCTTAGCACCCCAATTCCAGAAATGAACCCGCATGTAACAGAGTTTTCGATGCAAATCTGCTTTATCGCTGCGATTATGTCCTGTCCAAAGTCAAGCCTACCCGCGAAGGTTCTTGTTGCCTCGAACTGGGCTACTATCATATCATCACCTCCTCAATTACCTAACTCCTTTGGTGGCACTGCTAAAGGTTGTAAAAGCTCCAAATACCATGCACCTGCCTCAAAAAACACTGGGATAATGATGGGGTCTCTCGATGGTGACTTTATAACGACCCTGGTATTTGCCCTTTTATAATCCCCTTGATTTTCGTCCACTATGGAAAACTCGATCAGGTTCTTCAAATCGTTCAAAGGGTTTTCGCTTCCCTCCACTGAAAGCCCTGGCACGACGCCTTTCTTCATGACCGCAACGATGTCCGAGCGCATGGTCTCTGCTTCCTTCTTTATAAGCACCTTGGTGTTTGCCCCGAGCATCGAATAAGCCTTCTCGTAGTCGCCCTTCTTTAGCGCTTCTACGAAAACTTCCACAGTTCTGGACGCCCCTGTCTTTTCTAGGAAAGCCTTTCGCTCTCCGCTAAGATTCACGCAATCTGGGTCTTCACCCTGTAATGGCATGATCTTGTGCTGCAATGTGCAGGCACACCAGTAAAGCAGAGCCGAAAAGAGAAACCTTGACCGGGTCATACTCAACATGTTCAACTCGCGCGCTAGCATAAGGGTTTTTTCACCCAGAGGGAACGCAACTACGGTCCCCAAGGCAATTCTTATTTTACTCCTTTTTCTAGTTCTTGTCAGTGTCTTCGAACCAACCCCCAAATCGCTGATAGAAAATTTCGATCCTTCTGGCTCGCTACATCCTCCTACAACCCCTGCTACGCCCCTAACCCCCTAACCATTTCTTGTTGCCTCACACGGGAAAACGCCCGCAAATCCCTGCTCGTCCATCCGCTCACTTTTACCAAATAGATGCTGACTGCTATTTCCTCTTTGCCTCGAATGTCCCGGTGAAGGAAGACTGGCTAGATGCTGATGTCTGTATCTGTCCAACATATTTGCCTTTTGTGATACGGTCAACCTTCAGATCACAATCGTCATCTGCAAGGAGTGCACTTCCTTGAAGGGAAAGTTCTGTATCGAGGGTAAGTGCACCAAGGAACATATCAACTGGTGTTAGAAGGAAATCAACAGCACTGTTACAAAGATTCACGACATCCTGCCTTGTCCCTCCGAACCACTCAGCAATCTGGCCGAAGATGCCATTACCGATGTCGTTACAGTTCAGCCATAGTTTTGCTGCATCCTTCACGCTGTGCGCCTGACAGTTGGTTAGTTTCGCAATAATAATCTCGTTTAGCACGAACAACACCAGCCTCCCATAGTTCAGATTGATAGCATGAAGATGCATGATGAACTTGTTGAAGTCCGCTATCGAGGCATTGAATGTTCCGCCAAAGATGTTCATTGGGAACTGGGCGCCAGGGCATGTAAGACCGCTCGTTATGTTTCCGAGGTCATCCAGCCCGAATACCATCTTTCCGCACTGGTCATAGTTTGGGTCTTGCGGATTGCAACCGAACTTCCAGTAAAGTGCCATACCTGTCCAGTAATGACTTCCTTGGATCGAAAAGTCGGACTGGAGCTTGGATAGAAGCAAATCCGAGTAAAGTTCAAGATTCGTGATTATGCTAAGGGTATCCTCCCCAACCTTGAAGAAGTCCTGAAGCCACTGTGGTGACTTGTTCTTGAGGTAGTCGGTTATGATGTTTGCTACCGCATCCCCGAAAAGCCCAAAGAATGTATCCACTATCAGGCTTCCTATCCATTGCTTGGCTAAATCCTTTATCAAGGCGATGATGGTTGTGCCAGGGGTCTTGAAGAATGTAACGAGCTGGTAAAGCACACAGCATATTTGCTGGCTCAGGTTGGCACCAGAAGCGGTGGCACATTCCAGTGGGTCTGTAATACCCCCCGCACAGTCCTTGATTACATTCGTAAAATCGAAGTGGTCTGTGCAATCATAGCGCCCAGCAGGATTCAATGTCGCAAGATATAGTTGCAAGGCAAGGCCACGACACTTGTCAGGTTGCAAAAAGACACCATCATCGCAACCGCTTGCTGCAATGCAGTTGTATGGTCCTTTTGCTGTCGCAAAAACCGTGTAGTAGTTTCCAGCAGGGATGCAATCGAACCGAGTCGTGCCATAAAGGTCGGTAATAAGCCCATCCGCTAGTGTGGTCGAGGGGACTGGCTTCTCTGGCGCCAGATAATCGCAAGTGTATTCAGATGGGAGCACATACACCCTTATCGTATTGAGACTTGTGGGGGGCAATGCGCCTTCATAACGGAGGCTTACATTTAGACAACCGCAAGGAAGTGCTGTCACGATTATCTTGATGTCTTTCGGTCTTCCGCAAGATGGGGTAAATGTAATCGTATATACTAGTCCCGAGGTGTTGCCTGCATAAAACCTATTGTGGACAAGACCTTCGTTGTCTGTGTAGGCAGCCTGAGATTCAAGCCCAGACGATGGGTCTTTTTGTGCCTCGTTGCCTTGGAGGTCTGTGACCCCTGTTACTTCAAACTTGACAAGAACATTCGATGCAGCACCACCAGCAGTAAAGTCTATAACCTTTGCATGTAACGCTATGTCGCCACCTACCTGCAAGCTTAGAGGCGCTGATGTGTCATGAAGGAGTATAAGCTCGCACCCAACAGGCAGGACAGGATTGTCGGGCGTGTCAAACCTAGGGAACTCGAAACCATCATTGTCTGTGGCAGTGCCCATGCTATCGTCACCATAGACGATGTCAAGGACTGATTGACCTGGGGTTCCACCTCCACACGATGAAAGCCACACCAAAACATTTGCAAAAAGTAAGGTGCGGGAAAGGCGCATGAGCGACCTCCTGTCCGTCCCAGACTTATTATATGAAAACTTTTAGCGCAATGGAAAATCCAAATCTTTTTCTTCGTTAGCCACATGGTGGGGGGACATGAAAACCGCCTGTGTCACTAAATGCATCTGGTTTTCAAGACTTGAAATGGCCTATTTCGTATTGCTAACAGAAGCGCTCTTGCCCTAGCGCTGAAGAACCAAGAATCCCTGCCTCCTCCCACAGTTCCCCTGTTACAACCCTAGTCGCTTCAAGGAATGACAGAGGGAGCCTTGACTGAAGGCAATCCCGCATATCCTTTTCGAACATATCGAGTGCCCGTGCTATCCCGCCACAAAGCACGACAAGGTGGCAGTTGAAGACCAAGACCAGATTGGAAATTGCAAGCCCCAGATAATAGCCCATGCGAGCAAACAAAGACCTAGCACCGCTATCCCCCGTCTTTGCCATCTCGTAAAGGATGCGTGGCAGATCAGGGTTTTTAGCCATCTCTTTCGTTTTGTCCCCGAAGATTTGTGTTTCCAGCGCCATATTTCTAAGCCCACAAAAAGATGCGTATTGCTCGAGGCATCCCCTGCTTCCACACCCGCACTCATAGCCTCTGGGCTCCACGACCATATGTCCGATTTCGCCAGCCATCCCATCTGCGCCCCTATAAAGCTTGCCATTCAAAAAAAGCCCCCCGCCAACCCCACTTCCTAGTGTCAAAAGGACAAAATCCGTTTGTCCTTTTCCAGCCCCATAAAATGCCTCGCCAAGCGTCACGCAGTTGGCGTCGTTGTCCAGAAAGACCTTGAAACCAATCCTTTCCATCGCCCTTTTTGCAAGTGGAAAGTCCTTCCACAAGGGAAAGTTTGGCGATCTGAAGATGACGCCTTTATCTGCCATGACAAATCCCGGGGCACCAATGCCCACCCACTCTACTTCCTCTTTTTGGACCTTTGTCTCGGCAAGTATGGCTTTGACAGTGGCATTGACCAGTTCGATGATCCCATCTTCACTTTTGTCCTCAGGTCGCAGGGTCTTTATCAGTGTATGAACGACAGCCCCTTGCTTGATGAGACCTGCCTTTATCCTTGTTGCGCCAATGTCTATGCCGATTCTAAGCATGCTAGGGCTCAAATCGCAGGTTCAGCACATCTTTTTCTACAAGCACCTCTTCTGCCCGAATGAGGTCTTCAATCGTGTCAACCTCGAGCCAGCAAAGCCCTGACAAATCGCAAACAGACACCTCCCCTCCCATATCAGCGATAGCCTGAAGCACCTCTTCTGCGCAAGCCATCTCTCCCTTCACAGCAAGCACATGGTCGAGCGCTTGCATGTATAACTGAAGCCCCTCTTCCCTTACCAGAGTCATTCCTATGTATCCACAATCATAGTCGTCAAGCGCCTTCGAAATCTTCTGAACCTTTCCATTCCCCCCCAACTTTACCTTCATGTCATCAGCCCCAAGGCTTCTGTCCGTATCTATCGCTGCGACAACCGCCCCACTAGCCTCAAGAAGGCGCTTTGCAAACGCAAACGGGTAAATGTGGTCAACATTCATCAGAAGAAAACTTTTAGGTCGAAACGAAAGCCCCTTTTGCAGGGACAATATGTTGCCTTTCTCAAACTTTTCGTTGTGTAAAACGATTGCATCTGTGGCTTCCACTTCCAGATATTCTTTCACCATGTCCGCGCCATATCCTGTCACAACTGCAATGTTGCCAGTCCCGTCCAAGACATGTCTTGCAAACTCACAGGCATATTCGATAAGAGGAAAACCCCTGCATACAACAAGTGCCTTTGGCACATCAATTGTGAGGGGTCTAAGCCTGAGCCCTCTGCCAGCAGCCATTATGATCACAGCATCTGGTCTCATTTGAATAACCCTAAAAGCCCTTTCAAAGATTCAATCGCCACAACCTTCCCGAACCGCTTCTCGAAGTCCTCCCTTTTGAAGGTCCCAAGTTTTGCTATGAATGCAACATTGGATTCTTTTGCCCTTTCAAAATCCTTCAGGGAGTCCCCAACGAATGTTATTTCTTGTGGACTAACCCCAAAATGTCTGCAGATGAAGTCGAAGTGGTCTTTGCCTTTGTAGAAGCCGTTCTTTGCCCCAAGGACAAGGTCGAACTGGCAATCCTTCTCCCTTGCCAGAAACAAATCAACGAGCTCCTGATAGTTGTTAGAAGATACAACGACTATATAGCCTCTTTTCTTCAGTTCTCGGACAACTTCTTTGGTTTCTTCGCTAATCCTTTCCAAAAAAAACCCTTTGAGCTTTTCTTGCTCGAACTGCTGGGCTGCCAGACCGTTCCTTTTGTCGCCTGGGTGCAGGATTTCAAGTTGCTGACTAAAAGGAAGACCAGAGGTTTCGAGATATTGCCTTTTTCCCTCGTCGAGAGGAGTGCCGAAGAAACGATTGAGAACTTGCGATGCGACCTCTGCGAACCCCCCCATTGTATCCACGACCGTTCCATCGAAATCGAGCACCAAAACTTTCGTTTTGTCCATGAGCCGAGCGTTCACAGGGCTTTACCAAAAAATGCGGTGCAAAGATAGAAGGCGACGATGGATTTGTCAAGGATGATTTGGCGATTGAAATCTGGGCATAAAGAATTCGTCACTGTTTTGCTAAGGCAGATTGTGAGTTTTTTCGCGCACAGCAAAACCATTTGACAACCGTGCGGGTTTGTCGTTATATTATGACGACTTTTGTGGCAAAGTAGATGGAGGACAAGGATGCCGTTATACTCAGACCAGAAGCAGGCAATAATAGCGAACTTCAAGCGCTCCGAGCGAGATACTGGCTCTGTCGAGGTCCAGGTAGCGCTTTTGACTGAAAGGATCAAGTTGCTTACCGAGCACCTGAAGGTCCATGTCAAAGACCATCATTCGAGACGTGGGCTTTTGATGCTTGTCGGCAAGAGGAAAAGACTTCTAGATTACCTGAAGCAAAAAGATTATGAGAGGTATCAGAAACTTCTTGCCGCTTTAGGTCTTAGGAAATAAGGGGTTGCCTTTCGTCCAAAACCCGATAAAGAAGCATGGCATTTCTCAGCATGAAAGCTTCGGAGGAAGAACATGATGCTCAGAGAGACCATTGATTTTCATGGCAAAAAACTCACGATAGAGACTGGGAGACTCGCTAAACAGGCGCATGGGTCTGCATTGGTCTCGCTTGGTGATACCACGGTCCTTGTTACGGTCGTTTGTGGCGAGGCAAGGCCCGAGGTGGATTTTGTGCCACTTAGCGTCGAATATATGGAAAGGACATATTCTGCAGGGCGCATCCCTGGTGGTTATTTCAAGCGAGAAGGAAAACCTACCGAAATAGAAATCCTGAATTCCAGAATCATAGACAGACCAATTCGACCACTATTTCCAAGGGGATTTAGGTTCGAAACTCAGATTATCGCTATGGTCTTGTCGGCAGACAAGGACAACGACCCAGCCATCCCTGGCATGATAGGTGCAAGCGCTGCGCTAATGTTTTCGGACATCCCGTGGGATGGTCCAGTTGCTGGACTGAGGGTTGGTTACCGAGATGGGAAGTTCATCGTAAACCCTACTTATGAGCAAAGGGAACACGCAGTTCTTGACCTTGCAGTTGCGATAGGCCCTCTTGGGCTTGCCATGGTCGAAGGCGAATGTAAAGAGATAAGCGAAGACCTCTTGACAGAAGCGCTTGCAATGGCGCAGGAATGGGCTCAACCAATCCTCGATATGCAAAGGAGGATGGCCGAGAAGCTTGGAGTGAAAAAGCGGGAAGACTTGATCCCCCAAAGAGATGACACATTAGAAAAGCGGGTTCGGGAAATATGCTGGGAAAAGATTTGCGAGGCGTTGACACACAAAGAGAAAAGACCAAGGAGGGAAGCGCTGAAGGAGGCGACAAAGATTGCCCTCGACACGCTAAAGGACGAGTTCCCTGACTCACGAGGGACGATCGTTGCGGCGGTCGAGGAACTTGTTAGAGAAAGACTTAGGTACTTAGTCTTGAAGGAAGGCAAGAGGGTTGATGGAAGGGGGCTGGATGACATAAGACCTATATCTTGCGAGGTGGGTGTCCTGCCACGTGCGCATGGCTCTGCTTTGTTTACCCGAGGCGAGACACAGGTCGTTGTGTCTGCGACATTGGGAACACCTGCGGACGAACAGAAGCTGGACCTTTTGACAGGGGATGTCTATCGCTCCTTCATGCTTCACTACAACTTTTCTCCGTTTTCTGTGGGCGAGATAAAGCCCCTAAGAGGTCCAACCCGTCGGGACATCGGTCATGGAAACCTTGCTCAGCGGGCTGTGAGCGCTGTTTTGCCTGAAAAGGGGGATTCTTTCCCATACACCTTGCGGGTTGTGTCTGAGGTGCTCGAGTCCAATGGGTCGTCTTCTATGGCTACTGTGTGTGGCGCTTCGCTCGCCCTGATGGACGCAGGCGTCCCTGTGAAGTGCCATGTGGGCGGGATTGCGATGGGACTTGTAAAGGAAGGAGAAGAGGTCGCTATTCTTACAGACATACTAGGAGACGAAGACCATTGCGGCGACATGGACTTCAAGGTTGCAGGCACAGAGGTGGGCATCACTGCTGTGCAGATGGACATAAAGTGCAGTGGTCTTAGCAAGCAGATATTGCGCATGGCATTGGAAAAGGCAAGGGTGGCAAGGCTGTATGTGATAAGCAAGATGAAGGAAGTCATCGAGAAGCCACGAGACCACTATTCGCCTTACGCACCTAAGATCGTAACCATAAAGGTAAATCCCGACAAAATAAAAGATGTGATTGGACCAGGGGGGCGGGTTGTAAAGGGTATCCAGCTCGAGACTGGCGCAACCCTCGAAATCCATGACGACGGGACAATAATCGTATCCGCGCCCGACGAGGCTCAGGCAAACAAGGCTGTCGAGATGGTGCAGGGGCTTACGGAAGAGGCTCAAGTTGGAAAGGTGTATCTTGGGCAGGTTGTAAAGGTCACTGATTTCGGGGCTTTTGTTCGAATAATGCCAGGCGTGGAAGGGCTTGTGCACATAAGTGAACTTGCAGACCACAAGGTAAGACGGGTGGAGGATGTGGTCAGGGAGGGTGACGAGATACTTGTGAAGTGCGTAAACATTGACAAATCTGGCAAGATAAGGCTGTCTAGAAAAGAGGCAATGGAAGAAAAGAAGAACCAGGGCCACCAGCAACGCAGTTAGCAACATGGGCGCTGTTCGTCCTGAGGTGCAGATGAAACTAAAGTGGCTCAGAGGGCATGATGACCTTCGGGAGCCATGCTATGCTACTCTGGGGTCTTCTGGCATGGATGCCTGCGCATGTGTCGAGAACGATATATGCCTTATGCCAGGTGAAAGGGCAGTCATCCCTTTAGGTTTTGCCATCTCTGTGCCTGATGGTTTCGAGGTTCAGGTGCGTCCAAGAAGCGGACTTGCTCTGGAACATGGCATCACTGTGTTGAACGCACCTGGCACAATAGATGCAGACTACAGAGGCGAAGTAAAGGTAATTCTGGCAAACTTTGGGACGAAGCCCTTCGTAGTAAAAAGGGGACAGAGGATAGCCCAGCTTGTGGTTTCGCCAGTCTGCAGGGCGAGGATAGAGGTTGTGGAGGAACTGGACGAGACAGGGCGCTCGTCAGGCGGATTTGGACACACAGGGTGAATCTTGAAAGGCGCTTCCTGGAAACTTCTCTTTGTTTTCCTTGTGCTTTTACACACGGGAAGGGCAGAGGCACTTGAGGGCGAAAGCTCTTTAGTTTTGGGTATCAACTACTTTATGACCACACCCAGGACAGATGCAACGGCGAATGGTTTTGGACCGAGCCTTGGTTACAGGTTCGATTTCAAGGATGATTTCAGGCTGGTTTTGGCGCTCTCATACGGGGGATATTCAAGGGGTTTCGACCATTTTAGCGCAAGTGTGGGCATTGCATACATAATAGATGCTCTGGTTTTTGCCCCTTACATTCATGCGCTTCTTGGGTATACCGGGCGTGGGTCGAAGGACTTTTTGAAGCCCGACCTTATGATAACTCTTGGTGCAGGCATCGAATACAGGCGCTACAAAAGGTTTGGGTTTGGTCTGGACTTTTCTTATGCGAACCCCGTGGTCGAAAGACAAACCAAGGGCATCCTTTCCACTTTGTTGTTTGTGGCTGTCTATTTTTGAAAGGCAAGCGATGCGGGCTGTGGTCCAAAGGGTCAGTCGTGCAAGGGTCTTGCTGGGCGAAACAGAACATTGTGCCATCGGCAAGGGGCTTTTCGTTCTTTTGGGCTTGGGCAAAGATGATACAGAAGACGATCTGGCATATCTTGTCAACAAGATAATAAACTTACGAATATTCGAGGATAGCAATGGCAAGATGAATCTTTCTGTTGTGGATGTGGGGGGAAGCATTGCAGTTGTAAGCCAGTTCACCCTTTTCGGAGACACAAGAAAGGGTAATCGTCCGTCATTTTCTGAGGCTATGCCCATCGCCATGGCTCAGTCTTTCTGGAGAAAGGTTGTCCATGCCTTTAGTCAAACTAAAGTCCCTTGTGTCTTTGGCGTCTTTCAGGCAATGATGAAATGTGAACTTGTCAACGACGGTCCTGTCACCATCATCATTGACAGCACGGACAGGCTCAGACCTAGAAGGGGGTAGGACGAAAGGGTTCGGGTGTAGATGTGCGCCTTTTGCGAACTCACAGAGTACTTCTAACTACGGTAAGGCAGGCTAGCATCTTTGTTGAACTACCTTGTCTTTGTGAATAAAATAGATTTGGGAGGTGGCAGATGAAAAGGCAAGTATTGCTGTCGCTACTGTTGGTAACAGTGCTTTCTGTGCCTGCAAAGGCGCTTATCCTTGAACACATGGGCTTGGAAGACCTCGCCCTTCAATCTGAAGTCGTGGTCTTCGGGACTGTTGCAAAGATGGAGTCTAGATTCGACCATCGTTCGAACTTCAGAAGGATTGTAACGGATGTAACCATCGAGGTTCAGCGCGTCATCGCAGGTGTCGCAGATAAAATAGTTGTCATAACTGTTCCGGGGGGTGAGGTGGGTGACAAGGGGCAACTCGTGCCAGGCGCTCCAAGGTTCAGGCTCGGTGAAGATGTTGTTTTGTTTCTAAAAAGAGTTCCAGATGTTGTGGAACACTTTTCCATAGTTGGGTTTACTCAGGGCGTATTCAAGGTTGTGAGAGAAGGTGGAAAGGTGAAACTTCGTCAATCGCTTCGTTCAGTTATGCTTCAAGATGGGACGCCAGGCGAAGCGCTAGAGATGGAGTTCTTTCTTGACGACTTAGAAGAAAAAGTTTTGAGGGTGAAGACAGGGGCACAAATAAGGTGACACGACAGGGATACATCGCTTTTTTTCTTGGGATTTTAGGGTTGGGTTTTAGCCCATACCATACTGACAGCGGGGTGATCGTTCGATGGTACAAACAGACAGTCATAGTGGTTTATGACTCTCAAGGGACACCAGATGTTGCGGGTCAGGCAGAGTTTTTCGCCATAGATTCTGCAAGAACTACATGGAATGAAGTCCCATGTGCGCATCCCGTTTTGGAGGGCGGAGGGACCGTAGAAGGGAAGATGCCCGCAGAAGACCAAAACTTGAACCTATTGTATTTCTGGCAGGATGCCGAGGGATGGAATAAGGAACATCCAGATGTGGGTTCTACCGTGATCGCACTTACAACCCTTTACTATGACCCGAACACAGGCGCAATCCACAACTTCGATATGGAGTTCGCCGACTTTAACCACGATTTCACTGTAACGGACATACCGCAAAGGGTCAGGTACGACTTGCAGTCTGTATGCACCCACGAGTTTGGACATGCCCTTGGACTTGACCACTCAAAAGACCCCACAGCGACCATGTATCCCAAGATGACCGTTGGCGATACATCAATGAGAGTGCTCGCCCAGGATGACATTGCTGGTCTCTGTTCCATCTACGGCGCACAATGGAGCGCGCCAGTTAATGAATCGGGCTCAGGCGGAGGTGGTGGGTGTCAGGCGTCAGAAAGGACATCGATACTATGGCTACTCTTGCTATTGCCTTTTCTTCTTTTTTGCAGGGTCCACAGACGGATGCTTGTCGCCGTAATCCTTGGCTTGACATCCCTGAACTTCAAGGTGATAACCACAGAAACAGGCAAGGAAGTGAAATGGGACTCTCGGGACATTTCTTTGCACCTTGACCTTTCTCAAAGCCAGTATGTCTCCAAGGATGACGCAATACAAATCGTCCAGACCGCCTTCAAAGTGTGGAACGATGTCCCATGCAATCAGCCTACAATTGAAGGGACAACCCAACTCCTCCTTGATTCCGTGGGCAGTATCATCTTTCAGGACCTTGGCACCTATGTTGTTCCAGGGGTTCTGGGGCTTACAGAACTCGAATACGATGCGGATTCGGGCTTTTTATCGTCCAGCAGGATTAGTTTCGATTCAAGGACAAGGTTTTCGTTGCCAGGTTCGTTCACAACAGTGGATTTTGCATCTGTCGCTATGCACGAGCTCGGGCACCTTTTGGGTCTGGGTCACACAGATGTGCTCGAGGCGACCATGTTTCCATATTATTATAGGGGGACGACCTGGCAAAGAGACCTTGCTCTTGACGACATGCAGGGTCTTTGTCATATCTATGGGGGTGAGCTCCCAAAAGACTATGCACCTTTGTGGCCGTGGCAAGACAGTCCTGGTGGCGGATGTCAGGATGCCTGCGAACCCTTTCCTGCTTCGCCTGTATTTGTGAAGTCTAACCGACCTCAGTACAGTCTGGATACCCGGCGGGGGTGCATGTCTGGACCCGTCGGGGATGACCTTTTTTTCTTCGTCGCTCTGGTTTCCTTGATCTTATTAGCGAGAAAAACATGCGCCTCGTAATTCCTGCTTTTTGTTTTCTGCTCTTGCCCTTATCGCTTCTTGCTGACCCTTATAGGGTCGAGGTTGTATCGAGGGTTCTTGTGGGAAGTGGAAAGCCTGCTTTCGTGCTTACTGCGAACGAAGACCTAAAAAGTGTCAGTGTCGAGATTTTGAAAAATGGAAAAGTTGTCCATGGAAAGCGAAGTCCACTCGTCAAGCAAGGAGAATCCCTGAAAGTCGAGATACCACAAGATGTTGGAATACAGGCTTATCAGGCAAAGGTCACAGTGGGAAAGCACACAGAGGAGTTTGAGTTCGAGGTAGTTGTGGCGAGACCATTGCAGATCGAGATTTCAAGGGCAGATGTGGACCTTGTGAAAGGCAGGATAAGGTTCAAGGCTTCTGAGGATGTAACTAAGGCAGAAGTCGAAGTTTTCGCAGGTGGGGAAAGCATCCTTTCCAAAAGTTTTGCGCTGGATGTGCCTAAGGGCGAGTATGTAGTAGTGGAGGTTGGCGAGATTGAGGGCAACATCGAGAAAGTTCGGCTAGTTGCATACGACAGATGGGGGTTCTATAACGGTGTGGAGATAACGCCTTTCTACTACGAGATACCACACGAAGAGGTTTTGTTCGATTTTGGTAAGTGGGAGATAAAGACTGGAGAGGATAGGAAACTAGAACACTCGCTGGAAGAGATACGAAGAGTCATGGGGCTTCTAGGGTCGGATTTTTCAGCAAGGCTGTATGTGGCAGGCTATACCGATACTGTGGGGACGAGGGAATACAACCTTGACCTGTCTTCAAAAAGGGCAAGGGCGATCGCTGAGTGGTTTAGAAAACATGGTCTTACAATAGAAATTTGTTACCAGGGGTTTGGCGAGGAAGTGCTCTTTGTTGTCACACCTGACGAGACGCCAGAGCCAAGAAACCGTCGCTCGGTCTATGTTCTTTCCAACCAGCATCCGTCTGGGCAGTCTTTCCCCCGAGACAAGTGGGTGTGCTTCTAGGTTTTTCGAAAATCAGTGCTTGAACCATTGCGTAATGTTGCTTATAATGGATGGGCTTCATCGAGGAGGTAACTCATGTGCTGTCATCATGACGAAAGAGATTTGAGGGAAAGACATCACTTTCATCCTCGTGACGATTGGCATGGGCATCACCATCATCACCACTGCTGTTGCTGTTGCGCTCCAGACCGTGGGCATAGAGATTGGCGCGTGAACTTTCGAGGCTGGGACGCTGGATTTGGTCTTAGAAGGCACTTTCTGTCCAACAAGGAGCTTATGGAAGCCTTGCAAAGGTATCTGGAGGAGCTCGAAAACGAGGCTTCGGGCGTGAGGGAGGCGATCGAAGAACTGAAAGCAGAGATGGGAACCAAGTGATTATTTCCTATCACGAATCGCGCTTTAATCATTGACATCTTTCGAGGCGAGGGTTTAGATACTTCCCAGCATTTTGGTTATCCTTTTTTTGACAGGAGGTTTGTCATGCTAAAAAAGATTGGAATCATTGGAGGTGGCTACATCGGAGGTGTCCTTGTTCAGGAGATTACAAGCAGGAGGCTAGCAAGAGAGGTGGGGGTTTGTGACCCAGCCCCAGTGCCAGACCCAAATGACCCTCCAGAGAGGCAGGCTGTCCTTGCAAAGCAGTCTGTTGCCAAGGGTAAGGCGCTCGACATCGCAGAAGGGACGCCAATTGTGCGAAGGGATATAAAGATAGTCGCATCCAAAGACTATTCAGCCCTTGAAGGTGCGGAACTTGTCATCAACACTGCGGGCGTGCCAAGGAAGGCAAGACCAGACGGGACATATCCAAGTAGGGAAGAACTCCTTGCTATCAACCTCAAGGTCACACTGCAGGTCGCAGACGGCATCAAGAAGTATTGCAACGACCCCATCATTATCTCGATTGCCAACCCCCTCGATGCGATTGTCTATACCCTTTACAAGAAACTGAATCCACCTAAGAACAAACTGATGGGCATGGCTGGGCAGCTCGACTCGAGCAGGTATTGCTACTTTGTCGCCGAGGCTGCGAACATCTCTGTTGAGAATGTCACCGCGATGGTGCTTGGCGGTCATGGCGATGACATGGTGCCTGTCAGGAGCTCGTGCCAGATTGCAGGCATACCTGTGACGAAGTTCTTGAGCGAAGAGAAACTGAAAGCGATCGAAGATCGGACAAGGAAGGCTGGTGGCGAAGTAGTTGGTCTTCTTGGGTTCGGCTCGGCATTCGTTTCACCAGCATGGGCAGCCCTCGAAATGGCAGAGGCGATAATCTATGACAAGCGGAAGATCATCCCTGTTTGCGCATATCTCGAAGGCGAGTATGGTGTCAATGGATTGTTCGTCGGTGTGCCTTGCATCTTAGGAAAGAATGGGGTTGAGCAGGTCATTGAGCTCGACCTGACAGAAGAGGAAAAGGCTATGTTCGCAAAGTCTGTGGCGAGCGTTCGCAAGACTTGCGACGAAGCGGAGGCTATGCTGAAGGAACTCCAATAGCCCTTCCGACTAGGCAACCCACCTTCTTTTTGGCTTCCAGCCATTCCCTACCCCGGAAAAGTGCGCGATAATAGAGTTGGTGGCTTTGGAGCATGCCTTTGGAGGCCATCATCCCCATCTTCTGTCTTGTCCTTGCTGGCGGGATAGGGATATTCTTGCTTATCACACTTAGAAGCCTGTCGCTAAGAAACATTGTCTGGGTGTTGGCATCTGCTTGCCTTATCTTTGCAGTCCTGTGGTTTGCTTTCTGGCTTCTTACACCAGAAGGTTTCATGCCAGCTAGTTCGCTGAAGTTTTTCTATATTTTAGTGGCGATACTTGTCGCAAGCGCTTTTACGGGGATTGTGTTAGCTGCACCCGTCTTCAAACTTGCATTGGACAAGGAGGCTAGGGCGCACAAAGAGGCGAGTGTCTATGAGACACTTTTTGAAAACTCACATCTTGGGATGTATCGAACGACCCCTGACGGCAAGATTCTGAAGGCTAACAAAGCGTTGCAAAGGATGCTGGGGTTTGACTCGTTCGAAGAGTTACAAAAAAGGAATCTTGAGCATTACGGTTTCGGCCCAGGGTATTCAAGACAACAGTTCAAAGAACTTGTCGAAAGACCAGAAGGGGTAAGAGGTCTTGAGGCATCGTGGACTAAAAAGGATGGAACCACGATATACATCAGGGAAAACGCTGTATGCGTTCGTGATGAATCTGGCAATGTTCTTTATTATGAAGGCACCGTCGAGGACATCTCGGACAGGGTCGAGGCAGAAAGGAAGATCCGAGAAAGCGAGGCAAGGTATCGTGCCCTTGTTGAACTTGCGCCTGTTGGGATTGTGGTTTACAGGGATATGAAAGGGCTTTATGCGAACAACGCAGCGAAACAGATCATGCACATGACTGAGGAGGATTTTATAGGACAGGATGTGCTTAGGTTTGTAGCGCCCGAATACAGGGACCTCGCGAGGCAAAGGATCCTTAGGGCACAGACAGAGGGAACCCCTCAGCCGTTGACGGAGCTTGTTTATGTGCGTCCAGATGGCTCACATGTGGATGTCGAGGTTGCCTCATCCCCGATCATCTACGAAGGGCAAAACGCTGTAATGACGGTATTCAAAGATATATCTGAAAGGAAAAAGGCTCAAAAACTTGAAGAAGAGCTCAAGGCTGCGCAGAAGATGGAGGCACTCGGCAGGCTCGCTGGTGGCATAGCACACGACTTCAACAATGTGCTCACAGCAATAATGGGATATGCCTCGATGTTGTTGTCAGACCTTGACAAGTCTTCCGCTGGTTACTCGTTCGCTTTGGAAATAGCAGAATCTGCAAAGCGTGCTGCCTCTTTCACAAGACAACTCCTTGCGTTCAGCCGCAGGGTTGTGATAGAGCCTAAGGTGCTAGATGTGAATCATGTCATCATGGGCATGGAAAATCTTATCAAACAGCTTTTAGGTGTGAACATAGAGCTTTCGACAAGGCTCAATGCTAAACCAGCCACTATTACTGCGGATCAGGGTCAAATAGAGCAGGTACTTGTGAATCTTGCAGTAAACGCAAAAGACGCTATGCCGGATGGTGGTGTGTTCGAGATCGCAACCGAAAACATTGAAATGCCTGATGCGCTCGAGAAGCCAGGTTTACCCCCTGCTAGATGGGTGAAGATTTCAGTCTCTGACACAGGGGTTGGGATGTCAGAAGAGGTGAAGGCAAGGATATTCGAGCCTTTCTTTTCTACGAAAGACAGCGAACAGCGAGCCGGATTGGGACTGTCAACTGTTTATGGGATTATCAAGCAATGGAAAGGGATGGTGGAAGTCGACAGCGCGCCTGGGAAAGGCACTCGATTCGATATATATTTCCCTGTGGCAGAAGAAGCGCCTGAAAGCACAGTTATCACACAAAGAGAGACGGATAGTGAGGAACCACAAGGAAGGGGCGAGACAGTAATGGTTGTGGAGGACGAAGGTGCAGTTCGGCAGGTCTCTGCATCCTATCTAAGACGCGGTGGCTACAAGGTAATCGAGGCATCAGATGGTGAGGAGGCGTTGAACATCGTCTCGAGGCTCAAACCGACCATAGATGTTCTTGTCACCGATGTCGTGATGCCAAAAATAAGCGGATCAGAGCTCGTGAAGGCTTTGAACCAGATGGGGTATCATCCAAAGGTTTTGTTCATATCTGCTTACCCCAAAGACCACCTGTGCAGGGAAACAGACCTCGGTTCTGGAAAGATGTTCTTGCAGAAGCCGTTTTTGCCCGGGGAGCTCGTTCGAGCCATAAAAGAAATCCTTGCAGATAGATAGCGCCAGCACATGAGATCACAAGAACACAGCAACTTTTGAAGTTGACCAAAGTGCAAAATGTGCTTTCCAGCGCTACTAGCCGTTGGTCTCGTGGAAGTAAAGATATTTATAGATTTGGTCCTTTTTGGGCTCGACCCTTTCATTCATGTAGCGGAAGTATTCGTCGCAAGTGGGAATCCTTCCCAAAACAGCGGTTACTGCTGCAAGCTCTGCAGAACCCAGAAAGACCTTTGCATCAGTCCCCATCCTATGATCGAAGTTTCTTGTTGAGGTCGAAAATACCCATGAACCATCTGGCACCCTAGCCTGATTCCCCATACACAGGGAACATCCTGGTATCTCGACCCTCGCTCCCACCTGGGCAAAAATCGCAAAAAGACCTTCTTCCTTCAGGGTTTGGTGGTCCATCCTTGTTGGTGGCGCAAGCCAAATCCTGACATCCGGGTTGAACTTTGCGCCTTCAAATATGGCAGCAGCAGCCCTAAAATGACCTATGTTCGTCATGCAAGAACCGATAAAGACATCGTCGATCTTTTGTCCTGCCACCTGTGACAATGGCTTTACATCGTCAGGGTCATTCGGGCAGGCAACTATTGGTTCTGTGATCTCGTCAAGGTCGATCTCGATGACCGCCTTGTACTCTGCGTTTTCGTCTCTCCTCAGTAGCGTAGGTTTCTCGAGCCACTTTTCCATCGCCTCTATCCGCCGCTTGATCGCCTCTTTGTCCTGATATCCTTCCGCAAGAAGCCTCTTGAGCAGTGCGACATTGGATTTCATGTATCGAATCACTGTCTGTTCGCTCAGGTTTATGACTGCCGCTATTGCGCTCCTTTCTGCAGATGCATCGCAAAGCTCGAATGCCTGCTCGACATGGAGGTCTTCTAAACCCTCGAATTCGATGATGCGCCCGTTGAACACATTGATTTTCCCTTTCTTTTCTACTGTCAATAGCCCCTGTTTTATTGCCCACAAGGGCACTGCATTTACCACATCCCTGAGCGTAATACCAGGTCTTAGTTTTCCTTTGAATCGAACGAGCACGCTTTCTGGCATGTCCAGGGGCATGAATCCCATCGCACCAGCAAACGCGACAAGCCCAGAGCCCGCAGGGAATGATATGCCAATCGGGAATCTTGTGTGCGAGTCGCCGCCAGTCCCAACCGTATCTGGCAAGATCATCCTGTTGACCCAAGAATGTATCACACCGTCGCCTGGTTTCAAAGAAATCCCTCCTCGCTCCACAACGAACTGGCTCAAAGATTTATGCATCTTGACATCCGTTTTCTTGGGATATGCCGCAGTATGGCAGAAGGACTGCATGAAAAGAGGCGCCTGAAACTTGAGGCAAGCAAGTTCCTTTAGCTCTTCAGCGGTCATAGGTCCTGTGGTGTCCTGAGAAGCGACCGTGGTCATCTTTGGCTCGCACGCACTGCCTGGCAAAACCCCTTCCATCCCGCACGCCCTTCCCACTATCTTTTGCGCAAGGGTGTATCCTTGCCCTTCCTTTGGTTTTGGCATCTCGACCTTTGCGAATACATCAGATGGACCAAGCCCGAGCGCGCTTCTCGCCTTTTCTGTCACCGAACGACCAATGATAAGATATGTGCGCCCCCCAGCCCTGTATTCATCGGGAAGGGTCTTGGGCTTCAATGTAAAAGTCGTCAGAACTTTGCCATTTTCGTCACGAATCTCGCCCTTTTCAAAGTCTATTGTGACATCCATACCATCCAGAAGATTCCTCACATCTGCGACGATAGGAAGCCCCCCAGAATCCTCGACAGTGTTGAAGAAAATAGGTGCGATGACTCCACCAATGACAATCCCGCCCCGCCTCTTGTTCGGGACGAACGGAATGTCTTCGCCAATATGCCACATCAGGCTATTGGTTGCAGACTTTCTTGAAGACCCTGTTCCCACCACATCACCTACAAAGGCAACCTTGTGCCCTTGTGCACGCCACTGTGCGACCTTTTCAATCCCGCCAGGGAATCGCTTGCGCCCCATTGAGAGCGCATGAAGCGGGATGTCCGCCCTTGTCGAGGCATCAGATGCAGGCGAGAGGTCGTCTGTGTTTGTCTCGCCATCCACCTTGAAGACCCTTACTTTGACAGTGTTAGGCAATGGAGGGCGTGTCAAAAACCATTTCGCCTCTGCCCAAGCTTCAAGCACCTTCTTCGCATCCTTGTTTTCTTGGGCAAGTTTCTCTACCTCGTCAAAGCCATCATAGACAAGTGTAAGTTCTGATAGCGCCTCACTTGCCCACTGTGCAAGTTCATCCTGCCTGAGCGCCCACAAAAGCACAGGCACACAGTAACCTCCAATCATCGTCTTCAGTATATCTATCGCCTTCTTTTTCGGGATCACCCGCACCACGATTTCGCCTTTCAATATTTGCCACAAGAAATCCGCCTTGACCTTTGCCGCGTCATCCACCCCAGGGCTTACCCTGTGTTCTAGAAGATTCAAGAGGAACTCTTCTTGCTCCCCTGCGCCCCGCTTCAGCGCTTCGCACACCTCAATCGCCTGTTCTCTGGAAAGCGGAAGTGGCGGGATACCTAGTTTCTTCCTTTCCTCGACATGTTTTAGATATGCCTCAAGCATGTGGACCTCCTTATCCGAAAAACGGCTATTTTATAGCGCGAGTGCTATTTTTTGTCGCTGACATTTCCATGTTTTTTGGCGGAAATAACATCTACCTGCAATATGCAAGAACCACCTGCCATAATGCGTCGAGCCCCTTCTTGAAGCCTTCAACAGGGACCCTTTCATTCTTGCCGTGAAAAAGGCTTCCAAACCGCAACTCTGGAGGTAAGGCAACGGGTGCAAAACCGTATGTCTCGATCCCAGCCTTGCTAAAAGCGATGGCATCAGTAAAGCCGGGACAGACATAAGGAACAACACCTTTAGCACCAAGGGTCTTCATGGAAGTTTCTGCGATTATGTCCCACAAGGGGGTTGGATATTGGGTAGTTGTTGGCTCAGCAGATTTTATGATCTCTAGCGCCACATCATCGCCAAGAATGCTCTGAAGTTTCTTGAGTGCATCCACGACCTTCTTGCCTGGTAAAATCCTCAGGTCAATCACTGCTGTTGCGTCTTCTGGAATGCAGTTCTCTTTTTGCCCAGCACCTAACATTGTGATGCTTGCTGTGTCGGATGTCACCGCCCTGAAATATCTGGACAACTCGGCATCCTTCACCTTGCTTAGCAAGCGAGGAACAAGCCCTTCAAATGTCATAAGGTGCAAGGCTAGATTCTGAGGCATGGGAGCATAGTGGGCAAGTTCGGTAAAGAAAGCCATGGTCTGAGGGCAAAGTCTTGTTTCCAGGGTTTGATTTTCCAGGTTCTTCAACGCCTTTAGGAGCTTTATAATCGCGGAGTTATGGACAGGCATTGATCCATGTCCCCCTTCCCCTTGCGACCGTACCCGCACCCAGGCGAAACCTTTAGTTGCAATCCCAACTGGAACGACTATATTCCCCCCCAAGTGCATGGTAAATCCCCCTACCTCGGTCAAGCAATATTTAGCCCTTATAAGGTCTTTGTGGTTTTCGACCAGGTAAAGACTCCCTTTTTCGCATCCTTCCTCTTCGTCAGCAACCCCTGCGAACACAACATCCCTTTGCAGACTTATCCCCTTTCTTTTGAGCAGGACGAGCACGGACATCCCCATGGCGACCATGTGCTTCATGTCAACAGCGCCCCTTCCCCAGACATAACCATCAGCAACATCGCCCGAAAACGGAGGGTGTTCCCAGCCTTCCTCGTCCGCTGGCACAGTATCCATGTGTGCCGAGATAAGCAAGGCATCATCCCTCCTAGAGCCAGCCTCGAGCCGTGCAACGACCATCCTGCGGGTGCTTTGTGCCTGCACCACCTCGTAGGGCACCCCTGCAAGCCTAAAGACCCTCGAGATGTAATCGCAAGCAAGACGTTCGTTGCCTGGCGGGTTCGATGTGTTCAGAGAGATAAGTTTTCGCAAATGCTCCAATGCTTCGTCGAATTCTTCGCTTGTGATCTGAAAATCCATCTAGCCCTCCTCCGAATATCCGTGTTTATTGTTTCTTTTTGAGACAAAAATACAAAGTGACCCAGCCAAAAGAACTAAGAAAGCGCTGAGCAAGCGATAACTTACGAATAGCCATCGTAGTCCAGATGCATGTAGGATCTGAGCATAAGACTTCGCCTCGTCTTGATGAAGCCCTATCAGTTGAAGAAAAAGCCCTGCTAGCGTCAGATAAAAAGCTATGTTGACCCTGTTTCTGGCAAGGATTATGGCGCAAGGCAGGGCAAGGACAACACCATAGTGTGAATGCATGATTGGGCTTGTGAAAAGCCCTAGAGGCAAAGATATGGCAAATACTTCTGAAACTTCGAGCTTTTTGAAGGCTGTAATAACTGCAAAAAAAGCCAGGAAGAGCCCTGCGATAACCGAGTTCAAGAGGTTTGCTGTGTCTGCGGGGACGATGTTTTCTTGCCAGAGAAGAACAGAGCCAGCATCCATGTGGTCTAAGACCCTTTGAATAAGGGCAGGAAGGGACTGCTGTTCAGGCCACATGAACTGATAAGAAGAAAGGGACGAAAGCATATCCAGATAAGAAAAAACCGCATCTTCATTCATCAGCAGAACAAGGGAGTTCGCAAGGATGAAGAAGAACAAAGACCAAAGTGCTGTGGCGCGTCCGTGTTTCGAGGCAAAGAAAAGCAAAAAGAGCACGGGGAAACAATAGGTCTTGAAGATGCAGGCAAGGGACAAGAAAACGCCAGCGACGATTCTCGATGAGGCAAAACAAGAAACGGAGAGGAATGCGAGCACAAAGAGGTTTGTCTGTCCAAGATCGACGGTCATCCTTGTCGCATCAAACAGATAAATACCAATAAAGCAAAAAGGCACATAATAAAAATCACGACCAAAAGCCCTTGCCACGAAGAACGAAGCAACAGCGAGCATAAAGAGCGAAAGCGTCCTGAAAAGGAACGATGCCACAGGAAAATCGAACAATGTAAAGGGGACAAACAAATACGACACAAAAGGGGAATAGAGGTATCTAAGACAGGTTGGAAGTGGATAGCCCCTTGCCTTCAAAGTCGAACAGAGGTGCTCGTTTGCCCTTTCCAAGACTACTTTGTCTGTTTCATACGCTTCGGCGAGGTTACCTTCTAGCAATAACAATGCTGAACCGTATATCGGCGCAAAATCGAGGTGAATCGTGGGTGCTCTGAGGTTTTCGTGAAAAAACAGGGCAACAGCCACCAACGCAAAAACTGTTACCGCCTTTTTTTGTGCGCACTGCATAAGGACTGAAATCTAGTCTATCAGAAAAGCACTGCAGTGCAAGCGGTTCGTTCAAGGGGCTTATTCAAAGGCGCTGGACATAGGTAAACATCAAGTTTTGACAAAAATCGCAAAAAAGGCTTGACTTTCGAAAAAAGCGATGTAATTATTCGCACTCGAACGGGTGCTCGCGGTTCCCGCGGGCAGGTGTTTGCCCGTTCGGAACGGCTTTAGGCTGAAGGAGGAGCGTATGAAGACTCTAAAACTCGTACTGGTGGCTGTGGTTGCTTTGGCGTTCGGTGCATCGTGCGCCAAGAAGGCTACCCCAGCAGAGTGCAAGGCGGCTTGCGAAAAGAAGGTGGGCTTCCAGAAGCCTGCACAGCCGCCCGAGGACCCTGTTCAGAAGGTGGAGCAAGAGTTCCAGCAGAAGATCCAGCAGGTTCAGCAGGAGCAGGCTCAGGCTATTCAGGCTGTGAATCAGGAGCTCCAGCAGAAACTGCAGGAAGCGAAGGATGACAAGGCAAAGGAAGCGCTGAACGAGGAATACAACAAGAAGCGCCAGGAGGTTGCTGCTCAGTTCCAGCCAAAGTTTCAGGAGATTGCACAGCAGAAGGCGCAAGCCCTGCAGGCTGCACAGGAGCAGAAGGCAAAGGCAGAGGCTGAAGCCAAGGCAGCACAGGAGCAGGCGATTCAGGACTGCGCCGACCAGTGCGTAAAGCAGAAGTGGACAAAGGCGAAAGTTGACTGCCAGATGAAGGCGGCTGACCTCGCTGCGTTCGAGAAATGCAAATAACTTTGACGAAGTGTGCAGTATAATGCCCTGTCGGGCATAGCCATCCTTTCGACGATTCCTCTCAACAAAGACAAAGCAGACATGGTGTGAAGAAGCCGAGCGATGTTCCATCTTTGGAAGGGCATGTTTCGGGTTTCTTCGACCTGGTGGGGATGTTTCGCTTCACCATCTAGACTGAAGGCGAACGAAATCCAGATATGCCTTTCCATCACAAGAGGACATCACTTCCAGATCAATGCGATTCAAGCCAAAGTTGACATCCTCAAGTGGCACTTTATATTCTAAAGCAAACTCCAAGCCTGTGAAACAGTTAGTTTCTTCAAAACGGTTGAATCGGAATGTTGCACAGCCAGAACATGCAAATGGGTCTGCAACTGGAATGTCGCTTGCGAACCTGCCCAAAAAGGTGATATTCAGGTCGTCGGATAGAACCCAAATTGGTAAAACAAGGCTCAGATGATGCGAATCGCCGTCGGTTTCCATAAGAAACCTGACCTCCCCTTCTATCTCTTGGATGCCTCCACGGACCACATAGTCGCTTGCCTTGCTACTTTTAGGCGAAACGGTGTCGGACACAGGCTTTCCAGTTGGTTCGAACCTGTAAAGGACATATTCTCCCAAAACAGAGTCGAATCGGTTGGGTGGTAATCCATATCGCAGTTTGTAATAGAGAATTGCGGGGAAAGAAAAGGGATTCCCAACCTTTTCCCAGATAAAGGATGCAAGGCTACACTTTTCTATGCCATATACATGTTTCATATCCATCGTTCGCCCCACCTGCAAAGACTCGTTGTACATTCGCCATATCTGGGAGATGTTCAAAGCGATAAATGGGATTGAAAAGAGGGCAACGAGGATAACTCGGGCAGGGAAAAGCCTTTGACGAAAAGACTTGAGCAGAAACGAAAAGAAATAGGCAATGCCAAATGCAAAGATAGTTTCGATGCCAATAAACCTCCTGTGACCAAATGACCAGCCAGCCCATAGATCGAGGCAGACCACAGCGATGTAGAGTTGGGTGCATAGTCCAAGAACAAGTGCTGTTGCCTTCAGAGGCTCATGGCGCATAGCGAAGAGAAGTCCAAAAAGTGCAAAAAGGTGGATAGGATGCCAGGAAACAAGCCCATGCCTTGACCAGAAAAGGATGTTCAGAAGGTTTTCAAATGAGAACCTGTCCCATTGAACGAAGAAGTCACCTTGAGGGACTGCAAATATTCTTCCAAACCAGTATAACCACGCCATGACCTGCACAGAAAACACAAGACAAAAGCCTAAAGAGGCTAGAGAGCCTAGCATTAATAACTTTGCGAGCCTTCTCAAGACTGTTGGCTCGGTGCGCCCTGTGAAAAGATATGTCAATGCCTCGAAGAAAGGGATAACTCCAAGAAGTGCCAAGGGTTCACGCATGATAGCGCTGATGCCAAGTAAAACTCCAAGCAAAGCCCATCGGCGCTTTGTCATGTCACCGTTTGTCTTGTCCCAGAACCAAAGAAACAAGGAGACTGCGAAAAAGTCCATGGGATGGGAATAACTTGGATGAAAGACCATGTAGAACAAGAGGGGGGTTGCAAGCAGTATTGACAAGGAAGAAACAAGCGCAATCAGATAATGCAATCTTTTGCGAAGGAAAAGATAGGTAAAGACAAGCCCAAGAAAGCCATAACAAACTGAGCTGTATGTGACAATCCAAAAGTAGGTGAGGGAAATACCTTCATTTATGCCTGCGTTTTGTGCCTCGCCAGTGATGAGCGCCAAAAGGTGTGCAATCCCAAAGAAGGGCAAATAAAGTAATGGTGTTCCGAGGGGGTGAGGGGAGCCTACCCGCCCTGTGTGTTCGTTCTTAGGGTGGGGAAACTGGTTGCAACACCTTTGAAACTGGTTTTCAAGGGCGATGTCTCCATCGAAAAACAGGGAATGCGCTATGGCAAAGTTGTCCCAGCCATCCCCAGAAATCTTTTCTCTTCCAAAATAGCCTGGCACAAAGAAAAACAGAGATGAGAGGGCAATGAATGTGGCGAAAGCAACTGGGATTGCGATGTTTTTTTCAGCCAGTCTCAAGTTTCAGCCCAAGGATGCGTGAAAGATAGATGGAAGTTTATTGGCAGAAAAAGAAGGTGTCAAACACGGGGATGAACTGAGATTTGCGGTTAGGACGACGCGACTCTTAGTATGAATCAAACTGGGTTGAGGTTCTCCCTTTTCAGTATCAATAACAACAAAAAAAGCCCTGGAAGCGCAAACAAGAATGTCCCAAAAAAATACAGCGGCCAGCCCATGGCGCTAGCCAGATAGCCTGATTGCGAACCAGCGAGCCTCCCGAAAAGTGCTGCAAGTGACGATAGCAAGGCATATTGCCCTGCTGTGTAAGAGCGGTTGCACAGTGACGAGAGATAAGCGACAAAGGCGCCAGAGGCAAGCCCTCCACTTGTGTTTTCTACCGCGATAACCAATACGAACATGCCCAAAGAAGGACCATAAAGGGCGAGCAATGAAAATGTGAGGTCCGAAAATGCTTGAAGCAAGCCTCCAAGCACAAGCGTCTTTTTCACGCCAAACCGTGAGACCAGAACACCAGCGAAGAATGTGCCAAGCAGGGTCATCGCAAGACCAAAGACCTTGCTAACTGTGCCTATCTCGGTCTTGGTAAAACCTAAGTCAATATAAAAGGGGTTAGCCATAACGCCAAGCATGCTGACCCCAAGCTGAAAGAATGAAACAAAAAGTAAGACCAAAACCCCGTTTTGCCTGCGTAAAAGGTCAAGGAAGGGAGCGACCATGGTTTCCAAGAGGCTATGGCGCTTTTTAGGCGCGATGGTTGGCTCTTTGCTAACCAAGGTAGCAACTATGCCAACCCCAATGAACATGGACATCGTCTTGTATGCATTACCAAATCCAACACTGTCCGCAAGTATCAGGCAAAAAGCGCCACTCACAAGCATTCCGAGACGATAGCCAAACTGAACTGCTGCTGCCCCTGCTCCAAGCCTCCTTTCCTCGAGGATCTCGGTGCGATATGCATCTACAAGGATGTCCTGCGTGGCAGAAAGAAAGGCAACTAGCAATGCAAAACCAGCTTGCAATGAAAGGGACGAAGATGGGTCAGTATGGGCAAGACCCAAGATCGCAAGCAAAAGTAGTGACTGCGTTACAATAAGCCACGAACGCCTTCTTCCGAGCGCAGGCGATAAAACTGGCAATCTCACAGCATCAAAGATGAACGCCCAAAGAAATTTCAGGGCATAGGCAAGGGATATAAGCGACAACAGCCCGATGGTCTCGAGGGAAACCTTTTCTTCCCTGAGCCATGTGGCAAATGTGGTAGTGACAAGCGGAAGTGGCAAGCCACTCGAGAAACCAAAGGCGAAGATGGATATGACCCTGCGGTCAAGATACGGCTCAAGTATGGCTTTCAGGAAATCAAGTATGGCTTTCAAGAAATTCATTGGCGGGCAAGCATCTTTGCGTGCAAAAGGAGGTTTATGACCCCGAAGTTTTTCAGACGATAGAATGTCTTGGAACCTTCCCTTCGATCTTCGACAAGGGATGCTGCCTTCAAGATTGCAAGGTGTTTAGAGCAGGTTGTCTGGTCACAGCCAAGCAAGCTGACAAGTTCTGTTACATTGTGTTCTCGCTTCGATAGCGCGTCGATGATCAGGAGCCTTGGCCTGCTTCCAAGAATCCTGAGTAAGCGGCTCTCATGACTGAACATCGTGTTTTCCATAAGGCACCTCCTGTGGCTATGTTAGCGAGAAATCAACAAGAAGGGCAAAAAACCTGAAAGACTCAAGTTAGGGACGAGGTTTTAGCAAAAGCCAGTGATGCGTAAGCGAGCCGCAGATGAGCACGATCGCCATAGGACAGTAGGAAAATGACAACAAGCAATGAAGGACATTGCGAGAAAGACAAAAACCTCTTTTGACAACTTTCTGCTGTAAGTCCCCTTGACACCATCAACGACAGTTCATATGGTTTAGTGGTTTGACCATTTATGTGTTGAACCATAATGGTTCGAGCAGGGACATGTTTGGCGAGATAAAGAAAACGACAATCGCTTTAGAGGTTGCAAGACAGATTAGACGGCTCATCCTGAACGGACACATAAAGCCTTCGCAGAAGCTTCCGCCTGAAAGGGAACTTGCGTCTCGATTTGGGACAAATAGAAACACCCTGCGAGAGGCGATAAGGCTGTTGGAAGGGGAGGGGTTGGTCAAAGTTCGCCAGGGTGAGGGAACAGAGGTTCTTGACTTTGCGAAAACTGGGAGCCTTGCCCTGCTTCAGCATTATCTGGAAGATGTCGAGGACACATCGAAGAAACTTATGTTTCTTGCGGATGCTGTGGCTTTGAGGCGTGAAGCACTTGGTATGGTTGCCATGCTTGCTGCATCGAGGCACAGCGATGAGGATGCAGAGAAGATTCGGTCTGCACTGTCGAGGGTCGAGCAGGCAGTTTTGGAAAATCAGGGAGTCGCCCTTGCTGACCTAGAATTTTTCAAGACGATTGCGTTCGCTGCAGGAAGCATGGTGTTGGGGTGGCTTGTGAATACAGTTGTCGAGGTATTCAAGGGTCTTTTGGCTCAGGGAAATCTTTTTGTCATGGAGGAAAACTACTTAGAAAACATGCGACAGATAGCAGAAGCAGTTCTTAGTCGAAACGCAGAAAACGCAAAGGCAAAGGTGCTTGAACATTTTCAAGCAACGGATAAGGTGTTGCTGGAAAAGCTCAAGGGTGTTTCATAAAAGGAGGTAAGTATGCCACAAGATGCAAAAACCGCCGTTGTAACTGGCGCATGTGGGTTTATAGGAAGCCACATGGTCGAGGTGCTTGCTAAAGAAAACTACGAAGTCATTGCCACAGACCACCCTAATGCCCTCGAGCCGAAGGGGAAGGTGCAAAAGATGTGCCTGGATGTTGTCCGTTCCAAGGCGAGCCGCCTTGTGCCTGCGGACATCACAGTCAAAGGTGCGCTGGATGAGGTGGTCAAGGGGGCTGACTATGTGTTTCATGTTGCGTCAATCTTCAGTTATTCAGCCCCATGGCAAGCCCTTTACAAGGTGAATGTGCAGGGGACGAACAACATCATAGATTCCCTAATCAATACAGGAACAAAGCCGAAAAGGCTAGTGGTCTGGGGTGCTGGGGGGGTGTATGGTATCCCTTCCAAAGAGAACCTTCCCCTTACCGAGGAGACGCCCCCAAATCCATCCAATAACTATTTGAAATCCAAGTGGTTTCAGGAGTTTCTTGTGATGGAGAGATGCACCAGGGAGGGCATCAAGTGGACGATCATTCGCCCAACCACGGTCTATGGCATTAGACAGGTGTATGGAGTCCCGAAGTTTTATCAGATGGCGTACAACGCCAAGGTTATCATGACTCCTGTGAGCCTCAAAGGGCGCATCCCATTTGTCCATGTTGAGGATGTCTGTTACGCTGCGTTGCATTTAGCAAAGTTTTCTTCTGGCGCGAACAGTGTGTTCAATGTGAACGATGACTCCCAGATGACCACATTCGAACTGATGAGGTTTCTAGCCATTCTTTTCGGTAAACCCTTTATCCCGCTTCCGCCCGTTCCGATAGATTCACTGAAACCAGCGCTTTCTTTTGTGGCAGGGTTGATGGAGTTATCTGCACGGAAACTAGGGTTTGCTACCCCAATCGAGAAAGACACGGTTCAATACCTTGGGGTGGACTTTGTTTATTCGAACGAGAAACTGAAGAAGGCTGGATATCAGTTCAGATACCCCGACCCGAAGCCAGCACTTGCAGAGATTGCAAGCTGGTATGTCAACAATGGTCTTCTGGAAAAGGGAGGTATGTGATGAATAAGGAGATCTTGAAGCCAGATGGGCAAAGATATACCTATCTAGACCTTGTGGTCGCACCACCAGAGGTTCTTGAAAGCATTATGAAGCAGGGGAAATCCCCTGATGTTCGGTCCCTCGTGGGCTCCGAATTCAAAGGTTACAACACACTAGACCTTACACAGATTCTGGGGTTCAGGAAGTTTAAGAAGGGCTTCTACGCTGACAGACCCCCCGAGACTCCGAACGAAAGGATAAAGGGTTACAATGTGCGGGTGGTTCAAAATGGGTTGAAAGACCCATGGATCCCCGTGATGAAGAAAGGGCATCCCATCAGGCACGGCTTTTACGACTGCTACCCAGTTGACCCTGGCGAACCTGACAACCTCTATCCTAACGCACTTCTGATAAACTATGCCTGCGGTCGTAACTTCAAACTCGACCCAGCCAACCTTCTTCGGGATTACCTTGTTCAAGTGTATCCAGACAACCCTGACCTCCTGTTGGGCAAGGCTTACATCGCCCTTGGGCCCCTGCGCAAGCCAGTGTCTTTCTTCGTTCTAGAGCGATATAATACCAGAGAACCCGATGCAAAACTGCCGTAATGCAAGCGTTGCATAAGGTGGGCTAGGAAGCCTCTGCCCTCAGGATCTCCGCCTTATCTGTCCTTTCCCATGTGAACTCTGGCTCGTTGCGACCAAAGTGTCCATAGGCAGCCGTTGCGAGGTAGATGGGGCGCAAAAGGTCTAGCTGCAGTATAATCATGCCTGGTCTGAAATCAAAGTGCTTTTTTACGAGCTCCTCGATTCTCTCGATAGGCACTCTCTCTGTGCCCTGAGTATCTATAAGGACACTCACTGGCTCAGCGACACCAATCGCATAGGCGACCTGCACCTCGCACCTTCTTGCAAGCCCAGCAGCCACGATATTCTTAGCGACATAGCGGGCATAGTATGAACCGCTCCTGTCAACCTTGCTCGGGTCTTTGCCAGAAAAACAGCCACCTCCATGCCTCCCAAAACCGCCGTAGGAATCTACTATGATCTTTCGTCCAGTAAGACCTGAATCCGCCATCGGACCGCCCAGCACGAATCTTCCAGTTGGATTTATGTGGATTTTTGTGTTCCGTGTAAGAAGCTCTGGTGGAATTACCTTTTTGATCACTTCCTCGTAAACGCCCTCACGCACTGCCTCTATCGTCACATCAGGGCGGTGTTGAGTCGAAACAACTACTGCTACAACTTCTTTCGCCCGCCCATCCTCGTAGAGGATCGAAACCTGAGATTTGCCATCTGGCAGGACAAAGGGCAATATCTTATTTTTTCTGACCTCCGCAAGCCTCCTGCAGAGTTTGTGCGCCAGGATTATGGGCATTGGCATGAGTTCCTCTGTTTCGTCGCAGGCATATCCGAACATCATGCCTTGATCCCCAGCCCCTTGTGTCTCGGGGCTACCTCGGTCAACACCCATCGCAATATCTGGGGACTGCTTGTCAATGGAGGTAATGACTGCGCATGTCTTCGAATCGAAGCCCAGAGAGGGTTCAGTGTAGCCTATGCGCTCGATGGTCTGCCTCACGACAGCGGGTATGTCAGCCCAGCCAGTCGTCGAAATCTCGCCAGCGACGAATGCCAGACCAGTGGTCACCAGGGTCTCGCATGCCACACGGCATTTCGGGTCTTGTGCGATCAAGGTATCCAAAATGGCGTCCGATATCTGATCTGCCACCTTGTCAGGATGACCTTCTGTGACTGATTCAGATGTGAAAAGAAAGCGATGATTGGTCATCTTATCCCTCGACAAAAGTCGAGCGAAACTTATCGAGAACCAGTATAAAAGTCAAGTGATAAAATATTTCTGCGGTCTGTGGTGGGCACTTTGAAACACCGCTAGTCTGAAAGCGAATAATGCGCTAATCTTACAGAGGCACAGAGAGGTTAGTTATGCCTCGGATAGTGTCACTGTTAGCAGTGCTTGCAACCGTTGTGATGTCAAGCCGTGCGCTTTGTGAGGATAAGCCTAAAACCCCACAACAACGATTTATCGAAGCAGAAAATACCTTTAGATTCCAGGACTATAAAGGAGCGGCGGATGCCCTTTATTCCCTTCTTTATCCTGATGTGTTGCTAGACAATCCCGACATGGTGTTGAAGGCTCGCGAGTATCTGGGCGCTTGCTATTTTTGGCTTGGGAACGAAAAGAGAATGGAGGACGAGTTCACTGCCCTTTTAGTTCAAGCACCCGCATATCAACTGGACCCTTTTTACTATCCTGCGACCCTTATCGAGAAGTTTGAGCAGGTGAGGAGCAAACTTTTAGCCATGCATATAATCGAGCACGACAAGCCAAAGACCGAGAAACCTGAAGAAAAACCATGTGTTATGGCAAAAGAGACAAAGGTTCTAAGACCGCTCGGAATTGCCTTTATACCGTTTGGGGTTGGACAGTTTTACAATAAACAAAAAATTAAAGGTAGTCTTGTGCTTGCGTTGGAGGTCTTGACCCTTGGTGGAAACATCGCTTCGTTCGTGGCGCAGGAAAGGCTAAAAGGGGCGGACGGTTTCTATTCTCCAGAGGACGCCCGTGTGGCGAGAAGGCTCAGGATTGCTCAATATGCAAGCCTTGGAGCGTTCGTGGCGCTTCTTATCTATGGAACTGTGGATGCAGCACTCACAATGAAGCGTGAGGAAAAGAAGATAGAGTTCGTCCCTTGCGATGATGCGCCTCAGGGCAGTGGGAATAGGTCGGTTGGGATGTGTTTTGGGGTTCGTTACTGAAAAAAGGAGGTGAGATGACATGCAACTGATACTGTTCCAGCCAAATCAGGCGCCTTACGGATTTCCATTGTTCAGGGACATCACAACTATTGGAAGCGACGAGCAGTGCGACTGCCACATAAAAGGTGCGGATGTGAAAGCAGTGCACGCAGAGATCAGGTGCGAGGGGAATGTCTATGAGATATATCCGCTTGGGTCGGATAAGGAGGTGTTTGTCAACGGGCGCAAGGTGAAGAAGGCGAGGCTTGAACTGTGGGATGTGATAAGGATAGGCTCGGTCACAATGGTCTTTGCACCTGACGATGTTGACTTGCAGTCGAGACAGAAGGAAGAACAGTCCGCATTGAGGCATCTGGAAGGGTTGTGCGATTTCAGTAGAAAACTCATGGACATGGAAAACTTGGATAAGGCGCTTGAGGCTTTGCTGGATTCAAGCCTTTCGCTTACAAGGGCAAACAAGGGTTTTATAATCCTGATCGAAGACGGCGAGCCAAAGGTGAAGGTGGCAAGGAACATCGAGCGCAGGCAGTTGCCAGAAGATGATGTCCTTTTTTCTGAAAGCATTGTTGAGAAAGCGCTAAAAGAAGGCGAGCCACAGCTTATCGCTGATGCATTGCATACAAAAGAGTTTTCAGCGTGCACAAGCGTTATAAACCTTAAACTCGCCTCGGTGATGTGCGTCCCGCTGAAGGTCGGGGGTGAGACCATAGGTGTGATATATCTAGGAACCGACAGGCTTCTGGACATGTTCGACCGCGCTAAACTTAGAAGTTTGATGGTTTATGCTGCTCAGGCAGCCTTGATAATAAGACATCTCAAGTATCTGGAAGGATTGAAAAAGGATAACGAGAGACTGCGGTCTGACCTCAGGATTGCCCGTTTTGGGTCACTGATTGGGCAGTGTCCAGGGATGCAGCAGTGCTTTACACAGATACAACGAGTGGCACCAACAGATGTGCCAGTTCTAGTTCTGGGCGAGACAGGGACTGGGAAGGAACTGGTCGCAAGGGAACTTCACCAGAGGAGCCACAGGGCTAATGGTCCGTTTGTTGCTATCAACTGCGGAGCGATCCCTGAAAACCTTCTGGAAAGCGAGCTCTTCGGGCATGTAAAAGGGGCTTTCACTGGGGCTGTCACGACTACGATTGGCAAGTTTATCGCTGCATCTGGCGGGACTTTGTTTCTGGACGAGATCGCAGAGCTGCCTTTGTCTTTGCAGGTAAAGCTTTTGCGTGTGCTTCAGGATGGGATGGTGTATAGGGTTGGGGCGACAAGACCAGAAAAGGTAGATGTGCGGATAGTGACTGCAACAAACAAAGACTTGTACGCTGAGGTAAAGGCAGGCAGGTTCAGAGAGGATTTGTATTACAGGATCTGCGTTGTGACCATAAAACTTCCGCCCCTCAGGGAAAGGGGGGAAGACATTGAAATTCTTGCGCATTACTTCCTCAAAAGATTCGCACAGGAGCTCAACTCGCCTGCAAAGCAGTTTAGCGCAGAGGCTTTGAAAGCGATGAAGACTTATTCGTGGCCTGGCAATATCAGGGAACTAGAAAACAGGATACGAAAGGCGGTGCTTTTTGCGGATGGTCCGATAATCGGGAGTTCTGCGCTCGAGATAGGGGAACAAGAACAAGAGGTGGTTCCACTTGCAGTTGCCCGAGAGCGGTTCGAGCGAGACTATATTTTGTGGGTTCTTCGAAAGAACCATGGGAACAGGACAAAGACAGCAAAGGATCTTGGGGTTGACCCGCGGACTATATTTAGATATCTTGAAAAGGAGCGAGAGGCTGGGCGTGAGTTCGAGTAGGTGACCATGACAAATGAGTCATAGTTTTCAGGGACGACGGTTGTTTTGTCGTTCAATAACTCTTTGATATTGTTGGGTTTTTGCCAAGTGTTTGATGTGGAACAGTTTTTGCTACGAAGAATAGACGGAAGGTTGCCATGTCTGGCAATCTTTTTGCTCGTTATGGTTTGGGCATGTGCATGGCCAGTAAACATAGAAGAAAGGAAGGTTTCATCTTTTCCGCCTGTTTTGGACAGGGGTTTGGTAGAGCCTCCGCCAGACCAGGTCGTGGTTTTGACCTCACAGCCAGTCACTTTTTCAGTGGAAAACGCAGTGTCCGATGCGGACGACGATGTGGACCTCCTTCAGTATGTATGGTTTCTGGACTGGCCCCAGAACTGCCAGCCTGGTTGGTGCTATGGCGCTTTCTATCTGCCAGGGCGAGGGGCGAACAAGCGTTTCACGATCAATCCTTGCGGGGCACTGCGCAAATATCTGGAGAACGGGGACTGGCACATTCTGGAACTGATAGTGACGGATGGCGAGGTCGAGATAGATGTGGAAAAGGGGAGGGTGGTCACTGGTGGTTACGCTTACATGATATGGTATTTGGAAAACAAACTTACATGCTATTGATAGCGCTTTTGATGCTGTTCCTTCAGTGCTCCAGCCCTGGCGGGGGGGGCGAAGAACTTGCTGGTAACACGAAAGCGACCATCGAATGTCGAAGCGACGCTGACTGTGCTTCTGGAAAAGCCTGCCATACAGAACTTGGAATTTGCCTTGATGTTGCGCCCGAGGGGCTTGCGTTTTCAGTCTATGTCGAACCTGAGGCGGGTTCTGGATTTTTGCCAGTTGTCTTTGACAACGCCAAAACCGATGCTCAGGGCGCAATAGATTTGCAGGTTCCTGCTCCCATCGAGATAAAAGGGGTATGTGCATTTGCCCCTGAAAATCCAAACCAGGAGATTCTTGAGCTTGTGGGGGGGCGCCTGATTGCAACCAGGCCCACATCCATTTCTGGCATCGCTTTGAAATCTGAAGCCAGAGTGAGCGATAGACAGGAGGTCGGGCATGACTGGACTTTCTCGTTGTTCGTGTTGCCTCATGTCCCTTACACGCTTACATTCTTACCTGACGAAAGACCAAACGCCGTTGACCTTACCGCATTGCCGACCTTTGTCAGTGCTGGCGTATTCGATGAACCAGTTACCAACTATCGCTTTCTTTTGCCTTCAAAGCAGGCTTACATCGCTTCAACCATTGTGGGTGTAGTGACCTTTGACACAGAAGGGCTTTTGCCTGTTCAAAACGCAGTTGTGACAGGTTTTGCGGGTGGTATCAAGGGAACAAAGGCTGTAACTGATAGTCAAGGAAGATTCAAGGTGGTTTTGCCACCAGATGAATGGGGGATTAGCCTCAGGGTAGAACCAGTTGCGAAGGATGCAACCTTCGTTGGGCGAGAGTTCTATTATGACGCCCTTCCTAAAGACCTTCGGACAGTTCGTCTTGTGCTTGGCGAACAGCCCCAGAAGTATCGTTTGCTTGTGCATGTCTATGGTGTTTCTGGGCAGGATATTGTGCCTGTTTCGCTTGCAGGGGTTATAGCAGAAAGGGTGGGGCAAGGAGAGATTGGGTATCAGGCATCGGTCACTGGCAAGGATGGGGTCGCGCCAATGACTCTTTTTGCTGGGAGTTATCGCGTGGTCGTTACTTCTCCCATAGATTCGCCTTTCACAACAAAGGAGTTCATGGTGAATGTATCTAGCGACAATCAGGTTTTTCATGCACAGTTGCCTAAAAGGAGTATCGTGAAGGGCGTGGTGGTATCTGTGGACGAAAACACACCTGTATCTTCTGCAGTTGTCACGATTCAAACAAATAGCCTTTCTGCTTTGTCTGGCGAACCTTCTTCGGCACCCGAGGTGTCAACCACTGTTGTAACGGACGAAAATGGTGCGTTTTCTGTAATGCTCGACCCAGGACGATATGCGGTCACAGTTGTCCCTCCTGCGGGGTCCAAACTGGCTAGATTCAGTCAGCCGCTATTAGAGGTCGGAGAAGAGGACTTGTTTTTGAAGATTTCCTTGCCAAAAGGGGTTCTGGTAAAGGGGAAGGTAAGAAGCGCCGTTGACGATGTGCCACTGCGCGCTGCTCGAGTCCAGTTCTATTTCAAGGTCGGTGCACAGGGTGGGTATTCGGAAACATGGTCACTTCAGGATTCAGCGTTCGGTCAGGTTGTGCAGCTGGCAGGCTTCACGAAGAGCGATAACCTGGGGCAGTTTCAGGTTATGTTGCCCCCCATAAACGCTAAGCGCTCAGAACCACGGTTCACGGGCGCAGAAAATGGGGGCGAGCCTGCGTCTTTTGGTTTGCCAGGTATAGAAGTCCAAAAAATGTAAGTGCAAGAAGTGGCTTGCCACGGGGGGCAGAAAGCCAGGACCAGGTGCAAGCAAATCTAGTCACTTTACAAGAGTAGTTCTAACAAAGACTTTGGGCACTTGACCCTTTTTCGCTTTTCTAGCATTATCATCGCGACATTTTGGCTGGAGGCACCATGCTTGTAACCGAGATAATCAGAAAAAAGCGTGATGGGAAGAGGCTTGATGCGGACGAGATAAAGGCGTTTATCGAGGGCTATACAAAAGGCGAAATTCCTGACTATCAGATGTCTGCACTTCTGATGGCGGTGTTTTTGAGGGGACTGGACGATGAAGAACTTAGCGCATGGACACAGGCGATGCTTGGCTCTGGAAGGGTGATTGATTTGTCGCACATAAAGGGGCAAAAGGTTGATAAGCACTCCACGGGGGGGGTAGGTGACAAGATATCCATACCTCTTGCGCCAGTGGTCGCATCGTTTGGGGTAAAGGTGCCAATGATTTCAGGGCGTGGGCTTGGACACACAGGGGGGACTCTGGACAAACTCGAATCCATCCCTGGCTTCGATGTTCGACTTTCACCAGAAAGGTTTGTCGAGGCGATAGAAAAGGTCGGGGTTGCCATGATTGGGCAGACAGAAGACCTTGCCCCTGCAGACAAAAAGATCTATGCACTAAGGGATAGCACAGCAACTGTCGAATCTATCCCGCTTATATCTGCATCCATCATGAGCAAGAAACTGTGCGAAGGCATACAGGGTCTTGTGCTGGATGTGAAGGTTGGAAGTGGCGCATTCATGAAGACGGTAAGGCAGGCAGAGAAACTTGCAAAGACGATGGTCGGGATAGGCAAATCCGCTGGGGTAAAGACAGTTGCAGTGCTGACCTGTATGGATGAACCTCTTGGATGGGCTGTGGGAAATGCGCTCGAAATCGAGGAATCCATTGAGATATTGAAGGGCACTGGCCCAAAGGATACTACTGCGCTTGTCGAGGAACTTGGCGCATGGATGCTTGTGCTTGGGGGGGTTTCAAGAAGCAAAGAGGAAGGGAAAAGCATGGTGCGCAATGCAATAAAAGACGGTCGTGGTCTAAGTAAGTTCAAAGAGATGGTAGCCTTTCAGGGTGGGGATCCGCTAGTTGCAGATGACATATCAAGGCTTCCGAAGGCTAAGCACTCTCATGATTTTTGCGCATCAAGGGCAGGATTTGTGTCGAAGATTGACTGCGAGAAGGTAGGTCTTGCACTGTGCGCACTTGGTGGGGGAAGGAAGAAGAAGGAAGACGAGATAGACCCATCTGTTGGGTTTAGGGTGCATAAAAAGCTAGGGGCGCACTGCGACGAGGGGGAGCCATTGATGACCATCTATTATAATGACAAGGAAAAACTGGAGGAATGCTTTGCTTTGTTGAGAGAGAGTTATGTGATAGGCGAAAAGAAGCCTCGGAAGAAACCTTTGGTTATTGGGGTTATAGAGTAAGGAGGTGCTATGAAGTTTGAGTTCTATAATCCAACAAGGGTGTTTTTTGGTGCTGGTATGATTTCGAGGCTCGGTGCAGAGGCGAAAAAGATTGGGAACAAGGCTTTTCTGGTCATTGGCAAAGGCAGTGTGAAGAAAAATGGGACGCTCGATAAGGCGATGAAGGCACTAGAGGATGCGGGCGTGGATGTTGTGTTGTTTGAAGGGATCGAGCCAAACCCAAGGCTTGGGACACTTCTTCGGGCGAAAGAGGCGCTGATAAGGGCTGGTGCGGACATGGTAATAGCGCTTGGGGGGGGCAGTGTGATGGATGCGAGCAAGGTCATTGCGACACTGCCGTTCTATGAGGGAAACCCATGGGATATGATGCATGTTGGCTCACGCCCGCAAAGGCTTCCAACAAAGGCGCTTCCAATCATAACGGTTCCGACCCTTGCAGCGACTGGCTCCGAGATGAATGAAGGTGCGGTCATAACAAATGAAGAGACATGCGAAAAGACCTATGTTGCGGCTGAATGTATGTTTCCAAAGGTAGCAATAGTTGACCCAGAACTAACCCTGACAGTGCCGAAAGATCAGACTGCATACGGGCTTGCGGACATCATAACCCATGTAACGGAATCCTATTTCAACTCGAAGGTCAATACACCGCTTCAAGACATGATGGCAGAAGGGGTGGTGCGAGTTGTACTCGAATACGGGCGCAAAGTGGTTATGAACTTGAATGACCTTGAGGCGAGGGCGCAAGTCCAGTGGGCTTCTGTGGTCGCTTTGAACGACTGGGTTCAGTGTGGGACAAATGCGCCTTTCCCTGTGCATCAGATAGAACATGTGCTTTCTGCCCATCATGACATTGCACACGGTGCTGGGCTTGCTATCGTTTCCCCTGCATGGATGAAGTTTGCCTGGCGCCACAATCAAGGGAAGTTCAGGCAGTTTGCACAAAGGGTGTTTGGCATTAATGGGGAAGGCGCTGAGGAGCGAGGGATCGAGGCGCTCGAAAACTTCTTCAAGGAGGTAGGCTGTCCAACAAGGCTAAGCGAGGTCGGGATAGACCAAAGCAGATTCGAAAGATATGCACAAGACACAGTGCGGATTGGAGGGGATGGCACTAAGGTTCATGGCATCCCCCCCCTCGAGGTGTCAGACATTATTGAAATCCTGAAACTTGCTGCATAAGACACTGATGCGAGTTTTGAGAACGCGGCATTTGTAGGGGTCTCGCGCCCTCAGCGTTATGCAAGATAAAAAGTAGAGTGGCCGGTAGGGATTAGTCGCCCACAGTTGTAAATAACGGGGGCTAGCTCCAGGAATTGCGAGACGCCTGAGTTTTCACGAACACCGTTGGGTAACGAATGTGAGCTCGAAGAAGGCTTTGCGTACACAATCGAGCTGCTTCGAAAAGGTAAGCAAACGGAGGTGCCTCTGCGCGTTATTCAAAAGATACCAAAAAATAGGATAGGAGTTTCCAAACCTTTTGTTGGTGCGACCATGCAATAGAAGGGGGACACATTGTTTTTTAGAATCTGAAGGACTTACAAGAGACTTTAGAGACAAACTGCACAGCCGCGTATTTTACCTGAGCCGGGGGCCCGACCATGAACTACTAGTGTGTGCGCTTCAAAAATTCGCTTGGAGATTGCATCGTCCTTTGGGGAGTTATCGGTTTCAGGGCCATGAATGCAACGAAAGACTGGGTCAGTTTTCCAAAAAGATACATCATCATCGAACCAAAGCCCAGTAGCTAAGTCATATCTACCATCCACAGGCTCGCGAGGTATCGCCGCGAGTGCCAGGGCTATTCGAAAAAAAATTCGACACGATTCGATCCCTAGATATAATTACTGCAAAGGATTCCCTTCTCCCAAGGGACGGTTTGAAAGGATTCGTTATTCAAAGGAGGTTCCAAAATGGACAACATCTCGATAAACAACATTTACCGGGCCAATCTCTCGGGCGGTATTATCGGATGGCTAACGACTTCTAGCAAGAGGGCTTTGGAGTCTGTGTGCCGAACCGCAAATTCGCGCGGGGAAGAGGTTGTTTTTGTGATCCACGACACAATGAATGTTTTTCGTTGGATTCTGTATTTACTTATTTTGTGCATAACACTACTTCTTTGGTGTCCAGCGCCAGGCTATCTGGTAATAACACGGCGGATTAGTGTTGGTGATTCGAATGTGCTCCCGCCTTCGACAAAAGCCGATAGCGCTATGCCAGGTGAAGCATCCTTATCACAAACAGGGTCGGCTCGTGCCAGCGCCAATGTGCGTATTTGTCCGAAGTGTGGAGGATCTAACGAGTTGTTAGCGTCTTTCTGTGGATCTTGCGGAGCACGTTTAGGGTAAAAAAGGGGGACAGGAGTGAAAAATGGGGTGGTTTGAGCTGAAATCGAAAACATTTGCGCTGGCAGGCATCGTTCTGATTGGCCTTGGTCTGGCGGGAGATTTTTGGCTTTACTCTTACACCGTCTTCTACAAGGCATACTACTACTTCCGTTACGGGCGGGATGTTCCGGACATCGACACTTATGCTACTCATGTTTTAGTTTTTTATGTTGTCCCAATGTTGTTTGCAATCCTTTACCTTGAGTTCCCATACAGAAAGACGGCATGGGTCCTTTTTATAGTCGCGGCTATTGGAACCGCAGTGAACATTGTTAACATTTTGGAACTTATAATCGCGGTTATTAGAACCAGAGTGCCCATTGATATCATTTTGCGACATGGAGGTTTTTTTGTTGCTGTCTTCAGGCTAGTTGGCTGGTTACTGGTGTCTTTAGCAGGCCTCGCGGGGACAGGAGTGCTCGACAGAGCAGCTGGGACAACGACCCAGAAGCGTCAAACCCAGAGATGCCGAAATTGTGGCACAGTCCATGCCATCGACAAACGATTCTGCACTAAGTGTGGAGCACCACTTATTGGCACAGTAGCGCCGCAAGCGCCATCGCCTCAGTCACCACTATCGACGCAGGGTGAGGCGGGAGCCGGGGTCGCGGTTCCACGAGACATCGTGGTCCGGCAGTCCATGCTAGGGCCAAAGCGGGCACGGGGCTCGGGTCCAGTGTCTTGGAGCCTTGGCGCTGGCATTATAGGCGCATGCGCTGTCCTGGGTGTAGTGGGATGGTTCGTCTTGCGACTTATGGCTCCAGATATAACGGAGGTAGAGCCGCTTGAGCCCGACCTTGACCATGACTACGCGGAAGTCGAGAAGCCCGGCCCCGCCACGAACGCGCCGGCACCTGCTCGCGGTGGGGAGACGGCGCCAACGGCCGCGACGCCGCGCATTCCTACGCGCGTGCCTGCACCTGAACCAGCACCCTCCGCGTCGCCACCTGCCCGGGTGGCCGCATCTGGACGAGTGTCCTTTGAAGTATCGTGCCCTCTGGACCAGGTGTTTCGAGACGGACGGTGCCAGCCAGACTGGTGGTGCATGTGCTACAGAGAGTATGTGGACGGACAAATTGTAACCTCAACCGGGTGCAGGGCGAACCGTGAGGCATGCGAAAACTTGGAGCGAGCCAGCGTGAAGGGTGGCAAGTTCTTGGTTGAAAACGGGGTTGTGAAGCCGTGTACGCAGGTCCCAGGCGAGCACCCAGCGGATACGCTTGGGCATCGCTCCGAATGGCAGCCTTCGCGGCGTCCAGGTGCCTGGCAGCTCATCGGTTCGTGCGTCCTGAAGTGATGCTGATGCCCAGATGATTTGTGAGCGGTCGCACCCGCAAATGTTCGCAAGCGAGCGCCCTGGAGGGCGAGGGTCTGGCCTAGATTCGCAAAACTAACTGGTATAGACAAAGGCATGATGCCACTAAGGTAGTCAATCCGACGATTGTGCGTAGAGTTGGAAAAGCACTTGAGCAGGCTCTTCGCTCTTCCTTCCTGTCCTCTCCTTTGCGCACTGCATCTCGTCGAACGACCAGACGGGCGCACATTGCAAATGCTTCATCGCTTCGGCTCTGGTAGATTAGTCGGGCAATGCTAGTGCCACCTAGTCTCCTTTTCCCCGTTTTCCGTCTCATAGCATTTTTCAATGAGGAAGCCATAAGGATTTGACCTTGAAACAAGAAGGTTGCTTGTCTCGTGTTTATGAAGTAAGCAGTTTTGCTGGAAAGTTCGGGTGGAAATGTCAGAAAAGGGGGACGAAAGGCGTTCTTTATTATGAGGCGCGAAAAAGGCGCTCGAAAGTTCTTTGAAAAGGACGAGGAGGACGCAAGGCTTGCGTTGTGAGCCTCCCAACGTCCTTGAAAGGAGGTGAATAAAGAATGATATGGATGATAGCGTTTATTCCACCTGCGGTGTCGATAGCAGCTCGGGTTTACGAAGCCATGTCCGACGACCCAAAGAAGAAGAAGATCGCACGAAAAGTGAGGGAGGTAGCAGACATCGCTTCCGTACCGGTATCAATCGCAGTGCCGGTTGCGAGGGCTCCAAAAGCTGCAAAGTACGCGATGGACATTGCGAAGGCAGTGTCGAGGGCGTAGGGCAGCGGGCGTGCAAGGGCGATAGTTCTTTAGGGTTTTTCGTGGCACAGCGAGCGGCTCCCCCCAAAGGGCGCGGTCGCAAGCACGCGTTCAGCCGTTCGACCGCCTTTCAATGGCGCCACAAAACCCATATCGCCCAGCGACAACAGGGGCTTGACAAGAAAAGACATGCGGATGTAGCATTCGACATGTTTCGTTTTTTCGTTGGAGATGCTGATGAAAGATAGATGGGTAGTAAAAACCTTTGCTTTTCTTCACGACCCACCACACAAGCCATGTGTCCTTGGCAAAGGGCACGAGGAAATAGGAATCGGGATTGCTAGGGCTTTGACTGGAGAACAAGAAACGCCCGAACTTTTGAGCTCTATCAAGGACGCTGACCTTGTTTCAGCAGGTGCAGACCGTAGTCAGCTCCTTGGACATCAAATCTTCAGTGAGCTCAAAATAAGCCCTGAAAGAGACCTTACTCTTGTGCATCCTTTGCAAGGCGAGCCACTTACCGAAATCCGTGATGGCAAAACAGTCTTCACCGAGATTGCCCTCAGCCCTGAAAACATAGACCATGCAAGAGACCTTGTCGAAGGTAAGGTTTCTTCGGATGGACAACGAGACATAAGCACCTCGGTTATAGTGCAGGCATTTTCAGGGATTAGCGATGCCCGTCTTAGGTATCTTTTGCTATGGCGCTTCTTGCCTGAGGTCTTGATGAAGGCAGAAGGCGGTGGGGACCAAAACCGCTTTGGCGCCTTGTGGGAACTGTTGCCTGCTGATACAAGGATGCCCACACACCCCGTTATTGTCCACAACTCCTTAGTTGCTTGCCTTGCACCTATATATTATGAAGGAAAGCGCCCAGCCCTTTTGAGATTCTCGCTAAGCCCTGTTCAGCCTTTCATAGAAGCGAGCAGGACACTAAAAGACCTATGGGCTGGCTCCGCGTGGCTAAGTCTAGCCTTGTTCGAGGCGATAAAGGTTGTGGCAGATGAGTATGGTCCGGACTCGGTCATTTATCCTTACTTGCGCCATCAGCCTTTGTTCGATGCTCATCTTTTGGGGATGCTCGAGCAAGTCGCCATCCCAAATCCCTTGGATTCTGTAGTGAACCAATGCAAGGAAACCCTTGCAAAATCCTTGCGAATCCCCTCCATTCCCAACATCTTTGTCGCTATTGTGCCATTCGAGGAGGCAACAGAGATTGGGGAAAGATGCAGGGAGGCTGTTGATAAGGCTTTTATGGACAAGATTGAGTCTAAGCTTCAGGACCCTATCTTTTCGCCTTTGGGTGATAACCTCGAGAAAGTTAGTGATCAGGTCAAAGACCTTTTGGATATAAACTATTCCGTAGTTCCGTGGCCCTCTTTGGACATCGTGGATCAATACATCGCTGATGCGCAAAACCTCTGGGATGTTGAAAACCTTCGCACTGTCCATAATGTGGTGAATCGTTTGCGTGGCTATAGGCCCAACGCAGGGTTTTTATATCCATTGATTAGCGAAAAAGCCTCTGCCCTCATTGACATCTCGAAAAGGGACAGGCTCAGGGGTAAGAAGTGTAGGGATGAAAAAGGGCTTAAATGCACCATGTGCGGGGAGCGTGAGGTTCTGGGTAGTGGGGACTTTTACGAAGACCGCAAACTTTGGAGCAGTGTTAGCAAGCGCTCTCAGCATCTAATCAAGGAAGGGGAACATCTGTGCGGGATTTGCCTGGGCAAGCGAATGCTTGGTCATGGAGGTATTTCAGGGCTTGGAAGATATTTGGAGATTCAGGGTCGTCCTTCGACCGCTCAAATTGCCACAGCACGGTTCAAACTCGAGATTGTGAAGAAGTGCAAAGATGATTGTGAACTTTATGAAAAGGTGAAAGAGTTCGTCAAGGAATGCGATGCCCTTGGCAATGAGTTCGAATCTTTTGCCCCTCCAGCGGTTTTCGAGGCGTGCGGGAATGATGAAACCTTAAAAAAGTTTGCACGATATGACGGCTTTTTGCTTTTACCCCTTGAACAAGGGGATGTTGAAGAAGAAAAGAGAGAGGCGATACATAAAGCTGCGCAAGCACTGATAAAAACCGCAAAAAAGCGTGGGATTCCAAGCCCGTCTCCATACCTTGCTGTTGTTGTCTTCGATGGCGATGAGATTGGGCGATGGATTTCTGGTGATAAAGCACCGCCCCTAAAGGCTATGTTCCATCCGATGGCTCAAGGTGCTCTTGTGGGACTGTGCAGTGCACTTGAATCGGTAAAGCGCCCGGTGTCGCCGTCCATTGTCGGGACAATAAGTCAAATCTGTGCCTCTTTTGCCCGTCATGTTGCACCAAAGACGATCGAACAGGAAGGTCTTCCGGGTTATCTTGTGTATGCTGGGGGTGACGATGTCTTGTTCCTTGCACCTCCAGCCGATGCACTGCGATTAGTTTGGGAACTAAGGCTCAGGTTTTCGGGTTCTCCGAGGCAAAAAGACGGTTCCCTGTCCGGCGTTAGGCCATGGTTCAAATCTAAAGATGGCTTTGTGTGCCTTGCGTTTGGCAAAGATGCGACCGCATCAGCAGGGATGTGCATATTCCACGCCAAGCATCCCCTAAGTGACGCACTGGAACAGGCAAGGGTTGCGGAAAAGAGGGCAAAGGAGGCGGGAAGAAACGCCCTTGGGATAACAGTTATAAGGCGAAGCGGGCAAGTCACCGAGACGGTTTTGCCTTTCTTTATAAGACAAAACGGCGATAAGTATGCACAGTTTGTCCCTGTTTTGCCTGTCTTGCTAGAGCTTGTCGAGTTCTTCGCTGGGCGGACAGTAACTAGGAGCCTTGGCGTGCTTTTGCACTCCGAGTTTTCTTCGATTGCTCCTTACAACGCCACCTTGTTCGAAGTGGCAGAGGTTTTAGCGCAAAGGGTTATTGACAGAAGGCTATTGGCAGATGAGAAGGAGGTAGAGGCGCTTAGAAACGCAGTGCTCGAAATGGGCAAGCGTCTTAGACAATGGAGAGGGGATACAAGCGAACTACTGAAGCAGTGGGCGGATACTGTCGCACTTGCTGAGTTTGTCGCTAGACCTTACGGGAGGTAGTGTTATGGAGGCGATTGCAATAACTTTGCTTGATGTTGTAAGCGTGCGGGATGGGAGGGCGTTTGATGCTGGAGGGGCGACGCTTGCAAGGGCTTTGTGGCCATTGCCACAGTGGACCCTTGCTGGCGCAATAAGGGCTTTGTTTGTAAGGGCACTTGGGCTAGACCCTTCGGTCTATGGAGGACTTGGCGTTGCAGGTTCGGCTCCTGAACGCTACAAGGCGGTAATAGAGATGCTTGGTGACCCCCAAAGGGAGCCAAACTTCAATATTGGTCCCTGCCTTTTGCGCAAACGAGATGGGGCTTCAAAGGCGAGTGAGTTTTTGTTTCCAACCCCGGCAGACCTGTTTCTTGATGGTGGGGCACAATCTTGTCGCCTCAGGTTAGTGGCACGGGACCAAGTGCTAAAAGACGCTATCCTATCTGGCTTTGATTACGAGTATTGCGCACTCCCTCCACCTGGAAGACGCCCATCTAAGCACGAACCGCCTGAATTTATTTCTTCTGAGCAATCAGAGGCATGGCTAAAAGGCGGGACACCAGCATTCAGCGGTCTCCAGAACTTTTTTGTTCAAGAAAGGCGCATCGGGATATGCATTGATAGCGCAAAAGGGACAGTCAAGGAAGGGATGTTCTATGTCCGAAAGGGGGTCGCGCTTGAAGATGGCTATGACCTTGTTGTGCCAATACTTGAGGAAAAAGGTGCTGGAAAGGCAATCGAGGCGCTGTCCGGGCAGGAAATGGTAGGCGAGCTTGGTGGTGACAGACATCTTGCCAGGTTTACCCTTGTGAAGGATTTTTCTTTTCCCAAGTGCTTTGCTCTGGATTACAAGGCAGTTCTTTGGTTTTTATCGCCTGTTCAGCCTAAGGATGTCTCCGCGGAAAACCTAAGTAAGGTTGCAGGCAACGATGTCCGTGTCCTTGCAGTCTTAGCACACCGTCCAGTCCGTATTGGCGGCTGGAAGATGGCTCGTGTAAATGGTCAAAGTTTTCCAAGACCTATGCGCCTTTACTATCCGTGGGGAACTTGCGTTTACATAGAGGTGAAGGAGCTCGAAGCGCTTTCAAGGCTTCACGGGGCATCTGTCGCTACAGACCCCGAGGAAAAGGCATCTGGCTTTGGAGTGTGTCTGGTCGGGGATTTCCCCAAGGGCTAGTTTTGGTTTTTCTTAGGAGGTTTGTATGGCTACAAAGATCATCTCAATGTTTGCAGAGACGGCGGTTCATGCAGGGACCGGGTCGGACATTGGGGCTGTGGACCTGCCTCATCAGCGAGAGCGTGCAACAGGGATTCCAACTATCCATGGCTCTGGAATAAAAGGGGCGCTTAGGGACGCAGCCAGGAGGTGCTTGAGCAACAGCCTAGTGGTATCGCTTTTTGGCTCCGAGCCGCCACAAGCCCCAGGAGGCGCGCCGTTGGAGCCAGGAGCACTTGCTTTTAGCGATGCAAGGCTACTTCTTTTCCCTTGCAGGACGGTTGGACCAATCTTCGCCTGGGTCACAAGTCCTTATCTACTAGCAAGGTTTCAAAGGGATGCACTTTCAGCCGGACTTCAGTGCCCCGATGTCCAGTTTTTCAAGCCCTCGGATAGTGAAGCGTATGTGACAACCACCTCAGACTTTGGGGCGCAGGTTTTCATCGAGGAGTTCAGTTTCACAAAGAGGGAAGATAGCCAGGTAGATAAGTGGGCGCAGTTCATCAGAAGCCATGTCCTGCCTGGGGATGGGCTTCCCTCATATGAGTTCTGGAGAAACCATGTCGTAAAATCCCTAGTGGTGGTAAGTGACTCTAATCTTCGTGACTTCATCACCTATGGAACGGAGGTTGTAACCAGGGTCAGGCTTGACCCCAGAAAAAAGACTGTGGTTGAAGGGGCGCTCTGGACTGAAGAATATTTGCCACAGGATACAGTGATGTATTGCGTAGTGGTAGAAGCGCTTAGAGCTGAGCAACAAGCGGCACAAGCGCGTGAAGCGGAGCAACAACCATCCCCGCTTGGACAGCTGTCCACAGTTATAAACAGCATGCCCGTGATCCAGTTCGGTGGAAAGGAAAGCATCGGGCGTGGCTTTATGAGGCTTAGGCTTTTGTAAGGGAGGTGGGTGATGAGTCAGGCCAAGGCAAAACTGCGTAGCCAGGAATACGCGACATGGGCGTTTGCAAAGGTCAATGAACTAAAAAAAGAGGCTCTGGCGAATAAAAAAGACTTGAAAGAACTAAAAAGTCATATCCGCAGGCTTCCTTCTGTCATACAGACTTCAGGACTTGCCCAAACACTTTTGTTTTATGGGAAAAAGCATGAAGCGATTGCGACAGCGCTTGCTGAACATCTAACGAAGAACAAAGACATCTCTGAATGCGTAAAAGAACTTTGTAACAAGGACGCATCAGAGTATCGCTTGTTGACAAGGGAAGCAATGGAACTAGCGCAGTGGCTGAAAAGGTTTGCAGAGGTCATGCTGGAGGGAGATTGATATGAGCCAAAATAGCGCTCACAGAAGTTCAGGCGGGTCTGGGCAACAGCGCCCGCAGTGGATATACCCGCCACAATCAATCTTACAGGAACTAAGCAACGCTAGGTTTGTGCATCCCATATATCCTTTAGCCAAGTTTTGCAAGATCGGTAAGGACAACACAGGGGCACTGAAGCCTGATCGAAGCGCTCTAAAGGACATGCTTTCCGCAGTTCACAAGCGCATGCAGGATGGTATTTGTGCAGAGTGGCTAAGACGAAGACACTCGTGGCTTGGAACACTTGAGGCTTCGGGGCTAGCAAGAAGGCTCCTACTGAAAACGAACACAAGGACTGCCCTGTGGTTGTCTTTTCCTGGACCAACAGAGGTTGGAGTTTGCCTTCATCATGTGTACGGCGTTCCCTATCTTCCAGGCTCATCGCTAAAAGGGCTTGCAAGGTCTGCAATGTGGCGAAATATGGCACCACAATCTACGGAGCCGCCTGATGAGGTGACCGAGATTTTTGGGCTTGGAGGTGATTCAGGACACATAGGGCTTGTGGACTTTCTTGACGGCATCCCTTTGGGGACCTCGGAAATCCTGACCCTCGATGTCATGACAACGCACCATGCAAAGTACTATGCGGGAAACATCCCTTATCCTCATGACTGCGAAGGTCCAAACCCGGTCTTATTCCCTGTGATTGAGCGTGGCGTTGAGTTCGAGATAGCCCTTGTGTGCCGACATCCCGATCTTGCCACGACTGTGTTTGGGGTTAGCCCCCAAGAAGTGCTTAACCGTTGCGAGCATTACCTTCGCCTTGGTCTTCAAGAAATGGGTTTGGGCGCAAAGACCACATCTGGCTTTGGAAGGTTTACCTGCACAAAGGCAGAGCCCGTACAGATGGAATCGCAACAAGAAACGCCAAAGAGCGCAGAAGCCCAGTCAGTTGCGCCATGTGCGCCTGAGCCTGTGAAGGAAGAAGAACCTGCAAAGCCTCAAGTGCTTGAGATAGAGGCTCAAGTGACCTTGGTTGACCCAAGTGCACTAAAGGCAGAGGCAGTTATGGACGACGGTCAAAAACTCGAGTTCAGCCCAGTTTTGTTTGCATCCAAGGCGGACATATATCGTCCAGATTGGCGGAAGCAGGTCGGCAAGAGATTTGTTTTCGTTGTGAAGGATGGGAAGGTCGAAAGCCTTAGGAAAAAGGAGGGGCAATGAGGCAAGGGCAGAGTTTGGTTGCCACATTCGAAACAGTGACACCTGTTTTTTGCGCGGGCGCTGACCAGAATGGTTCAGCAGAACCGCGGGCGTTTTCATTTCGAGGTAACCTTAGGTGGTTTTACAGGGCGCTAGATTCCGGGTTTAAGAAAAACGAGGGAGCCATCTTTGGAGCCACTTCTTCTGGACAAGCTCATGCATCTCCTATCTCTTTGGTTGTGATGGAACCTGAAGGAGGATGGGGGAGCGAAGATTACCACGATGAGCTACCCCCCAAAGAAGCGATGCAGAGAGGTGAATGCTATCTTGGCTACACCTTTTATCTAAAGCCAAATTATCGCCTTGCTGTACCACCAGGCAAAAAGTTTCAGGTAATGCTTGTGCCTACATGGGATATGCCTCAAGAAAAAGTGCTTCAGGCGTGGGTTGCATCCCTTTGGCTTTTAGGCACTTTGGGCGGGATTGGCTCGAGGTGTAGAAGGGGTTTTGGCACATGTGCGTTAGTGGGGCTCCAGGCAGGCAATGCTTGGCCCATTATCGCTCCAATAAACGCACAAACCCCAAAAGAATGGCTTCAAAAGTTCAAGCAGGGATTTGCACAGATAAGGGGGTGGTTTCCCTACGGATGGAAAAAGGGCGAGTTTCATCATCAGGTTTTGCCAAGAGATCTCTCACCACTGGTTTCGGGGCAAGGTTTTAGGGACTGGAAGGATGCCTTGAGGGATATTGGCAACAAATACAGGCAGTTTAGGAATAAGTATAGGTCGCAAAAAGATAAGATTGCGTCGCTTGGGCTACCTTTGACATCAAGAAGCAAAGGCGACACTCTTGTTCCAAAAGGAGGCGAGGATGTCTCGGAAAGGTCAGCATCGAGGTTGTGGATAAGGGTTCTGAAGCTTGGTGAAATGTATTATCCCATGGTCTGGCACTGCGAAGGTCCTCTCATCCCCCCGAACACAACGGTTGTATGGAAAAAAACACGACAACCGGAAAAAGTAGAGGAGGGGCTTAGGCTTATTTATGAGTTTTTTAGTGACCTTAGAAAGGCGGGATATAAGTGACTGGAGGGCAACATGGGCAAGAACCAAGAAGCAACTCGTCTGGTTACTTTTCTTGGAAAAGGCGCTTATCAACTGTGCCGTTACGAGGTCATGGAAGAAGACCCTCCATTTGTCTGCAAAGAAACAAACTATGTTGCTTCCGCACTCGTGGAGTACCTTCTAAACAAAAACCATACTATCACCGAGATTCAGGTTTTGTGCACTGAAGAATCGAAGAACACGCACTTCGATGGGCTGTGCAAAGCCCTAGCGGAGTTTGTCCCAGAGGCACCGATTCAGGCGGTTTTGATTCCTTTAGGTGACAAAAGTGAAGATTTGTGGGAGATATTCAATAAGACGCAAGATTGTTTCACCCCAAAAGACGGAACGAAACTTGTTGTTGACATCACCCATGCATTCCGATCCTTGCCTTTCTTTGCTGGCTCAGTGATTGCGTTCTTGATGGCGACCGGGAAGTTGCCAGAGGCTGTTGATGTCTTTTATGGGGCTTTTGAAATGAAGCCTTCCAAGTTGTGCCGCCTTTCGCGGTTTGTCGAGGTCCTCAGATGGGCTTACGCACTCTTTCTATTCCTCGAAACAGGCAGGGCTCAAAAGGTCGCTGACCTTCTTGAGCACTATCGAAGGCTCGCTCCAAGGGGAACAAGCAAGGATGACCCAGGTGTTCGAGGACCCCTTGCCAAGATAGCAGAGGCGATCAAAAAATGGAGTGACGATTTTGAAAGCCTCAGGGTCAAATCTTTGCTTCTGGAACAACCCACTGCGCAAGGGCTGGTTGATGCTATCGAGAAGAACAAGGACAACATCGCTAACTTCCTGCCCCCCCTCACTTCTGTGCTCGAAGACATCGTGAAGGAATACAGTAGCCCCCTTTTGCAAGCGCCGAACGACGCTGCGCGAGACAAAAAATCCGCGTTCGTGGCATCATTGCTGGAGCTTGCAAAGATTTATGTCAAGAAAGGTCGCTATCTTGAAGCGATCGCAGTTACAAGGGAAGCGATAATAAGTGATTTTGCCGAGCACAAAAATGCATGGGTTCCTGGCAATGACTTTGAAGATTCCGAGCGCTCCAAGGCTGAGGCAATGGTTAGAGATGCTGACAGGTCTTTGGCGTTAGCCCAAAACACGGATCGGGGTCCGATAGACGCGTTATTCAAGGTCAGAAACGACATGCTTCACGCAGGTTTCAATCGCTCGCCACAAGAAGCCTCCACCCTAAAGAAGCAGGTGGAAAATATAGTTTCTAATGCGTCAGAGACGCTGGTATCTTTGAAACGCACAGAACCTATAGCGGGTGGTATTTTTTTGAACATAAGCAACCACCCAAGCAGTGGATGGAGTCAGGAACAGAAGGATGCTGCGCTCGCACTCGGTTGCAGTGAAATAGTGGATGAGCAGTTCCCTTATGTGAATCCAATGTGGGGTCGGGAGGAGGTCAGCAGGGAAGCCAAAATCGTTGTGAGCCGTATTCTTGACAAATATAAAGGACGGATAAGGCACGCGATGGTAGAGGGGGAGTTTACGATGACGGTAGAATTAGTGAAGAAACTGCAAGGAAGCGGTGTAAAGTGTTATGTGGCTACAACTGAGCGGGATGTCGTGGTGGAAGGGGATGTGAAGAAGTCTCGATTCAGTTTCAAAAGGTTTAGGGAGTATCCATGGATTGCATGAACGGCTTGCGGGCTACACCTCTAGGAGTGCGCAAGCTTGCTTGCGCTTTGTCCTTGGCTTTGGAAACGAAGCGGTGGCAAGCCACACGCACTCCAAGAATCTTTTTTGGAGTGCGCAAGCTTGCTTGCGCCTTGTCCTGGCTTGCCCAAACAGAGCAGTGCCCGATTTTTTCTTCGACTGCATGCAAGGATCACTATGGCAACAGCGCTCATTCAGTAGCCAGAGAGGGACTAAGTTTGGTGCCGAGCCTAGAACAAAAGACTATGTCGCTAAACTCAGACCGCTTCATTGATATGGGACTTAGGGCTAAACCTGCGCAAGTTTTTAGGTGTGTGACTGGCTGGAGGGGGGTTGAGTCACATGATCTCGTTTCCTGTTTTGCGTTTTGCTGAACTTACATTTTCGCTAATCCCCAAAAAACCCTACACACTGCCCTCGTTTTTGGGTTCTACCTTGCGTGGGGCGCTCGCAAGTGCGATGAAAAGGATTACATGTGTTGCTCGCAGGCGCTCGTCTTGTGACAAATGCGATTTCCGCCACGCATGTTACTACGCCGTTTTGTTCGAAACCCAAAGACCACAGTGGGCTGAACTCATGCCCAAGATGGAAACAGTGGTCCATCCTATCGTGATAGAACCGCCTTTGAATCCGTCGCGCAAAGATTCAAACGAGCCAATAATATTCACCGTGCGGTTATTTGGCAGGGCAACAAATGCATCCCCATTTGTTATCGAGGCGTGCAGGAGGCTTGCAATAAACGGACTTGGCAAGGACCGCTATCCTTTTGAACTAGAGGAGGTCCGTGACCCATCACAGCAAGGTGCGATTTTGTATTCCAAAGATAACCCAGAATATGGTGGTTATCCATCGGTCAGGACTATGTCTTGCGAAGTGCAAAGCCCCCCCGAAAACCTGCCCCTTCAGTTCCTTACCCCCACCAGACTTATCGAAGACGGGAAGCTTTTGCGTAGCCCAACCGTCGAGGCGCTCGTTCGTGCTATTGTGTTTAGGATCAGGGCGATTGGCTATTTCCATGATGCAAAAAGATGGGACCCAGACATAGAGGCATTGCAAAGAGCCACAAAAGGCGTGAAAATCACAAGTGCGGATACTTCTTTCAAGCGCCTTGAACGCCTTTCTACAAGGCAGCAAAGGAAGGTGCCGCTGGATGGCTTTGTAGGGCGCATAACACTTGCGGGTGAAACCTTAGGTTCTTTGTATCCGCTTTTTGTCGCTGGACAGGTGCTTCACATCGGGAAAGGCACTGTGTTCGGGCTTGGATGGTATAAGATTTGCGGGCTTTGAATGGTGAAGGGATGAATCGGAAAGAAAGGACACACAAAATCGCTATTGGCGCATTGCTACATGACATTGGAAAAATCCTGCAAAGGGCTGGTATAAAGCCAGATTTTGCGGACATGCAGGAGTTCGCTGTCTGGCGAAATCTTCAAAACCAACCTGCATACGAGCATGCAGCCAATACTGCCTCGTTCATAACGAAGCACCTCCCTGATTTGTGGCAGGATCAAGGCTATGACAATGTCCTCAACTTTGCAGGGCGCCATCACAATCCGTCAAGTTCGCTTGAATGGGTTATAGCGGAAGCATACCGCCTGTCTTCTGGGATGGACCGTGACCAGGAAGGACCTTCTCCCTCAGATGCTAGCAGTATCCCGCTCGAGCCAGTCCTTGCAAGGGTTTTTTCAACCTCCCAGGTCACTCACTTCTACAAAGTCAAACCTTTTTCCATGGACAGAGACACGCTTTTTCCTGTCAAGAACGGGGGGGTAAGCAGGCAGGATTATCAGGACATTTATGTTCTTCTCTTGAAGGGCACTCAAGCGATTATGGAAGGATACAAAAAGGTGAGTGGCCAAAATCAAAGTTGTGCCCTCGAATGGCTTGTGCTTGCTGTTCAATCTTTGCTTGAGCGTCTTGCATGGTGCATCCCTGCTGCAACTACTGTTTCCCCTCGCGATGTTTCACTTTATGACCACTCTCGTTCTTCAGCCGCCATCGCCTCGTGCATCGCTTATTACGACCAGTCGGAAACGGACGAAAACTTTGTGCGTGATCGAAAAGACCCTCGTTTTGCCCTTACCTGCATTGATATTTCTGGCATTCAGGCATATTTGCACGCCTTGAAGTCAGAAGGCGCAAGAAGAAGCCTTACAGGGCGCTCGTTCTATGTGCAGTTGTTACAGGATGCGCTTGCCACGGAAGTTTTGAAGATGTTCGACCTTCCCCCTGTCTGTTGCATATATCAGGGCGGTGGCAAGGTGTGGCTTTTATTGCCAAAGGCGGTTTTGGATGACCTACAAAAATGGATTGACGAGGTTGATGCCTCGGTGTGGTCCGACACAGGCGGGCTCTTGTCTGTGTCTTTTGGATATTCCATACTGTCCGGAAACGACTTTATTTTGCAACATGGTGGGCAAGGGGGCACGAACTTTGGTAAGCACTGGACTAAAGCCTTACAAAATCTCCGCAGTAATCGCCTTCAAAGGATGGCAACTCTGGACTATAAGCGCATCTTTGGCACAAGAAATGCTGGTCACACTGCTTGTGAGCAGTGCTACGGCGAAACTTCTCACGACACTGGGCAGTGCGACCATTGCAAAAAGACAGAGGAGATCGGGAGAAGACTTGGTCAGGTTCTTGTATTTCGAGGCTCTTCAGGCGCACAGTTGCCTTGTACCACTCTCTCGAAAATCGCCCTTCCCCCGCCCCTTGGCACTGGCACTTCTTATGCGCTAGTCCAAGACTCGAGCCTTCAGTCTGACACAGGTATCTTCCTTGACACTCATCTTCAAGAGTTTAAGGAATGGGCAAACCACTTGCAAAACGGGCGAGTCCTTGTCTATTGGCCAGTCGCTACCACACCCCCAGTCGTATTCGAAAACCTTGCCAATAGGAACCCAAGTGTGCCAATGCTTGCAGTGCTAAGGGTAGATGTTGACAACCTTGGAAAAGTATTCGAGCAGGGCTTGCCGCCGCAACACCAAACATTGTCAAGGCTTTCTGCGCTTTCAAGGTCTTTGCGTGACTTTTTCTGTGGCTATGTGCCAAACAACATAATGTCAAAATGGGGGGAGGATGTACACATCGTATTTTCTGGTGGCGACGATGTTTTTATCGTAGGGGCTTTTTATAGAATCCCTGAAGTCGCAAACTTTTTGAGGTCAGAACTTTGCGCCTATGCATGTGACAACCCCAGCCTAACGATGTCAGCAGGGATCGAGGTTCAAAAGCCTAACTCGCCAATCTTGCTTACCGCACGAAGGGCGCTCGATGCAGAGCAGGAGGCAAAACAGTTTAGACCACAAAAGAATGCTGTTTGTCTATTTGGAACCCCGCTTTCATGGGAAGAGCTCGTGCGAGCAGGCGCACTTTGCAACATCCTTGTCAAAGGGACGACAGACGACCCTTCCAAAGATTTTGGGTTGTCAGTTTTTGCACCACAAAACATCCCAACTGTGCCTCACCACTCGCTTCCTCGTTCCATTTTGGGGGTTTTAGGTTCAATCGCAGTCCTCTACAAAGTGCGTGCTCGTGTTCCTCGGATTCAGGCGATAAACTCGCATCGCTACCTCTGGGTCACTGCGTATTCCCTTTCCAGGCATGCCGAACAGAAACGGGAGGCAAAAAGTTTTCTCGATTATCTGAAAAACGAAATACTTTCAGGGTCTGCGCCACCAGGGGAAGTTCGCCCCTTGATCGAGTTCCTTGATGTTGTCGTTGAATGGGCTTTTTTATTGACAAGGGCTTAGGAAAGGAGGTCTTATGAGAGACAACTTTAACAATCGTCAAAAATCGTTTTCCGCTTCACCAAAGCCACAGCAAGGCGGAGGAGGACAGCGAGGTCCTGGGGGTGGTCGTCCTTTTCCCCAGCAAAGCGCCGAATCCATACAGCAGGTAATCGAAAAGATACTTGCTGGTGACGGAGCAACGATAGTTCAAAAGGCGAGCGAACTAGCATATGCCATAAAGGGGTTGAAGGCTGCACAGCTTAGGAACTTTTATGGCTCGGCTCTTCTTATCGAGGAAAAAACCCGCAGTGGGGGGCTAAAGCCTCAAGACTTCATAAACAAGATTCAGTTGTTGCGCCCAAAACTGCACTACATGGTCAATCGTGAACCGGGTCAGCCTGCAAGGCCCCTTCAAGAGTTCCTTGACCAGCTTATTCCTGAGACAGCCAAAAAGGTCAACCAGATGGTTCAGGGACAAAGTGGCGATTGGCGCGTGGTGGCAGAGGCGTTCTTTGACTTTCTTGAGGCAGTTGTGGCTTATCATTACCATAAATAAGGAGGAGCATAACAATGAGTAGCCCACAGATTCTTAGAAAGAAAATCGTTGTAAAGGCTGAGCTTGAAACCCTTAGCGGTCTTCACATCGGTGGCTCTGATGTGGGGCTGAAGATCGGGGGTGCTGATAAGGTTGTGGTAAAAGACCCAAGGACAGGAAGACCATATATCCCTGGCAGCACCCTCAAAGGCAAGATTCGGTGCCTGCTTGAAAAGGCGGGGTATTGCTGTCCATCTGAAGGTGGTCCCTTCCAAGCAAGATACCACGACCGAGGAGATCGCGGCAAGCCCAGGTGGGGCAGTTGTCAATGCGGTGAATGCTTGGTTTGCCGGCTCTTTGGAGTGGCAGCAGAAAAGGCAGGTGGTGAATCGAATATTCGGGCTGCTGGGCGCTTGATATTCCGTGATGCTCAGCTTAGCGATGAATCAGCAAGAGAGATGGAGAATTGGCGCTACCTTTCAGCCCCTTATGTTGAAGCAAAAACCGAGGTTTCCATTGACCGTGTAACTTCTGCTGCAAACCCAAGAAACTTCGAGCGAGTCCCTGCTGGAGCCCGCTTCGAACTTGTCGTGGTTATTGATATTTTCGACGGGGACCCGGAAGATGACTACCTTCCCTTACTGCTACAAGGCTTCAAGCTCCTTGAAAACGACTATCTTGGCGGACAAGGGAGTCGTGGTTATGGCTGGGTCCGCATAGACGAAAAAAACATTGAGGCGACAGCGTATGATACTTCGACAATGAAAGAGACCAAACTTGACCTAAGCAAAATACTAGCGCAGAACAAGGTGGAGGCAAGCGGTGAATAGGTATCTGTTTGTCCTAAAGCCCACAACCCCCACGCTTACAAAGCGCCTTGATGTGACAGATTTGTTCTTCCATTCCGATACTCTGAGCTCCGCTTTGCTTAGCATGGCTTCGTCTTTAGGCGAAAATGTTGACAACTTGGTAAGGGCAGGCTGGTTCAAAGTAAGTTCATTTTTGCCACTAGTGCACAAGGGAAGCGGGTGGTGCGTGTTCTATCCTGTGCCAGACACCTTCAAGGAAGCGCTTGCGCAAAGGGTTGGGCATAAGCGGGCGAAAAACTACATTTACGCAGACGACGAGTTTCTAAAGTGCGTGGTTCAGGGGCGAGAAGAACTTAGAGGTCAGGTGTTTGTGCGAGGGAAAAGACTGACCCTGCTCGATATTGCAAAAGGGGACGAAAAGGTGCAGGCAGTTGTAAATGTTCGCATGGGTCTTGCAGTGGACAGGGTTACTGGGGGTCCAATAGAAGACATGCTCTTTGAGGTAGGCGACATCATACCCGACCCTTCTTTACGCCTTTGCATCATCGCTGAAGTTGAGCCCAGCAAAGTGGACCAGTTCGAGCACTATTTGCGTATCCTAGGGATGTCAGGCATAGGTTCAAGCAAGTCAAGGGGGCGTGGTCAGTTCGAGGTTTTGGTTCGGCAAAAGTTCGACCCCCCAGACCTTGGCTCTGGCGCGCATCTGTTGCTTTCCCTTTGGCACCCCACCGAAGACGAGTTTTCGAGAGATTTTATGAGGCAATCCTTCTATAGTCTGATCCAGCGTGGGGGGTTTGTGACAAAGGCACCATATATGACCTTGCGAAGAAATCGGGTTACCATGGTAAGAGAGGGTTCTATCATCAAGGGTGTTCAGCCAGTAGGTCATTGGCTTGTTACACTTGGAGAGGGCGAAGCCATGAACATCCCATACGCCGTCTATCGCGATGGTCGAGCCCTCTCTATTTCAATCAGTCCTCGTCCTTGCGAGGTGCGCCGTGAAGACTAAATCGTCTAGGGAGACCAGATTCTTTAAACTTACAGTTTTATCGCCTGTCCATGTTGGATGCGGGGTTTCGTTGTCCAAGAATATTGATTTTTTTACCGATGGAAACACAACATTCGTCTTAGACATTGACTTAGCCATGCACGCCTTCCCTGACCTGTGGCTAAACCAGACGAGCTTCGACATTAGACGCATCAAGGACGCTCTATTGAAAAGGGGAGGGGAAAGGTTTGTGCGTCAGGTCACACCTTCAATAAAGGCAGACGAGGTTTTGCTTCAGATGAGGGACGGGCGTGGCGCAATGCTTATCCCCGGTTCCACCATAAAAGGCGCCTTGCGCACCGCAATGCTTAGTTTTCTTGGGTTTCAGGACATCCAGGCGAAAAAGCAGTTGGTGCAGGACATCGTCCAGGCTTCCAACCTAAAAAGCCGTGACCCAGGAAGGCGCTTGGAAGACCACTATCTGCGCGGAAGCCCTTCAAATGGGGAAAGACCTGGTCCTCACGAAGACATATTTAGGACTGTGATGGTTAGCGATTGCGCCATCTTGGCGCAGAGCGTGCCCAAAATCTTTGAAGTCCATGTGAAGTCCCCAATAAAAGGCGCCATGACTCGTGAAAAAGACTTTGTTATTGCATGTGAAGGGGTGCCATCTGGTGCCATGGGTTTTTTGCGTATCGGTGTGGACAAGTTCTTACTTGACAAGAAATGGCTAAGCCTAGCAGGTCTGCCTGATGTAGATGTGGGCTTTTCTGCGCTTGCCCGGGCGACAAAAGTGCATATCCTTCGCTCGATTCAGGATGAACGGGCTTATTTTGAGCGAGTAGGGTTGCCCAAGGCTGTCGCGTTCATTGATGCCCTGAAAAAAGAAGTTGAACAGGCGGGCAATAACACAATGTATCTGAGGCTTGGGTGGGGCATAGGGTGGTGCGGAACAACTGGGGCAATACTGAACCCTGATGAAAGGCTTGCGCTCTTGCACGAGTCCGAGAAGATAGGGAAGCCTGTAAGCAAGATAGACGCAAGGTTGTATGACAACCACACAATCATCTTCCCTAAGACCAGGCGCTATGTTTTTGGGGTGGGGGAGCGACCTTTGTTTGGGTTTGTGAGGCTCGAGGAGGTCGAGGAAGATAAAGTAGAACTGCCCGAGTTCGAGCCCTGCACCTTCCCTGCACCACAAGTGCAGGCAAAAGAGGAAACGCCCGAGCCCGTGCCCGAGCCTCCTCCTGCAATAGCGGAAAAAAAGAAGGCGAGTTTTGTAGAACTGATGATTTCTACTGTAAAACCAAGGGAGATCAAGCCGAGGTTCCAGGGTCTGTTGCGAGAGATCGAGGCTTTGAAAGACCCAGAGGAGAGGGCAAAGGGCTTGAGGGCACTGAAGGAACTGGTGTCGAAGCACATCCCAAAGACCGATGAGGCTTTCTATTCAAAGCCAGATGTGGTTCGACTTTTCGAGGAGTGCAAGGATGAAGAGCCAAAAGCGTAGTTTTGCGGAAGCGGGTGCCTTGCCCGCAGCATCGTATCTTTGCCAGACCCAGATTTTATGCCCAAAAACTTGCATCAAGCTTGTTTTTCGGCTTTTATTATGCTTTCGACAAGGCTCATCCCCTTGTCTGAAAAGGGCGATCTTGATTTTGGGGGGGTGACCGAATTGCCTCTCGCTCTTTGAAAACTGGTAGGTAACGGATGTCAGGTGTTCGAGTTGAGGAGATCCCCGCGTCAAAGTTTGGCAAAGATATCAACATGTTGCCGATTTTTGCCAAATTTCGCGTGGGGGGTTTTTCGAGAGAGGGGTATAGGTCCGCGGATCTTGGGGTCGAAAATGTAATGATTTCAATGACTCCAGGAGATAGGTGTCTGAATACCGTCCCCGACTTATAGGGGGTTGAAACC
>Ga0272449_1000046_pt1 | contig 173627 bp, 162 predicted proteins | sample YNPCB0241_FD_198679 | JGI IMG/M metagenome (GOLD analysis project Ga0272449, IMG submission 198679) | Hot spring sediment microbial communities from Yellowstone National Park, WY, United States - YNP-CB-024-1 | ecosystem: Environmental > Aquatic > Thermal springs > Hot (42-90C) > Sediment...
AATACCTACAAGGCTATCACTCGATTGCCGAACGTCGCGAGGCCGAATTGCGTTGCGCGGTGGGAAAGTTGGGCTTGGCGGGGGTTTATTTTCTGGATTATCGCGATTCGGGCATGCCCGGCAGTGCCGACAATCATCATCCTCAGGCGTTGATGAATGCGCCACTTGAAGACGTGGCGCGCAAAATTATCGTGTATATTCGCCGCTTGCGCCCACAAGTTGTGATCACCTTTGATCCCATTGGGGGTTACCGTCATCCGGATCATATTGTCATTCACCAAGCCACCGTGCGGGCGTTTGAATCGGCAGCGCAACCCAATCCATTGCTCGATGCTCAGGGTTTACCCCCCTATCAACCGGCAAAACTATATTTTCACACCATCCCGCGCGCATTTCTGCGCCTGAGCGTCCGCCTCATGCGGTTGACCGGACGCGATCCTCATCGGGCTGGGCGGAACGGGGATATTGATCTGGCCGCCATTGCGGCGGTAGAGTTCCCCACCGATGCGGTCGTAGACTATCACGAGGTGGCGGCGATTCGTGAAGAAGCCGCGGCGTGTCATGCCAGCCAAGGTGGCGGTGGTTTGACCGGCGGTTGGCTGGGTCGTGTTTTCCGGCGCTGGATGGCGCGTGATACGTTTATGCGCGCCTATCCGTTGCCGGTAAATGGACACGTCGAACGCGATCTCTTCGCGGGGATTGCCGACTTGTCTCCCCTACAGCGTTAATTTCTACCTATCACTCTAGGTCTGGATGACGAACAGACGCGGTAAACCGGCAAGATCAGGACGGACTTCGATCCGGGCGCGAGGAAAGAGACGCCGAGCCAGCGCAGGTAGAACCTCTGCTTGGGAAGCATCTATTTCGACGAGCAGTAGCCCCCCTGCGCTTATGCAGTAAGGCGCCTGTTCCAGCAATCGCTGAATGAGATTGAGCCCCTTGGGGCCGCCGTCGAGCGCCTCGAGGGGTTCATAGTCAGTCACCCTCAGCGTGGGTAGGCGTGAGGTGGGAATATAGGGCAGGTTGGCGCAAATCAGATCAAACGAGGTGTCCACCGGGTTGAGCAAATCTGCCTGAACCAAGTAAACCCGGTTCATCAACCCAAAGTGGCGCACGTTTTCTTGGGCCACCTGGAGTGCAGCGCGGGAACGGTCTAGTGCCAGAACCTTAAGGTTTGAGATATGATAGGCCAGGCTGATCGCAATGCAGCCTGAGCCAGTACCGACGTCAGTGGCTGCCCGCCGTGAAGGATTTTCGCGCAGCCAGGCCAGAGCATATTCGACCAGCACTTCAGTTTCAGGACGAGGGATGAGCACGGCCGGGGTAACCTTTATAGGTAAGCCGTAGAACTCTTGCCAGCCCAGCACATACGGCAGGGGTTCGCCTTGCTCGAGTCGCCTTAAGAGGCGTGCTAACGATTCGAGAGCGCTTTCGTTGAGAGGTTGTTCGGGATGTGCAAGTAGGTAAGCGCGCGATACTCCAAGGACATGCGCCAGCAGGGCTTGGGCTTCGATGGATGGGGTCTCAGTAATCGGGCGAAGGGTTTGGGTAGCCCGGTTAAGCCACTCAGCGATGGTTATTGTCGTCGTCATCCTCGTCGAGGCCGGCGGCCAATTGCTGTGCCTGATCGCGCAGTGCGAGTTCTTCGATGAACATATCCAGGTCGCCATCCATCACGGCCGGCAGGTTGTAAGATGAAAGGCCTATGCGATGATCGGTGACGCGGTTCTGCGGGTAGTTGTAGGTGCGGATTTTCTCGGCCCGCTCCCCTGTGCCAACCTGTGCCCGGCGGGTGGCGTCCAGTTCTTGCTGGCGTTTTTGCATTTCCATTTCGTACAGGCGCGCGCGTAAGATGCTCATCGCCCGCAGGCGGTTTTGAAGTTGGGAACGTTCATCCTGGCAGGCAACGACAATCCCTGTCGGCAGGTGGGTAATGCGCACGGCGGTGGCATTTTTCTGGACGTTTTGCCCGCCCGCGCCGGCGGAGCGATAAACATCAATGCGCAGATCGGATTCGGGGATGTGGATATCCACCTCTTCCACTTCGGCCAGAACAGCGACAGTGACGGTGGACGTATGGATGCGCCCCGAAGCCTCGGTCACCGGAATGCGCTGTACGCGGTGGACGCCTGACTCATATTTGAGGCGGGAATACGCTCCCTTTCCTTTGACCAAGAAGATGATTTCTTTGAATCCGCCGATACCGGTTTCGTTCTGTGAAAGGACCTCGACTTCCCAACCTTGGCGCTCGGCATAACGGGAATACATGCGGAATAGGTCGGCAGCAAATAGTGCTGCTTCTTCGCCTCCTGTGCCAGCGCGGATTTCCATAATGACGTTGCGCTCATCGCGGGGATCTTTGGGTAAGAGCAGGGCTTTGAGTTCACGCTCCAACTGTTCCAGGCGCGGCTCCAATTCCTCAATTTCCTGCTCCGCCAGTTCGCGGATCTCGGGATCATCGGAGTCGCGCAGTGCCCGGGCTTCTTCAAGGCGTTGTAGCGTCTGACGGTAGGCTTGCGAACGGGTGACGATTTCTTCGAGTTCGGCGCGTTCCTTCGCCAACTCCGCCGCCCGCTGGTAGTCATCCACGACTTGTTCCAGTAATTGGTTAATTTCGTTGTAGCGTGCTTCAATTAAAGCCAGTTTATCCAGCATATCCGACATAATCGTTTCATCCTTTGAGGTTACCGCTCACCAATTATACCAAGGCGCTGAGGGTTACGAAGGCTTGGATCGCGAGTGATGTGGTCACCGGGACTTAAGCGAGAGTTTACCAGTTCACAATTTTCTCTTAACCTTTTTGGGGTATCATTAAGACAACTGTGTGAAACCTGTGCCAGGGATGCTTATTTTCTTATGTGATAAAATTGGTGGCGGAGTTGATGCCTGATGGAATCCAAACCTGACGCCCTTGTCCGTATTGCTACTCAGGCGCGTGCCTCGGTGACGCCCCCGACAACAAAAGATTACGCCATTGAAATGCGGAATGTGAATGTGTATTATGGATCCTTCCGCGCCGTTAAGGATGTGAATCTCCAAATCGAGGCGCGTAAGATTACCGCCATTATTGGCCCTTCGGGGTGCGGAAAAAGCACCGTGATCCGTTGTTTCAACCGCATGAATGAATTGATACCGGGCGCGCGTTTAACCGGTGAAGTTCTCTTTCACGGAAAAAACATTTATGACCCCGACGTGGATCCGGTCCAAGTGCGGCGGTTGATCGGGATGGTTTTTCAGAAGCCTAATCCTTTCCCCAAGAGTATTTATGAGAATATTGCCTGGGGCGCCCGTATCAACGGTTACCGTGGAAACATGGATGAATTAGTCGAGGAATCTTTACGCCAGGCGGCATTGTGGGATGAGGTTAAGGATGATCTGCACAAAAATGCGCTGGCCCTCTCAGGCGGGCAACAGCAGCGTTTGTGTATCGCGCGCACGATTGCGGTTAAACCCGAGATTATCTTGATGGATGAACCCTGCTCGGCATTGGACCCTATTGCCACCTTGAAAATCGAAGATTTGATGCGGGAGTTAGCACGCGATTATACAATTATTATTGTGACCCATAACATGCAGCAGGCCGCGCGGGTTTCGGATTACACGGCCTTTTTCACCGTAGATGAGGATCGCGCGGGCATCATGGTCGAATATGGACCGACAAACCAGATTTTCACCCGCCCGCGTGATCGCCGCACCGAAGATTACATCACCGGTCGCTTTGGGTAGACCTTAGAAAAAGGATACTGTCCATGCCTTTGCGAAACACGCTAACCCGCCAAATTGGTCAAATTCAGGATGAACTGCTTGTTTTGGGCAGCATGGTGGAACATGCGGCGTTGGGGGCAGTAGATGCTCTGAAACGTCGCGATGTAAAGGCAGCCAAGGCAATTTTTGAAGAGGATCAGCAAATTAATGAAAAGCGGTTTGCCATTGAGAACGCCATCTTGATCTTGATGGCGACCCAACAGCCGATGGCCCATGACTTACGCCAACTAGCGGCCATGTTAGAGGTAAACACCGAACTCGAACGTATCGGTGATTATGCCAAAGGAATTGCTAAGGTCACTATGCTTTTGGGTGATGCCGATATCCCCATCCCGATCCAAGAGATTGATCAGATGGCGCAGTTGGCGGTCTCGATGTTACACCGTGCACTTGGGGCTTTTGTGGCCGAAGACGTAGCCACTGCACTTGAAATCCCCAAGGAAGACGACAAAGTAGACGAACTCTATAATGTGGTCTATCGTCTGGTCGTCCAGACCATGATTAGTAACCCCGAAACGATTGATCTCGCTAACTTGCTCATGTGGGTGGCGCACAACTTGGAACGCATGGCAGATCGGGTAACCAACATCTGTGAGCGAACGGTTTTCTGCGCGACGGGGGAACTTTTTGAAGTCAACGGCATGGATGAGGATGATCTGAACGTTTGAAGCCGCGGTTCTCGTTATTTTCACCCCATAGGGGATCGCCCTATGGGGTAATTTTTCCAGATTCGATCTGCTTAGGATTGGTTCAAAAAGCACTCATGTTATATAATAAATTTGACTGATCAAGTTAAGATTGTCAGCAAAATCAACAGGAGTTAACCGTGTTAGTTCCGCATTCCTATCGAGGAAAACTGATTGTAGTAGAAGGCATTGATGGGAGCGGTAAATCCACGCAGATTGACCTGCTCTATAAATGGCTCAAGGCACAAGGTAAATCGGTTCACTTCACCGAGTGGAACTCATCCCCGTTGGTCAAAAGCACGACTCGCTTGGGCAAGAAGGAAAAAATCTTTACCCCGACCACGTTCAGCCTGATCCAGGCAACCGATTTTGCCGACCGCTGGGAAAATTATTTGCACCCTTTACTCAAAGCAGGAGTGATCGTGTTGGCGGATCGGTATGCCTTTACCGCGTTTGCCCGCGATGTGGCACGGGGGGTAAACCGCAGTTGGGTGCGTAATTTATACGCTTTTGCCCCTCAGCCCGATCTGGTTTTTTACTTCCAAGTTCCGGTTAATGTTGCTGTGGAACGCATCCTTTCGGGCCGGGCCAAACTTAAATACTACGAAGCCGGGATGGATTTAGGCCTTTCAGATAACAAAGTGACCAGTTTTCGCCTGTTCCAACAGCGGATTGTCAATGAATACGATGCGATGATCGAAGAATTCGGTTTTACGGTGATTGACGGCACGCTTCCCGTAGAAACGCAACAAAATCTGGTGCGGAAAACGGTGCGCAAGTTGCTACGCGGTTGGGAGGGTTTGCCCACACCGGAAGTTCTGGCTCAGCGCGCGCGGGCGGTCTATAAAATGCGTCAATCGGAAACCGCCCAGGAAGAACTGGTGGGAGCAGGTGAGATCGTGGATGAAGCCGCAACCATTGCACCTACACCTCAGGAGGAGGCGGCATGACCAAAGCGCAGTTCTACGGCGAGGGATTCCCTTACCTCAAACTCAAGGACATGCCCGGGCGGTTGATCGTTCTGGAGGGGAGCGATGGTGTAGGCCGATCCACCCAAATCCAGATGCTTCGTGAATGGCTAGAAGCGCAAGGCATTGCAGTTTCGGATACGGGACTCCGCCGTTCTCCGTTGACCCAACCTGGTTTGGATGCGGCGAAACAAGGACATACCTTCAGCCGTACTACCATGAGCCTTTTCTATGCGACCGATTTTGCCGACCGGCTGGAAAATCATATCATCCCTGCGCTTAAGGCGGGCTTTTTTGTTCTCTCGGATCGCTACTTTTTCTCGATCATCGCTCGTGATGTAGTGCGGGGCGCGGATCCACAGTGGGCGCGTAAGGTCTATGGGTTTGCGCTCAAACCCGATGTGGTTTTCTACCTCAAAGCCGACGTTGAAACCCTGGTCTCGCGCATTGTGCATGGCCGCGGGTTCGATTATTGGGAGTCGGGGATGGATGTGCGTTTTGCTGATAACATCTATGATAGTTTTTGCATTTATCAGTCCCTTCTGATTGCTCAGTTTGATGAGATGGCTAAGGAATATGGCTTTATCACGGTGGATGCCACCCGTCCGGTTAAGGATGTTTTTTCGGATCTACGTGATTACATCAAGACCCATTTGCTTCCAAAATAGCCAGGCGCTTAGGGTCAGGGCAGGGGTGGAGGGCTGAGGGTCAAGCGACAAATGCCAGAAATCTGGTTACTGCGCGGTTACGGCAGTGAAATTTTGCTAAAACATCTGAAAGGGTTGGTGGGGGAAATTGAAGGCGTGCGTGCGAATACGGATATCGAGCCAGTTCACCGCATGCGGGTTGCTTGCCGCCGTTTGCGCAGTTTATTGCCCGTTTTCGGCCCATATCTTGCGCCCAAGCGCTATAAACGCTGGCGGCGAGCATTCCGTAAACTCGGACGCGCTCTAGGGAGCGCTCGAGATACGGATATCCACATTGAACGCGTCAAGACTTTTTTGCAAGAGGTGGGAAAAAGAGAACGCCCTGGCATAGCGCGCTTGTTACTGCGCCTTATGCAACAGCGCTCGGCACTGCAGGTGGATGTACTTGATGCTCTGGTAGCATTCGAGCAGAGCGGGGTGGCCGATGAGATGCGCGAGGTTTTAGTCCCCTTGGCGGCAATGGTAAAGGGGATGACCTGGTCATTGGTTGCAGATGCGGGTTTGTCAGAGTTGGCCCGGCAGACCATACACGAGCGTCTATCTGATTTTCTTGCGCTTCAGGCTTACGTGGAGCGTCCCGAATGCGTCAATGAACTACACCTGATGCGAATCCGAGCCAAACATCTGCGTTATACCCTGGAAGCCTTTAGTCCTTTATATGGAGACTCTCTCAAACCGTATGTTCAAGCGGCTCGAACATGTCAAGAACTGTTGGGTGCGGTCCATGATCTGGATGTTTGGTTGCTCTATTTGCCCGAGTTCTCGATCCAAGAATACGAACGGACGTTATCCTACTACGGACACGTCCGCCCGTTTGCCCGATTACAACCAGGGTTAACAGCGTTTGAAAATTATTGCCGTGCCGAACGCCACCGTGCCTATGCCCACTTTCAAGAGACGTGGCGAGGCTGGCAAAATGCCCGAGTTTGGGATAGTCTCTCGGAATGGTTAGACCGCGTGTCTGATAAAGATGCGATGACCGTACCCCAGGTGGGCGGTTCCCCGGCTGAGGAATGAAATTTTCCTTGAAATCGCGTTAACCCCAATGGTGGACAAGCGGCGGAACCTACCTGGCCGCTCGGTGTAAAAACAAATGAGCGCTGGCTGTAACGGCATGACCAGCCAGCGCTCGACCCAAATTTAATCTCAGCCCTAGAGGTCAAGAGATCTAATAATGTCCTTCAAGACCTCGGCAGACTTACGTAATCCCTCGACTTCTTCAGGGCTTAGGTCAAGGCGGATCACCCGTTCAACGCCATCCAGATCTATCACCGTGGGGAGGCTCAGGCAGATATCACTGATTCCATAGTAATCTTCGAGGTAACTGGACACGGAGAGGACACTGCCCTGATCGCGGATAATGGATTCGCAGATGCGCACCAGCCCTGAGGCAATCGCGTAGTAGGTCGCTCCCTTGCGTTCAATAATGTGGTAAGCCGCATCGCGGGTCTGCTGGAAAATATCCTCAAGGATGGAGGACTGGCACTCCATCTGATTCATTGCACAGTACTGGGGTAGGCGCATACCAGCAATGTTGGCCAAAGACCATACCGGAACTTCGCTGTCGCCGTGTTCGCCGATGATATAGGCGTGAACACTGCGCGGATCAACATCGAAGTGCTGGCTGAGTAAGTAGCGGAAGCGCGCCGTATCCAGAACCGTACCGGAGCCAATTACATGGTTTTTACGAAACCCCGAAAGTTTCAGCGCGACATAGGTCAAAATATCCACCGGATTGGTGGCGATGAGCAAGATGGTGTTGGGGTTGTGCCGCACAATTTCGGGGATGATTTGTTTGAAGATGGCTACATTACGGTGAACCAGGTCGAGCCGTGTTTCCCCGGGGCGTTGGGCCGCGCCTGCGGTAACAACGGTGATCAGCGCTGTAGCGCAGTCCTCATAGGTGCCCGCCCAGACGCGCGCCGGTTGGGGCAACAAGGGCACGGCATGGTTAAGATCCATTGCCTCGCCTTCCGCTTTAGCGCGGTTGGCGTCAATCAGGACAATTTCGGTGGCTAACCCGCTCAAAAGCAGGGCATAAGCAAATGTGGCACCGACATTACCCGTGCCAACGATGGCAATGCGAGTGGGGCGCTTGAAGTGAGATACCATGGTTATCCTCCTTTGGACAAGATCAACGACTGCGTTCGGCTGCTTTGCGTGCTTTCAGAAAGCGATTATACACACGCTTCCAGGCAGGGGTGGGTGCACTGGGTTGGATTTTCTTGTGATTGGGACTGCTGAGGTAAAAGGCAAAATCTTCGATTAACTCACTGAAACGTTCTGCAGGTTGATAGTAGAGAATGGGTTTACCCAGATTGACCGATTGGACCAAGAGGTCCGGGACATAGGGCAAAACCAGGGTGACCGGATGCCCTAGCGCTACTTCAATTTTGTCACGCGGTAGGGCGTAGCGCGGGAACGTATAGTTGAGCACGATTTTAATTTTATCTTTTTCGTAGTTGAGTTTGGCATAAGTGTCTAAGGCTGCAGCCGCAGCGCGGATGGATGAGAGTTCAGGTGCTACCAGCATGATAATCACGTCTGCCGCATCCAGGATTTGCAGGGTGATATCATTAAAATCATGGGGCAAGTCGGCCACAATATAGTCATAGTGGGGACGGAGGATCTCCAGTGCCCTGGAGAGGGTCTCGTTAGAGATCATCTCGGCTTGGGTGGGCGTCGTGGGAGCGGCAATCAGGTCAACCCCGCTTTCGTGGGTCACAATGATGGACTGAAGTAATTCCAGATCCAAATCTTGAGGGGATACATTAGCCAGGTCGCCCCAGGTGCGGCGCAAGGGCAGATTGAGTAAAAGGGCATCTTGTCCGGCAAGCATGGCTAAATCAAGCAGTAGGGTAGGGGCGTTCCACAAACCTTTTAGCCCAATTGCCAGATTGACGGCTATTAGTGAGGCGCCGATTCCACCGCGTAGGGTGTGCACGGCAATCAAGCGGGCTTGTTTGGGTGGGGTTTGAACCGTACCGGTGGGTAGAGCCTGCCGCAGTAATTCTGCTCGCCGCAACAACACCCGCATACGGGCGATCAATTCCTCGGGTTCGAAAGGTTTATTAATGTGATCATCAGCACCTGCTTCAAACGAGGCCAGTTTGTCTTGCAAGGTAGTCTGACCAGTTAAGATAATGATTGGAACATGGGCAAAACGTGGGTCGCGGCGCAGGCGTTTCGTGACCTCATAACCGGAGATGTCGGGCAGGTTGATATCGGTGATGATGATGTCGGGGTGAACGACCTGCGCGGCTTCCAAGCCTTCGCTGCCAGTGAGTTCGGTGTAAACAACGAAGCCGAGCGGGCGTAGCGCATGTTCCAGCATGCGGTGATAGATGATTTCATCTTCGATCAATAGAACGGTGGGCATAGTTGATTATCCTTCCGACTTTGGGGGTGAAACCTGTAAGGTTGTCCTTAATTCAGACAGATATTGGCGCAATTTTGGCAGTGTCTCTGCAATGGCTTCGATCAGAGCAGGTGCGCCTTGGAGGTGATTTTGGCGCGCCATCTGCTCTAATTGGGTGCAGTATGTGACCAAGTTAGCGGCCTCAAAATTGGCGGCAACGCCCTTGAGATTGTGGGCTAAGAACCTGATGGCAGCCGCATCGTTCTTCTGGGCTGCCTGTCGTAGTTCTTTAACTTTTTGCGCTGTTTGCTCGACAAAGGCTTCAAACATCTCGATAAAGAACGCAGTTTCGTGACCGAAGCGGGGGAGAATACTCTCCAGATATTGGGGATGGCCTAATGGAAAGCGTTGGCCGGTTGGAGATGCTGTGTCGGGCTGGGATGGAGGGGGCGAAGGATGAAGAATATCCGTGGTAGCCCTTTCCGGAATGGCGAGATGTGAAGCCAACACCGCCTTGTCCGGTTCGGCTTCGGCGTGGACGTGGGTGAGCCAGCGTGAGACGGTCTCGTAAAGTTGAGTGGGTTTTAGGGGCTTGGCAAGGTAATCATCCATCCCGCAGGCCAGGCAACGTTGAATGTCTTCACGGAAGGCGTGCGCCGTCATGGCAATGATGGGGGTGTGACACGTATTCCCCTCAAGTTCCCGGATGCGCAGGGTGGTCTCAAAGCCATCCATAATCGGCATTTGCACATCCATCAGAATCAGATCATAGGTTTTACGGCGAATGGCGTCCAAAGCCTGGGCGCCGTTTTCGGCGGTGTCAACGTGAAAGCCAACTTTGGTTAGTAGATTTACCACTACTTTGGTGTTGATGGGGTTGTCTTCAACCAGGAGAATGGATTTGGCCTGCGACAATCGTGAAGGTTCGGGGGCAATGGGAGCCGAGGGAATTTTTACCGGTTGTGGGCTAAAGAGTGTGAGTAGAGTCTGATAAAGGGCTTGAAGACGGATAGGCTTTAGCAACACCCCCTGACACTGCAAACTTTGTACTTGAGCCCGTGTATAGGTGCGGTTAAGCGGTGTGACCAAAACAATCGGCAGGTCGCGTAAAGGTTGTGCGGCGCGCAAGCGTGCAATTAGCGCGTCCCCTTCTGTTTCAAGAAAGCGGGTATCCAGGAAAAGAAGATCGTAGGGTTCTTGAGATTGACTTCTTTGGATTAGTAAGCGCATCCCTTCCTCAGGGTTGCGGGCAGTGGTGATCTGCCAGCCAAGCGCGCCAATGATTTCTGAGAGAAGCAGGCGGTTATGCGTATTACCTTCGACAACTAAGAGACGCTGTGGGGGCAAGGCTGTTAACGCAGGGGGAGGCAACTCATAGGCTACATCCTGCTTGGGCAGGGTCAAGTTGAACGAAAAGACGCTGCCACGATTGGGTTCACTAATGAGGGAGATCTTGCCCCCCATCAGTTCAACCAGTTGGGCGGAGATGGCCAGCCCCAATCCGGTGCCCCCATATCGCCGCGTAGTGGACATATCGGCCTGGGTGAAACGTTCGAATATTGCCGCCTGCCGTTCAGGGGGAATGCCGATCCCCGTATCTTGGACCGAAAAGGTGAGGGTGGCGTGGGTGGGGGTCTCGGATATTCGCTTAACGCGCATCACGATTTCCCCTTTTTCGGTGAACTTAACCGCGTTGCCTACCAAATTGGTCAGGACTTGGCGCAGGCGGTTGGCATCGCCACGCAATAAAGTGGGCACATCAGGGGGAATATGGCAGACCAATTCTAGGTTTTTGCTGGCAGCGCGTTGAGCAAGGGTGCTGGCTACCCCTTCCATGACCGTGCGAACATTGAAATCCTCGATCTCTAATTCCATCCGCCCGGCTTCGATTTTAGAGAGATCCAGGATATCGTTAAGCAGGGTTAGGAGACTCTCAGCACTTTCCAGCGCGGCTCTTAAGTATTCGGCCTGTTCGGGAGAAAGATCGCTTTCCAAAGCCAGGTTGAGCATGCCGATGATGCCGTTGAGTGGGGTGCGAATCTCATGGCTCATGTTGGCCAGGAATTCGCTTTTGGCTAAGTCGGCTTCTTCGGCTTTGCGGCGAGCGCGTACCAATTCGGTTATGTCGTGGTAAAGGGCTAGGAAACCCAGCGTTTGACCGTGGACGATAACCGGAACACCGAAAATCTCCACGTCAATCAATTGCCCGCTTTTCGTAATACACCGCGATACGCTGTGATAGACTTCCCCTCGTTGCATGCTACGGTTGAATTCCTGAGGGGTGTGCCGATACGCCTCAGGGGTAATGAGTTGGTCCAGATGGCCCCCTAATACCTCAATTTGCGTATAGCCGAAGAGACGCTCAAAGGCGGGGTTGCATGCGACCACAGCCCCATCCAGGGCTAAGGTCACGATGGCGACCGGGCTGTTCTGAAAGATGCCTTCAAAGTACTGCTTCTGGCGCTGTATTTCGGCTTCGGCGCGGCGGTGTTGCTCGATATCGCGAAAGATAAAAACTTGACCTTGGGTATTATCTTCAAGTTGGAAAGGGTGGGCAGTTATTTCGAACCAGCCATATTGAGAAGGCATTGAGAGGGGAAGGTGGGACGAACTTGGAGTGCGAAACGCCTCGACGACACCGGGAAAATAGGCATCCATTGCCTGCCCGATGATGGTTGTATAAGGTTGTTTGAGCCGGAGCGTTGCCGCGTGGTTACAGCGAATAATTTTTCCATTTGAATCGGTAAGGATGATGGGATCGGGAATAGCATCAAAGGTAGTTTCCCACTCGCGTTTGGCACGGCTGATGATGGTTTCGGCCTGATGGCGTTCCAGGATTTCGCGTTGGGCTTGTTCTTTGATGGCGTGTAGTTCTGCCGTTCGTTCGCTAAGCGCGATAGAAAGGGCATGGGCATGACGATTCACGCGGTTCAAATCATGCCCGGCTTTGAACAGGGTTACGCTTGTGAGGATGGCAAGCCCATCTATGAGCCAAAGCCATGGTATTTCGACCTGAATTTGAAAAAATGTGGAGAATGTAAAAGGAAGCCGACGCAAGGAAAGTAAGAGCCAGGTGACCAGGATGGGCAGGCTCAAGACCAGCCAACCGGCAATTTGAAGCCAACGAGGCAGCCAAGGTGAAGAGGGTGGCTGATGGGAGCGGGTGGTGGGAGGGGTGGGGGTAAACGGTAGCATCGCCAGGGAGCGTTAATATCTTGGCCAAAGGAGGAAGGCAATCGCTTGTGCGAGTTTAGGGGGAAAAGAGCGTGAAATTGCGTTGTGAACCCCCGCTCGATGCAGGCGCCATAGGATAAATCGGCTTTTCTCTCTCATATTATAATTGACGCGGTAATCAAATGCTTGTATAATCCAGGGCTTTGTCGGACTGTGATAGCAGGAGGCCCAAAGGGGTTCTATGAACATTGAAGGTCGTGGTAGTACAACGATTGTGCACCGCGAGACAGAATACAAGCCACCGCGTTCCTGGCGCACCTGGCTGATCGGTCGTCCTCTGCCCACTGCAGATGCTCCCCACCAAACCATCGGCAAGTTCATCGGCCTGGCAGTATTTGCTTCGGATGCATTGTCCTCGACGGCTTATGCCACCCAGGAAATGTTGGTCATCCTGGCCGTACTGGGGACGATGGCTTATGGGTATGTTTTCCCACTCTCGTTGGCGATTGTTGTCCTTTTGGCCATTGTTACCCTTTCCTATGAACAAACCATCCACGCTTATCCCAATGGTGGTGGCGCTTACATCGTTTCTCGTGAAAACTTGGGCACCTGGCCGGCTCGTGTTGCCGGTGCTGCCCTGTTAACCGACTATATCCTGACAGTTGCGGTTTCGGTTTCTTCAGGTGTCGCCCAAATTGTTTCTGCTTACCCCCCGCTTTTCCCGTGGCGGGTTTGGATCTCGGTTGGTTTTATTCTCTTCATTATGGTGATTAACTTGAGGGGGGTGAAAGAATCGGGAGCAACCTTTGCTATTCCCACCTATTACTTTATTGTGACAATGTATCTCACGGTTGGGGTGGGATTGTTTCGCTATTTAACAGGGTCATTAGGTGTGGTGCAGAACCCGCCCCCGCTCGAGGTGTTGCATTTAGGGGAAGGTTTCTCGATATTCCTTCTTTTGCGAGCCTTTGCTAGTGGGACGGCAGCCCTCACCGGTGTCGAAGCGATATCCAATGGTATCCCTGCCTTTAAAGAGCCGCGCTCGCATAATGCAGGCATTACCCTAATCATCATGTCTACCATTTTGGGATCGCTTCTCTTGGGAATTTCGTTCCTGAGCGCCCACATCCAAGCCGTGCCCTCGGAGGTGGAAACAGTTATCTCGCAGTTGGCGCGCACGGCTTATGGGGAACGGGGTTTCTTTTATCTTGCCACCATTACAGCCACGACGGTGATCTTGATCTTGGCGGCCAACACGGCGTTTGCGGATTTTCCACGGCTTAGTGCTTTTATGGCCAAGGACAGCCTACTGCCGCGCCAGATGACCTTCCGCGGTAGCCGTTTGGTATATTCACGCGGAATCGTCACCTTAGCCATCCTGGCCTCCCTGCTGATCATTGTTTTTAACGCCAGTGTGACACGTTTGATTCCCCTTTATGCAATTGGTGTGTTCCTCTCGTTTACCCTCTCACAGGCGGGAATGGCACATCGTTGGTGGAAGGTGGGGCATCTTAAACCGGGTGAAGAGATCCAAGAACGCAGTTCCACGCTGCGCTATGATCCTACCTGGCAGATTAAGATGGTCATCAATGGCTTTGGGGCGTTCTGCACCGGGGTGGTGATGATCATCTTTGCCGTAACCAAATTTGCCGATGGCGCCTGGATTGTGGTGCTGGTGATCCCCAGCCTAGTGGCGATGTTCACCGCAATTGAAACCCATTACCGCCATGTGGCACAGCGCCTGTCGTTGGAGCATTACGGAGCGCCGCCGCGGATTGCGCGTCATCGCATTATTCTGCCTATTTCCGGTGTTCATCGCGGCACCTTGGCAGCGTTGCGGTATGCGCGGACGCTCTCGGATGATATTACCGCCGTGCATGTATCTATAGATCCTGAAGAAGCCGAGAAGGTGCGCCGTAAGTGGGAAGTTTGGGGGGATGGGGTACGCTTGGTAGTGTTGGAATCCCCCTATCGCCTCTACATTGAGCCTTTGCTAGAGTATATTGATGAAGTACACCGCCAACGCCAACCTAACGAAGTCATCACCGTGGTGGTGCCGGAATTTGTCTCGCATCATTGGTGGAGCGGTATACTCCATGCCCGGGCGGCGGTAACTCTGCGTGCGGCTTTGCTCTTTCACAAAGATCTGGTTATCACCAGCGTGCCCTATCAAATTGATTGAGGTCTCCGGGGAGGTTAGGACTGGATGGATATCATTGTTGTGGGATGTGGTCGGTTGGGTTCGCAATTGGCCTATCGTCTGTTTAAGGCCGGTCATGAGGTAGCGGTCGTTGATTCCAACCCGCAAGCCTTTAATAATTTGCCGCCCGATTTCAGCGGGCGATTGCACGAAGGCGATGCCATGGGACAAGATGTGCTGATGCGGGCAGGAATCGAAAAAGCCCATGCGTTGGCGGCAGTAACCAATTCCGATCCGTTGAATGCCGTGGTAGGGCATATTGCGCGCTCGGTCTATCATGTTCCACATGTCGTGGTGCGTAACTATGACCCACACTTTCGTCCGATTTTTGAGGCGTTTGGCCTGCAAACGGTGAGTTCAACCTCGTGGGGGGCGCAACGCATTGAGGAATTGATCGCGGGGGGCGATATTCGAGCAGTGTTTTCTGCCGGTAATGGCGAGGTGGAAATTTACGAAGTGGACATCCCCGAAGCCTGGAACGGTCATCCGATTAAGGAACTCGTTCCCTCGAAAGAGTGCATTCTTGTAGCACTCAGCCGAGCGGGGCGAGCATTCCTTCCGGCTCCGGAATTTGCTTTGATGACCGGTGATGTGTTGGTTGTTGGTGCAACGTTTGAAGGGATCACGGCCCTGCGTAAGGCGTTACAAGAAGGGACGAGGTGAGGTTATGTTTGTCATCATTGCGGGTGGCGGTCGTACTGGGGCACAACTGGCGCGCATTTTAGTCAGCCAGAACCATAAAGTGCATTTAATTGAGCATCGCAAAGAGGTCTTAGCGCGTATCCACCGCGAATTGCCGACCGAGGTGGTTTACGAAGGCAATCCGATTGAGCCGTGGGTATTGGAACAAGCCGGGATTCGCGAAGCCGATGTGCTGGCGGCGTGCACGCAATCTGATGAGGTCAATCTGACGCTGTGTTATTTTGCCCGCTGCCGCTATCAGGTGCCGCGCACGATCGCTCGAATTAACAATCCCCATAATGCCTGGCTGTTTGATGAAAAGTTCCATGTGGATGTAGCCGTAAACCAGGCTGAAATCATGGCGGCGATCATCGAAGAAGAAATGTCCTTGGGGGATATGCTGACGCTGTTGAAATTGCGCCGTGGCCATTACTCGCTCGTAGAAGAGAAGATCCTGCCGGGTGCAAAGGTGATCGGAATACCGATTAAAGATTTGAAATTACCCGAGCATTGTGTGATTGCAGCCATTATTCGCAACGGCGAGGTGATTGTGCCACGCGGGGTAACCGCCATTGAACCCGGGGATGAAATTCTGGCGGTGATTGATCACGAAGGGGCGAAACAATTGGCCGAATTGCTCTCCCCGCCTGAAGAAACCTGACCCCAACTAAGCAGTGGCTTGACATTCCCCTGGCCAGGATTAAATATAGTAAGTGAGGAGGTTATTATGATGGCCGGGGCGATTCTCTTGGTAGCGGCATATTTGATTGGCTCTATCCCCACCGCAGTGCTACTTTCCCGGGCGGTGGTGGGCAAGGATATTCGTTACTTGGGGGATGGAAATATGGGGTCGCGCAACGTGGCCCGGGTGATGGGATGGCGTTACGGCCTGATCGTCTTCACGGTGGATTTTAGTAAAGGCATCCTAGCCGTGCTTTTAGTGCGAGAGTTGGGCTATCCGCTCGAATGGCAGTTACTGGCGGCAGGCTGTGCGGTGTTGGGTCATGATTTTCCGGTGTTTGCTGGCTTCCGTGGCGGTCAGGGACTAGCCACGATATTGGGCATCCTCTTTATTTTGTTACCAGCAGAATTTCTTGGGGCGCTAGTCGCCTTTTTAGCGGTTTATGCGTTCTCGCATCATCTCGATCTTAGCGTTGGGATTGGGATCGGGTTATTAATCTCGTTCGCGTTGGTGCTTAAAGAGCCGCCAGTGGTTATTCTGGCTTCTGTGCTCATGGTCCTAACGATCCCATTCAAGAAGTATGTGATTGATCGCTCTCACCGTGCCTGGGTTCAAGCCCAAGTTAAGGATGAGCCCGATAAGGCTCACTGCCATTTACCAAAAACCTAGCAAATTTGCTCACCGGGGAATGAATGGAAATGAAGGGAGTCATTTGCCCAACCCGATTTTAGGGTATAATTCACCTTTGCTGAATTGAGCCCAATAAAAGGTGTGAGGTGATATAGCAATGCCGAAGCGTACGTATCAACCCAAAATTCGTCGCCGGGTGAGAGTGCACGGTTTCCGTGCCCGCATGGCCACGGCAGATGGGCGCAAGGTGCTGAAGCGACGCCGTCTCAAAGGGCGCTATCGCGTCACGGTCACCATGAATGCGCACGTTAAAAAGATTCGGTGGTAGTTGTTGATCGGATTTCAATGGTTCCGGCTCTGCTGGCACCACCTGTGAACGGGTGTATGGGTGAAGCGCAAGCACCGATTGAAGCGCGCCAGCGATTTCAAACGCGTTCGAGCCGAAGGGAAATCTCTTGGGCATCCGTTAATGGCGCTGGCGTTTGTTCCCAATGGGTTGCCGTATTCACGGGTTGCCGTTGTGGCCGGACGCAGCGTGGGCAAGGCTGTTCGGCGCAATCGAGCCAAACGACGGCTAAGGGCTTGCGTCGAGCAGCTTTTCCCACATATCCAACCAGGATGGGATATGATCGTGTATGCCCGCCCAGGTGTGATTGAAGCACCTTTTGGCGCCCTTTTAGAGACGATGGGGCATTTGCTCCGGCGGGGTGGCCTGTGGCAGGCTTTACCTGTGCAAGAATCGGTTGAATCGAATCATGAACGATTATCCGAATGAACCCCGGTTGCGGGATTTGCCGCTGAACCTCTTTACGCTACCGCGATGGCTATTGTTGGCCTTGATTCGGCTATATCAAATGGTCGTTTCGCCTGCGTTACCGCCAAATACATGTCGCTTTTACCCCACCTGTTCCCACTATGGGTATCAGGCGATTTACAAGCATGGGGTTATTAAAGGTGCGCTTTTGGCGGTATGGCGGGTTTTGCGGTGCAATCCGTTCAATCCGGGCGGTTATGACCCGGTACCATGATGATTCTCAACGTAGGGATAAAATCAATGAGGCGTTGGTCGAAAATTTTCTGGTTTGCGAGTATGGTGCTCATTGCGTCATTGTTGGGGGGGTGTGCAGGTACCTTGGCCTCGTCTTCTTGGCCAGGGGTAACGGTTGTGGATGAAACAGCCTATGTGGCATATGGGAATCACGTGTTTGCAATCCGCACCAGTGATGGCAGTATGATTTGGCGTTTTCCGGAGAAGGCTGAAGGGCAGAGGCTCTTCTTTGCCGCTCCGGCAATTGCAGATGGGCATTTAGTGGTAGGGGATTATCTGGCCGTTCTTCATAGTTTGGATCCTCAAACCGGCCAGGAACAATGGACGTTCACCGGGGCCCAAGGGCGTTGGATTGCCAGCCCATTGGTTTTGGATTCGCGCATTTACGCGCCGAATGCCGATCACCATTTATATGCTTTAGATCTCCAAGGCAACCTGCTTTGGAAATTCCAGGCCTCAAAGGCACTTTGGTCGCAACCGGTGAGCGATGGCCGGCGAATCTACCAGGCTTCGATGGATCATTTTCTCTATGCACTGGATCCCTCGAGCGGGCAAAAGATTTGGGCGCGAGATCTTGGGGGAGCAGTTATTTACTCCCCGGTATTGAGTGAAGAAGGGGTCATCTACGTCTCAACCTTGGCTCGCAATGTCCTGGCCATTCGGGCTGAGGATGGGAGCGTGGTTTGGCAGAAGGCCTTCGAGCATAACTTCTGGTCACAGCCTTTGCTCCACGGGGATCGGCTTTACCTGGGTGATCTGGGGGGTAAGGTTTACGCGATCTCGACCCAGGATGGCGCTGTGATTTGGGAAAATACTGTGGGCGAGCCGTTGACAGGTGCTCCAACCTGGATGGACGGACAGATTGTCTTTACCACAGAGAACGGAAAAGTGGTCGCCTATAGTGAAACGGGTGAACAAAAATGGACGGTGACCCTTGAAGGTAAACTTTATAATGGCCCTGTGGTTGCCAATGACCATTTGCTAGTTGGCATTACCCAGGGCAAAGTCCTGGTTCAGGCGTTGACCTCGGGTGGGCAACAAGCCTGGGCGTTTGAGCCTCCAAAATAGGTAGGATGGGTAAAAAGTCATGTGGGACGCGTTAATCATTACGCCTTTTGTAAATGCATTGCTGTTTATTTACAACCTGGTAGGCCAGAATTTTGGCCTGGCGATCATTCTGTTTACGTTGCTAATCCGCCTGATCACGCATCCCTTGATGGTTAAGCAGATCAAGGGTGCAAAAGCCATGCAGGAACTGCAGAAGAACGAAAAATGGCTCAAGATTCAGGAGAAGTACAAAAACGATCGTGAGAAATTAGCACAGGAGCAAATGGCGCTTTATCGTGAATTGGGTATCAACCCCTTTGCATCCTGCTTGCCGACGCTGATCCAGTTCCCGATCATTATCGGTTTATATCAGAGCCTGATCATTGCATTAGCCAGTACGCCGATCGAACTTCTGAATCTGATTCGCCACATCTATCCGGCTCTGCTCAAAGTCGAAGCCCTTATTCCACTCAACAGCCAGTTCCTCTGGATGGATTTGGGACTGCCGGAGCGTTTGGCGCTGCCGTTTTTACCGGTAGGGATACCAATCTTAGCCATTGTGGTGACTGTAACCACGTACTTGCAGGGTAAATTGATGACCCCGCCAAGCGCGAATCCCAAGGATCAATCGGCGATGTTTTCGAATATGATGAATCTCTATATGCCGTTCCTGATGGGCTATCTGGCTCTGACTCTGGCGTCAGGCTTGGCGCTTTACTTTGTGGTCTCTAACCTTATTGGTATCCTCCAATATGCCATGTTGGGTCAACTGAATTGGCAAAATATTCTCCCCAAGCGGGCAAGTGAAAAACCCTCTAAAGCGGGGGCGAAAAAATAAAACGTGAAATATCACCATGATGAGGCGGTCTTATGAAACAAGAGCGAACAACTCTGGAGGTCATTGCGCCGACCGTTGAGGAAGCCATTGCGCGTGGATTGAGCCAGTTGGGGCTCTCCCAGGATCGAGTGGAGGTGGAAGTATTGGATCCTGGTAGTCGGGGTTTTCTGGGAATCGGCAGCCGCCAAGCGAGGGTAAAACTTTCGGTCAAGGCGGCTGGCGAGGCTCAGGCCTCTGTTCGGTCAGACGTCAGCAGTGCTCGTGCTCTAGAAGAGGAATACCCAACCGAGGCAGGAATGCCCTTGGGACAATGGGATGAGCAAAAAGCCCTTGAGGTGGCACAGCGGGTTGTAGGGGAATTACTTGAACGGATGAAAGTGCAGGCGCGGCTGCGGGTTCGCCTTCAACCTCCACAAGAAGAGAATGCCCAGCCAGCAGTTTGGGTTGAAGTTCAAGGGGATGATTTGAGCATTTTGATTGGACGCCGTTCGGAGACGCTGAATGCTTTGCAGTATATCAGCAGTCTGATTGTGAGCCGCGAAATGGGGGTTTGGGTACCGCTCATCATTGATGTACAGGGGTATCGCGCTCGGCGTGAACGGCAGTTGCGCATCCTGGCACGGCGGATGGCCGAACAAGCCGTGCTCACCGGGCGGCGGCAGGTGCTGGAACCCATGCCAGCGAACGAGCGCCGCATTATCCATCTGGAACTGCGCGATCATCCGGACGTGGTGACCGAAAGCATTGGCGAGGAACCCAATCGCAAGGTCACGATTGTGCCCAAGCGTCACACAAGACGACCATAGCACTAACAGACCTCCCCCAAAAGGGGAGGTTTTAACGCATGGAGCCACAATGACGTTTCACTGGAGTGATCCTCAGGATGGCATTCTCCTCTTCCTGTTGGTGCTCCTGCTAATCGCATGTTCTAACCTATGGTTCTTCAAGCGCCCTTCTAAGTTCTATCATGTATCTCATTGGCCGCATGTAGCCGTTTTGATTCCGGCCCGCAATGAAGCCCACAATCTTCCCCAGTGTTTAGAAAGTATACATCAGCAGGACTATCCAGGCAGATTAGAGGTATGGGTATTAGATGATGATTCTAGCGATGGAACGGGAGATATCGCCGCGCATTTTGCTGTCAAGGACAACCGCTTTCATTATTTACGTGGGGCACCCTTGCCGGAGGGGTGGTTGGGGAAACACTGGGCTTGCCAGCAGTTGGCGGAAGCCACCAAGGCGGAGATCTTTTTATTCCTGGATGCGGATACCATACTCACACCTTCTGCGGTGCAAAGAGCGGTAGCAGCCTTTGAGGTAGATCGGGTTGATCTGCTCTCGTTGGTGCCCTACGAGGTTATGCGAACCTGGGGCGAACGCCTCATCCAGCCTTTTTTTCTGTGGGCGATGCTGGCATTTTATCCATTGGGGCTGGCGTTTCATCTTCGGTGGGCAGACTTATCTTTCACCATCGGTCAGTTTTTAATGATCCGACGGCAGACCTATTTCACCATTGGTGGACATGCGGCAATTCGGAACATCGTTGTAGACGACTTGGCTTTGGGGCGTAATACGGTTAGGGCGGGCTTTCGATGGCGCTTGATGGATGGGGGCGAATTGGTGCGCTGTCGTATGTATCGCTCTTGGCGCGAGGTGTTTGCGGGTTTTGCTAAAAATTTATTTGCGGTCTTCAATTATCGCGTGTTGCCTTTTCTTTTTGTCTTGGGCTGGTTGGGGTGGGTCTTTCTCCAGCCGTGGGGGGTGATTGGAATGTATGGGTTAGGCGTTCCATCAGCGTTTAGTCTGCAAAAAGCACTGGCGGCTATTCTGGCTTCATTAATGCTTTTTGGGCTTATTTATGCGCGTTTGCGCATTCCTCTTTACCTCATACTCTTCTATCCTCTTACCATAGGCATAAGTATCCTAATTGGTTTATACTCATGCTTACTTACCTTGCGAGGCGCTTCGGTCTGGAAAGGACGGCAGTTGGTCAAGCCGCGCATTCGTTGGTTATGATCTCTGAAGCGGAGGTTATCACGTGCGAGCAGTAGATATCATCATCAAGAAACGAGATGGGTTGGAACTCAGTAGAGAGGAAATTGAGTTTTTTATTCGCGGGATGGTTGCGGGAGAGATCCCGGACTATCAGGTCGCGGCTTGGGCGATGGCCGTGATGCTCCGGGGGATGACCGAACGCGAAACAACCGACTTGACTTTAGCGATGGCCAACTCTGGCGAAGTGTTGGACTTAAGTCACATTGTGCCCGTGGCGGTAGATAAACACTCTACCGGTGGAGTCGGGGACAAGACCACCTTAGTGGTCGAACCGACTGTGGCGGCTTGTGGACTGCCGGTTGGGAAAATGTCCGGGCGCGGGTTGGGTTTTAGCGGGGGCACGATAGACAAAATGGAATCCATTCGCGGTTTCCGGGCTAACCTCAGCGTGGAAGAATTTCTCTCCAACCTGAAAAACTACGGCATTGTTTTGAGTGCCCAAACGGCGAATCTGGCGCCCGCTGATGGCATCCTTTATGCCTTGCGTGATGTCACGGGAACGGTGCCGTCTATTCCCTTGATTGCTTCCTCGATCATGAGCAAGAAGATTGCGGCAGGGGCACAGGCAATTGTGCTAGACGTGAAAGTGGGCAAAGGGGCGTTTATGCGCACCCTGGACGATGCCCGCCGCTTAGCCGAATTGATGGTGGCGATAGGAAAACTAAGCGGGCGGCGTGTTATTGCATTGCTTAGTGACATGAATCAACCGTTAGGGCGAGCCGTTGGTAATGCATTGGAAGTTAAAGAGGCGATTGCAACCCTACACGGGCATGGCCCGGCGGATTTTGTGGAGCATTGCTTGGTGGTTGCCAGTTATATGCTAGTCCTTGGAGGCAAGGCAAAAGATTTGGATCAAGCCCGCCAGATGGCGGAAGAAGCGATCCAAGAGCGACGAGCCTGGGAGAAATTCCGCACTTTGGTTAAAGCGCAGGGAGGGGATGTTGAACAGGTGGATCACCCGGAACTTCTACCGCACGCTGCGTATGTTGAACGTGTGACCGCGCCGCGGAGCGGCTATCTAAGTCAAGTGGATGCACAGCGTGTCGGCGAAACGGCTCTATTCCTCGGTGCAGGGCGGGCTAAAAAAGGCGACCCGATTGATCATGCGGTGGGGGTAGAAGTGTTACACAAGGTGGGAGATCTCGTCGCACTGGGAGAGCCTCTGTTTGTCATTCACGCTAATCATTCTGATCACCTCGCCGTGGCAAGAGAACAACTGCTGGCGGCATGTCAGTGGAGTGATCATCCGGTAGAGCCCTTGCCGCTCTTCTATGGGGTGGTAGGTGATCTCCCTGCCGAAGATGATAAATCATAATTTTTCAAACTCGTGATGGTGCAAGAGCACAGGTCCTACCCCATGGAGATTCGCGCAGCCGATTTCGAAAGTGAGCGGCTTCCGTTATCACGCCTCAGCCAGGTGGCGGCTGTGGTTTGTTTGGGATATGCTGCCCTGCCCTTCTTGCACCCGCCTTTAGAGTCGCCCGTCCTGGTTTTGCCCGGTTTCCTTTTCGTGCTACCGGTTTCCCCTTCCAGTCTTGCAGCCATTTGGGTAACGTTGTTGGTCATCAGTGGTATGGATTGGATCCTGCAGGGGCGTGGGGATTCTCCACCTTTGCGTTCCCGTATGGTACATTGGCCGCTCCCGGCGCTTGTGGCTTGGGCACTAAGTGTTCCGTTGGGGACGCTTCAAGTAGGGCCTCAGTGGTGGTTGGTCTTCGGGTTAGGGAGTGCGTTGTTGATCGCGGTTATGGCCGCAGAGTATGTAGTGGCAGGACATGTCGGAGCAGGACAGTTTTGGGCGTATATCACGCTCACCGCGGTCTCTTTTGCCCTCTTTTTAATCCTGGCGATGACCTTGCGCACCACCGGAACGCGCCTCTATCTTCAATGGCTGGTGCTGATACCGGCAGTGGTACTGATCGTCTTACGTCATCTTTATCTTCGCTTGGCCGAGCGCTGGGCATGGGAGTGGGCGGTTGTAGTAGGGCTCTTAATGGTTCAGGTTTCTACCGGGCTTCATTATCTTCCCTTGAAGCCTTTATCTTATGGATTAATTCTGACGGGTATTGCTTACTCTCTAACCAGCCTAGCCGGGGCGCTTGAGGAAGGGCGTCCATGGCGGAGTGCGTGGGTGGAGCCGGTGGTCATGTTGTCGGTTTTGCTGATACTAGCGTTTGTTCTTGAACGCTGATGGAACGGTCTTTGCGTTTATCCGCTAACCAGAAGGCGATTATATTAGAGCATGTTGTCCGGTGCCTTCCTGAAGAAGCCTGTGGCCTGCTAGGGGGATATGGATCTTTCGTGAAGCGCGTTATTCCGGTGACCAATCGTCTTCACAGCCCGGTGCGCTTTTATATGGAGCCCTCTGAACTTTTGGAAGCCTTGGAGGCGCTGGGGGAAGAAGAATTGGAATTAGTGGGGATCTTTCATTCGCATCCCCATGGGCCGCCAGTACCCTCTGAGACGGATTTGCGCGAGTTTGCTTACCCCGAAAGCCTGATGGTGATCCTTTCACCTCAGGGCAAGGATTGGCAACTACGTGCTTTTGAAATTGATATGGAGAATCGCACCTTTCGTGAGGTTGATTTAGTGTTAGAAGAAGAGTAACTTTTAAAAGGGGTTCGGGTTAGGAAAAGAGGAGGTAAACGATAATGTCAGAAGCCGTGAAGGTTCTGCTCAGTCTGTTGGGGTCGTACCTGGTTGGGGCCATTCCTTTTGGGTTGATCGTGGTATGGGTGGCGCGGCGTCAGGACGTACGCCGTATTGGGAGTGGCCGCACTGGGGGAACAAATGTCATGCGTGCGGCAGGATGGCTGGCAGGGGCCATTACAGGGATTTTGGACGTTCTTAAGGGGGTGGCAACGGGATGGATTGCCCGAGCGCTGGTGCCTGATAATCCCTGGGTTTTAGTGGGTTCGGCACTGCTGGCTGTTGTTGGTCACAATTATTCGGTCTTTCTGGTCGAAAAACGCGAGCAAGGTGGAATCCGTTTCAAGGGTGGTGCGGGGGGAGCAACCGCATTTGGCGGTGCCATTGCCATATGGCCTCCCATTTGGATGTATATCCTTCCAATTGGCGTGCTGGTGTATCTTTTCATCGGTTATGCTTCGGTAACCACGATTAGCGTAGCGGTGATCACCACGGTGGTGTTCACGGTTCGGGCTATTCAGGGCGAAGCGACGTGGGTTTACGTCCTTTACGGGGTGGCCGTCCTGGGGGTAGTGTTATACGCCCTACGGCCTAACCTCGAACGCTTGCGCCGAGGAACTGAGCGGGCCGTAGGACTGAGAGCCTATCTCCAAAAGCGCCATGGACAGCGCGGTGGCTCTTCGATGAATTCCGGAAACCAGAATGCGATGCCGTGAAGTCCGTTCAGTCGCTGGCGGGGGTGGATTGGGAAACCGGAGTCCCTTCTTCACGGCTGAGCAAACGATAGAGGTAACGCACGTTGCGGCGGTGGAGCTCGCGGGCTAAGCCGCCGAGATAAACGTGGCTTTTACCGCAGGATTCGATATCAATGGAATCCAGGATTTCTTGCGGATTGCGTCGCTTGAGCGCAGCACGCACGGCCTTACGCACGGCACTCAGGTAGGCCAGGTTTTCGCGCACGGCTTCGTCTATCTCGCCGCGCAAAATGATATCGCCATGACCTTGGACAATATTTTCTAATCCCATTTTGCCGATGGCGCGGATAGTATCTGCGAGGGTATCCAGATCACCATCCACAAAATAAGGCAAGGGCAGAAATGCATCCCCAGCAAAAAGCACGCGATCTTCCTCAACCAACACCGAGATACCGTCAGCACTATGTCCAGGCGTGGGGAAGAGCACCAGATTTTTTTTGCCCACCCGGAGGGAAAGAGAACCGTGTTCAAACGTGAGGTGAGGTAAGATCAATTTCACTTGCTTGAAAGCGGCGTTTTGACGGCGGGCCGACTCAAGAGCGGCCGGGCCACGCTGCTCAAGCAGTTGACGGCAGAGCGTATGGCTGATGACCGTGGCGCCGGGGAAAAAGCCGTTTCCCCAGGCATGATCAGCATGATAATGGGTGTTGATAATGTAGCGCACCGGTACGCCCAATTGTTCTTCAATAAAGGCGCGCATGGCGAGGGTTTCTTCCGGTAGGGCCAGAGTATCAATTAATACGGCCCAGTGGGGGCCGGTTACGGCACCGGCAGTAACCTGGGCGTAGATGTCGCTTTGAAACCAATAAACGTTTTCGGAGATGCGTTCGCGTTGCATGCTTACACCTGCGGAGGAGAATAGAGTGTGCCCCCCTATTGATGACCTTGGGGTAAAAAGGGGTCACGGCATTAACAATAGCATAAACGTGGGCAAATGTCAAAAAATTGCCTATGAGGATTGATCTACCCAGGTGGATTAGGAATTTGGCTATAATTAGCACGATCGCATATCGTGGAGGACAACCATGAACATCGCCAGTTTATTACAAGGGTTTGCGTCACTGGTATGGCTTCTTTTAATTTCATTGGTTGTGCTGAGTATTGTGCGCGCTGCCCAGAACCGACCTTTGCGTAAAGCGGGCTCCATGATTTTAGTCACTGCAGCGATTGCAGTGGTATCAAGTCTGATCGCGGCCGGGTTAGTGTTTATTGAGCCTCAGGAACGCGGGGTGGTCATTTCCGCGATTTCCCCGAAAGGATATCGTGACCAGGCCCTAGAGCCGGGGTTGCGGTGGGTGATCCCGTTTGCGGAGTACGTCGTTCGCTATCCAATATCGAATCAAACCTACACCATGTCCAAGATTGCCGGCGAAGGTGAGGTTATGGGGGATGATTCGATCGCCGCGCGGACAGCAGATGGACAAGAAATCTTTGTAGATGCCTCGGTCATCTTTGCGGTGGATCCGGACAAAGTGGTACAGGTTCACATTAAATGGCAGGATCGTTACGCTCAAGACTTGGTGCGTCCCTTGGCGCGGGGTATTGTGCGCGATGCCGTTTCCCAGTATGGGGTTGAAGAGGTGGTAAGCGGCAAGAGGTTTGAGCTAGTGGATCGCATTCGGACCACTTTGGCGGAGAAATTAGAAGAGAATGGTTTGGTGTTGGTGGACTTTGTCTTACGCAATGTGACATTCTCGCCTGAGTACGCGGCTTCTGTGGAGCAAAAGCAGATCGCCGAGCAGCAGGCGCAGCAAGCGCGATTCATCGTTGAACAAAAGAAGCAGGAAGCGGAACAAGCGCGCCAGATAGCGCAGGGTAAGGCGGATGCGGCGGTGATTGAAGCCAAGGGCCAAGCCGAGGCCCGTATCATTCAGGCTAAGGCGGAGGCCGAGGCGCTCAAGGTCATTGCCGAAGCCTTGCGCGAAGATCCCGAGTTGCTTAACTATCTTTATGTCACGAAACTTTCACCGAATATCCAAGCCTTACTGTTACCCAGCAATGCACCGTTCATCTTACCGTTGCCAACGCCAACCACGCCGACACCACAGTCTCAGGCTACACCCGTTCCGTGAGGTCACACATGGTTAATCCTCCCTCGGGTCGTCAGATTCGACTAACTAGCCTGGCCACCTGTGCGGGTTGAGCCTCTAAATTAAGCGCGGAAGCGCTGGCGCACGTGTTGCGTCCACTCAAAGAGGTCTTCAACCCCAAAGATTATCCCAACCTGGTGGTTGGGCTGGAAACCCCCGACGATGCCGCCGTCTGGCGGGTAGATGAAACGCATGCCATTATCGTGACCACGGATTTCTTCACCCCCATTGTGGATGATCCTTACGCTTATGGGGCAATTGCGGCAGCCAATAGCCTCTCGGATGTGTATGCGATGGGAGGGGTGCCATTCCTGGCATTGAACATTGCGGCGTTGCCGCCTAACTTGCCCCATGACCTGCTGAGCGAAATTCTACGTGGCGGGGCAGAGAAGGCGCGTGAGGCTGGGGTGGTCATTGCGGGTGGACATACCATCCAGGATAAGGAACCCAAATACGGCTTGGTCGTGTTGGGATGGGTCAACCCGCAGCAGATGTTTACCAAAAGCGGAGCGCGTCCTGGAGATGTCTTGGTATTGAGCAAGCCCCTGGGTTTTGGTGTAACGACGACGGCGCTAAAACGTGACCTAGCCCAACCCGAAGATGTGGAAGAAGCAGTAACTTGGATGATGCGCTTGAATCGCCAAGCTGCCGAGATCGGGCGTCAGACTGGCTTGAAAGCCGCTACGGATGTCACCGGGTTCAGTTTGCTGGGGCATGGGCTGGAAATGGCGGATGCCAGCCGGGTGGGACTGCGCATTTACTATGACAAGATCCCCTTTCTCAAAGGGGCACGCACGTACGCCGAGCAGTGGACGTTTCCGGGAGGGGCGTCTGATAATCGCCTTTATTTCGGCGCGCACGTGCGTTTTGCACCTACGTTAGATGAAGCTGCCCAAATGCTGTTGTTTGATCCCCAGACCAGCGGCGGGTTACTGATGGCGGTACCCAAACAGAAATTGGATTTTCTTCTGGCGCAGGCTGAGGGGCAAGGGCAGCCGTTGTGGATTATCGGCGAAGTCGTTGAAGGGCAAGGTATTGAAGTTCTGTAAGCGCCTTGGGCAGATAACATGGGGCGTTTTTCATCGTTAGATGAATTCATGCCTTACCCCTCGCGGCGGTCGGTGGTTGTAGGCACCCGCGGAATGGCGGCCGCTTCACAGCCCCTAGCGGTGGCCGCGGGGATAAAGATGTTGGATCAGGGTGGAAATGCTGCGGATGCAGCCGTGGCGATGGCGGCGGTATTGGCTGTGACCGAGCCCGGTTCGACCGGGCTAGGGGGTGATTGTTTTGCGCTCTACTACGAAGCGAGCACGTGCCAGGTCTATGCACTGAACGGTTCCGGGCGTGCTCCCCGGGCGCTGACCTTGGAACGCTTGCGACGTGAAGGATTTAGCACGGAATTGCCGCCTTTTCATCCTTATACCATCACCGTGCCGGGAGCTTGTGCCGGTTGGTGCGACCTGGTGGAGAGGTTTGGGCGATTGAGCCTCGCCGCCATACTTGAGCCGTCTATCGAACTGGCCGAACGGGGGTTTGCGGTGGCACCACTCACCGCCTATTTTTGGCAACGAGGCGCGGAGGCGCAGCTGCGGCATGCCCTAAATGGCGGTGAACTGCTCATGGAAGGACGCGCACCGCGGGCGGGTGAGGTGTTCCGCAACCCCAACTTGGCACGTGTGCTACAGCAAATTGCCACACATGGGAAGAAAGTCTTTTATGAAGGACCCATCGCTGAGGCAATCGTAGACACGGTGCAAAAGGCAGGGGGGTGCCTGGCATTGGAAGACCTCGCCGCGCATCACAGTACTTGGGATAAACCACTGGCTGTGACCTATCGCCATTTCAAGGTTTGGGAGTGTCCCCCCAATGGTCAAGGACTGACGGCGTTACTGGCACTGAATATCCTAAAGGGGTATGATCTCACGACCGTTAACCCGCTTTCATCACAACGCTTACATTTACAGATTGAAGCCTTGCGTTTAGCCTTTGCCGATGCCTTTCGCTATATTGCCGATCCGGCATGGGGTGATCTGCCGTCAGACGCCCTCTTAAGCGACACCTACGCAGCAGAACGACGGGCTCTGATTCATCCTCATCGGGCCTTAATGCAGGTGTGCTCCGGCGAACCCTTGAAAGGCTCAGATACGGTGTATTTCTGCGTCGTAGATGAAATGGGCAACGCGTGTTCAATGGTCAACAGCAACTATATGGGATTTGGTACCGGCATTGTTCCACGCGGTTGTGGCTTCAGCCTGCAAAATCGAGGGCTCAACTTCAGTCTTGATCCGAACCATCCTAATGCTTTGCAACCGGGAAAACGCCCTTATCACACAATTATTCCGGCCTTGGTAACCCATGAAGAGGATGATACCCTTTTTGCCGTGGTGGGGGTCATGGGTGGATTTATGCAACCTCAGGGTCATGTACAGGTGATCACAGCCCTGGTAGATGACGGTCTAGATCCTCAAAGTGCTTTAGATCGGCCTCGCTTCTGTGTGCAGGTTCAAGAGCCTGGCGGGCGCGTTGCCGTAGAAGAAGGTATTCCCGAGCCGACTCTGGCAGCGCTGGCAACGATGGGACATCCTATTGAGCGCGTGAGTGGGATGGGGCGAGCGCTTTTTGGACGGGGGCAGATTATCCTGCGCGACCGTGAAAGTGGGGTGTTGTGGGGCGGAAGCGATCCGCGGGCGGATGGGTGCGCGCTGGCTCAAATCTGACCTACCCATTCCCCTGAGGTGATGGGGGCGTTAAAATTATGCCATGATGGTGCTGAGCGAACATATTCAAGGCATTTTAGAGACAATTCCCACCAAGCCGGGGTGTTACATCATGAAAAACGCCGCTGGCGAGGTGATATACGTGGGTAAAGCGGTTAACTTGCGTAACCGCGTGCGTTCTTATTTCCACAATCCGATGGCACATCCGCCCAAGGTGCGGCGCATGGTGCAACAAATCGCGGATATTGAGTGGATTGTGGTGGGATCAGAACTGGAAGCGCTGATCCTTGAGATGAACCTGATTAAGAAATACCGCCCGCGCTACAATGTGCGGCTCAAGGATGATAAGCGCTATCCCTATATTAAAGTGCATTGGGCAGATGAGTTCCCGAAGGTGACGGTAACCCGTCAGATGGTGGAGGATGGCTCGCGTTATTTCGGGCCATATACCAGCGTTTGGGCGGTGCACCAGACTCTGGATGTGCTGCGACGTTTATTCCCTTACCTGACATGTGATCGCAAGATAACCGGACAAGACGAGCGGGCTTGTCTCTATTATGACATCAAACTATGTGCCGCTCCCTGTATTGGGGCGATTGACCGCCAGCGTTATCGTCAAATGATAGATGATCTGTGTCAATTTTTGGAGGGGCGCACGGAACCGATTGTGACGCGTTTGCGCCAGGAAATGGAAGCGGCCGCGGAGGCGCTGAATTTTGAGCGTGCGGCGGCGCTGCGGGATCAGATTTTTGCCATTGAACGCGTAGTAGAGAAGCAAAAGGTCATTACCACCGAGCAACTAGATTCAGATGTGATCGCCATGGCGCGGGATGATGGCGAGGCTTGCGTACAGGTGTTTTTCATTCGTAACGGCAAGTTGATCGGACGCGAATACTTTATCTTAGAGGGCGCTCAGGATAGCGAAGATGCCGAGGTGCTGGCCGAGTTTATCAAGCAGTTCTATGCCGAAGCCGCCAACATCCCGGCGCAAGTACTGCTCCCACACGAGATTGAGGAAGCAAATATCATCCAGCAGTGGCTTAAGGATCGCCGCGGAGGACCTAAGGTTGAATTGGTGGTGCCGCGGCAAGGAGTCTCGCAGGAATTGGTGGAGATGGCGGCGGAGAATGCCGTCGAAACCTTGCGCGCGCTTCGAGCCCAGTGGGAAGCGGATAAGAATCGCCAGAGCCAAGCTCTGAGCGAGTTGCAACAGGCATTAGGGTTGCCCCACCCACCTAACCGCATTGAATGCTATGATATTTCCAACACACAGGGTACTTATGCGGTGGGGAGCATGGTGGTCTTTGAGCAGGGGGTGCCGAAGAAAGCCTACTATCGCCGTTTCAATATTCAGACGGTCAGCGGCCCGGACGATTTTGCCAGCATGGAAGAAGTGCTGACCCGCCGCTTCCGCCGTTATGTGGCCGCGCAGGAACAAGCCGAGCAACCGGGGGGCAAACCCGATCCGGCCTTTGCGCTACTGCCCGATCTGCTGATCGTGGACGGGGGTAAGGGGCAATTGAGCCGTGCGCTGAGTGTGCTCGAGCGCTTTGGTTTGCAGGATAAGGTTGCGGTGGCGGGTTTGGCCAAACAACAAGAAGAACTTTTCCTTCCGGGGCGCAAGGATTCGCTCATGCTCCCACGTCATTCCCAGGGCCTATACTTGTTGCAACGGATTCGGGATGAAGCCCATCGCTTTGCGATCACCGCGCACCGCAACCGCCGTACGAAAGCCGGGCTGGCTTCAAGACTAGACGCGATTCCTGGTATTGGCCCGGCGCGGCGTAAGGCTTTGCTACAGCGCTTTGGAAGCCTGGACGCGATTCGTCAGGCCAGCATCGAGGAATTGACCAGCGTGAAAGGAATCACCCCGGAGATCGCCCAAGCCTTACGGGCTCATTTGGAGTAAAGGGCTTATTCGTGTTCGGGGGAGAGGCTAGGCCGCGTCATTAACCCCAGAAGATCGGGAGAAACACTCCACGTGATTAAACCCAGGGTTACTCCAAACCACAAAGTCGCCAGGCGGATCAAAAGTGTGGCTGCTGCGGCCTGGGCATGAGGGATATGCGCGAGCAGTACGAGCATGCCGGTGATGGAGGCTTCAGCGGCACCCAGTCCGCCGGGTAACGTGGATATGGCACCGATGACCGTGGAGAACGCCAGGATAAAGATCGCCAAACCCGCGGTTTGGGCGGTGGCCGGTAGCCCTAAGCCGGTCAGGATCAAGTAAAACCCAATGCCTTCGCCGAGCCAAGAGATACCGCCCAGCATAACAGCAATAAGGGTTGCTTGAGGGCGGAAGAGAATAAACGCCCCTTCGTAGAATTGGCGCAGTGGGGGGATTAGGCGATTTATCCAACGCAGGCGGCTGATAAGGTCAAAAATGCCCAGGATCAAAGAGCGAAACTGAGAGAGGATCACCCCTGCCAGCAAAATCAGCGTGATGGTGGCAAAGGCCGGCCAATATTGAGGATAGGCCAGGACACCGGAGGCTGAAAGGATTAGCACAGCCAGACCGTCGCTGATGCGTTCGGCCAGCACAACCGAGATCCCTTGTGCCAAGGGAAGCCCGCTCTTTTGGTGCACCCAAACGGCTTTGAGCGCTTCGCCTACCTTACCCGGGGTGACAGCGAGGGGAAAACCGGCGATAAACAGGCGCAGGCTCCGATACCAGGCTAAGTTGGTGACCCCCATCTGATGGAGGTAATAATGCCATTTGATGAAACGTAGGGTGTAGTTGAACAGAGTCAGCCCCAGCGCAAGCGGGTAAACGCGCCATTCAAAATTCTGGGCGGTGCGAATCACCTGGCGGATGTCTCCAAACAGGGCTAACGCCAAGAGCACCAGAAAGCCCAGGATTAGACCCAACCCCAGACGTTGCCACAGCGAGCGCATGGAAGGCGGCTTGTTCATCATCTGCGGTATTATACCCGCTGGGAGAGGGGGGCAGGGATGGTATAATAGTTTCAGCCTTCACCTATTTTTTGATTCCAAAGTGACGAGAAAAGGAGGAGATGCCGTGAAAAGGTTTGGTCTCAAAGCCCTAGTATTGGGAGTGATGGTTGGCTTACTGCTTGCCGCTTGTCAACCTGCCGCAACGCCGACCGCGGCAACAGGCGGGCAAGGGGGGTATCCCGCACCTACGAGCGAGGGGGCCGCTCCACAGGCTACTGCTTATCCCGCCGCAACACAGATCACAGTTCGGGTGGCGACCGATGCGTCTTTTCCACCTTTTGAATTTGTCGATGAATCTACAAAACAGCCCACTGGTTTTGATATTGATCTGATGAATGCTATTGCCGAAAAGGCGGGTTTAAAGCTAGAGTGGAAAAATTTGCAGTTTGATGCAATGTTGGCGGGGCTTTCAGAGTGTCAATTCGATGTTGCAATAGCTGCCATTACCATAACCGATGAACGCAAGCAATCCATGCTTTTTTCTGATCCCTATACAAGTGCTGGGCAGATCGTAGTTGTTCGGAAGGGTGAGACGCGGATCAAGGGGAAGGATGATTTGAGCGGTATGACAGTAGGGGCACAATTAGGCACGACTGGGGCTATTGAAGCTCAGAAAATACCCAATGTGGTGATGAAACCATATGATACCTATGACTTGGCTTTGATCGACCTTTCTAATGGGCAAGTCGACGCTGTAATTGTCGATTATCCTACTGCACTAAATTTCATTGTTAACAACCCAGGTAAACTTACGACGGTAGGGAAGCCTTTTACTGAGGAATCTTATGGAATAGCGGTTTGTAAAGATCGAGATGACTTGTTAAAAAAGATCAATGAGGCTTTGAAAGCACTCAAAGATGAAGGCGTCATACAGCAACTAGAGCAAAAATGGCTAACTCCTCAGTAAATGTAAGTTGTGGCAAATCCCAGGAAGGCCGATGATCGAATATCGGCCTTCTAGTGATTCTAGTTGACTATATATGTGAGGAATTCGTATGGGTTTACAGTCCCGTAGATCATTCTATTTTCGTTTCCTCGGAGCTTATCGTGATCCGTGGTGGTTGTTGGTTTTTGCGGTTTTATTGATATTAACAGCCCTTATCGTTATTCAACCTAATCCGTTCCTTCGTATACTTCTATTTGTTCGCGATGGAATTCAAGTTACCATTTATGTCACGTTGGTTTCTTTTGCGTTGGTATTGTTACTGGGGTTGGTAGTAGGCCTGATCCGCCTCTCAAAATTAACCATATTACGAGGCATTGCTACCATTTATGTGGAGGTGATTCGCGGCATTCCTGCGTTGGTTCAGTTAATTTTCTGGTATTTTGCGTTTCCTTCGCTGGTGCAGGATATCGGGCGTTCTTTAGGGTGGCAGGCGCTAATGGATTATCGGCCCAACCCGGTGGCGATGGCCATTTTGGGGCTCACCATTTGTTATGCCGCCTATATGAGCGAGGTGTATCGCGCGGGCATTCAAAGCATCCCCCGCGGACAAATGGAAGCCGCGCGCAGTCTGGGTATGTCCTATTTTCAGGCGATGCGTTATGTGATCCTGCCCCAGGCAGTGCGGGTCATTTTGCCGCCGGTGGGGAATGAATTTATTACGTTGCTTAAAGATTCGTCCCTGACCAGCGTGGTAGCAGTACCTGAACTGACCCGGCGGGGGCGTGAATTCATGGCGGCCAGTTTTATTCCCTTGCAGACTTGGTTGATGGTGAGTTTGTTATACTTAGTAATGACGTTGCTGGCGACGCGGGTGGTGGCCTGGATTGAATATAAGACGCGGTTGGAGAAATAGCACATGGAGCGAGAGCCGATTATCCATATTGAAAATGTGCACAAGTGGTTTGGGCACGTGCATGCTCTACGTGGGGTAAATTTAGACGTATACAAAGGGGAGGTGGTGGTCATTATTGGGCCTTCGGGGTCGGGCAAGTCCACCCTACTGCGGTGCATCAACCGTTTGGAAGAATTCGATGAGGGGAAGATCATTGTGGACGGAATCCCGCTGGATAGCGCAGAAAACATCAATGCCGTCCGCACCGAGGTGGGGATGGTCTTTCAGCAGTTCAATCTCTTCCCTCATCTCACCGTGCTGGAAAATATTTGCCTGGCCCAGCGGATTGTGCGCAAGCGGAAGAAAGAAGAGGCCGAAGCCATCGCCATGGAATTACTGCGTAAGGTGGGCATTCCTGAGAAAGCCCATAACTACCCGGCCCAACTTTCCGGAGGGCAGCAGCAGCGGGTGGCGATTGCGCGGGCATTGGCCATGAATCCGAAGATCATGCTCTTTGACGAGCCGACCAGTGCCCTTGATCCGGAGATGATTCAGGAGGTATTGGATGTGATGTTAAACCTGGCGCGGGAAGGCATGACGATGGTGGTGGTCTCGCACGAAATTGGCTTTGCCCGCGCCGCTGCCCATCGTGCGATTCTAATGGACGAGGGGCAGATTATCGAGGAAGCCCCGCCGGATATTTTGTTTAACAATCCGCGCCATGAGCGCACTCGGGCTTTCCTGAGCAAGGTTCTGCATTAATGGCAAAAGCGTAGGGTTTTAAGCAGACCGAAGTGGGGTCTTATGCGTAGTCGAGTGTGGAGCATTGTGGTATTGTTGGGGGTGGGGATTTTTGCTACTTGGGTGGTGAGGGTCTTCTCGGTCGCGCAAGCCCAAAGTGCACAATCGAACACGTTAACCTTGCTTGGCCCGTTAGCGTGTCCGGCGGCAGGGTGTGCAGCCGGGCAGCGTTTGAACGTGCGTGCTGCCTTCTCGCTTGGTGGGTATGATCCGGCCCAATCCCCGAATGTACAGGTATGTGTGTATACCCCTATAAATTGGTCTGTTCCTGAGGCGACTTTTTCGCCCAGTGGGATTATCAGTGGCGCGACTTACGCTTTGGGTGACCTTTCTGCCTGTGAACCAGCACCTTCCGGCTATGAATTGAAAAATGGGGCTAGCGCAGCGTTGGGGGCAGATCAATTTGGGGATGCTTTGGATTTTGCATTTCGCATCGGTACCAATGCTGCATCCTCTGGCACACTGCGGGTGCGGGTGTTGGAAAGGAACAGCAATGGCTGGGTGCGAACGCAGGACCTTTTCCTTTACCTGCGGGTGATCCCGAAAACAACCAATGTTTATGTTGCCAACGATGCCACCGCCTGCGGTCAATTCAGCCCTTGTTATGTTAATAGTTTTGATGACCTCGCCAATGGTATTGGCACCGGGTTAAAGGACGCCGTGGATGCTGTGGATGCCGGTAGCGTGGTTAATCTACTAGGGGAGTACAGCATCAAAGGGCAAACGGTGATCATTGACAAACCCTTGACCCTTCAGGGGGTAAGCAATGCCACGCTAACGTATGTGGGCAGTATCTGTGACCAACCCATGCTTTATCTCAAGGGCGGCGTGACCCTGCGCGACTTGACGATCAAGGATGGCGCTTGTTTCTCGCCCAGCCGTGATCTCGTTGTCGTTGAGCCCACGGGAGACGTGCGTATTGAATATGCCACACTGATCAACGGCAAAGATGCGCTTCATGTACTGGGGGGCGGAGGACAGGTGTTAATTCAGTTTAGCCATATCCAGGGCAATAGTGGATATGCCATTTGGAGCGATCCCGACCCGGCTTCGGGCAAGGTGATTGCTGTGGGAAATAATCTCTATGGAAACCGCGCCGGGGCTCAAGTGGAATGCAATAATCGTGGTAGGGTCAATCATAATTTTCTGGGATGGGGCGGTTCACTAACATCTGCAGTGTCTCAATGTGAATTCGACCCTATTAAAGCCCTGGGGGCGCCGGCCTTACGCCGCACTGATCGGCCTGGAGTAAGTGCCGCTCGAGTGACGGTTACCGAGAGCAAGGCCTATGCTTTTGAGGGACGCATTGGCTTCCAGCGTGTTGGGGGGGCTGATTTTGATCTTTATATCATCGAACATGGGGCGGGTAGTACGCTTAATGTGCCCTTTACCGGTGGTTCCGGTGATGATCTGATCCCTTGTAGTAGTTATTGGGATCTCTTTCTGACCGAGGGAGCATCTCCGGGAGGTGTACTCGATCTCTTCTTTCGCTATGACTTAAGCCCGGGGTGTGTTTCCAGCATTGAGTCGGCCCGGTATTGTGGTAGTGGCAATCCCGCGCTTTACCCACTGTGGTGGTATCATCCGGCCGGCAATATTACCCAGGGCTGGGATACCACCGGGCAAAACCCGGCTGGATCGGGCGCGGGTGGAAGTGCAGGGCAGGTGACCACATGCCTTACCAATGTCAAAGAAATTCAAGTCAGCCTTGATGACAGCGGGCGTCCCGGGTTGACCGCAGATCTGGGATACCTGCCGTTTGTAGTAGGGTTGCCTGTTCAACCAATAATGCTGACCCCCTCTCCTACTTTGACCTATACCCCTGCCATTACGCTTACTCCCAGTATTACACCTACCCGGACGGTTACGCTCACCCGAACGATCACGACCATTCCGACCTGGACGAGTTCGCCCATGCGCCCGTTTCTGCCTACCCGTTCGCGCACCCCAACGCCGACTCGCACACCCTTTGCGACGCGCACACCATCGCGCACCCCGTTCGGGGGAGTGACTATAACCCCCACGCTTCAGGCGACACGTTCAGTTACCCCCACACCGCCGGGTTTTTCAGGTCAGACGCTAACCCCCGCAGGTTATCCCTTGTCATCCCCGACCGAAGGCGGTTTGACATCCGGAACGGCTTATCCGGGGGCAAAAACTCCAGCCCATACGGAGCTAACGCCGAAAGAGGGTTACCCAAGCGGCGGCATCACAACCCCTGTTCCCCAAACTTCGATGTTACCCACCGATTCTTCGGTGCACACGCCGAGCGCTAACGCGAACACGAAACCACCCCAACCCGACCGACAGGGGGTCATTTGGGCGGTTGGTTTGGTTGGAGGTATTCTTATAAGTGGGGTGTTGTGGGGTTATTGGCACTACCGACGTTATCTCAAAATGAAAGGGTTGGCTTGGGTCGGAGATGCCAAGGCTTTAGAAGAGGGCCCCCCATCACCCGATGAACCGAGCGATCATTCTCCGTCCTTCTGAACGAGAGGATCTGGTAGCATCAATAGAAGCATGCGTACGTCAGTGTGAGCCACCAGGGTGTGAGGGGTTTGGGCTTCCATAAAGAGCCAGGCACCGCTTTGGAGCCGGTATTTATCTCCGCCGACCTTTAGATCGCACTCACCCTCAAGAATATGGATAACCGCCGGCACAGAGGCAGTATGTTCGGATAGTTCTTGCCCGGCGGCGAAGAGGAAGAGAATGACCTTGAGGCGGGGATGCTGAAGAAGTGAGTGACTCAAAATGCTGTTCGGGGGTGGGTTGGGGACGACGGTGGTCAGATCTTCGTAAAGCGTATAAGGCTTTTGCATGGCGGCTTATCCTCGGTTGAGAGTGTGGTAACTATAGCCTTGTTTTGAAAAGCCGGCTTTGCGCTGGCTCAAATTTCTTATTGCGTTATCGCAAACTTATTGTTCATTGTCGTTTCTATAATAAAGGAAACTCTATTTGTGAAGAGGTTATAGTAACTATGGAAAAGATGTTGGATTGGCAGATAGCCCCTATGGTATGGAGCAAAGCGAATCTAAATGTCCCGGTGTGGAAACTTCGCGGCTTAGAACCTTTGCCCGAAGAAACCTGGGATCACCTCAAAGAATTTCTCCATCTTGATGAGGGCGATATTCAAGCCATGCTCGAAACGGTCGAGCCCCTATTGGAACACGCCCATTCTCTCGTGGTGGAAAATTATGCTTATCTGGAATCCTTTCCGGAGACGGCGGCGCTGTTGGGGTGGAGTGGGGGCGCAGATCCGGCGCACTTGGCCGAACGGCGGCGCTTCTTCACGGTGTGGTTGGCGCGCACGTTAGGGTTGGATTTCAGTCATAATTTCGCTTCTTATCTCTTTCGTGCCGGTCAAGTGCACGCCGGGCATGGCAAGCGACACATCCACATCCCGAGTGACTATGTCACCGGGGCGATTGGGCTGATGACGGCGGCATTCGCTCGTGTCTTGGAGCAGACTCAAATAGACGCCAATATCAGGCTGAGAGCCCTGGCGGGTTGGAATAAGGTGTTTATCCTGCACCTTCAGATGATGCTGCGCGGTTATCAGACCGCTTTGGCGTTGGGGGAGGGGGATGTTGAAATCAATGTGACCCTTTATGGGCGCATGCGAGCACTTGTTGGACGGGAGGCGATAACCATTAAAATCTTTTCCGGACAGACCGTCTTGGATGTCTTGCGCAAATTTTTCAACTACTATCCCCGTGTTCGTTCGGAAGCATTGGAAAGTCGGTGGGAAAGCCGTCATCATGAGGATGCGCGCGGGAATCCCTGGATGGATGTGGAAAGAGTTTATCGGCCTCGTCCTGGTTGGCGGGTGTTACGGAATGGACGGGATATCGCCTATCTGGAATGCGAGCAGTGGCGATTGGCAGAGGGAGATGAGGTGGCAATTTTCCCACCTGGGCGGTAGTAAAAGGAAGAGGTATCTGCACACGGGATTGAGAAAAGCCTGTTGAAACCCCTGTGAGACTGGTTATACTATAATAAAAACACCAGAGCGGAGGTTTTCAATGACGGTCATCCCAGAGGTGCGTCCTTCGCCTATCGCGGGCTTATGGTATAGCGGTGATCCGCTCGAACTGGCTGAACAGGTAGATCGTTACCTTGCCGAGGCTAAATTGCCCCCTCTGGTGGGGGAAGTGGTTGGTGTGATTGCCCCCCATGCCGGACATCGCTACTCGGGGCGTACGGCGGGCTACGCTTTTCGCTCCGTTCTAGACCAAGAACGGGATTTGGTGGTTGTGGTCTCTCCGTTTCACCGTTTCCATCCCGCTCCCGTGCTGACGACGGCCCATCAAATGTACGAGACGCCGCTGGGCACGATTGAGGTTGCGCATGACCTGTTGGATGAACTGGATCGAGGGTTGAGGCAGAAATTTCAGGTGGGTTTGACCCCGATTGCAAATGATGACGAACACTCGCTCGAAATTGAACTGCCATTTCTGCAGCGGGCGTTGCGTGGGCGTTTTCGCCTGCTTCCGCTCATGCTGCGGAGCAAAAATGAAACGTTGTTAAGGGTTTTGGGTCAGACTTTGGCAGAAGTGGTAAAAGGGCAAAATTATCTATTGGTCGCCAGCACCGATCTTTCTCACTTTTATCCGGAAAAGGTGGCGCGCCGTCTGGATGGTGAGATGCTGCGCCAGATTGCGCGCTTCTCTCCCGAAGGGGTGTTGCAGGCCGAGGAAAACGGTACGGGCTATGCTTGTGGCGTAGCGGCAGTGGTAACCGTGATGATTGCGGCGAAGGCTCTGGGCGCTAACCACGTTGAGATCTTGGACTACACTACTTCAGCCGATGCCACCGGGGATACTACCTCGGTGGTGGGATATGGTGCCGCCGCCATCCTGCGCCGTTAATATACAGGTTTTCAGGTGAAATTTGGGCAACGAGGCGCATCGTTACGCTCGGGTTGTTGTTGATCTCCCCGGAGTGGGGCGGGAGTTTGATTACCTGATCCCTTCGGCCTTACAGGGGCGGGTGCAAAAGGGTACGCTGGTCGTTGTACCATTTGGCGACCGGCGGGCCTATGGGATTGTTATTGACACCTGTACGCAATCAGAACATGCTCAGCGCGCGATTGAGACGGCGTTAGACGAACATCCCGTGGTTACGCCGGCTCAAATTGAATTGGCGCGCATCCTCAGCGAAAGCACCCTCTCGCCATTAAATACCGTTCTCTTTGCGATGCTGCCCCCAGGGCTTTCTCAACAGGCCGATGTGCTTTATACCTGGCTCGGTTCGGACGAAATTGGCGGAATGGGTGAAACCGAAAGAGCGCTCGTGCGCTTGCTGATGCGACGTGGTCCCTTGCGAGGACGCCAGATTGATGCTGCATTGCCTTATCGAGACTGGCGCACTACCGCTCGCCGTCTGATCCGACGCGGATTGCTGCGTGCCGAACCGGTACTGCCGCCTTCCTCGGTGCGTCCCAAAATAATACGAACAGCCCAATTGGCTTGTTCGCCGGAAGAAGCGCAAGCCCAACTACCCTTTCTTGGGCGACCGGGTTCTGCGGCACTCGTACGTCGCCAGGCAATGTTGCGCTTCCTGATCCAAGAACCCTGGCCGTTGGATGTGACCTGGTTGTATGCCGTGAGCGGGGGGAACCGGGCTGATTTGGAGCACCTGGCTGAGTTAGGGTTAATTCACCTGAGCGAATCCGAGGTCTGGCGTGATCCGTTGGAAGGAATTGCTATAGAAGACGAGCCCACGGCGCCGCTTAACCTTACCCCTGACCAACAGCGCGCTCTGGAAGTCATTCTACATAATCTGCGTCCATCTGAGGAAACGGACAAAAAACCCATTCTGCTTTTCGGGGTGACGGGATCGGGAAAGACTGAGATTTACCTCCAAAGCGTGGCGGAAACCCTGGCCCAAGGAAAGCAGGCGCTCGTCCTGGTGCCGGAAATTGCGCTCACACCTCAATTGGTACGGCGCTTCCTGGCGCGCTTTCCGGGTCAGGTGGGTCTAATCCATTCGCGCCTTTCTGCCGGGGAGCGTTATGACACCTGGCGTCGGGCGCGGGAAGGGCGTTTAGCGATCATTATTGGCCCACGGAGTGCACTTTTTACACCTATGGAGCGCTTGGGGCTGATTATTTTAGATGAAGCCCACGAACCTTCTTATTACCAAGGTGAAACACCCCCTTACTATCATGCCGTACAAGCCGCCATGGAATACGCGCGCCTGACCGGTAGCGTGTTAGTACTTGGATCCGCAACCCCAGATGTTGTTCATTATTATTGGGCTCAAAAAGAGGGCTGGCCGATTTTGCGGTTACCGGAACGGGTGCGAATGGTTCGGGACCCGAATGGGCAAGCAGGGCAAGGTGGGGCTGTAGAGCCGGCTCCACTCCCCGAGGTCAAGATTGTGGACATGCGGCAGGAACTCAAGGCCGGTAATCGTTCCATTTTCAGCCGTGTCCTGCTAGAGAGCCTAGAACAGGTCGTTCAGACAGGGCAACAGGCCATTCTTTACCTGAATCGCTTGGGGGCGGCTACCTATATATTTTGTCGTGAATGCGGTTATGTGCTCAAGTGTCCGAGGTGTGATATCCCCTTGACCTATCATCTTGCGCCGGCTGGCCTGATTTGTCATCGGTGTAATTACCGCCGCCAGGTGCCGAAGACTTGTCCCCAGTGTGGAGGGCGAGAGTTTCGCCATTACGGTTTGGGGACGGAGCGCGTAGAGCAAGAATTGGGGCATGTTTTCCCGGGCATACGCGTCCTGCGGCTGGATTCCTCGACCAGCCGGGTCAAGGGGGCTGTAGATTTGATCCTGACCCATTTTGCTCATCATCAGGCCGACGTTCTCATTGGAACGCAAATGCTGGCTAAAGGTTTGGATCTCCCCTTGGTGACGTTGGTGGGAGTGATCCTTGCCGATGTGGGGTTAACGTTACCGGATTTTCGGGCCGCGGAACGTGCCTTTCAATTGCTCACCCAGGTCGCCGGACGAGCAGGACGTGGGTCATGGGGGGGCCGCGTGATTTTGCAGACGTTCCAACCCGAGCATTATGCCATCCGTTACGCTGCTCAACACGACTATGAGGGCTTTTTTGGCTATGAATTGGAATTGAGGCGCCGGATAGGTTATCCACCTTTTGCGCGTCTGGTGCGTTTAGAGTTTCGCCATAAAGAGCAACGCGTGGTAGAACAGGAAAGCGAAAGAATGGCGGAACGCATCCGGCGTTGGATGGCGGAAAGTGGTAAACCTCGTTGCGAGGTGATTGGGCCAGCGCCCTGCTTTTACACCCGCTTGGAGGGATGGTATCGTTGGCAGATTATTCTCCGGGGTGAGGATCCAACCTTTTTGCTACATTCACACCTTTCCGAATTAAAAGACTGGCGGGTCGAAGTGGACCCGCCCAGTCTGCTTTAGATTTTGGGAAAGGGATATCTCTTAAGGTAACACGTACCAGGGGTTGACAAACCCACCCATGTAGCGCACCTCGAAGTGGAGGTGGGGGCCGGTCGAGCGTCCGGTGCTGCCGGCCAGGCCAATGACCTGCCCTTGGCGCACGCTGGCGCCGCAACTCACCCGAATGGCGCTTAAGTGGGCATAAAGGGTTTGGTAGCCGTTACCGTGGTCAATCATGACCATATTGCCGTAACCACCGCTGATCCAACCGGCATAGACCACCACGCCGCTATCGGCGGCATATATCGGATCGCCCATGCCGGCGGCAATATCAATAGCCATATGACCATCCCAGTAATCATTACCTGAAAGGACATGCTGTGGTGCTGGCCAGATAAAGGTGCCGCTTCCATAGGCACCGCCCTGACCGGTATCGCAAGCACCAGGACCGAGGATGCTCTTATTGACCCCGGCTGGGCCACGCGGAATGCTAGGTACCACCCAGGTGCGGAATTCGCGCCGTCCACCCGGCACCATAACGTATTGGCCTGGCTCGATAACCGGATTAGTAATATCGAGTTTATTCCCCGGCCAAAGTAAGATATCCTCAGGTTTGACCCGGAAAGAGGCGGCGACCGATTCGAGAGTATCGCCTTCTTTCCATTTGTAGTAAACCCCATCGGTGGGCGGGATGATTAGCTTAAGCCCAACCTCGATCATGTGTGGATCGTCATTTAAGACGTCATAATTCGCCCATAAGACGCTCTCGGGCTTGAGGTTGAACTTTTTGGCAATTCCAAAAATGGAATCGCCTTTCTGAACCTCATAAGTGATAGCGCCTTCACGAGGTTGGGAAGCCACAATTGTGTGTGGGTTTGCCGTACGGGTTATGGAATCTTGCCCTTGTGATTCCGGAAGCGGTGGGAGTGTGGCAACGCCACTGTTGGCCGGAAGTTCTAGTGGCGCGCTTATAGGGTCACTTGGAACAGATGAAGAAGCCGCGGTCACACGTTGGACGATGAGGAACACCGCCAACGCCAGCATAGCCGCAGCGACCAGCCAGAGTAAGCGTGCCAGCCAAGGTGATGAAGTGCCCCCCGAAGTCTCCGGAATCCGCGGTGTGCGGGTCGGGGTGACTTGGGTCACAATTCCTCCGTTAGGGTTTCCAGAAATTCCATATTGTTTTTCGTGCGGAGCATGCGCTGAAGGATCGCCTCGGTTGCTACAGCGGGATCCATGCCCGCGCCTTGCGGCGGCGGGCTAATCATTTGCAAGTACATGCGCCGCATGAGCCAAACGCGCTGTAAGATATCAGGACCCAGCAGCAATTCCTCACGGCGGGTTGAGGAACGCTCAATGTCAATGGCAGGGAAGATGCGGCGTTCCTGCAAACGGCGTGAGAGATGCAGTTCCATGTTGCCAGTGCCTTTGAATTCTTCATATACCACATCGTCCAAACGTGAGCCGGTATCCACCAGCGCCGTGGCGATGATGGTGAGCGAACCACCTTCTTCGACGTTGCGCGCGGCACCAAAGAAACGTTTGGGTGGGTAAAGGGCGGAGGGATCCATACCCCCTGAGAGCGTGCGCCCGGATGGGGTCACCACCAGGTTGTAAGCGCGGGCCAAACGGGTGAGGGAGTCGAGCAAAATGACCACATCACGCCCGATTTCCACCAGGCGCTTGGCACGTTCGAGCGTGATTTCCGCGGTGCGAACGTGTGAGGTGACCGGCTCGTCAAAGGTTGAAGCGACGACCTCGGCTTCAACCGAGCGGTCCATGTCGGTCACCTCTTCTGGGCGCTCGCCGATCAGGGCAATGATAAGGTGAACCTCAGGGTATTTTGTTGAGATGGCATTTGCAATCTGTTTCAAAATCGTGGTCTTACCCGCTTTAGGCGGAGAGACGATAAGCCCACGCTGTCCCCGCCCGATGGGGGCAATCAAATTGATCAGGCGGGTTGAGAGGATGGTGGGATCGGTTTCTAGGTCGAAGCGCTTGTTGGGGAAGATTGGGGTGAGCCGTTCGAACACGGGGCGATCGCGCGCTTCCTCGGGTGAAAGTCCGTTGATGGATTCGACTCTCACCAGCCCGTAGTGACGTTCGGCTTCGCGGGGGGGACGCACGACGCCGATGACCAGATCGCCCATACGCAGGTCATAGCGCCGTAACTGAGCCTGCGAGACATAGACATCGTCCGGGCCAATTTGATAGTTTTTACGCAGGAAGCCAATCCCTTCGGGCAGGATCTCAAGGATTCCCCCACGCACTTCCAGCCCTTCGCGTTCGGCTTCTACCTGGCGGATTGCCAGGATGAGGTTTTCTTTCTTCATGCGCGAGGCATTGGGGATATTCATTTCTCTGGCGATCTGGCGCAGATCAGCCAGGGTGGCCTTTTCAAGTTCAAGGAACTTCATATGGGTTTATCCGTATTGGTTTGGGTTTAGAATGGGTTTGGAATTATACCACGCCTATAGAGGAGCATTCATGCTCTTTAGCCGCTAATTCTGAGGTTTCACACGCATAAATGAAGGAATTTTGAGCGGCCCCCTAGGTGATATGCTCGCTCCATAAGGTAATTGGATTATAACATGAGGCACTATTGATTGCAAGCCGCGCATGAGGATGGTCTTATGGGTTATACTTACCAAACTACTTTACATCGGGGTTAGATAAGGGATTATGAACATGGTTAAAACATTGAATATCGGACTGCGCTTTTTGCTTGAATTGTGCCTACTGGTGATTTTTGGTTACTGGGGCTTCAATGTCGGTCATAATTTATTGGCAAAACTACTGTTGGGTTTAGGCGCTCCCATCTTAGTAGGAATTATTTGGGGCATGTTCCTGGCCCCGAAGTCGTCTATGCGGCTTGATATGCCCTGGTCGCTGTTGGTGGAACTTCTCATTTGGGGGCTGGCATTGGTGGCGTTATTCGGCGTGGGTAAAGAAAACTTGGCCTTGGTCTTGGGATTGGTTTATATTCTGAACAAGGTGCTCATGCTTATCTGGAAGCAATAGTGTTTTTGGTAACACCTTTTCGGACAAAGGGGTTGCTCCTATAACTAACGCATGTCTCGGTTGCGGTTAATGGCTTTAGAACCTGCGGATTGCTTTGGGTGAAGTGGTCACAGGCGGTTGGGGAGCAGACACAGGAAACGCCTAAGACGGAAGGGTTCACCCGCGAGCAGGTACTGGGTTTGAAAAAGACGGGCAGTTACACGGGCAGATAAATGGTCGTGGTTTTTCCCGCACCATTGGGCCCTAACAGACCGAAAATTTCACCGTAACAAACGATAAAGGAAATATCATCCACGGCTTTGTGGACGCCAAATGTCTTGGTGATGTGCTCGACCTCGACGGTGTTGGTCTTATCGCAATCGGTATGCAACATGCTTCAGCACAGTGAATGGCTATTCTTTCTCATAAGGAACGCCATCGGCGGCGGGCGGGCGGGCGCGCCCGATAACCCCGGCTAGGACGATCATCGTGGCAATATAAGGCGCCATGAGCAGGAATTGGGAAGGAATGGCAATCCCCAGAATGGCCAAGCGCGAAGCCAGCGCATCTGCGAACCCAAAAAGCACGCCGGCCCCAAAGGCACCAAAAGGATTCCAATTCCCGAAGATCATTGCGGCCAAGCCGATGAAGCCTCGCCCGGCGGTCATGACTTCGTCGAAACGACCGGCAGAACCCAAGGTGAAGTACCCCCCGGCAAAGCCGGCCACCATTCCGCCAAGCACCACTGCCATGTAGCGAGTCTTGAAGACGTCAATGCCCAGGGTGTCGGCGGCTTTGGGATGCTCTCCCACGGCGCGCAGGCGCAGTCCCCATCGCGTTTGGAAGAGGGCGATATGTAAAATGACCAGAAGGATGAACATCACGTAAACAAAGATGCTGTTGCTGAAAAGCACTGGCCCCAGGATGGGAATTTCGCTTAGTAAGGGGATGGGGGTGCCGCCAAACGTGGGGGGATTGTTCAAGGCCTGATTAACTTGGAGGAACTTAGCGGATATATAGGATGTTACCCCGGTCGCGAAAATATTAATCACCGTGCCGGACACAATCTGATTCGTCTTGTATTTAATGGAAAGTACCGCGTGAACGAGAGCGAGCAGTGCACCGGCAATGATGGCGGCCAATAACCCAATCCAAGCATTTTGGGTGAGACTTCCAACTAAGGCGCTCACCATTGCACCGGTCAGCATCATGCCCTCAATGGCAATGTTGACCACCCCGGAGCGTTCACATAGAATCCCGGATAGGGCGCCCAAGGTAATAGGTACAGAACGGCTGAGGGTGGTATTGAGCATCCCAACTAAATTGAGAGATTTGCCAGCAGCAGCCCAAACCAAAAAGCCGAAGATAAAAAGCCCGACGACCAAACCTAACATCCAGTTCGTGTAACGCCCAAAACCGCGGGCAAGTTGAATCCCACCCAGGATAGCGCTAACCACAGCCAACCCATAAAGGGTGGAAAGGGTATGCACCTGCCAGGGCGGAAGTTGTACTTGAGAAGTAGCCAATGATAGTCCAAAGGTCGTGGTCTGATCCTGCGTCAAACCCGGGGTGAAGAAGAAGACTAATGCCAAACCGAGCAGGATGAATAACACTCCCATCACCCGCTGGCGGGTGGGAGAGACGACCTCGATTTTGCGATGAAAAGCGCTGGTTGTGGTTGCCATGGCTTAACCTCCCCACCCTTTGATGGTGATTAAACCTTCGCCTTCGGCCGGTTTGCGCAGGCGGTAAAGTGAGCGAATAATGGCTGGCGCGGCGATGAAAGCCAAAATAACGGCTTGTAAGACCGAGATGATATCAATAGGAATATCGGCTGAAAGTTGCATGCGTGTGGCACCGTTGCGCAATGTACCAAAAAGCAGGGAAGCAAGAACAACACCCACCGGATGGTTATTGCCCAAGAGTGCCAGAGCGATACTGTCGAAACCGTAACCTGACGAGAACGCCATGGCCAAGAAGTGGTTGACGCCTAAAACCTCATTGGCACCGGCCAGCCCGGCCAACGCCCCCGATAAGGTCATGGCCAGGATGGTGTTCTTGGTAACATCCATGCCGGCATATTTAGCGCCATAAGGATTGCTTCCAACCGTGCGCAATTCAAACCCCCATGTGGTCTTGAATAGGAACCAATAGACAACATAGGCTAACCCTAGTGCCAGGAAAAAGCCCAGATGGAAACGAATGGGGTCATCAAAGAAGCGCGGTAACCAGGCTGAGGGCTGGATTTCGGGGCTGACGGGATTATAAGAGCCCGGGCGTTTCATTGGGCCGGTGAGCAGCCATTCACTCAAGCGAAAGGCAATATAGTTCATCATGATCGTATTGATGACTTCATGCCCCCCGGTTTTGGCCTTTAGCCACCCGGGGATAAACCCCCACAGTGCCCCTCCCAGAGCACCAGCCAGCAACGCCAAAGGCAGGTGGATGATCATGGGCAATCCTACCAACTTATAGCCGATATAGGTTGCGGTGATAGCCCCGATAAACAACTGGCCTTCGGCGCCGATATTGAAGACACCGGCCCGGAAGCCCAACGCAACGGCTAAACCAGCGAAAATATAAGGTGTGGACGTGACCAGGCTTTCCAAAAAGGGGTTGAAGGCACGGCGAATCTCCAAGGCGTTGCCCGATTGAAGCGCATTGATCATACGCACGGGGTCACCAAGGGCACCGGTAAAAAGCGCGTTGTAAGAACGTGCAACCACATCCCACATCGCGGCAAAACCGGCGCCGAGGGACTGGCCAAATCCGGTATAAACTTCCTGACTGGTTAAGATAATAAAGATGGCCCCAAAGATTAAGCCAGTTAGGACGGCCAGTAGGGGAATAAGGACGCTTTGGGGAATACCGCGTTTGCGTTTTTCGGGCTGAGGTGATGGGGTGTGATTTAGTTCGTTGAGGACAAGTTTGCCAAAATCCGGCATCTGGGGTGTTTCCTCAGGATTCAACGGACTCCCTCCCTGAATGGATTAGCCGATTTCTACCGGTTTACGCCCGATCCGCTGGCGGGCTTCCTCGGGGGGCACGCCGGCCATGAGTAAGCCGATGTAGTCTTTGGTGGCTTCGGCGGCGGGGACGATGGCCACAATTTTCCCGCGGTACATGACCGCTACCCGATCTGAGAGTTGGAGAATTTCATCCAACTCGGTGGAAGCCAGAAGCACAGCTACTCCCTGGCTGCGTTTCTCCAGGATTTGCTGATGAATGTATTCAATTGAACCCACATCTAAACCGCGTGTGGGTTGAGCGGCAACCAACAGGCGAATTGGGCGTGAAAGTTCACGGGCTACGATAACTTTCTGTTGGTTTCCCCCCGAAAGCGCACTGCACTGGGTAAACACGTTGGGCGTGCGGATGTCATATTGTTTGACCAACACTTCGGCATGCTGGCGCACGGCTTCCCATTCCATGCGCCGACCGCGGGCGAACGGGGGCTTATAGTACGTGCGTAAGATAAGATTGTCCATCACCGGAAAAGCCAGCACCAGGCCATCGCGTTGGCGATCCTCGGGAATGTATCCGGTGCCGAGTTCGGTGATGACCCGTGGCGGTGCATTGGTGACATCTTGGCCCAAGAGGCGCACTCGCCCCTCTAAAACATGCCGATGACCGGTTATGGCTTCGATGAGTTCGGTTTGGCCATTTCCCTGCACGCCAGCAATACCAAGGATTTCTCCACTGCGCACATCGAAGGAAACGTGATCCACCGCTAATTGGCCGAGTTCATCGGCGACCAAGAGGTTCTCCACTTCAAGGACGGGTTCGCCGGGTTCGCTGGGCGGGCGTTCCAGTTCTAACTGCACCTCGCGTCCAACCATCATCGAGGCAAGGCGATATTGATCGGCTTCCTCTGGTCGCACGCTACCAACCACTCGTCCCCGTCTTATGACGGTAATCAAGTCGGCAATTTCCAGCACTTCGCGCAACTTATGCGAAATAAAAATAATGGATTTGCCCTGATCCACCAACGAGCGCATGATAATGAATAATTCATCCACCTCTTGGGGGGTGAGCACCGCGGTTGGTTCGTCCAGGATCAGGATGTCGGCTTTGCGATAGAGCAGTTTGATGATCTCGACACGCTGCTGAACCCCAACGGGCAAATCCTTGACGTAGGCATACGGGTCAACGGCCAGTCCGTATTGTTCGGAGATAGCGCGTACACGGGCAGCAGCGGCTTCGCGGTCCAAGAAGCCGTCAATGCGAGTGGATTCTTCCCCCAGCATGACATTTTCGGTAACCGTGAATACGGGAATCAACATAAAGTGCTGGTGCACCATGCCGATTCCCTGAGCGATGGCGTCAGCGGGGGAATGGATGGTCACCTTTTGCCCGTTGATGAAAATCTCACCCTCATCCGGCTGATAGAGACCATAGAGAATGTTCATCAACGTCGTCTTACCCGCGCCGTTCTCCCCCAGTAAGGCGTGAATTTGACCTTTTTCAAGGGTTAGGTTGATATGATCATTGGCTAAAACACCGGGGAAACGCTTGGTGATCCCGCGTAATTCAAGGATTGGGGTCATTGGAACTCCAAGCCAGAAAGATTGGTATCATTTTACCATAATGTCAGAGGATTTTTATCCTGAGTACTCGCGAAACTTGTCTATTTATTTATGACAATATCTTGGGGCTGGAGTGAAAATAAAGAGGGGCTGCGCGACATCAGCCCCTCTTTTAAGCGTCTCGCTTGAATTACGGTGTGGTCTTGATCTTGCCGGCGATGATATCGGCCTTGACCTGATCCAATTCGGCTTTCAATTGGTCGGAGATCACACCAGCGGGGAAGTTGGCGATGCCAACGCCCTCGTTCTCCAGCGTGCCAACGTAGACACCACCCTTGAAGGTACCCTTGACCACCTGTTCAACGGCGGCGAACACGGCGTTGTCCATACGCTTCATGATCGAGGTGAGGATGATGGGGGTATACTGGGAAGCGCTGACCGTCCAGTCGGTGTCCACACCGATGATCCACGCATTACCCCGTTCCTGCACTGCCGCGGCAGTACCAAGGCCGACCGGTCCGGCTACGGGCAGGATGATGTCGGCGCCCTCATCCATCAGGGTCAAGCCCATCTGGCGGCCATCGTCGGTGCTTTCAAAGTTGCCGGTGAAGAGCCCGGTCTGTTTTTCGGGGTCCCAACCCAGCACTTCCACATTGGTGCCGTGCTTCTCGTTATAGTAGCGGACACCCAGGGCGAAGCCATCCATGAAGACGGTTACCGGCGGGATTTGGATGCCACCAAAGGTACCCACTTTGCCCGTCTTGGTCACGCCTGCGGCGGCATAGCCGGCGAGGAAGGCCGCCTGGTCGGTGGCGAAGGTCAGGCCGAGGACGTTGTTAAGCGGCGGGTCGTAGGCAAAATCCACAATGGCGAATTTTTGATCCGGATTCTTCTCTGCAGCGGCTTTGGTCGCGTCCCCGAGCAGGAAGCCTACGGTGACGATGAGATCGCACTTCTCTTCGATGAAGGCATTGATGTTCTTTTCATAGTCGGTCTGCTGCTGGGATTCCAGGTATTTCCCCTCGACACCCAGTTTGGCGACGGCATCCTCAACGCCCTTCCATGCGGTTGCGTTGAAGGATTTGTCATCAATGCCACCCACATCGGTGACCTGGCAAACCTTGACTTTCTTGGTTTCTGGGGTGGGGGTGGCGGCAGGTTGGCAGGCAGCCAAGACCAGCGCCAACACGATCAGAGTAGCGAAAACAAGGTACAACTTCTTTTGCATGTGGATTTCTCCTCCTTACCGGATTATGAGATTTTGTATCATGGGGAAACAGGTAGATAACTACTTCCCTCCCCACGGGCTGTTTTTAGTATATGCTTGATTGTAAAACGTTGCAAGTGACTGATGTCATGGATTTGAACTTACCTCCAGGGGGTTAGCCATAACGCCCGAATTCGAGCGCCGCCTCTATCATTGCCATGATATTCTGCGGCGGGACTTCGTTGGTGATCGAGTGTACCGCGGCCAGAAAATACCCGCCGTTTTCTCCCAGGATCTCGATGACGCGCTTCACTTCTTGCCGCACCTCATTGGGTTGCCCCGCGGAAAGCACCGTTTGGGTGTCTATGCCGCCGCAAAAGATGAGATTCTTTCCGTAACGACGCTTGAGGTCGCCCAGATTACCCATCTTTCCGGCGCTGGTTTGAACAGGATTGAGGATATCCACACCAATCTCCACGAAATCATCCAAGAAGGCACTAACGTCACCATCGGAATGGAAGAAAATCTTCGCCGGGCTGTGGGCTTTGGCAAAGGCGATGATCTCGGAGTGAATCGGTTTGAGGATGCGGCGATATAAGCGAGGCGAGATTAGAGGACCGTTTTGGGCGCCTAGATCGTCACCAAGGATGAGGATATCAACGTTCTCCCCTAATGCCGCAAGGAAGTGTCCTAGGTGGGTCAGGCAAACCGATTTGATCTTTTCGAGCAGGGCTTGGGCAAAGTCCGGGCGCTCGACCAGATTGACCAAAAAGGTTTCCATTCCTTGTAGTTGGCACGCGCGTTCCAGGGGGGCAATCAGCCAGGGAGCGGCGACAATGGCGTAGTGATTATCTCGTGCGAGTTGGCTGGCCTCTGCAGAGAGATGAGCATAACGCGAAGGATCATCCATGTCCGGCCAGTGGGGGTAGGACACGATGTCTTCTGGGGTTTGTGCTTGGGCGAGGGGGTGAATGCTGGGGTAGTAAAAATCCGGTGCGATCTCGGTTTGTCCAACACCCCAGTCATCCCAATAAGGGCTGCCTGGGGGGCGACCGCGATTTCGCTGATAGGTTGAAGCCGGAAAGCGGTCCTGAATGCCTCTAACATCGCTGTGCAGGCGTTCTAGCACCACCTCTTCCATCCGCGGCGCACCCAATTCGGGCCAATCATAGAGGTATGCCTCAATGGTGGGCTCTAGTCCCAGATACGTCTTGAGGTTGAGATAGGCCTGGGATAAGATGCCGGTAGTAAGATCGGCTCCGATGAAAATAGGCACCCGATCCGGAGTCTCGTGGGCTAGAACGGCTAACACGCGCTCACGTGGCGTCAGGGGCATGAGGATGAACCCTTCTAGAGGATGAGCCGCGGTTTAGTCGGCGGGCACCGGTTGGGGGCGGTGGGCTTTGGCTTCTCCGCGGCGCACGCCAAGCATCATTATCAGAGCCATCATCATGAAGATGGGGGCAACGATCATAATCAGAGCATAATTTTCGCCGCTAAACTGAATGATCCAGCCGTTGAGGTTAGGGCCAACAATGGCGGCAAGGGTGGAGAACAGGTAGTAGAGCCCGGTATAGGTGCCAATGTGCAGATCATCGGTCATATCCACAACCATGGGCAGTGAATTGATGTTGATTAACGCCCAGGCGATGCCTGCTACCATCAGCGATAACCCGGCAACCGGGACATTGCCGACCACTGGTAAGCGGAAGAGAGAGGTGTTTAGGACTGCCACTGGGGTAAAGAAAAGCACCAACATCACTGTGGTCAGCAGGATGATCCCGCTGATGATGGTATTGCGGCGCCCTAAACGGCTACCCAAAAAACCTGCCGGAAGCGCAAAGAGGACGAACAAGAGGGAGAGTTGCCCCAAGAGGCGCGCGCCATCGGCTTCTGAGATGCCTAGATGATTGACGGCATAAAGGGTGAAGAAGGCTTCAATGGCATTGTAGGCAACAAACCAGAAGAAGATTGCCAGCAGGATACGCAGCGCGCTTTTTTCTTCCGCCGTGATTACCTGGCGCAGGCCGTGCCACAAACTGGGTTGGGTTTGGTCGGTGACTTCGTATTCTTTGGGTTCACGAATAAAGGCAAACACCATAAGCGTGGCCAGAATAACCAGCGCGGACCCCAGCCAGAAGGGGTAGTTAGGGTTCATCTCGTAGAGGGTAGCACCGATCAGAAAGGCGATAATTGCACCTACACCCCCCATGAAGTTGATGATCCCGTTGGCTTGTGAGCGGTACCGGGAAGGGGTGATATCCGGCATCAGGGCTACCACCGGGGTGCGCCAAAAGGCCATACTGAGGATCAGGGTGATGGTGCAGGCCATGAAAAAGGGGAGAAAAGTTTGTAAGGGGATTAATCCGAATGCTAGGGCTGAGATGGGAGCACCGGCTAGAATGAAGGGCAGACGCCGACCAATCGGTGTGCGCAAGCGATCCGACCAGGCGCCGACCGGGGGTTGAATGAAAAGCGCGGTGAGGTTATCCAGTGTCATAAAAAAACCAATGATACCGGGGGGAATGTTAAAGCGATTGTGTAGAAAGATGGGGACGTAAGCGTTATAAACGCTCCAGATGACACTGACGCCGAAGAAACCAAAACCGAGCAGAAAGATTTTACCGAAAGAGAAGCGCGGTTTCATAGAATCAGGTTTCCTTTCTGGGTGAAGTTGATGTGGAGTCGGATTGATCAGGTGTGAGAGATGACCAACCTGCTTGTTGCTTTAACCGCTCTAGAAATTGGCGGTCGGCGTCACTGAGCGAGGCTTTTTGAAGTAAATCGGGACGGCGTTGCCATGTACGCAAGAGGGCCTGCTCCCGCCGCCAGCGGGCGATAGCGGCGTGATTTCCGGAGAGGAGAATATCTGGCACCCGCCAGCCGCGAAACTCGGCCGGGCGGGTGTACTGAGGATATTCCAGCAAACCGCTGGCAAACGAGTCGTCAATAGCGCCGTCAGGATCGCCGAGCACACCGGGGATCAGACGGCTGACGCTGTCAATAATGACCAGCGCGGGCAACTCGCCACCGGTGAGCACATAATCCCCGATCGAGATTTCATCGGTCACCAGGTGCTCACGCACCCGCTCATCTATCCCTTCATAATGACCGCAAAGAAGGGCAATGCGCGGCAGTGTTGCCAGTTCCCGCGCGATATCCTGGTTATAAGTGCGCCCCTGGGGGGATAGCAAAATTAACGGGCATGCGGGTGGAATCCCTAAGACGGCTTCCACGGCGCGAAAGATGGGCTCGGGTTTCATCACCATGCCGCCCCCGCCGCCAAAGGGGGTGTCATCGGCGGTGCGGTGCTTGTCGGTGGTGTAGTCCCGAATGTTGTGGATATGGACTTCAACCAGACCACGTTGAATGGCGCGTTTGAGGATGCTTTCTTCGAGATAGGGTTGAATCAGGGTAGGAAAGAGCGTAAAGACATCAAACCGCATAACCTGATTTTATATCTAGCCTCATGGAATGGGCAAGCCCATGTGCGATTGAAGATAGAGGTCTAAATCTCGTTCATTGCGCAATCCTTGACGTTAATTTTAGGGCAAGGTAAGATGCAGATATGTATTTGCGAGGAAGTCGTTTCAATCTAAATCGGCGGCGACGCCGTTCAAACCCCGTGCGGGTAGCGATTTTAATGGTTCTGGTGGGGGCGGCGCTGTACTTTAACCAGTTTGTGGTCCCTCAAACACCGCCGTTGTTTGTGCCCACCCCTACGCCGACTCGCGCCCCCGAGTCCTATGCTATGGAGGCTGAACAACTGGTCAGCCAGGGCAAATTTTTGCCCGCGATTCAACTTTACCGTGAGGCGCTTTTAGTAGATCCGCGCAACCCTGCCTATCATTTAGCCTTAGCCCGTCTGTATATTTATACCAAAAACTACCAGCAGGCGCTTGAAACGGCGGGAAATGCCTTATTGCAGAATCCCAATAACGCCCAGGCGTTGGCTCTGCGCGGTTACGCCTTGGGGCTAATGGGTGACTATCTTCAAGCCGAGGCAACGCTCAATCAAGCCATTGAACTTGACCCGAATAACCCCGTACCCTATGCTTATTTGGCAGAGGTGTTGGGGCTAAAAGTGCAAAATGGCGAAGGGGATCTGGTGACGCTGAACCGTGCCATAGATCTTTCGCGTAAGGCGCAGAGTTTGGGGCCGGATCTGCTGGAAACGCATCGAGCGCGGGGATTGGTCTTAGAATTGACGGCCAATTACGCCGATGCGGCGCGTGAGTTTGAGGCGGCGATTGCCCAAAATAAGTACATTGCGGATCTGTACCTTGCGTTGGGGCGAAATTATCGCGCTATACCCGATTACCCTAAAGCCATTCAAGCCTTTGGGAACGCTATTCCGTTAATGCCTACTGACCCCTTGCCTTATATGTATCTTTCGAAGACTTATCTGGCAACCGGCGAACTTACGCGGGCACTGCAATACGCCGAGCAGGCGCTCAGTCACGCCCCCACAGATCCTTATCTGTATGGCAATCTTGGGGTGATCTATTACCGCACCCGGGATTATGTGCGTGCAATTCAGTATCTGCGTATTGCGGTGCGTGGGGGTACTAGCGAAGATGGTCAGCCTGTTCAAGGGTTGGCTCTGGATTATTATCCGATTTCGGAATATTATTACACCTACGGGCTGGCCTTAGCCCGTACGGGTGAGTGCGAAGAAGCCGTGCAGATAGCTCGGGCCCTTTTACAGGGCGTGAGTAATGAAGATATTGCGGTGAGCAATGCTCAGGAGATTATTAACATTTGCGGTGGTCAGGTGAGCGGAGCGGCAATAACGCCTTTGCCCTCCGCGACGCCGTGAAGGCGAGAAAAGGATTATGGTGCTCAAAATAGAAGAGAAAAAGCCGCTATTTCGACGGCGGCGCCCTCAAGATAACCCTTACCGGGTGGTGGTTTTAGCTTTTCTGATCCTGGGAGGAATGTTGCTGCTTCGGGCTTATGATGCGCGTGCAATTCAGCCCTTGTTTATGCCCACACCCACACCGACACGGGCGGCCAATTCCTACGCCTTGGAGGCCGAAACGCAATTTTTCGCCGGTAACCTGGGGGCGGCTATCGAAGCCTACCAGAAGGCGGTGCAAATTGATCCCCAAAATGCGCGCCTTTATGCGGAACTGGCTCGCATCCAAACCTATTCATCCAGTCTGCTGACCACCGACGCCGAGCGCAAGACGCGACTTCAAGAAGCCTTGCAAAATATCAATAAAGCGGCGGAACTTAATCCGGATGATACCTTAGTTCACGCCATTCGCGCGTTTGTGCTGGACTGGAATGCCAATCCTGTGCTTGCGGGCGAGGAAGCGCCGCGTTTGCTGGTTGAAGCCGAGCAAGCCGCTCTACGTGCGCTGCAATTGGATAGCCAAAACGCGTTAGCGTTAGCCTATTACGCCGAGGTGTTGGTAGATCAACAAAAATGGGGGCAGGCCGAGGAATATATTCAGATTGCGTTGCAACGTGACCCGTCGCTGATGGACGTGCATCGGGTCAGCGGGTATGTTCAGGAATCTCTGAGTAATTACGAAGGGGCGATCCAAGAATACCTACAGGCGATAAAAATAACCCCCAACTTTACCCCGCTATACATTTCCATTGGGGCAAATTTACGGCAGTTAAAGCGCTACGACGAGGCGCTTGAATACTTTGCGAAAGCCGTGGAGATTAACCAGCGTCTTGGGGTTAAAGACCCCATTCCCTATCTTTCGATTGCGAAAACTTACTCTCAGAAAGGGGAGTTCTTTGCGGCGGCGCTGAACGTGCGGGCGGCGTTGGAGATGATCCCGGACAACCCGGATGTGTATGGGCAGTTAGGGATGGTCTATTTCAAATCCCGTAATTATGAAAGCGCGATCCCGGCGCTCAAGTGTGCAGTACGCGGGTGTTCGGCAGAAGAATCATGTGAGGTGCGGCGCTGTAACCCGGAGACGGATCGCCCGACGGCGATTCAGGGCCTACCGTTGAGTGACAGTACTGTGGTGTACTACTACACCTATGGGGCGGCGCTGGCGGGGATGCATCGCCCTTCGAACAATTATTGTGCAGAGGCTATGCAAGTATTGGCCGAGGTGCGGCAGGCTTATGCTCAGGATACCGTGGTCATGGGTATCGTTGAACCGAGTGAACGTATTTGCGAATCGTTTGGCTACACACGTCCCTAAACGCCGCTTTAAATATCAGAGTTTTATAAGAATTGCTTAAAACCTCTTGACTTCTACCCTGAAGATGGGTATGATACAGGGCGGTTTAGCACTCTCGAGCCATGAGTGCTAAAATGTCGGATCAATCAACCCAATTCTCGAACGGGAGGTATCTATGAGTGTCAATCTCAAGCCGCTTGGTAGCCGTGTCGTGGTTGAACCGATCGAAGAAGAAGAAGTAACCGCTGGGGGTATTGTACTGCCCGAAACGGCAAAAGAGAAGCCGCAGAAGGGCAAAGTGCTATCGGTCGGCCCGGGTGATCGGGATGAATCGGGCAAGCGTATCCCGCTGGATGTCAACGTTGGTGATACGGTGCTGTTCGCCAAATACGCGGGCACCGAAGTGAAGGTTGAGGGTAAGAAACTCCTCATCCTGCGCGAAAGCGATATTCTGGCCATTATCGAAACCAAATAATCTTACTTGAAAGGAGCGTGCTATGGGAGCGAAGCAACTGGTTTTCTCGGATGATGCACGGCGTCGTCTTAAGGCAGGTATTGATATTCTGGCGAATGCAGTGGTGACTACGCTGGGTCCGAAAGGGCGCAATGTAGCCCTGGATCGAAAATTCGGTGCGCCCACCATCACCCATGACGGCGTAACGGTGGCGAAAGAACTGGAACTGGAAGATCCCTTTGAGAATATGGGTGTGCAACTGCTCAAGGAAGCAGCGACCAAGACGAACGATATCGCGGGTGATGGTACGACGACTTCTACCTTGCTGGCTCACTCGATTGTGACCGAAGGTTTGAAAGCCTTGGCGGCGGGCGTCAACCCGATGCTGCTCAAGCGTGGGATTGAAGCCGCGACCAAGGCCGTCTCAGAAGAGATTAAGAAGCAGGCCATCGCCATTAACTCCAAAGAGGATATTGCCAATGTGGCGACCATTTCGGCCCAGGACCGCACCATCGGTGAATTGATCGCCGAGGTTATGGACAAGGTCGGCAAGGATGGTGTGATTACGGTTGAAGAATCCAAGGGTTTGGAATTCGAAACCGAATATGTTGAAGGTATGCAGTTCGACCGCGGCTACATATCGCCGTATTTCATCACCGATCCGGAGCACATGGAAGCGGTGGTGAACGAACCCTACATCCTGATCCATGATAAGAAGATCTCTGCCGCGGCGGATATCGTCCCGATCCTGGAGAAACTGGTTCAAATCGGGAAACGAGATCTGGTCATCATCGCCGAGGATGTGGATGGCGAAGCGCTGGCGACCCTGGTGCTCAACAAACTCCGCGGTATGCTCAATGTACTGGCCGTCAAGGCGCCCGGTTTCGGTGATCGCCGCAAGGCCATGCTGCAGGATATTGCCATCCTCACCGGTGCGACCGTGATCTCGGAAGAAACCGGCCGCAAGTTAGAGACCGCGACCATTGCCGATTTGGGCCGCGCCGAGAAAGTGGTGGCGGATAAGGACAACACCACCATTGTGGGCGGCAAGGGCGATGAAAAGATGATCAAAGCCCGCATTGAGCAGATCCGCGTCGAGATCGAGAAGACCACCAGCGACTATGATCGCGAGAAACTGCAAGAGCGCTTGGCGAAACTCGCCGGTGGCGTCGCGATCATCCGCGTGGGTGCTGCGACCGAGACCGAGTTGAAAGAAAAGAAGCATCGCGTTGAAGATGCCCTCTCGGCGACCCGTGCTGCGGTTGAGGAAGGCATCGTGCCGGGTGGTGGTGTCGCTCTGATCAATGCCATCCCCGCGCTTGACAACGTCAAGATGGAATACGAAGACGAGCAGATGGGCGTCAATATCGTCCGCAAGGCGTTGGAGATGCCGCTGCGCAAGATCGTGGAGAACGCGGGTAAAGATGGCTCGGTGATCCTCGAAGGTGTCCGCCAGGCCCAGAAAGCGCAGAACAACAAGAACATCGGTTACGATGTACTGCGCGAGGAATACATTGATATGGTCAAGGGCGGTGTCATTGACCCGGCCAAGGTGACCCGCGGTGCATTGGAGAATGCGGCTTCCATTGCAGGCATGATCCTGACGACCGAAGCGTTGATCACGGACGTGCCGGAGAAAGAGAAGCCCTCTACGCCGCCGATGCCCGAATACTAAAACGTTCGGAGTTGATAAGTGGCCGTGGCGCACTGGTTAGCCACGGCCATTTTATTTCGCCTTTTGCAGGTATAATCAGGACGATGTTGCGCAGACTGGGTTACGTTTTATTAATCGTACTTGGATTATTCAGCCTCAACGGTTGTTGGGGCAGTCTTAACCAAGAGAGCGCCACACCGGTGAAGTCGTCACTACCATCTGCCACGTTGACCCCTATTCCTTCACCGACGGTAACACCAGAACCCTTAGCATTACAGGTTAATGGTTTGGGGATCACACTGCGTGAGTTTGAGGCCGAACGTCAACGCCTGCGGTCTGCGGCGGAGGCGCTGGGGCAGACGCTGGATGTTTCGACCGAACGCGAGAGGTTGGTCAACGAGTTTATAGATCAGTTGCTCTTGGTACAGGCAGCATACGCAAGTGGTTACCAGGATGATGAGGCTGTGCTCGAAGCCAAAATCTCCGCACTAAAAACCACATTGGGGGGCGATGTGGCTTGGCAACAGTGGTTGACCGCACACAATTATACGGAGGTGGATTACCGGCAGGCCTTGGCCCGCGCCCTGGCGGCAGCCTGGCAACGAGATCGAATTATTGAGGCTGTGCCTCAAACTGTCGAACAGGTTCATGTGCGTCAGATTCTGACGCGCGACCAGGCTACGGCGGAGGCTTACTATCGTCAATTACAAGCCGGTGCCGATTTTGATGCCTTGGCGTTCCAGATCGATCCGGTGACCGGCGGGGATTTGGGATGGTTTCCCCGTGGGTATACGACGCGATCAGAATTAGAAGCAGCAGTCTTTGCCCTTGAACCCGGTCAATATACACCGGTCATTCAAACCGATCTGGGATTCCATATCCTTAAACTCATCGCGCGCGATCCTCAACGCCCGTTGAGCGTGGATGCACGGCGTTTTCTCCAACACCAGGCTTTGCAACAATGGTTGGATGAACAGCGTCGGCAGGCAGACATTAAAGTCCTGGTGCCATAATTTTCGCTTAATGAGGGACAACTGTGTCGCTCGAACGCCCATCTGGAGATTCTGACTTATTGTGGAATGTGCTTACCCTGTTGATTTGGGTGGGTATCCTGGGCGTGATCCTGTTTGTGGGTGTGGTTTACGTCAACCCTAATGCACCGATTAACCCTTTTCCGCCTCGTCCATTACCCACCCTGTTCACACTCGCTACGCCGAGCGTGGCTTCGGTTGCTCCCGCAACGTTCTCCGAAACTCCCACGCCAACTCTGACGGCGACTGAAGTTTCAAGCCCCACGCCATCGCCACTGCCGACCCTTGTCGAGGGCACCCCACTGCCTGAAATGGGATCTACGATAACACCGACCCCATATTTTTATGCCTTTGCCGTGCAAGGTAAACCGAACGCCGTTACGGCTTCTCTCTATCATCCCGAGCGCACTTGTGATTGGATGGGTGTGGCCGGACGTGTGTTTGACCTCCAGGGCCGCCCGGCGGTGGGCATACGGGTTTGGCTGAAGGGTTATCTGGGAGGTAAGGCGATCAATTTGTTCAGCCTGACCGGTACGGCCAGCCTGTATGGGCCTTCGGGTTATGAGTTTACCCTAGCCGACGCGCCCATGGTCTCACGGGGGGCTCTAGCCATTCAGTTATTAGATCAGGCGGATTTGCCGCTTTCGCCCCAAATCACATTTGATACCTATAATGACTGCGAGAAGAATTTGATCTTAATTGACTTCAAGCAGGTGCGTTAAAACTTTCCAGGAAAACATCTTCATCACTGGCGATTAACCCCTCTGCAAGCGAACTGCTCGGCAAAGCCATGACACCACCGGGGGCGAAATAAGCGAACTCAAAGCAAACCGGTTCACCCGCGGCTTTGCCCGGAATCGGCATCAGGCGGGCGGTGAGCGGTTTATGCAGACGGGCTGAAAGGAAAGCCAAATCGGCGAGCAGGGCAGTGAGTTGAGCCACAGTGGTTTCACCCGGCAGAGGGACGGTATCTAAGCCAGTGCCGCAAACTGCCGAAAACAGAAGAAGGTCCTTTATGGTGAGTGTGCCTTCGAGAGCGCGCTGGGCCAGTGTAGTATCTTCCAGCACCGGTAGCATGAGCCCGTTGAACCCGCTTCGCGGCCAGCGTCCTCGGCTTAGGGTTTCGGCAAGGAAGGCGGCGGCACTCAACGAACCAATGCTTCCCAAGGGCGAAGCCCCCAAGTGTTCCAGGGCAGCGCCAATGGAGCAGGTAGGGCTGGGGAAGGGGGCGGGCGAGAAGTCAAAACCCGCTAACACAACCCGGGAATCAAGCACAGGGGTTATCAGTGCTGTGAGGTTCGCAGCAAAAATCTCAAAACGTTCTAGAAGTACCCGCCGTTTTTCATTCCAAGTGAGGGGTTGGGCGACGATTTCTAAGACCACATCGGCGCTTTCGATGGCCAGCGCTAGGGCAGGGGAATGACCGGTCGCGTGGTAGGCGGCTGGAAAGAAAGGTGTTCCCGAGGGGACATTTGCCAAAGCGGCAAAGCGAAGATTGGCAAAACCGTCGGGGGTCAGCGCGGCGGCCTGGTGGATGATTTCACCGCAGGCGCGCAGTGCTTTGAGGGACACCCCCAAACTGGGATCGGCAATTTGCGCCGCCGCGAAGGTCTGTTGGGCTTGATCAAGTATCGGAATCACTATGGGGTATGCGTCGGGATGAGTAAGCAATGCCGGCCCGATGCCAAGATAATCAAATCCTCGGGATAACGCTTCTTCTTCCAGGTCTCTAATATGTTGAACGGCTTGGTGCTCATCGGTGAGATCAAGCCAAAGTGGGAAGGGAGTCGTGGCAACGCGGCAGGTTTGGACTTCAATGCCGGCGTCTTGAAGTCGGTGTTTGAGACGTTGACATAGTTGCCCTAGTTGATGGAGCGTTGAAGAGGGTTCATTTAAACAAGGGTCGAAAAAGCAGGTGATCGCACGGACTTTCATGATGTTTGCCTCTGACGGACAACCTCGAAGAGCAAGATGGCTGCGGCTACAGCTGCATTAAGGGATTCGCTTTGGCCGGGCATGGGGATCGTCAGGCGGGCATCTGCCTCGCGTTGCGCTTCAGGGCTGGGGCCTTCAGCCTCGCTACCGATGACCAGCAACAGAGGCTGGCGCAGGTCAAAATTCCAATAAGGGATGCCCCCTTGTGCTTCGGCCAGTAAAATACGTGCGGGTTGAGAGCCCCGTGCTTTGGCCAAGGCTTTGATGTCAGGCCATTTGAGTTCATGCATCGGGAGGTAGAAGTGCGCCCCCATGGCTGCACGCACGACTTTCGGGGCGAACAGGTCGGTGGTTCCCGGCGTGGTAATGATCATATTCACACCCGCTGCCCAGGCGGTGCGGAGCAGGGTGCCGGCATTGCCTGGATCCTTGATGCCGTCTAAAACCAATCCAAAATCCCAACGGGTGGGAAAGGGGAGGTGATGAATAGGAAGCACGCATAAGAGGCCTTGAGGGGTTTCGGTTCCTGCAAGACTTGCCATCAGGTCTGGACTCACCTTGTGCAATGTAACCCCCTGAGAACGAAAGTGATCTAGTAGATGCTGACCGCGCTCGCTGAGTTGTTCGGTGTAGAGGACATAGTGAGGGCGCCACCCGGCCCTAACGATTTCTTCGCATAGGCGAACCCCTTCAGCCACAAATAACCCCTTTTCTTCCCGTTCATGGCGGCGCTCGATCAGCGCGCGTACCTCGCGAAAACGTGCATTGTGACGGGAATGGATGACCGGTTCATGCTGAGGTTGAAGTGGTGTTTCTCCAGGCTTCAAAGGTTTCAAGGAAAGCCTCAAGGGTAGGGTCGTCGTAGAGGGTTATACGAACTAACTTAAGCGGGGAGTGGGGGTTTTGAGCGTAGTAGTCGTGAATAGTTTGGAAAAAGACTTGCGCGGCAAATGTTTTGGGTACGCCAAAAATGCCAGTGGATATGGCCGGAAAGGCTAATGACCGGATTCCCAGTGCTTCGGCCAAACGCAGACTGCCCCAAATGGCATCGTGGAGTTTTTGGGCTTCTTCACCTTCCCCCCATACCGGTCCGACGGCGTGGATAATATAGCGAAATGGCAGTCGCCCGGCGTGGGTATAGGCAGGATTGGCATGGGAGACGGGGCCATGCTCGCGCACCCAGGTATTGCTTTCTTCTTGTATTTGTGGGCCGCCTTTGCGTGAGATGACACCCGCCACACCGCCCCCATGCTGAAGCATGGCATTGGCTGCATTGACGATGGCCTCCACATCCTCGGCGGTGAGATCACCTTGGGTGATCTCCAAACGTTGTCCCCCGGGAAACTCATAGCGGGCTTTTATCTGGGACGCCATCTCATTCACCCTCGTTGGGCAAAATTATAGCACAGCGAGGCAATGAAAAACGTGGGGTCTATGATTAGCCCCACGTTTGCCTACCTGCCTTTTTCGTTTTAGCGGCTTTACAAAGCGGCCTGCGCTTTTGCGACCACCGCGGCGAAAGCCTGTGGATCGCGAACGGCTAAATCGGCGAGGACTTTACGGTTGAGGTTGATATTCGCCTTCCGTAAAGCATAGATCAGCCGACTGTAAGTTGTACCGTTCAAGCGAGCGGCGGCATTAATCCGCGCGATCCACAATTTACGCAAATCGCGTTTGCGCTGTCGCCGGTCGCGATAGGCATACCACAGGCTCTTGAGCATGGCCTCGTTTGCCCGTCGGAAGAGACGATGGCGGGTGCCAAACTGACCCTTGGTGAGTTTGAGCACCTTCTTATGTCGCAGATGGCTGTGTGGACCACCTTTTACACGCATAACACTCTCCTTTGCGAACCCCTGGGCGCCGGTGCTTTAGCACCCGTTGCGAACACCCAGCAGCCGCACAAATAGATGAATTAATCGGTTTTCTCGAGGTATGGTGCCAAGCGATGGATCCGCTGGATGATCTTCTTGCCCTGGACCGGGATCATTTCGGTGAAGAGGGCTTTAGTGCGTTTTGAAGTACGGCGACGCAGGTGGCTTTTGCCTCCCTTAGTGCGTACCAAGGTACCCGATCCGGTCAGACGGAAACGCTTAGCGGTTGCCTTATGGGTTTTGAGTTTGAACTTTTTTCCTGGTTTTACTTTACGAGGCACGGCTCACATCTCCTCTCACAAAAAAGTAAGGCAGGTAATAATGCGCGAAGGCGCATTATACCAGAAAAATGGCATCTTGTGGGAAAAAGAGGGTTTTTAGGCGCCCGCAGTGTCCTTGGCCTCGACCTGGGGGTTGGGGGTACCCTCGGTGGTGGTCGTTGTGGCGGTTTTCTTCTTTCCGCCTTTGGCTGGTGCCAGTACCATGGTCATGGCTTTGCCCTCAAGGGTGGGCATCTGCTCGATCACCGAGACATCGGCCAGTTCGGCTGCGATCTCCTTTAGGTCCTCCAACGCAATTTCAGGATACGTGATTTCTCGCCCGCGGAAACGGATGGTCACGCGAACTTTCATCCCCTCTTGTAGCCAACGCCGGGCATCACGGGTTTTGAAGCCGCGGTGATGTTCGTTGGTTTTGGGGCGTAAGCGGATTTCCTTGACCTCAATCTTGGTCTGGGCTTTGCGGGCTTCGCGTTCTTTCTTGGTTTTCTCGTAGAGAAACTTGCCGAAATCCATCACCCGGCAAACGGGTGGATTGGCAGTAGGGGCGACTTCAACCAGATCTAATTCGGCTTCGCGGGCTATCCGGAGCGCCTTTTCAATGGGTACGACCCCCAGATTCTCGCCATTGGGGCCAATCAGGCGCACCTCTGGGACGCGAATCGCCTCGTTTACGCGATAATTTGTCGTGCTAATGGTCCTCTCCTTTCTCCTCGCTAGAATTTTTGGGGTAATCAAATCAGTCCGTAACAACGGACCGATGGTAATTAGATATTACCATACCTGTTTTGAGCGTGTCAACCAAAAACACCAGGGAACTTGGTTTCATTATCTTCTTTTTTATTGCTCAAGCCAGATGGTGACCGGCCCATCATTCAAGATATACACCAGCATATGAGCGCCAAAAATACCCTGTTGTACGGGGATACCATAGGATTTCAAGTGTTCTGCAAAGGTCTCTACCAGGGGACGAGCCACATCTGGCGGTGCAGCCTGAGTAAACGAGGGGCGATTTCCTTTCCGAGTATCGGCATAAAGGGTGAACTGAGACACGACCAGCGCCTCGCCCTTCACATCCTGGATGGAAAGGTTCATCTTGCCGGTTTCATCTTCAAAGACGCGCAGGAAAGCGATCTTACGTGCTAGAGCGGCGGCTTTCTCGGCCGTATCCTCTAGACCCACGCCCAGCAGAATGGCGAAACCGGGCCCAATGTGGGCTACAGTTTGACCCTCTACCTGCACGCTGGCCTCACGCACCCGTTGGAGCAGTGCCCGCATCAGGGTAACCCAATGGCTTCACGGACTTCTCGGATAGTTTGCTCGGCGATGACGCGCGCTCTCTCAGCGCCCTGGTGTAAGATGTCCCAGATAGTGTCCGGGTTTTGAGCAAGAGCGGCTCGTTTTTCGCGGAACGGCGCCAGGTGCTCATTAAGGTTGCGGGCAAAGAGGCGCTTACAATCTACGCATCCAATACCGGCACGACGGCATTCGATGTTTACCATTTCGATTTCCTCGGGTTTGGAGAACACCTTGTGCATGGTGAAGACGTTGCACACATCGGGGTTGCCGGGATCGGTGCGCCGCACCCGTTGCGGATCGGTGACCATTTGCATCACCCGCTGTAGGGTTTCTTCAGGTGTCGCGGCGAGTTCAATGTGGTTATTGAGGCTCTTGCTCATCTTCTGCTGGCCGTCAATACCGAGGACTTTAGGCACTTCGGTGACCTTCATTTCCGGTTCAATGAGCACCTGGGTGTTATAGCGGTAGTTGAAAGAGCGTACAACCTCGCGCGCGAATTCGATATGAGGGGCCTGATCTAACCCTACGGGCACCAGGTTGGCTTTGTAGAGGACAATATCGGCGGTCATTAGCACCGGATAGCCTACCAGCCCGTAATTTACGTTGTGGGGTTGTTGGCGGGCTTTTTCTTTAAAGGTGGGTAAGTCGGTCAATTTCCCTAAGGGGGTGACCATTGAGAGGTAGGTGTGCAGTTCCATGACCTGCGGCACGTGTGACTGTACAAAGATGATGCTTTTTTCAGGGTCAATCCCGGCGGCCAACCAATCCAGCGCCATCTCATAAGTGTTCTGGCGCAGTTCCCGCGTGGTTTCAAGCGTGGTCAGGGCATGAACGTCAACAATACAGTAGATGCAGTCATAATCCTCTTGGAGCGCTACATAATTGCGGATAGCGCCCAAGTAATTGCCAAGGTGTTGGCGGCCTGTGGGGCGAGCCCCGGAAAAGACGCGACCTTTTTTCTGATTCATCCTCATCCTTCCTGTAAAAATTTTTTCACCAACATTAAGATTTCACCCGGTTCGGCATGTCGCCCGGTCTTTAGTTTGGAATAAAGCAGATGATCATTGACCGTGACTTCGAACCGTCCGCCGTCAGAAGGGATTACCGTAATGGACTCGATCTCAGGTTCGAAATTCTTCAACAACTCAGCCATCAGACCGATGGCGCGCTCCGTGTAGTGTCAAACCGCGCAGTATTCGATGTTAATCCTCAGCAACATTGTTCCTTCCCTCTTTGGATGCAGTGTGGCAAAAATTATAATCCAAGCGCGGAGTTTGGTAAAATGCAAAAGCGATGCGTTGGTTACCTGAAGGTATCCCTTGGTCTAAGCGAGTTTTGGATTTGCTGTTCGTCCTTATGGGCATGGTTATTGCATTGCCCCTCATGGGGTTGATCGCCCTGGCTATTTTGCTGTTCGAGGGGCCCCCTGTCTTTTTTTGTCAGCCGCGGCCCGGTTATAAGGGACGGATCTTTAAGTTGTATAAATTTCGCACGATGCGTGAGGCCTATGATGCCAACGGTAACCTTCTCCCGGATGCGCAACGCCTGACACCGTTGGGACGGTTTCTGCGCGCTACGTCGCTGGATGAGTTGCCCGAACTTTTTAACGTCCTGCGTGGAGAGATGAGTCTGGTGGGACCTCGCCCGCTTTTAGTGGCATACCTGGAGCGTTATACCCCGGAACAGATGCGACGCCATGACGTTTTACCGGGAATAACCGGTTGGGCGCAAGTTAATGGGCGTAATGCGCTCTCTTGGGAAGACAAATTCCGTTTGGATGTTTGGTATGTAGATCACTGGTCGCTGTGGCTGGATCTAAAAATCCTGGTTCTAACGGTCTGGAAAGTGTTGCGGCGTGAGGGCATCAATCAGCCCGGACAAGCGACCATGGAAGAATTTATGGGGTCCTCCGCACAGGATCAAGGGGGCGTCAAAGGATAAATCCAACCGGCTTGAAGGTCTTTGATAATCTGTTCGGCTAACCTTTGCCGTCCCGGGGTTAGCCACTGGGAATTGATGTCTTTCAATGTTATGGGGACTGTAATGGTGGCGGCTTGTTTTTCTATCAACGCGGCTTGCCATGCGGTTTCTAGCCCTTGCGCAAGGTCAAATGTCATGGTGACAGCCCAGTTCGATGGTGGATCTTGGGGTAGGGACGTGCCTATTAGTCTCCAACCGGTTGATTCCAGCACCGGCAGGTGGTCAGGGCTGAGCAGTTCGGCGGGGACAAACAGTGTTTCCAGGCGGTTTTGGTTCAGTTCGGTCAAAGTAGTTTGCAGTGTATCTACCGAAGCATTAGGGGCAAGGGTCGCGGTAACAGGGAAGGGTACGATCGGCCCATAGGCAGGCACGCACCGCCCGCATAAGTAAAAGGCGCCGTTGCGGAAGGCCTGAACAGCAGTATCTGCACCCTCAGGGAGAACGGCGCCTGCGCGAAAATCGGGTGCAATCAGCACAGCAAGGTAGCCGGCCAGGAAATAAAGGTGATCGTCGCGCAGAATCACTTGAGTTAGATTAGGTGATTCCGGTAAGGGGGCATTGGCGATGAAAACAAATGGAAGATTAGGATGTTGGGCGACAAGGGCATTGACATCGAAAGTGGGGGCAAGAAGAACGACCAGGGCTGTGCTTGAGTCTCCGGCGTTAAGTTGAGCGTTGCGCTGAACTTCAACCTCCCACCCCTGCGCGGTTGTCCGTTCACGGATCCAGGTAATGACCCGATCTTCCCAAGGATTGCCCTCGCTGATGATCACTGCCTTGGAAGGTTCGGAGACAGCCGAGGTGGGCGTTGAGGGCATTTCGGTAGAAGATGAGGGCGTTAGTGCTGTTTGGGTGGGGACGGGCGATGGCGAGGAACCTGCAGGGGCACATGCCACCAGGCCTGCAAGAATAATCATGAGGATCAGGGAGGTAAGTGTTGGGTAGCGCATAGTGCCTATTTTACCGCGAAGATCGTTATGGTGCTCTGTATTATAATAATCGCATGATTGAACTCGTTATCCCTGGTCGTGGAACACTGCAATTAGAGCATCTGGTCTGTGATGTCAACGGCACTCTGGCCCTGGATGGTCAATTAATTGACGGGGTGTATCGCAGTTTAAATCTTCTGCGCGACCGGTTGGCCATCCACTTGATCACAGCCGATACCCATGGTCGGCAAACTGCGATTGATCACCACCTGAACCTTAAAGCCGTGCGCTTGACGCCGGGGAACGAAGCGGCTCAAAAGGCGGCCTTTGTTCGCCAGTTAGGTGCGGAGCGGGTTGTTGCCATTGGGCAAGGGGCTAATGATGCCGAGATGTTACGCGAGGCGGGTCTGGGCATTTGTGTTATGTCGCGCGAAGGGGTGGCTGTTCCCACCTTGCTGGCGGCAGATGTTGTGGTGCCGGATATCCTTACGGCGCTTGAACTGCTGGAACGCCCGATGAGACTTGTGGCTACGTTGCGCCAATGAACTTGCCAACTAGCGAACCGCTTCCATCAGAACCCAAACCCCAGGCTGGAGGGCCTCAACCTTCGTCCCGCACCCAGTTCACATCCAAGGGACAGGACCGGGAAGCGCGGTTGGGACGTTTGCAACATCAGCTAAGCGCAGGCTTTGATTTCTATCTGGCGGCACTGCTGTGTGCACTATTGCTTGGGGTCGCCTTCGTATCCGATGCCCCGATTGTATATTTTCTGGCACTGTTGGTCAGTCCTTTTCTCGGGCCGGTGATCGGGGGTCTTCTGGTCGTCTTTGGGGGAACGACGGCGTTGCTGCTCAATACACTAGGTGGTTTGCTCTTTGTAGGGGTGGCGGCTCTGGTAGCAGGGGCCGTTTCAGGGTGGCTTCAGACCATGCTCTCACCGGGTTGGCAACCCGCTTTACTTGGCTTTTACGGAAGATGGGGTGGGTTGGAATGGGCTATTACTGCTTTGGGGAGTGCATTGATTACGTTCTTACTGGCTCAGGCGCCTCGTCAGCGTCCTCTGGTGGTTAATCTGGTTTTGGCGTATGGTCTTTTATTGCCCCTGGGAGTTGCCGGCTATGGGTGGGGAGGACAAAAACCGGATCTCTTCTCTATCGGTATCCGGACGGCTGGCCTGCATCTCTTAACGGTGTGGTTGGTATCCTGGGGTACTTTTCTAGCCCTACGTTGGCGTCCCCGCGCGTGGGGATATGGTGTGGGACCGGTTCTGCTGTTGGGCATTATCGCGCTCTCTAATGTAATCCCAAGTGCACCGATTAAGAATGGTCAGAACTCTGCCCTGACGCCCGTGGCGTTAGCAACCGTTACACCTCAACCTACCGTGATCATCTCACCCCAACCATTAGAAACCCAAACGCCGTTTCCCGTTACCCCCACCCTGTGGGCCACCTTAAAGCCCTCGCCAACCCCTTCGGCGACCTTCACGCCAGAGCCTACCCCCGTTTGGGCACGGGTGGCGGCGCAAGTCGGGGGAGGGGCATTTGTGCGTGAATCGCCGGATGGGCGGGTATTAACGTCGCTTCTTAACGAGACCCTCGTGCAGGTGATCTCTGATCCGGTGGCGGGTGAAGGGGGAATTCTGTGGGTTAAGGTTCGCACCCAACAGGGGGTTGAAGGGTGGATCATGCAATCTTTGCTGGCTACGGCGACGCCCGTGCCGGCATGGTAAATTCACAAAATTCTGACATTGGGAGAGGTATTGAACGATGACAATTCATTTTGGTACCGATGGTTGGCGCGCAGTCATCTCGGACACCTTTACCTTTCATAACTTACGCCTGGTGACACAGGCCATTGCAGATGCGGTGGCTTCAGATCAATGGCTTAACGGCTTGGGGGAGGGGATGAACGTAGATCCTAAAACCATGGTGGTGGGCTTTGATACACGTTTTCTCTCGGACCGTTTTGCGCAGGAAGTAGCGCGGGTATTAGCGGCAAACGGGTTTACGGTGTATCTCAGTCAGGCCGATGCGCCCACGCCGGCAATCTCTTATGCTGTGCGCCATTTGGGGGCTATTGGCGGGGTGATGATCACGGCTTCGCACAATGCTCCGCGTTATAACGGGGTGAAACTTAAGGCGGCTTTTGGCGGCTCGGCCTCTCCGGAGCAGTGCCGACGGGTTGAAATTTATCTCAATGATAATGAAGCGCAAGGACGCGGTCCTAACTTGATGGACTATGAACAAGCGCGTCAACTTAAACTAATTCAACGCTTTAACCCTATTCCTGCCTACGGCGAGCATTTGCGCCGCCTGATTGATTTTGATGCAATCGCGGAGAATCCACAACGCATTGTTGTGGATTCGATGTATGGCTCAGGGCGAGGGGTTATTCGCAGTTTACTTCAAGGAACCGGGTGTGAAGTTTTTGAAATTCGGGGTGAAATGAACCCCGGTTTTGGTGGCGTACACCCGGAGCCAATTGCACGTTACCTGGGGGCCTTGGCTGGTGCAATCAGCACCGGGGCAGGTAATTTCGGCCTGGCAACTGATGGTGATGCGGATCGCATTGGCGCGATGGATGAGCGGGGCAATTTTGTGGACCCGCACAAAATCATGGCACTGGCCTTACGCTATTTAGTGGAAAAGCGCGGCTTGCGGGGAGCTGTAGTGCGCACCGTTTCTACCACCCGCATGATTGATCGCCTGGCCGTGCGGTACGGGTTGCCGCTTTACGAGACGCCGGTCGGGTTCAATCACATTGCCGATCACATGCTGCGTGAAGATGTACTTATCGGGGGCGAGGAATCGGGAGGAATTTCTTTCAAGGGGCATATCCCCGAAGGTGACGGTATCCTGATGGGACTGCTGATCGTGGAAATGGTTGCTCAGTCAGGTGGCACACTGGTCGAACTCGTGGACTCTCTGCTCCAGGATGTTGGGCCTGCGTATTATGAGCGCAAGGATATGCGTTTGCGTCATCCGGTTTCCAAGGAGAAGATGACGGCGCGGTTGAGAGATGAAGCTCCGGCACACATTGGGGGCGAATCAGTGGTGCAGGTTAGTACCTTAGACGGGGTCAAGTATATTCTGGCAGATGATTCCTGGTTGCTCATTCGCCCTTCGGGGACCGAGCCAGTGTTGCGTGTTTACGCTGAAGGACGATCTCCGGACATGGTGCGCGCTCTTCTCGCTTATGGAGAAAGCGTTGCAAACCAAATGGCTTAAATCAAAAAACTCAACGGAACATTAAGCAAGGCAGGGGTGTCTGTATAAACCCCTGCCTTATCATTTGGCGGGTTAAGGCGATTGATTGAGAAGGCGAGCGTGCCCGAATCTCCCTAGCGCGTGGTCGAGAAGCGCAAGCGGCGGGTGATGACAATGACAATGATCAGTAGTGCCGCCAGGCCAAGCAAGCCGGGTAACCCTACTTCATCTGCAAACCCTGTTGTTGGCAAGGCGGTGCTGGTCGGGGTGGGGCCTACGGCTTGAGGCGTGCCGGTAGCCGCCTGCGCAACCTGGGTCAGGAAGGCTGCCACAGTAGCCGTGCGGGCCATATTCTCGGGTGAGAGGGTATTGGTCGGCACCGGAGTGGCCGTAGGAACGATAATCACGGGCGTTGCGGCAGTGGTGGGTGTGGGCTGGGCGAGCAGGGTTTGCTGAAGGGCGAAAGCCTGCGCGGTTTGGGTGGCATACATTGCCGTCAGCGTGTTTTGGGCATTGATCTGTGCGGCCTGTTCTTGCAGGCGGGCCCGGTTTTGGTTGGCCGAGATAAGGGCAAAAACGATCAACCCAATCACTGCCAGGACGAAAATCCCACCGATGACCGCGGCCGCGATGATAAAGTTGCGGTTAGGGCCTGGGGCACCCCCTTCGGGCTCGCCCTCGATGGGGGTCTCTTCAAAAGGATTTTCGGCGTTAGATGAGCCTTGATTGTAGCCCTGCTCTTCATCCTCAAAATTGCTGCGGAAGTCCATGGTTCACCTCTCCTTGTTTTATACTTTTCAGGCAATGATATCTAAATTGAATAATGGCACGGTTACCCTTTGCGAGTTTTCTAGTTCAACCTCTGCGGCAGGTATCCGTTGACCACTGCGCAAAAGCACGGTGCTGTGGGGTTGAATGATTTTTCCGATTACTCCGGCATGAGGGGGTAGTATGATGCGAACCGTCCGGCCCGGCGCAACCTCAACGGCTTCTTCGGGGGCTTTGCCTTCGGCGGGTAGTGGGATGACGATTTCGGGTTTTTCGCTCAGTGCCGGATTCCAGGACGCTTGCAGATAGACCTCGCGCTTCTGGTTGGTGTTCAATAATTGAAATGCCAGGCGGTTGATCGGGATTTGCCCAATACCTTCAAGAAGGATGACGGGTAAATTGAGATCGGTGGCTAGGGGTAGCAACGGGGCGGATAAACTGCCTAGAATGATCCCACGCACCGGGATTTCCGCCGCTGATTTGAGGGCTTCGGCTTGGTCACATGTTCCACCTACGATGACGCTACCCCGCAAGGTCAGATCTAACAAATCGGCTTTGAGCGGTGCATCGGGAGTTTCGGCGAGCATGGTAAGCAACCCGTGATTGTTTTGCTGATTGCCCCAAACCCCTTGGATGAGTGCGCCGTGGGTTTCAACGATTGCGCCGCGTTCGGGAAAAACTTCGGCGATTTGACCCGGCAATCCGGCCAGAAGACGATAGGGCTGAGGTTGCGTTTCCAGAAGAATCTGGCCCTTATATATGGCTACCACTTGGCCTGCAACGGGTGCACGTAAAATGCGGGCGAAAAGGCCGCGGGTCTGGGCTAAAATATCCCCTTTTTCAACCCGTTCGCCGACCTGACGTTCAATTAACTGTTCCGCCTCGGAAACGCGCTGAACGCCAAGCGCTTTGCGCACATCAAGAAGCAAGTGTTGCCCAGGCGCAGGGGCTTCTGCGATGACATCGGTGGCTTCAACCATTTGGCCTGGGCGCACCAGCACCCGTCCTTTGCCGTTCAGTAGTCGCAGACGGCGCAGGTGAGCAAGCGGGAGGATGTGGTGTGCAGGTAAGATCATGGTCATGGTGTTTTCCCATGCAAGGTTTATGCCAGATTATGAACCAAGCGCTGCCATCCAACGCTTGAGCAGATCGCGGCGGCGGGCCGAGTCAGAGGGGAGTTCCAGGGGGCGTCCCCGCGCATCAATAACCGCTCCCAGTAATCCCCCGGTGATTCTAAAACTGCGTGTGGTGTCTTTCCCGGTGGGGGTTAGATGCAGAGGGCGCAGAGGATGAAGATGTAAACGTGCGCGTTGCCCGTTAGGGATGGGCAGTGGCACCAACATCCCCTGGCGCACGTCAACGGTCGAGGTTTCGCCGTTCTCCAATTCGTAACGCACTTTGAGGATAGGAGTACCGTAGCGAGCCGCACTGATCGGCGCAATGACCGTGCCTAAGTTAAGTAAGGCATTGCTTTCAAGCGTTTGGACGACCAGAGTGGGGTTGAGTGGTGCAATGGCGCCTAATGCCGTCAACAGTCCATAGGGATCAAGGATAAACGTAGTGACGCCGATTGGCTGAAGTCCATCCAAAAGGGTCAGGAGCGCTTGCGCCGGGGAGAGGGCTTGGGTTAACGCATAACCGCTAACTAGAATGGGCTCGAACCCGTATATCCCTTCCTCGGAGGAGATGCGATTGGCAACCAAAGCCAGGGTTTGGCGCAGCATGGCCTGTTCGATGGCTTGGAACTCCAGACCTTGGGGAACAGCGGCCGGGTATAGTGTTCGATGCCATAAATAATCCCTGACCATTTCATCGGGGACGTGCATGGGAAGCCAGCGGGTAATGCTTTCCAGTGGCGTTCGCTCCAGCGCGGCGGCCAGCCCATAACCCGAGCCAAAGGGTAAGGCTAACATGGAGAAAATCTCTTGTCGGGCAGCGGCTACACCGGTTGTGGCCGATCCCAAATCAATGCCAAGAACTCCCTGAGAGGTGCCGGACAACTTATTGAGGAACTGGATCATCCGCCCAAAGGCGCGCAGGCTGGGCTGGGGGGTGACTGAACTGATAGTGCTGTATGATTGCAAGCCACCCAATTGATGTGAACGGCGCAGGTAAACAATTTCCGAGAGTTTTTCTTGTGCCGGTAATAGGTTTTCCTGGTCAATGTTGGGGCGCACATTGGGCACAACATGGGGGCGCACAAAGGGCTCCAAGCGGTCAGTCACTTGCTTGGTGATCGCCGTGTTGCCGGCATAAAGCACATCTGGTCGGCTCTCGGGGGGGAGCAGTTGGAGGGTAAGCACCAAGAGGTCTATCAGTTTTGCCATCGAACGTGTTGCGCCTTGATCCGTTCCCCCGGCGATGAGCACCAGGTCCGGGCGAGCGCGCAGGATCGCATCAATTTGGGCTTCGGGTTTGCGCCGATCATTCAGGCTGATCTGCTCCACAATGTGGCAGTAAGTGGATTCAAGGACCTTACGAGCACTCGCCAGTGAAACGTCTTCCAGCAGTCCCATCGCTACGACACGCAACGGCTGACCCGCCGAGAACGTGAGCACAAAGCGATCTACTCCCGAACCATCATCTTGGGTAGGAAGGATCAAATGGGCTTCCTCCATCAGATGTCGCCCGGTGATCTCTTCTAGGCGCGTGAGAGCCTGGAAGATGCTTTCGCTTATGTCAAAGAAGGGTGCCCCGATTGTGCTTCTCACTTGGGCAGTTGCGATCATGCGGTAACGCTCTTCGACCACATCAAAGAGCAGTGCGCGGGTGAAAACACTTCCGATGTCAACGGCAAGTATGGATTCGGCTTCAACGATGGAGGAACTCATAAGACGGCATCTCAGGGTAGAAGGGTTTTAAGGAATTGAAGGATGAAATCTAATCGAGTGATCAGTACGGTGAGCGAGGTCTGGATGACCCCGGCGAAAAAAGCCCCCAGGGTAATGGCGATAAACGCTTGCCCAATCTTCGCCGCTACCTCGACCCATGGGGGACGCGTTACGGGTTTGCCAGGTGTGCGGCGAGCGGTGAATTGAAAATACAGCAAGGTCGTGATGGTGCCAAAGAGCAGTATCAATCCGCCTATCCATCCGATGGACTCTCGTTGAGGGGGTGAAAAAGAGAGCCCTGCTGCCTGAATTTGGCCAAATAAAGTACCGAAAAGCGCCCCGCTAATAATGACTGCGGAGCCCACACCGACCAGGAAGGCCAAAGGGAGGGTGCCTAGGAAGGACAACCGAGGTACCAGACGCGCCAGAAGCAGGAGGCTCAGCAACCATGGGATGGCGACAATCCCCCAAGAAGCACCGGAGTTACCCAAAGGGGCAATTAGCTTCGGAATGAGAATGTGATCTATAAGGACAACCGCCAAGTAACCGGCCGAAACCCCGACGAATGTGTAAATAGCGATTCGAAAAAGCGGGTTATCCCCAATGGCATATGAAAGCACGGCCAGAGTTAGTAGAAAGGCGACCAAAGTCCAGAGCGCATCGGTCATAGGGTTTCAACGCCTCGAGGTGGTTTTGGAAGCCGGGAAGGCAGCTCGTAATGTGCTGCCCAATCCTCCCAGCAGGATTAGCAAAGCAATCGTAAGACTACCCATTTGATAAGCGCTCCACAGGGCTGGATTCTCCCCACCTGCTTTTTGGGTTAGGCGTGTGTACATCATACTTCCCACCAATCCGCTGATCAAACCCGTTACCTGCCCGGACTGCATATAAGGGGCAAGGTAAGGTGCAGCTTGAGCGCTGGCGATAATGAGCAGTGGGCGTTCGGGGAAAAGCGGACGGACTTGTTCGAGCCATGCCCGGGCACGCTCGCCGCTATCGGTCACTAAAAGGATGGCGTCAAAATCCTGCAAACCGGTTATTCCGAGGAGGGGTAAGGCATTCGAGGCTACCTGTCCATCCCAAGTGGTGGTCACAGCAATTGTGGGTTGATGTGCAAAAGCGGCCAAACCAGTGGCTTCGCCCGCCAAATAACCCAAATGGAGGCTTTGTTCCGAAAGGGCGTATTCGGGGACTTGCTGAGCGGCTTGTTGAGCGAGGGTTATCGCGAGCACGGAGGCATTGGATTGCGTGGTGATGAAGACCAGCCGTGCGTTTTGACGCATGAGATCGCTAAGGACATTGACCGACGCGGTGCGTATCTCCGGGAGAAAACCGGCATCAACTTCCACCCCTACCAGCACTCGTGGCGCGGGATGTACCGACGCCAGGGTGTTTGCTGTAGTGGCAAAGGCCACTGCTTCCGCTGGGAACAGAGAGGGTAATCCGCTTATCGGAGTTCCTGAAGTCAATCCGAGCAACAGAACTGCCGCCAGCAGGAGCGTTATAGCCAGACGCAAAACCGGGCTAGTCGTGGAGATCGGTTTCTGCACCCGAAGCGAGATAGGGGCGCTTTCAGCAGAGACCAGGCTTTCGAGGAGGGCTACATAGGCACGCTGTTTCTCACTGACGTTCAGGCGAACGGCATGGACAGGGGGGCGCGAATAACGCAGGGCTTCGGGTTCACCGGGTAAAACGCCCTGGTACCCTGCCAGTGGGCCACTGGTCTCAATCCGAGCGTCCTCTTCGCTTTCCTGCGCCGGTAATGGCGCAACGGCTTCAACCGGGCGCATGGCTTCCAGCCATTCGGGCAATTCTGCGGTTGGCGCAACTGCGGCTTCCACGCTTTCATCGGTGGGAGTTTCGGCCAGCCACTGCGGCAATTCGCTTTCGATGAAAGGCGGAACCGCACCTTCCGACATCAGCGTGGTTTCGGTGGGGGCTTCCTCGATAAAAGCGGGCACCTGGGGGGGAACTTCCTCTTCAATCAGGGTTTCCTCAAGGTTAAGTTGATCTAACCAGGCGGCATATTCCTCTTCGCTGAAAGGAGGTGTCCCCAGGGGGAATTCTTCGCGTTCCCCCTCAGCGTCCAATGATTCCACGGAGAGAGTCTCTTCGTCGGTTGATAAAGGTGGGGTGGAGGTAAGAGGGGGTTGTTCTTCGGGGAAGAGAACGGGCTCTTCTTCGTACCAGGCGGTGAGGTCTTCAGGTATCTCGGTAAAGGGTGGAACGACAGCCGCAGAGGGTTCACCTTCAAGGCTCTCGGCCCGGTTTACTGCACTTGATTCTGGTTCTTGCTCTTCTAGGGCTGCTTCTGAGATTTCAAACCCTTTGTCCTCGGTGGAAGCGCTGGGCAAATCTGTGAGCCACTCAGGCGACTTTTCTACCTCTAGAGTTGGGGGTACCCCTGCTAGGGTCGGGGGCGTGGATTCCTCCCCGCTCTCAATCGGTGTTCCGCCCTCCAGTAATTCTTCTTTCTCCCTGAGGGCTTTCAACCAATCAGGTAGTCCTTCCTCTGGTTGACTGGTGGGAACGGCTTCAAAAGCAGATGGTGCGTGGGTTAATCCTTCAGACTGATTTACCCATGAAGGAAAGGTCTCACTTTCGGATGGTTCGGGAGGTGAAGAAGGGACTATGGGTGTTTCTTTTTTTTCCTTGCCAAGAGATAAAAATCCTTCCAAGTCAGGGGCTAAAAATCCTTCTGGCTCACTTTCGGGCTGAAGAGGTTCTTCCAAGGATGTGGATTCACCCTCTTGCCGTAGCGCGAGCAACCAGTCCGGTAGTTCCTCTTCGGTTGATTCGGGAGGGGGTGAGGGTGCCTCTATATCTTTCAACCAGTCAGGTAAGTCAACCGAGAAGGGTTCCTGCCCAGAATCTTGAACGGGATGCAAAGGGGCTAAACACCACTGACAGCGCTCGTTTTCGCTGGGATTGACAGAGCCACATTGTGGACAGATTACAGTATCCATCATAAACTCACTCACTATATGGACGATCTATACCGAGGAGAACTCGTAACCCTGTCAGCAGACTGCCTAATGCGATGCCGAGAAGGATGCCGCGCGCACCTGCTCCGGGCAGGAAATTGAGTGCGCCTAGAGTATTTCTGAGGAATGAAGGAGCAGTATCGCTTAAGAAAATGCCACTTCCCGCAAGTAGGAAGATAATAGTGCTAGCCAGGAACAAACCGCTTATCCAGGAACGGCGGGTCGCCATTAGGCGTACTGCGCTAATCGCAAAGGTTATGGTAAGTAACCCCACTAAACTAGCCTCGATTGGGAGTTGGATGGCCGTTATCAGGGGTTGAATGCGGGCGTCCCCCGACCCATAAAGCAGGCCGAGCGCCAGGGTGGGAACAAAACCCAGAATAAAGAAGAGGCTGTAATAATCGCGGTTGCGGGGGGCACTGAGTTTCTGCCAGTGTACTCTGAAGAGGTTGAGAATGGCTACCAGGCCGGCTACCGCGGCCAGGATTATAGCCCAATCCAAGAATAGGGTTCGTAGTGGGTCAAGAAGTGGGAGGGGGAAAAGGTAGCCCAGCAAGACAATGACACCCACTCCGATGGCAATAGCGGTGGCAATCGGTGATCTCATAGCCATCCCAGTACTCCCATAAGAGCGCTCAGAACAAGGGCGGCAATCACGCCCCAACGTAAGATGTCCTGGACGCGGACACTAGCGAGATGAGCAGGGCCGGTTTGTAAATAGGCTGGCGCGGCGAAGAGTTCTTCGCCAATTAAAGGTTGCTGAGCCGCGGCAAAAAGGACGGCTTGAGCCTCTAGCGAATCGCTGGCGGCAAGCGTAAAGGCTTTATTGCGTGTGGCGGCTTCACATAACAAGCCAATCTCCGAACCGTAGTGCCCAATCATCAAGTGCGCAGATACGTCCTCGTCATAGGCGATGGGAATTGCCCCAGCGATATAGGAGAGAGGGGTAACACCCGTTAACCGTCCGCGGTTGGGGTCGTATAGATCCAGCGCATTATTTAGACGATACGTTGCGCGCAGGGTGCTTTGGCTCAATAGTGCCAGACTACCTTCGCCACTTGTTGCCAAAGGCGGCCGGTCACTTATGGAACTGACCGCCGTAATGCGTTCCAAAGCCTGTAGCCCAACCAGAGCAGAAGCGCTGTGAGGTTGGGTGAGGCCTGCATTTCCCAGAGTGAGATGAAGGCGCGTCCCTTCTTCGACTGAAAGTCCGATGGCCCGGGAGAGATCAGAAAATGCTGTGAGCGGGCGCAGCCCCCAGCGCGGTCGCCGTTTTGCCCGTAGGCTTAGAAAGAGGAGCAATCCCACGCTGAATAGGATAATCACCAGTGCCATCACGCTCAGGAACGAGATCATGGTTGAGTTTCCTCGGTTAGAAGGTGAATAAACGTCCGATAGGCTTCTTCATCTTCAAGAACATGAATAAGGGCTTGCCATTGTGGAGTATGCGGGGATGTCGTTAAGAGTGGCTGGCTCCCCTGCAGAACTTGAACGAATAATGCCTGCAGAGGGCGTGTTCCCTCCAATAATGCGGCGACGAGTGGTGCTATCCCCCAGCGTTGGAGGTGCTTTGCCCAACCAACCCAAGGGTAGGTTTCATGTGCCATGTCATCAGTATAGCACAAATCGTTGGATACCATATTGTGTCACATTGTTTATCTTGCTGATAATAAAGGCATCCACAAGATTTGCTCTTTACAATTCTGATAGTAGTAATAAATCTCGGATTTTAAAGTCGGTAAATCGGGCCAAAAGGTGCTCAACTGAGACCGGTAGCAGGTAATCGCCTCGATCCAGGCATCGAGGGCCTCTGGCGGAAGGTCAAGGGGGTACGGACGATGCGTGGTGATGGGACGCAATTCTGTTTGACAGTCCTGCAGGGCATAAGGGAAATCGGCGTAATACCATAACGAGGGTAGAGCCAAGATCTCAACAGCCGTGCGGGCAAGATGATGATCAATATGACCGCCCAGGGCTAAGGGGCAAACTAGGATATCTGTGTCGGATATGGCGGCTTCGAGTTGCGTGCGCAACATGTCAACCCAAGGGCGTTCGGAAGGGGGGAGTGAGGGTTGGAAGAGATCCTCATCTCTATTGACAATTGGGGTACCCCGCTCAGGATCATAACGATAAATACAATCAGGGATGGAAAAGTAACGCGGGAGGGCACCAATGCGTTGGCAGGCTTCCTGATCTTCCTGGCGGCGCACTGCCACAGCCTCGGGCCCGGTTTGCCACCGCTGGTGAAGAGTTTGAGCATAGGGGGAAAGGGGGCCTTCAGGGGGATTGCCGGCACAAACAGTCCATATCTCGACTTTTTCCCCCTGTTGGGTCTGCCACCAGATCCACCCGCCGCATGAGAGCACAGCGTCATCTAGATGGGGGGAGAGGTAAATCCAGCGCATGAGATCGGTCTAAAAATTTTATCATGCTCTACTGAAAAATTTCACAGGTATAATAAGAAGCAGGAAGGAGTTGCTATGGGATTATGGGATTTTCTGGCGCGGAAACCCTTTTCTAAGGAACATCAACCTGAGATTGAACGCCTGATTGAGGAATTAATCCAGATTGGGCAACGGGACGACTTCCTGGCTGAACGTCCGGGAGGCGCTTTCAATGCTCACTGTCGCCACCGCCGGGCGTGCGAAATAGGGACGCGACTACATGATCTGGGGGGAGTGCCGCTCATGGAATACGTTCTCAAGCGGGTGCGAAAACGCTTGGGAGCTACCCTGGCGACCCATTTGTCTTACGCTTGGGCAGATATCGGTCAGTGGGTACCCTAACCCTTGACGGATTGGTGAAGCGCGTTAAACTAAAAGACACATTGGGGAGTAGCTGCCCAAAGTATGGGGTGGGTTATCGTCAAGACGAAGCCGCGGCTTCCGGTAACCCACATAATCAGCGAGACCATCACCACGTTAAGGGATGGTCTTTTTTTGTTTGCAATGAAAGATTTCGTTGAGGAGTTGGAACAATGAGCATGGAAGAAAAAGCCTGGTATCGGTTATCACCTCATGAGGTTGCGGAGCATCTCAACACCGATATGCATCATGGCTTAAGCCGCGAAGAGGCTCAACGTCGCCTTGCCGAGGTGGGACCGAATGAGTTAGTTGAGCGGGGAATGAAGAGCCCCTGGCGGATTTTGTGGGAACAACTCACCGGCATCATGGTGGTGATCCTAATTATCTCAGCCGTCATTTCGGTGTTTTTGCACGAGTACACGGATGCTTTGGTGATCCTCGTCATTGTAGTCTTGAATGCCCTTTTGGGTTTTACGCAGGAATACCAGGCGGAGAAGGCCATGGCCGCCTTGAAGAAAATGGCGGTGCCCAAGGTTAAGGTGCGCCGTTCGGGTCACCTGGTTGAAATCTCTGCCCGCGAATTGGTGCCCGGCGATGTGATTCAATTAGAGGCCGGGGATGCTGTGCCGGCGGACGCGCGGCTGATCGAGGCGGTGAATCTCCGGGTTCAAGAGGCGGTATTAACTGGCGAATCGGAGCCGGTGGAAAAGCAGGTAGAACCGATTAACGCGGAGCACTTGCCGGTCGCCGATCAGCGCAATATGGTGTTCATGGGCACTGTGGTGACCTATGGACGGGGTCTGGCGCTGGTTGTCCGAACCGGGATGCGCACCGAACTGGGTAAAATCGCCGACATGATCCAATCCGTTGGGCAAGAGCCGACCCCCTTGCAGAAGCGTTTGGAACAATTGGGGCGTGGCTTGGCGCTGGCGGCTTTGGGTATTGTGGCGGTTGTGTTTGTCTTGGGGGTATTGCGAGGTGAGTCCGTTCGGGTCATGTTCCAAACGGCTATCAGCATGGCTGTTGCCGCTGTCCCGGAGGGGTTGCCGGCAGTGGTTACGATTGCCTTAGCGCTAGGGGCTCAGCGCATGCTTAAGCGTAATGCCCTGATCCGTAAGTTGCCCGCGGTGGAGACTCTGGGTTCGGTTACCGTCATTTGCTCGGATAAAACGGGCACGCTAACCGAAAATCGCATGACGGTAACGGTGATTGACGTTGCCGGGCACCGCGTGGATTTTCAGGAAGAGGTGAACTATTACCAGCCTGAGTCTGATCTTCATCCTCACCCTCTCTTAACCGGCCAGCCTTCGGTGGCGTTGATGTTATTGGGAGGCGCCCTGTGTAATGATGCTACGCTAGAACCTGCCGAAGAAGGTGGACGCCATGGGTTCGCGGCGGTGGGTGATCCTACGGAGGGGGCATTGGTTATTGCGGCGGCTCAGGCCAAACTGCTCAAACAGGATTTGGAATCACTGTTCCCCCGGGTGCAAGAGTGGCCGTTTGATTCAGAACGCAAGCGGATGAGCACTTTACACCGCGTTCGTCAGGATGAAGCGTGGCCCGCAGAGTTATCGGTTGTGCGCGATCGTCTCTCACAATTGTGGGAGCGCCCGGTTGAATTTCTCATGTTTACCAAAGGGGCAGTGGATTCTTTATTGGAGGTGTGTGATCGCGTTTGGGTCAATAACCAAATCCAGCCCCTCGATGAAACCTGGCGGGAGCGGATTGTGCGCGCCAATAACACGATGGCGCAGAGTGGAATGCGCGTTTTGGGGGTTGCGTTTCGCCCCTTCTGGGAGGGGAGTGGTGGCAACGCCCCAAGCAAGGCCGAAGAGTCCAGTTTGATCTTTGTCGGTATGTTCGGTTTGATTGACCCGGCTCGCCCTGAGGTTTTCCAAGCCGTGCAGGTGGCAAAAACGGCCGGCATTCGTCCGGTGATGATCACCGGAGATCACCCCCTGACAGCCCTGCATATTGCCCGAACGTTGCGCATCGCTGAGGACGGTCGGGTTATGACCGGACGGGAACTGGCACAACTCTCGGTGGCCGAATTGGAACAGCAGGTCGAAGATATCCCGGTGTTTGCCCGGGTTTCCCCTGAGCACAAATTAAAGATCGTGGAAGCCCTGCAGAATCGCGGTCACATTGTGGCCATGACCGGTGATGGCGTCAACGATGCGCCGGCGCTTAAGAAGGCCGATATTGGCGTAGCCATGGGTATCACTGGTACCGATGTATCCAAAGAGGCGGCGGATATGGTGCTGTTGGATGATAACTTTGCCACCATTGTGGCTGCGGTAGAAGAAGGTCGGCGCATCTACGACAATATCCGCAAATTCATCAAATATACGTTGACCTCTAACATGGGTGAAATCATGGCAATGCTGTTAGGGCCATTTGCGGGGCTTTCGCTCCCCCTTACGCCGCTGCAGATCTTATGGATTAACCTCGTGACAGATGGTTTGCCTGGTTTGGCCTTGACCGTCGAGCCGGCGGAGCGCGATGTCATGCGGCGCAAGCCCTTCTCGCCCAAAGAAAACATCTTTGGGCGCGGCTTGGCAACCAGTGTTTTGCTGATCGGGGTTGAAATGGGTGTAACCTCGCTTTTGGCGGGCCTGTGGGCACTTTACACCGGACGCACCGAGACCTGGCAGACGATGATCTTTACCACCCTCACTCTGGCGCAAATGGGGAACGTTTTAGCCATTCGCTCGGATCGCGAACCCTTGATTCGATTGGGAATTTTCTCTAACCCCTTGTTACTGGCGGCGGTTCTGTTGACCTTTGTGCTTCAGATGGCAGTGGTTTATGTGCCGTTTTTGCAAGATATCTTTCGCACTCGCCCCTTGCCATTGTTAGACCTTCTGGTCAGTCTGGCTTTTAGTAGCGTTGTCTTTTTGAGCATTGAAGCGGTAAAGTGGTTACGTTTATGGCGCTCGCAAACCCGCTAAATTAGTATTGGGGATAAACCTGCCTATGGATTGGTCACTGTTTCCACTCACAACCCGCTGGGATGGGAAGAGGTTGCAAATCGGGGATTGTCAAGTTTCAGACCTTGTGGATGTCCATGGGACACCGCTTTACCTCTATGACGCTGCAACGGTGCGAGGGCATGTTCAAGAGTTGAAGCAGTTGCTGCGTAAGTACTATTCGGGTGAGGCCGTAGTGACCTATGCCGCAAAGGCCTATTTTGCCCCCGCCCTGGCACGGCATTTAGCCGCTTGGGGTATTGGGGTGGATGTGGTTAGCCAGGGTGAATTACAGGTAGCGTTAAGCGCTGGCTTTTCGCCTTCGGTGATTCATCTCCACGGTAATAACAAAGCCGAGGATGAAATTGTCACTGCATTGGACGTCGGGGTTCAAGCCATTGTGGTGGATAGCCTGGATGAACTGGAATGGGTGGAGCAAATCGCACATGCCCGGCAGTGCCGGGCTCGGATATGGCTACGAATTACGCCGGGCATTGCGGCGCACACCCACCCTCATATTCAAACGGCGCATGCCCAAAGTAAGTTTGGCCTTTATCTCGAAACCGGTGAGGCGTTAGAGGCAATTCGAAAAGCCCGAGCAAGTCGCTGGTTGCATTTACGCGGTCTTCATACGCATTTGGGTTCCCAAATTTTTGAGGTTGAGCCTTATCGTGAAGCCATCGAGGCGCTGTTTGCTTTGGCAAAACAGGCAGATTATGTGCCCGAAGAACTCAGCCCGGGTGGGGGATGGGGAGTGCGTTACCGACCGGACGATCCCCCTGACGACCCCACGCCGTGGATTCGTGCCGTAAGTGAAAGTGTAATGCAGGGGTGTGAACGATATTGCTGGCCGTTACCACGGCTGGTGATCGAGCCGGGGCGGTGGCTGATTGCTCGGGCTGGTGTGGCAATCTACCGCGTGGGCTCGCAGAAGCGGAGTGTGGACGGCGTGCAAATTATTGCCGTGGATGGGGGAATGGCCGATAACCCTCGGGTGGCGCTGTATGGGGCACGCTATACAGCCCTTCCTCTGGGATATGAGGGGTTCGCGGGAGAATATCACCCCAGCCGTGTTGTGGGGCGTTTCTGCGAATCGGGAGATGTCCTGATCGAAGCGATTGATCTTCCCCCCTTGCGTCGTGGCGATTTGCTTGCCGTTCCCGTCGCCGGGGCCTATCATCTGAGCATGGCATCAAACTACAATATGGTCGGGCGCCCGGCGGTGCTGTGGCTGGAAGAGGGACGAACCGAGGTGCTTCAGCCGCGCGAAGATGTGTTCGGCGCCCCTTGGTGGAAGGGATGAATAAATCCGGGGTGGAAACCGCCCACCCCGGAACTTTTGGGATTAAAGTGTATTGTCGAGGCTCAGCACTCACTGTAACCGCAGGCATAGCACTTGCGGCAACCTTCTTCATTAACCACTGCGGCTTGACCACACTCGGGGCACAGATCACCGAATTCCAACAAGGGTTGATTTTTGAGAATGAATTCCTCCGGCTCTGGGGCCGGCGCAGGGATGGTAGAATACGCATCGCCTGCGGACTGAGCCTTGAGCCGTTCTTCACGTTGGCGGAGATACTCATCGAGAATTTGGCCAACACCATCAGGCAGCGAACGCACTCGATTAGGTCCAAAGCCCAGCGACCGACCTCCACCAATGCCCAGCAATTGGTCCGCAGCCTCGCGCAAACGCCGCGCGGGTTCTATAGGTGAAGCCAGGCGCAAGATGTAAGAAAGCAGACGCCCAATGGCCTCGGATACAGCGGCGGTATCCGATCCGGCCTTTGCAGTATTGACAAAGACTTCGAAAGGTTGAGCATCGCCGTTTTCGTTGATCGTAATAAATGCCTTGCCCAGCGGGGTCTGGATTGAGTAGGTAAAGCCGGGCAAGTAGCGCGGGCGCGGCTTCTTAAGGTCATGCCAGATGGGAAGTTGTTGCGGGGCTTCGGCTTTACGGGGTTCCTCGGCTTGTTTCTTCTTTTCAGCGGTTGCCAGAGTTTCCAAGACGACCTTTTCGCGCGACCCGGTCACATAGACGGTCAGTCCCTTACATCCTAATTTCCAGGCCAGCATGTAGGCAGTGGCTACGTCTTCCTCGGTGGCATGCTCGGGAAAGTTAATCGTCTTGGAAATGGAATTATCTACAAAGGCTTGTAACGTGGCTTGCATGCGCACGTGCTCTTCGGCGGTAATATCAGAAGCCACCACAAAAACATTGCGAATAGATTCGGGTACATCGGGGATATTCTGGCAAGTGCCTTCCTTAAGCACGCGCTCGAAAATCTCGCGGCGTTTCTCTTCCGAAATGCCGGCGTCGAGCAGGGCTTTTTCAAAGCGCGGGCTGACATAGGTGAGTTGTAAATCCCTGCCGTTGTCGTTGACATGGCGGATATATGCCAAAGCGAACACCGGCTCACAGCCATAACCCTCGCATCCGGCTACGGTTGCAATCGTGCCGGTGGGAGCAATGGTGGTTTGAGCGGCATTGCGGATGCCATGCTGGCGGATTCCGTCCATAATTTCGTTCCAATCGAGTGCCGGGCGTCCCCAATCATGCCGGTACGGGGTCAGAGGTTTAGGGGGTGTCCAGGTCGGGTTTTCCGGGTCGTAGATGCTGCCCTTGATTGCGGGGAAGGGACCACGTTCGCGAGCCAGGTCAATGCTGGTTTTCATGGCATGGAAGCGGATGAATTCCATGACCTGAGCCGCAAATTCCTGACCCTCATCCGAGCCATAGCGCACGCCAACATGGTACATCAGATCGGCCAACCCCATAATTCCCAAGCCAATACGGCGGGCCCGATGTGCGGCTTCTTTGAGTTGAGGGACGGCAGGAACGTAGGCATTGGCATCTACGACGTCATCCAAGAAGCGCGTGGCGGTTACGACCGATTGGCGCAAGGCTTCCCAATCTACCGTGCCATCTGGCCCACAATGTTCGTTCAGATTAATGGAACCCAAGCAGCAGTTTTCGTATGGGCCAAGCCACTGCTCACCGCAAGGATTGGTGGCTTCCAGAGGGTAGAGATGGGGAACAGGGTTAGAGCGGTTGGCAGTATCCAGGAAGAGGACGCCGGGTTCGCCGTTGTGATGGGCTTGTTTGACGATTTTGTTAAAAAGATCGCGGGCACGCACACGCCGGTAGGTTACGATTGGGACACCAGCGGCTTCGAGTTGTTCTAAGGTGCCGCGCACCTCGCGGTAGCGGGGGGAACGCACATCAGGAAACCGCAGTTCCCATTCTTCGTCGTTTTCTACGGCGCGCATAAAAGCGTCCGTGATTCCGACAGAAATGTTAAAGTTGGTAATGGCGTTTTCATCAGTCTTGCAGGTAATGAATTCTTCGATGTCGGGGTGGTCTACACGTAATACCCCCATGTTAGCACCGCGCCGTGTTCCTCCTTGGGCGATCTCACCAAAGGCGTGATCATAAACGCGGAGGAAACCCACCGGCCCGGTGGCTTGACCGGCTGACGATTTGACCAGTGCTCCTTTCGGGCGCAAGCGGGAGAATGAAAAACCATTGCCGCCGCCGGTTTGCTGAATGAGCGCGGCATCACGTAGCGTTTGGAAAATGCCATCGGGTTCACGTCCCATGTCGTCACTGATCGGGAGAACAAAGCAGGCTGCCAGTTGCCCTAATGGAGTACCCGCACCGGTAAATGTGGGGGAGTTGGGGAAAAATTTCTTCGAGGTCAACAGACGATAATACTCGCGTGCCACCTGCATGACATCGTTACCCCATTGCTCCTCTACTTTAGCCACATGGTAGGCAACGCGCCAGAACATTTCTTCCACAGTTTCAACCGGTTGTCCATCTTCACCCCGGCGCACGTAACGACGGATCAACACCTGGCGGGCATTATCGGTAAGATGGACGGTTGGCAAATCCTTGGGTAGGGGAGGGGTCGGCAACAGGCCGTTTTTGGTGGGGGTGTGATTTTTGGTCATCATGGGAACTCCTTCATCCTTCTAAAAGTCGGTCAATCTCTTCGCGAATCGCCCTTAAATCGTTAAGGTTAAGATAAACGATGGCATAACGGATGTAGGCGATTTGATCGAGTTCCTTTAGCCCTGCAATGACCATATCGCCAATCACGCGCGAAGGCACTTCAGCCCGTCCCATCTGCTGGAGGGATGATTCGATTTCACCAACCAAGCGTTCGATTTCTGCCGCCGATACCGGTCGCTTGGCACAGGCGATGCGAATGCCGCGCACCAGTTTCTCACGATCAAATTCTTCCCGCGTTCCATCTTTCTTGACCACCAGCGGCGTCGCTAAGATGGGACGTTCATAGGTGCTAAAGCGTTGATGACACTTCTCACATTCGCGGCGGCGGCGGATTCCGCCGCGCTGGTCGTGTGTGGTATCCAAGACACGGGTGTATTCGTTTTGGCAGTAGGGACAGCGCAAGGGTCAACACCTCCAAATAAAGGATCAAGAGCATCTGACGGTGTGGGGTCAATGAATATAACGATGACCGGATGCGGGATAACACAACTCACATGGTGACTTGCTCACCACCCTCTGGGGTACGGGAATCTTTTACCCATACTCGTCATTTGAGCGAATGAGAACCCCTATATATGGGGGTTCTCTAGGTTTGATGCCGTATATTTACTGGTGTTATTTTAGCATAACTTAGCGAGTTATGCAATATGCCAAAGGCATCTGGAACCTTAAAATTCCTGATCCGGCGGAGGATGACATATGGGAGGTTCGTTGGGGGATTATCTGGCGGCTGGGGTGCAGATAGATGGAACTTTGCCCATAATTAGGGGAGAGGTTATCCCTGTATACGGGGGATAGACGAAGGGCTGCTCGCCGGAGGAACGAGCAGCCCTAGCCAAAAGGAGCGACAAGCAGGCAAACTGAAGTTAAGGTCTGGACAAAGACCTTTCCCTTCAGCCGATGCCAGTTAATCGGCACACGTTGTTAGAAGATGAGGTGATCAAGATCAGGCAGGGCCTGCTTGATCCGTTGGCTTACCGTTGAATGCGTTTCCGCAAAAATGCGGGCACGTTTAAATCATCGGTGTTGATGACATGGGGTTGAAACTCCGTCGGCGAGGGTGGTGGGGTGGGGGTGGAAGGCCGCGGCTCAGGGCGAGCGGGTGCAGGACGGGCCGGAGCCTGACCTTCCTCAACGCGGTTTGGGCGGGGTTCCACCACCGGGGCGCGCATCGCGGGACGATCAAACCCCGTGGCAATGACCGTGATGCGGATTTCATCCCCCATATTCGGGTCAATGACAGCCCCGAAGATGAGGTTGCAGTCGGGATGAGCCGTTTCCTTAATAATGGCGGCGGCTTGGTTGACCTCGAAGAGGGTGAGGTTCGGACCGCCCGTGATGTTGAACAGGATACCCCGAGCGCCGTCAATGGTGATGTCGAGCAGTTGGCTGGAGATTGCCTGCTCGGCAGCCATACGGGCGCGATCTTCGCCTGAAGCGCGTCCAACGGCCATCAGGGCGGCACCACCCTCGGACATGATGGCTTTCACATCGGCAAAGTCCAGGTTGATCAAGCCGGGTACGGTAATCAGTTCTGAAATGCCCTGAATGCCCTGGCGTAGAACATCATCGGCGATGCGGAAGGCCTCTACAATGCCGATTTTCTTATCCACAATTTGCAGCAGCCGGTCATTGGGAATGACGATGAGCGTGTCGGCATGCTCTTTGAGTTTGGCAATACCGGCTTCGGCAGCCTGGGCGCGCTTGCTGCCTTCGAAGGCAAAGGGGCGGGTCACCACACCGATGGTAAGCGCACCCACCTCTTTGGCAATTTGGGCAACAACCGGCGCTGCGCCGGTGCCGGTACCTCCCCCCAAACCCGCCGTTACAAAGACCATGTCACTGCCTTTGAGGACATTGTAGAGTTCTTCTGCGGATTCCTCGGCCGCTTTACGGCCCACTTCCGGGTTTCCACCGGCACCCAGACCGCGGGTAAGTTTATCCCCAATGCGGACACGGGTGGGGGCCTTAGAAAGCAGTAGGTCTTGGGCATCTGTGTTGACGGCAATAAACTCGATTCCGGTCAGACCTTCCTCGATCATGCGGTCAACGGCGTTACATCCACCACCGCCGACCCCGACGACCTTGATACGAGCAAAGGATTCGGGCAAAGGATTGTTGATTGTTTCCATGGTTGTTTCCTCCGGTGACTTAATGGTTTTGGCCTGTTGAATATTAGGGTTGTCGCTCCTTGGATTCACAGGTTTTTAGGGTAAAAGACGACGTAAGAAGTTCTTCAGGGTTTCTGTGTTTATGCCACCTCCTCGAAATGGGGTATGTTTACGCGCTGTAGGGGCTGCTTCGCTGAGCAAAAGTGCCCAATGGAGCAGACCCACGCTGGTGGAATATGCAGGGGACTGCAACTGATCGGTTAGGCCGACCAAGTTCTCGGGTTTAGCCACCCGCACCGGCAATCCTAAAACCGAACTGGCCAGGTTTCGAATGCCTGGCAAGAGGGCGGTCCCGCCGGTTAGAACCATACCTGCGGGTAGTAGCCCATCGTAGCCGGAACGTTTGATTTCCTCCAAAACAAATAGGAAAATCTCTTCGACTCGGGCTTCGATAATGTGCGCCAGTTCGCGCCGGCTGACTTGCACCGGATGTTCCTGGCCAAAGGTGCGCAGGGTCAGGATTTCATCTGCGTCAACTTCGCTTTCAACAGCGTGCCCGTATTGTTTCTTAACCTCTTCAGCCTGAGGTAGGGGGAGGCGCAGTCCATGGGCGATATCGGAGGTGATGTGGTTACCCCCCAGCGTCAGCACCATGGTGTGCCAGACATCACCATCAATGTAAATGGCGAGGTCGGTAGTCCCTCCACCGATATCACAGACGACCACACCCATCTGCCGTTCGGTTTCGGTCAGCACCACTTCGCCTGAGGCCAGCGGGTTAAGCACAAAATGAGAGACCTGCACTCCGGCGGCTTCCACGCATTGACGGATGTTCTCTACGGTGGACTCGGCGGCGGTAATAATATGGGCTTCTACTTCGAGGCGATAACCATGCATGCCGATGGGATTACGGATTCCATCCTGTCCATCCACCACAAAACCGCGTTGAATCACGTGGATGATTTGGCGGTTATGAGGAATGGCAATGGCCTGCGCGGATTCCAGGGCGCGCGCAATATCTTCCTGGTCAATGATGCCGCCTGAGATTCCAACCACGCCGCGGCTGTTGACCGATGCCACATGGGAGCCGGCCAGGCTGACCAGGGCGGAGGTGATTTCCAATCCGGAGGTGCGTTGGGCTTTTTCAACTGAACGCGCGATGGCGGTTGAGGCAGCCGCTAAATCCACCACGGCGCCCTTACGGATGCCCTGGGAAGGTTCAATGCCTACGCCAAGGATGCGCAGATTGCGTTCACCCTCGACTCTGGCAACTAAGGTGCATACTTTTGTGGTGCCGATATCAATTCCTACGACAACTGGTTCGTCCATAGCCGCACTCCGGAAGGCTTACTTATAGAAGGGAGCATGCAGGTGTTCTAGACTGATCAACTGGGGGTGTAATCCTCGTTGCTGAATTTGTTCTAGGATGATCTGATATAACTGCATTTTGGCTTCGAAGTCATGCAAAGAGTTTCCGATCAGTACTTGCCAGCCGTTGGGATCCTGCCACCCCAACCCGTTCTCGCCGTCATAAACCAGGGGGGTATCGGGAGAAAGGCGCTGGCGCAAATTTAGAATGGCTTGGATGAGTTGGGGGGAGGTGGATTGTCCCCACACTTCGGGAGGATTTGAAGGGGTCTGTTCCTTCCCCCCGGAATGGTCGGTATTTGAGAGAGGGGGTAAGGCGTTGGCAGTAACAAGGGGAAGATCACCGGGTTCACCCCGTGGGCGGATTAGGATGCCTTCAGGGTCAATCCAGTAGATATCACTGCCCACTTGCCAAGCCAGAACGGGCTGTCGTTCGGTGAGCGTGATAAGGATGCGGGCAGGGAGAACAACCCGAATACGGATATCCTTAAGTTCGGGAAATGCAATTTCCAACTGACTTTTGACGGCTTGAGGATCAATCGTGACCACGGGTTTACCGCTGATGGCTAAAACCGCCTGAAGATCTGCCGGGGTGAGGCGTTGCAGGCCGGAGACTTCAATCTGATGCACCTGGAAAGAAGGGGCATTAAAGAGGGTATAAAGGATTAATGCCATCAGGATTGCAATCAGTCCGGAGAGAAGGCGCCAGCCCGGATTAACCAAAGGGATAGCGGGCAGTCGCAATTCGGCACCGGTGGCATTAAGAGAAAAGTAATATTGGCGGCGTACCTTGCTGGTCGGAAGCGGGCGACTGGGAGAAGGCGACGACGCAGCCATGCCGCGCGCGATGACCGTCGGACGGTGTTCGCGGCGGGTTACCGATTGTTTGGCACGTTGGATGCGTTGCTGTGTCGTCTGTGCGCGGCGTTGGCGTACCAATTCGGCGCGGCTGGGCGTTGTTTTCTCCGAACCTCTCATTCTCCCCTCCGATAGGTGTATTGCGTACGCTCTCGTTCGGCTTGACGTTCAAGCGCAAGGTTGATCAAGCGATCCAGCAGTTGCGAATAAGGCAAGCCACTGGCTTCCCATAGTTTGGGATACATGCTGATCTCGGTGAAGCCGGGGATTGTGTTGATCTCACTGATAAATACCTCTTGGGTGCGCGGATCGAGCAAGAAATCTACCCGTGCCATGCCGGCGCAATCCACGGCGCGATAGGCGGCAACCGCCAAACGACGTATTTCCTGGCTCAGGGTTTCGGTCAAAGGCGCGGGAATTAATAACTGGGTGGCGTTGTTCAAGTACTTCGAGGCATAGGAGTAAAACTCTTCATCTGGGACGACCTCGCCCGGCACAGAGGCGATGGGCTGCTCATTTCCGAGCACGCTGACCTCGATTTCGCGGGCGCGGTCAATTCCTCGCTCCACCAAAATACGGCGGTCATATCGTGCGGCTTCTTCCAGGCCGGCCATGAGTTCGGCACGGTTGTGGCACTTGGTGATCCCAACCGAAGAGCCCAGGTTGACCGGCTTGGTGAAAAGAGGGTAAGGGGCTAGCGCCTCGGCCTGTTCTACCACACGTAAACGATCGGTCTCAATTTCGGCGCGGGTAAAAACTAAGTATTCCACGACGGGTAGATAATGGGCTTGCATCACCTGTTTGAATAAGGCCTTGTCCATCCCCAGCGCTGAAGCCGCGACCCCGGCACCCACATAGGCGATTCCGGCTAGTTCAAGCAATCCCTGGAGCGTTCCGTCCTCACCAAAAGTGCCGTGCAGTACCGGGAAGATGACATCTAAACTTTGGTAAGGTTCCAGGACGATGTACTCACCTTGAACCTTGCGTAGGTAAAGGCGATGGTGCCCCGGCTCGGGCAGTAGACAAACGCGCATTAGGTGCTGTGTTTGGCGCTGTTCTAGGGCTTCCAGGACGTTCTCACCCACTACCCACTCGCCGTCCAACGTAATACCAATTTGAATCACTTCGTAGTTGTGGGGATCGAGTGCTTGGAGGACGGAACGGGCTGAGCGCAATGAAACCTCATGCTCACCCGACCGACCGCCGAAAATTACGCCTATTCGTTTTTTCATGGGGGTTCCTCTATCCTTAAGCGTTTGTGTCTTCATCGTGCCAATCACCGATGCGTTCAATTTCTAATTCCAATGCGACGCCAAACGTTTCGTAGACCCTTTGTCTCACCAGGCAGATCAGGCGCCAGTAATCACTGGCAGTAGCGTTTTCGCTGGTGACGAAGAAGTTCGCATGTACCGGGCTGACCTCCACACCTCCAACTCGGGTGCCTTTTAATCCGGCCTGTTCGATCAGCCGACCGGCGTAATCGCCAGGGGGGTTCTTGAAAACCGAGCCCATGCTGGCGCCTGGAGGTTGGGTGCGTTTACGGTAGGTGATATAGGCATCCATTTGGGCTTGAACTGCCTCACGGGTGCTCCGACTAAGTTTTAATAGGCCGCTTAAGATAACGGCGCTTCCTGGTTCTCGCTTTAGCGCGCTGGTACGGTAGCCGTAAGCGAGGCGCTCGCACGACCAGGTTTCCTTTCCATGTTCACGATGCAAGATTTCTGCCAAGATCAATGTTCCGGCCATGTCTTGCCCGTGGGCACCGGCATTGCCGTAGATAGCCCCTCCCAGCGTGCCGGGGATGGTTGCCGCCCATTCCAGGCCGCTTAATCCGTGGCGGGCAACGGTACGGGCAATAAGCCCCAGGTTGGTTCCCGATTCGGCCCACACGGTTGGTGGGTCTTGCTCGGCTTGGATCTCAAACCGCTGAGCACGGTTGAGGATGACCACCCCGCGCACGCCGCGATCACTGACCAGGACATTAGCGCCGCTTCCCAGGATCGTAAACGGCACCTCGAGCGCCCAAAGATCGCGCACCGCCGATTCCAAATCTTCGGCACTCTGCGCGGTCAGGACAAAATCGGCCTTGCCGCCGACGCGCGCTGCGGTGTAATTGGCCAGTGGAACGTCCTGGCGCAGTCGCTCACCGAAGCGGTTTCGCAGTTGTGCAATCTGATCCTGAGACAGTCGGTTGGCAGTAAGCATCATCATCTCTCGCAAATCTAAAGAGCCTTGATGCAAGCGATAAGGCGTTCGAGGATTTCGACCTGATTCGAGGATGAGGAAGTGACTGCACTCCCCGGCGCTGGGGTGGGGGAGAGGTTGCTTTGGATGGGGGGCGTGGTAAGCCGTTCCTTATTCTCTCCAGGGCGGAGGGTTGCCGGGATGGTATGGGGGGAGGGACGATTATCGGGTCGAACGGACATTGGATTCCTCGCTTTCTAGGCGCCATGCTTCGAGCAGATGGTAACCGATCTGATTGGCGTCCCCTGCGGATAGGATGATCACTACGTCGTCTTTTTTCAGTTGCTCTTTAAGGTAACGCGTCACGTCATCCAGACTCGCCATGTACAATGCTCCGGGATGCGTCATGGTCTGTACGACCTGAGCGGCTGAAAAAGCCTGTTTAGGCTCGCGCGCGGCATAGATTTCTGTGACAATCACGTGGTCGGCATCGCCGAAGGCTTGGGCAAATTCTGGCAACAGAGTTTGGGTGCGAGAATAAGTATGCGGTTGCCAGACGGCCCACAAACGTCGGTTGGGATACCGTAGACGTGCGGCAGAAAGGGTAGCCCGAATTTCGCTGGGATGATGCGCATAGTCATCAATAATGGTGATTCCCTTGTGTTCACCCAATATCTCAAACCGCCGTGCCGTGCCGTTATATTCACCCAGAGCATCCGCAAATGCTTGAGTGTCTATACCAAGGCGATGGGCAACTGCCAATGCGGCGAGGGCATTGAGGGCATTGTGTTTACCCGGCACCTGTAATGAGACCTGTGCTAGGGGATAAGAGGTATCGCCCATGGAGTTGAAGATGACCTCAAATGATAATCCGCCGCGTGCATTGGACTGCTCACTAATCACCTGATAGTCTGAGGATGAGGAATAGCCGTACGTCCATACTGCGAGCCCCTGCGTTTTCAGGGTTTTGGCGAGGCGCGTCGCGTTGATGTTTTCGGTGCAGAGGATAAGGTTGCCCCCGGGACGCAGGCGCCGCGCGAAGGCCTCAAAGGCGGCGTAGTATTCTTCAGGGGTTGGGTAGCAATCCGGGTGATCATGTTCAATGTTGGTGATGACGATGAGATCTGGATTCAGCCCCAGGAACATGTGGTCATATTCATCGGCCTCAACCACAAAGTGAGGTCCACTTCCGGCGTGGGCGTTTGTCCCAAGGTTTTGAATGGCGCTACCGACAATATAGGAAGGATCCAAACCCAACCGGGTTAAGCCCCATGCGATCATCGCCGAAGTGGTGGTCTTTCCATGGGTGCCCGCCACGGCGATCCCAATAGAATTTTCCATCAGGTGGGAAAGCAAATGCTCACGCTTGTGAACGGGAATACCTTGAGCCTGGGCAGCCTGAATCTCCGGATTGTCCATGGGTACGGCGGATGAGCGCACGATCAGGTCTGCCCCTTGGATATGGCTGGGGTGGTGACCGATAAAGATCTGGGCGCCGGCCTTCGCTAATTGCTCGGTCATTGTCGAAGCCGAACGGTCAGATCCGCTGACGCGGTACCCGCGTTCCAGCAGGAACCGTGCGATGGCCGAAAGGCCGCTACCACCAATGCCGACGAAATGAACGTGACTCATCATCAGATAAACACCACCAGAACGAACACAAAGGCGATTGCGATAGCAATGTAGATGATCGGCGGGGTCAACATGGCGGGCGGGAGATAGCGCAGCATGTTCAAACTGGCTTGCCCGGCTGCCGTGTTGGGATCCGGGGGAAGGATAGCGGTCAGGGGGTAATTAGCCACATGCATATAGTGCCAGGCGGTACCCCAAATCAGATAACCGTTAATGGCGCCAAAAAAGAAGCCCAAAAGGATGTCTTGGAGGCGATCACGCGCAAAGCGCCCGGTGGCGGCAATTTTAGGGATATTGGGTGTTTGATAGCCGAAGAATACAAGAGCGCCTAAGATGCCAACCCGCACCCAAAAGAGATTGGCCGGCCCGGAGTTTGTCAGGATATCGCGCACGAAGGGTACAAAGGTTTCCAAAACCGTGTTGATAAAAATGGCCAAGATGACGCTGAACGAGACGATGAGTTCCCTGGCCCACCCACGCATAGCGCCGATGAGGGCGAAAAGGATGATAAACATGTAGAAGAAGACATTCAGACTGATCATTGCACCTCCTTATGCTTTTGGGGTGCAGGCGATTTGGCGGCCAAGGTTTTGATAAGATCGGCTAACCGGGCGGCGGCGTTGGGGGTAGCCAGAGAACGCATTGCGGTTGCCATTTGCTGTAAGCGCTGGGGGTGGCCGAGAAGGTCTTGCAAGGTAGGGAGGAGTGCCTCTGAAAGCGCCGCATCCGCTAAGGTGACTGCCGCCCCATGTTCGGTTAAGTAGGCGGCGTTGGTGGCTTGGTAGCGCCAGGCGTAGGGGTAAGGCACCAAGACCGCCGGCAGGCCGAAGAATGGCAACTCGCCTAGTGTGGATGCGCCGGCGCGGCATAAGATTAAGTCGGCGGCTGCGAAGGCGGCCCCAATATCTTCGTGTAGGTAGGGATAAGCATGGTAGCAACGCTGAAGGTGGGCAGGAATGCGGGCCATCTGTTGCTGCACGTCGGGCCAATCGGTTTGGCCCGTGATATGGATGACTTGAGCCATAGTCAGAATGGCTTCTAGGTGGGTCAATATGGCGCGATTGATCGAACGCGCACCCTTGCTTCCTCCCATCACCAAAAGCACAGGCTTTTCCTCGTCTATCCCAAACCTCTGGCGCGCCTGATCACGCTGCCATCCTACAAGTTCGGTGCGGATGGGATACCCGGTGACCACGACATTTTTGGTAGCAGAAAAATAACGGCGCGAACGCGGCGTGGTTACTGCGATGGTGTGGGCGAATCGGCTCATGAGTTTTAAGGCTAGCCCCGGCTCAATATCGGGTACAAAGACCAGGCTGGGGATGAAGCGACCGGCAATTGCCATGGGCACACCCACGTAGCCGCCGGTAAAAAGCAACACATCCGGTTGATAAGCGCGTAGGATGCGGCGGGCGGCCAGGGTGCCGCGCATCAAATGCAGGATATTGCGCGGTAACTGCCGCCAGCCTACGCCATGGACACCGGCAGCCGGGATGGCCTGGAAGGGAATCTGAGCGCGCAGGACTAACTCGCGTTCCATACCCCCCTCACTTCCAACCCAGAGCACATTCTCTGCTTCATTGCCCAAGGCCTGCAGGATGGCGAGGGCGGGATACACGCCGCCGCCGGTCCCCCCGGCGCAAACTAACAACCGCACCGTAAACCCTCCTTTCTGAGGTTTCTTTTTCCCGTGCCGCAACACGGGCTACGCTCATCAGCAACCCCACTCCGGTAAGGGTGGTCACCAGACTAGAGCCGCCAATACTAATAAAGGGCAAGACGTTTCCCGTCGCGGGTAAGAGGTTGAGCATGGCGAGAATGTTCATCAAGGCTTCCAGCGTGATCCAGAGCGAGATGCCGGCGGCGATCAGTGACCCGGCCATATCCGGAGCGCGCCGCGCGATCAGAAGCCCACGCCATAAGATCACCATGTAGCCGGCAATGAGGAAAAAGGCGCCGATCAGCCCGGTTTCCTCAACGATGACGGCGAAAATACTATCATGATGGGGGAGGGGGAGACTGGTGAGTTTGGTAGTGCCTTCGCCGATACCCACGCCGAAGATACCTCCCCGCACCACGGCCTCTTGCGCGCGTTGAATATGGTAAGACGCCGCAAGGGGGTCTTGCAAGCCGGCGATAAAGTCGCGGATGCGCGTTTGGCCGGTAGATGAAAAATTAGTGACCCCAAAAGCCACCACGCCAATTACGGCGATGATCAAAATTATTTGACGTACATCTACTCCGGCCAGGAAGAAGAGCAACCCACCAATGGCCAGAATGGTTAGCGCAGTGGAGAAATCGGGTTCCATTAGGATTAAGCCCGCGACAATACCGATAATACCGATCAGGGGTAACAGCCCAAAGGTGATTTTATTCAACACCTCTCGTTTGGATTGCAGCCAGACCGCCAAATAGAGGATGGTGACCAGTTTGGCCATTTCTGCGGGCTGGACGGATCCCCCAAACAGGGTGCGTTTGGAGTTATTGAGAGTCTGCCCAAAAATCAGCACGGCCAGGAGCAAGAGGATGGTAAATCCCATCATGTAGAGGACTAAGGGATAAAGGCGGCGGTAGTCAAAATACATCACAACGGTGGCGATGACCGTGCCGACAACAGCCCATTTGATTTGATTGAAGAAAAAGTAGGAAACACTGCGGCCCCCAGTCTGGTTGGCAGAGGGCATCCAGGATGCGGAGTACACCATCAGCAAGCCGAACCCGAGCAAGAAAGCCACGGCCAGGAATAGAGGAATGTCCAGGCTCAATCGCAATGGGCGCGGACGGACCATCGGCGGCGTGGCAGGATTTACGGTAGTTGCTTCACCCATTGGCGGAACGCCTCCCCTCGTGCTTCAAAATCGCGAAAGGCATCGAAACTGGTGCATCCCGGTGAGAGAAGCACCACATCGCCCGGCTCGGCTACCCGAGCCGCAGTTTGAACGGCTTCTTCTAACGTAGTGCAATGGTCTAAGGTGTAGGGACGTTGCCCGGCCTGTTGTGGCCCTAAGGCGTGCAAAATCTTTTCTGCGGCTTCACCGAAGACGATTACGTGATCCACGCGTTGGTGGATCAGACGGGCTAATTCTTCCCAGGGTAGGTTTTTATCTCGCCCACCCAGCAGTAAGACTAAAGGTTCATTGAAGGCGCGAATGGCGGCGGCGGTGCGCTCGGGGGCGGTGGCGATGGAGTCGTTATACCAGGCAATGCCGCGCCATATCCGCACCAGTTCTAGGCGATGGGGGACTCCGGTGAACTCGCGGATGACTTCTCGAGCGGGTGTGATATCCCATCCTGCGGCCATGACAACGGCCAGAGTGGCTAATATATTGGCGATGTTGTGGTCGCCGCGCAAACGAATGTCTTCTCGTGTGAGCAGGGGCTGTAACCCGCTACCATCCCACCAGCAGAGCCTATCACCTTCCAGACATGTACCTGGTTCACCCCGTGGCGGACGTTTGAACCCGAACGTAATGAGTTGCCCCTGCACCTGATCGCGTAGCACCCATGCACCTTCATCCTCTCGGTTGAGAATGGCGAAGTCGGTTGCGTTTTGGTGCTGAATAATATGGGCTTTGGCCGCCTGATAGGCCTCAAAGGTGCCATGGCGATCAAGGTGATTAGGGGTGATATTCAAGATAGCGGCAATGTGGGGGGAACGCGTCATGAGTTCTAACTGAAAGGACGATAATTCCATGACGGCAATGTCGTGCGGTTGCATTTCATTGAGATAGGAAATGAGAGGGGTACCGATATTGCCCCCCACCCATGCCCGGTGTGAGGGCTCCATAACACGTTCGGCAATCTTCCCCACCAGCGTGGTGGTCGTGGTTTTACCGGCCGATCCGGTAATACCGATGACCGGGCAAGGGGCTTCTTCGAGAAAGATTTGTGAGTCATTCGAAAGGGGAATACTGCGGCGCATGGCTTCTTGCACTATTGGAAGCGTAAGCGGTACCCCACCGGAAACACAGACGAGATCGGTTTGGTCAAGCAGAGAAATAGGATGTCCACCTAACACCCACTGGATGTTGGGAAGATCGCGGAGTGACTGGCGGGCTGCTTCCATGTGCTCTACCGGCCGCTGATCGTTAAGCGTAACCACAGCGCCGCGTTGAGCCAAATAGCGTGCCAGCGCCAGACCCTGCCGTGCCGCGCCCAAGATAAGAACTCGTTGACCTTGCCATCGCTGTGTCATCATACCAACGCCAGTGCTACTCCAAACATCGCAAAAAGAAGGCTAACTAACCAGAAACGCTGAACCACCTGGGTTTCACTCCATCCGCCCAACTCAAAGTGATGGTGGAGTGGTGCCATGCGAAAGATGCGCTTGCCCTTGGTGGCTTTGAAATAGGCGACCTGAATAACTACACTGAGCGCCTCACTGACCGGGATAATGGCAATGATCGGCAACAAGAGCCACTGACCGGTCATTAGCGCGACCACGCCAAGGGTGGCACCCAAGGCCAACGAGCCGGTATCGCCCATGAACAATTGGGCGGGATGGACGTTCCACCACAGGAAACCGAACAGCGCCCCAACCAGCGTAAAGCAAAAACGACCCAAAAAGACCTGTCCCTGGAGCAGGGCGATGCCGCCGTAGGCCGCAAAAGCCGTAGCGGCAATTAATCCGGCTAAACCGTCCAAGCCGTCAGTGAAATTAACCGCATTTGATGCGCCCACAATGATGAATACGGCGATAGGAATGTAAAGATTGCCCAGTGTTAACGGTTGTTGAACCCCGGGCCAGAACAATTCAGGCACCTGCAACAGATATTTCAGTGCAAAGGCTACCACCAGCGCTAAACCAACTTGGAGCAAGAACTTGGTGCGGGCGCGCATTCCCAAACCACGGCGTGGCCCACGGATGCCTTCCCAATCGTCAATCGCGCCGAGCAGGGCGTAGGAGAGCATGACTAAGAGGGGGAGCAACACCGAACGTCCTAGCACAGTCACACCGATCAAGGAAGCGGCATTGAGTAGGACGGTCACCAAGGCGACGGGAAGGATAATGAGCACGCCGCCCATGGTAGGGGTGCCCATCTTGGTGAAGTGCCGATCAGGACCCTCAACGCGGATGAGTTTCCCGATGCGGAAATGACGCAGTACCCGCAGAAGGGGCGGCCCCCAGATCACCGCCAGCATAAAACTCAAACCACTCAGCGCCAAGGCGAGGGACGTTTCTCTCATGCGGCTTCCTCCAGTGCGGCAACGATGCGATCCATGCGTAGGCCGTGCGAACCTTTAACCAGAACCACGTCTCCCTCTCTCAGAATCTGACGCAAGACCTCTACCGCCTGGGAGATATTTTCCACGTGAACAACCCGAGTTGAGGGCAAGCCGGCGTGGAGAGCGGCTTCGGCGATCATGTGCGCTCGCTGTCCTAAGGTAATCAGATGGTCGGCTACCTCTGCGGCACGAATGCCCACCAGGCGGTGGCCTTCAGCCTCGTAGGGGCCGAGTTCAAGCATATCCCCCAGAACGGCGATCTTACGCCCTTCGATTTCGTTCAAGAGATTCAAAGCCGCTAACATGGATTCGGGGGCAGCATTGTAAGAGTCATCCAACACCAACGCGCCATTAGGCAGGCGTACGGCGACTAGCCGCAGTTGGTTACGGGCTTGCTGTAACCCTTGGATGATCTCTTGCCATGAAAGGCCGCAGACCAACCCAGCAGCGGCGGCGCGCAACGCGGTTTGTACCGCATGTCGCCCTAGCATCGGCACCCGCAAATGCAACACCTCGTGCCCAAAATGCAACCGGAATCGTAATCCTTTTAACCCCTGGCTTTCGATATTGTCGGCCCAGAGATCAGCCTTAGGGTCAAGGCCGTAATAGAAAATGCGAGCCTGCGTTTTATCGGCCATCCAACGCACCCAAGGGTCATCGTAGTTGAGAATGGCAATTCCTTCTGGTGCTGGTGGCAGGGCTTGTACCAGTTCGGATTTACCCCGCGCAATGGCTTCTTGTGAGCCCGCTCTTTCGGCGTGCACCGTGCCGATGTTGGTAATAATCCCGATTTGGGGCAGGGCGAGATCGCACAGAAAGGCAATTTCCCCTGGTACGTAAAAACCCATTTCAAGGACAGCGCAGTCGTAGCCTGCTCCAAGGCGCAAAAGCGTGAGCGGCAAACCGATTTCGTTATTGAGATTGCCGGGATTTTTTAGGGTGCGATAACGCTGACTCAGAACTTCTGCTACGACTTCTTTGGTGGTGGATTTACCGACCGATCCGGTGATCCCGATGACGCGGGGTGAGAACTTACGCCGCCAGAAACGAGCGATATCTTGAAGTGCACGTAAGGTATCCGGCACCCGAATTATGAAGGGGGGCTCGGGGAGAGGGCTCTCGGTAGGGACAGAGGTTATATCGAATATTGGACGGGAGGTGGAAATCTCTCGTTGTACAAAGGCCAGCAAAGCGCCGCGCTTGAAGGCATCTTCCACAAAATCATGACCATCGGTGCGTTCGCCCGGAAGGGCGAAGAACATCCCGCCGGGAATGACTTGGCGTGAATCAACCGCTGCCTCGGTCAGGGCCAGCGCCTCAGCCGCGGCGGGGCGTTTTCCGGTCAGGGCTTCCAGAATATCACCCAACGTGATCATGAATCTTCCTCACGGTTGTTTCATCTGCTGGCGGACCTCATCGGGTGGGATGCGCAAGATGGTCACAGCCTCTTCAACGACATCATGGAAGACCGGCGCCGCAATGACCGACGCCCATGGGGAGGCGCTTGGCTTTTCCATCCAGATATAAACGATAAACTGGGGATCGTCTACCGGCCCCCATCCCACGAACGAGGCGTTCGTGAGCGGGGACGTATATCCTTGCTCGGTGGGGATGCTGGCCGTACCGGTCTTGCCGGCCAGGCGGTAGCCGTCCACCAGGGCAGGCGAAGCCTCGTTGACCAGCGCGTTTGCCAGCATTTCGCTGAGCGTGCGTGCTGTCTCGGGTTTAATCGGCGCCGTCATTAATTTGGGTGAGACTTCTACCTGCTGACCATTGCGGATATAGGCTTTGACGATGTGCGGTGCCATCATTTTGCCTTCATTCGCGACGGCTGAAATCGCGGTGATCATCTGGATTGGGGTCACCGAAATCCCTTGGCCGAAGGCATTGGTGCCGAGATCCACCTCATGCCAATCGGTGTCTCCCGGGCGGCGCATAGGATAAAGCGCCTCATAGGCCAGGTCAATGCCCGTTCGCCGTCCAATCCCAAAGGCTTCAAGGTATTGATAAAAGCGGGTTGGCCCCATTTGGTTAGCGACCCAAGCCAAACAGGTATTAATGGAATGCTGCAGACATCCCGTCATGTCTTGTGTGCCCCACACTGTATAATCCCAGTTGTGGAGCGGAATTCCCCCGACCGTGTAACTGCCCACATCCAGGAAGGTTGACTCGGGGGTTACAGCGCCGCTGTCCAATCCGCCAGCCATCGTCAATACTTTAAACACCGAGCCGGGTTCATAAACCTGAGAAATGGCGCGGTTAAAGGCAGGAATGTTGATGATGTCAGGGTATTCCCAGTAGCGGTTGAGATTGAAACGCGGCGTGCTGGTCATGGCCAAAATTTCGCCGTTGCGCGGATTCATGACAACGATCGTAACAGCCTCAGCCCCGCTAGATTCACGCGCCTGATCGGCAATATGTTCAACCGCGGCTTGGAGTTCACGATCTATAGTTAGGATCAAACTGCTCCCCGGTGGAATTGTGGGAAGATTATCAATTTTGCGTGGATCTTTGGGGATGCGCACCTGAACTGGTGTGCCGGCCAGCAGGCCGTCATAATACTCTTCGACACCCAGGTGACCACCACACCAATCGCCATCACGCTGGCATTCGGCCACATTTTCGGGGCGTTTAAGGAAGTTCACGAACCCTAAGATGTTTGAGGCTAAATCATTTTCCGGATAGTAACGCATCGGATGCGCAACCCAATACAGTCCGGTCAGATTTATGGGAGAACCTTTGTCTTTAGCCTCTTGGATCTTCTGTTCAAGTTGACGGATTTTTTCTGCCGGGACAAAATCCGCAATGGTGATAAACTCGGCTTTTCCTTTTTCATAGGGAGTCTCGGCGGCGACCTTGATTTCAGTATAACCGGGGCGTTCTAGGATTTCGGACAGCGTCCGAGCAATGGCCTCGGCGCTTTTGGCGTAGTGGACTTCGTCCAGGGCTACCCCTATTTCGTAAACTTCAACGTTACCGGCCAGCAGATTCCCCCAGCGATCAAAAATGTCCCCACGTTCAGGGAAGAGGGTGCGGACCTCGTAGTTGTAATAAGCCTCACCGATTTTAGGAAGTTCTTGGGCTCGGGCATCCGTTTGCAGGCGAATAATCTGCATGAGGGCCAACACTCCCAAGAGCGAGAAAAGAATTCCCACAAGGTAAAAGCGGAAGGTGGATATTGGATGAACCGGTGATGTGGTGTTCACGGCTTTATCCCCCGCCCTTTAATTCGCCATTGCAGGACTTCTTCCACCATCCAGTCCCACAGCGATTGTTTGTACGCCGGCTTGATGAGGGGTTCGGGTTTTGAGGATGCCGGCGGGGCGAGTTGGGCTTCTCGCCGCACCAGGGATGGATCTACGGCCACGTACAGCGCTTGGGACATATCTGCGGGCTGAAAACCCAATTCACGGGCACGCTGAGCCATAACACTAGCCGAGGTCAAACTGGCCAGTTCGGCGCGCAGGCTGGCAATTTCCAGGGTTTGGGCTTCACGTGTCGCTTCGAGATGGGTAATTTGATAGCCTACCTCGGTGGCTCGAGCGGAAACGGTGAGATAAATTCCGGCAATCAATGCGATCAAGGCCAGGACAGCCAAACTGGCGCCAATCCATTTCAATTGGGTGCGCCAGGGGGATTCACGGTAGGCCTGAAGAAGGGTTTGATCCATCACGTATCTCTGTTCGCTCATACCAAAGGTTGGTTAAGCCATCATGCAATACTCATGCCAAGTGGGAGTTTTTCCGCTACCCGTAGCCGTGCGCTACGTGCCCGCGGATTTGCCTGGATTTCCTCGGGGCGAGGTCGGATGGGGTGACGGGTGATCTCCCGAAGGGTCGCCTGATGCCCACACGTGCACTGAGGCTGTTGAGGCGGGCAGAGGCACTGCGTGCTTTCACGTCGGAAGAATTGTTTAACCAGGCGATCTTCCAGAGAGTGGAAAGCAATGACCGCCAAGCGCCCACCGGGAGCCAGAGCCGTTACTGCCTGAGGCAGAGCGGCTTCTAAGCGTTCTAACTCACGATTGACGGCAATCCGAAGCGCCTGAAAGGTGCGGGTGGCCGGATGAAGATCGTGGGAATAGCGCCCCACGGCACGGCGGATCACCTCTGCCAGTTCGCGCGTAGTGGATAAAGGACGGTTTTGGACAATGGCGCGCGCAATTCGACGCGCATAACGTTCTTCACCATAACGCCAGATTAAGTCGGCCAGTTCAGCCTCGGAAAGGTCATTGACCAAATCGGATGCCGTGAGCGGATCGCTTGGATCAAAGCGCATATCGAGTGGCCCATCATGGAGGAACGAGAACCCCCGCTCGGGCTGATCGAGTTGCATTGAGGAAACTCCAAGATCAAATAAGATTCCGTTCACGTACTCCCATCCTATGGTACGCAATTGATCCTGCAATGTGTCGTAAGCCGCCTGGATTAGGATAAAACGCCCGGAGAAAACCGAAAGGCGCTGGCTCGCGAGTGCCAACGCCTGTGGGTCTCGATCCAGCCCCAGAAGTTTTCCCTCTGGAGCGCTGGCTTCCAAGATGCCCCAGGCGTGTCCACCGGCCCCCACCGTTGCATCCACATACTTTCCTGGGCTGCGCGGCAATAAGGCGTTTATGACTTCTTGGTAAAGTACGGGATGATGCGGTAATGAAGCGGCCATGCTCTTACTCAGTACATTTATAATGAGAGTTCGAGAGAGGCAAAGCGCTGAGCGTTGGCTTCGGAATCCTGTAAAAGTTGACGGTGCTCTTCCCACCGCTCATAAGACCAGATTTCAAAATAATCCCCCATTCCGACCACCATGGCACGGTTGGCGATTTCGGCATCTTTGCGCAGCCACTGGGGGATAAGGATGCGCCCCACGCGATCAATATCAACCCGTTCGGCATGGGAAAACAACAAACGTTTGAGCAACCGCGCATTGGGATCGGTAAGGCTCATCGTGCGTGCGTGTTCGGCTAGGCGCTCGAAGACCTCGGCGGGCAGGACCATCAGGTTCTGGTCAAAACCCAGCGTGATATAACCGTTGGATCCCAGCAGTTCCCGGAAGCGCGCGGGGACCATGAGGCGACCTTTATCATCTACGACGTGCTCATGTTGTCCCAGGAACATTCGTTCTACATCCTCGATATATGGCGAGACGCCGGCTGACCGGCGTCCCACAAATTACCACTTGCCACCACTTTCTACCACAGTATAGCCGATTTAAGGGCGATTTGCAAGTAACTTACAAGACTGTAATCTTAAAAAATGCTGAGAATCGGCTCGAGATGCGGTGTTCATGGCAGATCACGGGATGGAGGCAAGAGATGGATGAGATGGACCGGCGAGGGTAGGATGAGATCTGCACCAGCCCGACGCAGTTCACGCTCGGTGCCAAAACCGCACAACACTCCCACGGCTTGGGCACCAGCGGCTTTGGCTGCATGAATATCGGGGGTGGTGTCACCTACCATCAGGCACGTGTGTGGATCAACCCCCATGGCTGCAGCTGCCCAGAGGATCGGATCGGGGAAAGGTTTCATGTGGGGCGTCGTTTGCGCAGTCACCACCACCCGGAAAAAATGGCACAGGTGATATTGCTCAAGGAAGGCTTGAGTTGTGGTTTCGTCTCGTGCGCTTACAATGGCTAAAGGGTAGTGATGGTTTAATGCATGAAGCAGGATGGGAATCCCCGGAATCAGTTGAAATTTACGTCGTGCCAATCGTTTTTTTCCGCGTAAACGCTGGCTTAGTTTTTGGAAAGGGTGGTCTAAGCCCGAGCGGTCGAGTAGCGTGAAGAACCAATTTCCCGGAGTTTCACTGCTCATTACCAGCCAACGCGCCAGGCGATGACGTTGGTGGGCAGGAAGAAAGAAAAAGTAGGATTTGAGGGCAGATTCCAATCCCTGCACCCATTCGTCATCGGTGTCGCTCAGGGTGCCGTCGAGATCAAAGCAGATTGCACGGATGCGCGAAATATCAAGGGGCATCGTAATGTTATGGCTGGGGAATTAGGGTTTGAAGCGCCTCTAGCGCATTCGTTACAGCCTTGGCATCACTTCCAAGGATCCATAGGGTGCGTGATTTTTCTCTAATCAGGATACTTTGGCCTGCAGTGGACTCTTGCCAGCGGCTTGCGTTTGCCGTTGACGATAGCGGCTGACCCCAGCGTTGAACACCGTATTGCTGAAAAGCATCATAGAACTCTTTGGCGTCGTTTTCGCTATCCCAGCGGATATTAACCAGCAAAAGGGTTTCCCCATTCTGCGGGTTGCGCCAGACCTGATAGACATCCCCACCCCAACCGGCGGCGGCTTGTGCGGCAATACTTTCGCTCAAACGCCACGCTTGCTTTTCGCCGTAGGCAAGGATCAAGTAGAGGTACCATTCCCCGATTTCGCCCTCATCGTAAAGTTCATATCCAGTCAAGACAGGGCTTAAGTCTGGCACGTTGACCTCGAGAGGTGCATCGTTGGGGTATTTCTCGGGATGAAGAATCTGCTCTGTGGATACAGGTGGTTTCTCGAACGCGGCATTGATCGCTGACCAGCGCCCTTTTTGGTAAAGGGCAAGCACAAAATCCAGGCCTTGACGATAGGGAAAAAGGAAATCCTGTTGCAAGAATTCGGGTGAGGTATCAAAAACGGGGCTTTGATAGTTTTGATAAAACTCTTGGATTTGCTGCCGATCTTCGGGGCTGGCGGCATTGAGTAACCAAAACTGCTCGGTGAGTGAGGCATCGCCTTCGATGAGAGATTGCACCGCGGCGCAGTATTCACTTTGCTGTTCACAGGTTTCATCGGTCATCTTGAGGCCGCCCCTAAAATCAAACGTTTGATCTTGGAGGGCATGAGTATATTCATGGGCATAAGTTGATCGCTGGGGGCCGCGGAAGGCTTCGTCTTGAATCACATACATGGTTTTGGTTTCGTCATCATAGAAACCAGCGATTTGCTCGGTATAAAGATCACGCAGTAACGTGTAAAGATCAAAGTTGCGGGGTAGCAAGCCAAAGAGGGAGAGAGTGGTGACGTCTTTTTCTACTTCTGCGGGTGTGTAATCTTTGAGGAAATCATCAATGACCTTTTGATGTAATTGGCTGGTGGTAAGCAGTTCACGGCGCAAAGAGAATCGAGGTTGCAATCCACGAATGCGAATCACTTGCTGCTCGATTTCGTCCATTTGTGCGGCGATGTCCGGGGGGAGTGATACCGTCGCGGGGACGGTGGTTTCGGTGGTCGGTAGGCGCGAAGGTGGGGGCAGGGTGGGAAGGCCTCGGGCTGTTTCTTGGGTTGCAGATTCCGTTGTTGGAATGGTTGGGGTATTTGCGGTGCGCAACGCGATCAAGGCGACCGTTGCCAGTGTTCCTATCCCAAGACAGGCGATGAGGCCGATCAGCACAAGAGTTACAAGAACATTACGCTGGGTTCGCATTGTTAAAATTTTCTACCTCAAAGCGATCATTAGTTTTGTTGCACAAAGCGCAATGCGTACTCCGCATCAGGATAACCCGGATGAGCCTTAAGCGCCGCCTCAAAAGCGGCAATGGCTTCATTCCTCTTGCCTTGCCGATACAACCCCCACCCTTGCCAGAGTAGCGCTTCTTCGGAGTTAGGGGTGCGTTTGAGGGCGTACTCGGTTAGGGCCATCAGATCTTCAGTTCGGTGGGTATGAAAGTAAGCGAAGAACGGGCCGAACTGATAACGTAACATTCGCTGGGGGAGGCCAAGGGTGCGTGCCTGATCGTAGGCGGCGGCGGCTTCCTCATAACGCTCGAAATAAACCAAGTTTGTGCCTAAATTGAACCAGGCAAAAGCGTTATCGGGTTGTTCCTGGGTTTCACGCTGGGCGGTTTCAAGCGCGCGAGTCCGGTTTGCGGTCACATCCCAATCCGGGCCTAAAAGGGTTTGGATGGTGCTCTCGCTCTCGGGGGGAAAAACCAGAAAATAGACGCGATTAAAGGCCTGCCAGTTTTGGTCTAGACCGGTGTAGGGAATGAGACGGTTGGGGCCATAGAAAGAATCCTGAGCGATGAAGTAACCTTCCCCCTCGTCATAACCGGTCAGCAATAGATAATGCCCGGCCCAACGGTCATCGTTGGGCCAGTAGGATTCTTCCATCAAGTACCCCTCTTCAATCACTACCGGGAAACCGGCCGCAAGTAGGCGTTTCAGTAACGCAATATCACCCCCAACGCGAAATTCACTGCGCAGCCAGCCAACGTAATTGCGGGTGAAATACAAAAGTTCTTCGATGTTGACGTTGCGATCTTGAGGAATGGGTTTGATGATATTGGCGATATCGGTTTGGTTACCGTTCCAGCCGTAAAATCGTAAGAGCATGGCCAACGTCGCCGGACCGCAGTTGTTGATGTCCTGCTTCTCATATGGTGGTGCGGGTAGTTCTACCCGTTGGGGCAGTGGGGTTGGCATTGGAGTGATGGTCGGGGTTGGGCTCGGTGATGCAGATGTGGACTCTTGAAAGGCTGAAAGGGAGGGGAGAGCCGTGGGGGTTGGTGTCAAAATCCTCACTCTGGGTGTTGGAAGGGGGTTAACCGGATCAATGACACCCCGCAGGTAAGTGGTGAGGATTTCATATCGCCAGATCAACCGGGAGCGAAATGAGGGCATGAAGAGAAAAGCCCCCAATAAAACGCCCAAGATCAAGAACGCCCCAATCCCAAACTGCCAGTGCCAACCATGAGGGCGATTAGACATGATGGAACGTTTCGACATGGAGGTTATTCTATCACGATTCGATGGACACTTTGGGCTTATGATATAATACCTAAATGGTCTGATTTGGAAGAACAGAAGGTTAACCTTTGATATAATCAAGAGGCTATGAAGTACTATATTTGGACTGAAGGTTGTCAAATGAATGTTGCCGACTCACAGCGTGTGGCGGCGGCTTTGGAGCGTTTGGGCTATGAGCCGACCCCTACCGCTGAAGAGGCGGATGTTATTGTGCTAAACACCTGTGTGGTGCGTCAAAGCGCTGAAGATAAAGCCTATGGGCGGTTAAATGCCCTCCGCCCGATCAAGAAACAGCGCCCGGATGTGGTCATTAACCTGATGGGGTGTTTGGTAGGGGTTAAGGGGAACCCGAAAGTTGCAGAACGCTTCCCCTTTGTGGATGTCTTTTCACCCCCGTCGGATCCGCGTCCGCTCTTGGCTTTTCTGAGCCAGCGCTTGGGACGGGAGATCGAATTAGAGGAAACCGAGCAGCGTTTCGCCTGGATGGATGAGGATGTCCCTCTGCCGCAGGAAGAGCGGGGCAAAGCCGTCTCGGCGTTTATCCCGGTAGTGTATGGATGTTCGCATGCTTGCACGTTCTGCATCATTCCTTATCGCCGTGGGCCGGAACGCAGCCGTTCGCCCGAGGCCATCTTGGCAGAAGCCAGAGCCTTGGTTGCTCAAGGTGTAAAGGAAATCACCTTGCTGGGTCAGATTGTGGATCGCTATGGCAAGGATGAGCCCGAATTTCCCACTCTGAGTGGACTATTGCGGCGTCTGCACCAAATTGAAGGTTTAGAACGGATTCGCTTCCTAACCTCGCACCCCAATTGGATGACCGATGAATTATTGGATACAGTAGCAGAGTTACCCAAAGTGATGCCGCACATCGAGGTGCCGGTTCAAGCCGGTGATGACGAGGTGCTAGCCCGCATGCGCCGTGGTTACACGGCTGAGCAGTATCGTCGTTTGATCGAGCGTATTCGTGCCCGGATTCCGGGGGTCGCCATTGCCACCGATATTATCGTAGGCTTTCCGGGTGAAACCGAAGCCCAGTTCCAGCGCACCTATGACCTGTTGGCTGAGTTACGCTTGGATGTGGCTCACTTGGCGCGCTATTCTCCCCGTGAAGGCACCGTAGCGGCGCGCAAAATGCCCGATGATGTGCCCGAGGAAGAGAAATGGCGGCGCTTCCGCCTGTTAGAGGAATTGCAAGAACGTATTACTGGCGAGATCAATCAGCAGTATGTAGGGAAAGAGGTGTTGGTGCTCTTTGAAGAGAAGGTGCGTCGGCGATGGAAAGGGCGCACAGAGACCAATAAACTGGTCTTTGTCGAGAGTGAAGCCGACTTGCGAGGACAAATTATTCCGGTGCGCATCACCTGGGCGGGGCCGTGGTCTATGCTGGGTGAAATCGCTGGCTCTACCGATTCTCAACGGGTTTTAGCCGAGACGCCATTACACGTTTGAGAATTCTATGACCGAAAAACATTATTCCCTGGCCGGCAGGGTAATCTTAGTAAGCGGGGCGGCGCGCGGCCTGGGACGTGTGTTAGCCCTAGCCCTGGCTCGGGCTGGGGCTGTTTTGGCCTTGCATGACTTAAGCCCCATTCACCTTGAAGAAACGTATCAAAAGGTACGGGAATTGGGCGCTAAGTGTCACATGTATGTAGCGGATAGCGGCAAAGGGTTACCGGCGCGGATGTTAATCACTGAAATCTTGGAGGATTGGGGGCGTTTGGATGGGCTGATCAATAATTTACACGTTCATCCCGAGGCCGACCTTGCGCATCTGGATGAATGGGATTGGGAACGCACCCTTGAACTCAACCTGAGCGGCCCGTTTTTGCTCATGCAAAGTGCAATTGCCCCGATGGCGGCAACGGGAGGGGGGACTGTCCTAAACCTTATTGCTGAATTCATGACGGACGAAAGCAGTAGGGTGAATGCGGCATTTGCGGCCAGCCAGTATGGATTGGCCGGTTTGACTCAAGCAACCGCACATGAATTTATGGCATATAATATTTTTAGTTGCGCGCTTGAGGTCGGGCCAGTGGCAAAGATACTCGATGAATCCCCCTGGTGGGATGTAGAAGGTCAAAGGCAGGTAGCCTGGATCATTCGGTGGATGGAGCGTCGGGAAAATGTGCCAGCAGGTGCTTGGCTGAGGCGCACATATTTTGAGAGCCTGGCGAGGGGCGAATGATCGGCTTTCGGGAAGTTTTGCGCGGGTTGCAAGCGCTGGGCATTGGCAAGCAGCCGGTGATTGTGCATGCGTCGCTTTCGGCGTTTGGGCCAGTGCGTGGTGGTGCAGAAACCATTGTGGGCGCCTTACTGACGACTTTCCCCGGCGTGATGGCGCCCACGCATACATATAAAACTATGTTAATTCCCGAGGATGGGCCGACCAATAACGGCATCACCTATGGGAGCGGTAAAGCCCAAAACGCCATGGCCGAGTTCTTTACCTTGGATATGCCGGCAGATCCGCTCATGGGTATTATTCCAGAAACCTTACGCCGGCATCCCCAAGCCAAACGATCGGGGCACCCCATTCTTTCGTTTGCGGGGGTGGGTGTAGAGAGCGCGCTGAACGCTCAAACCCTCGAAGAACCTCTGGCACCTATTCGGGTATTGATGGAACAAGGCGGATGGGTGTTGTTGTTGGGGGTAAATCATACTGTTAACACCAGTTTACACTTGGCAGAACGCCTGGCCGGGCGCCACCAGTTTCTTCGCTGGGCATTGACGCCCCAGGGCGTTGTGGCATGCCCGGGCTTTCCGGGGTGTTCTTTGGGGTTTGAACAGGCCGAACCGCTTTTGCGCCCTATCACGCGAGAGGTCAAGATTGGTAACGCGATTGTGCGCGCACTGCCTTTGGCGGAGATGATCGAGCGTGTGACGGCTTACCTGAAAGAAGATCCTATGGGCCTGCTGTGTAGCGCCCCGGATTGTGAACGTTGTGAAGCAGTACGCATGGGATTGGTGGCAAGCCGCGGATCAGGGTAGATATTTAAGCCCGCTTCCCGTATTCAAGAGCAAAACCCGTTCTTCAGAATGCAGAAACTCCAACCTCTTGAGGTGAGAGAGCGCAGCAACCGTTGCGGCGCCTTCTGGAGCCGCAAAAATGCCTTCGCTGGATGCTAACAACTTTTGAGCCGCGCGGATTTCATCATCGCTGACCGCGATAGCCGTCCCCCGAGACTCATAAAGGGCTTTGAGCACTAGGCGGTCGCCAAAGGATTTGGGAACGCGAAGCCCCGAAGCCATGGTTTGGGCATTTTGCCAGAAGTCGCAGCGATCTGCATGTGCCTGGAATGCGCGCACAAATGGTGCACACCCTTGGGCTTGAACAGCCACTAGGCGAGGTGGGGTGTTATCTTCTAACCAACCCAAAGTTCTCAACTCGGAGTAAGCCTTCCAGATACCTACCAACCCGATTCCGCCCCCTGCGGGGTAAATAATAACATCTGGAAAGCGCCATCCAAAAGCCTGGGCAATTTCATACCCCATCGTCTTTTTCCCTTCTAGCCGGTAGGGTTCCTTAAAGGTGGAGACATCGAACCAGCCTTGATCTATCATGCTGGCGGCGGCTTGAGCCGCATCACTGATAAGGCCTGAGACTAGAATCACTTCAGCCCCTGCAATTCGGGCTTCTTCGATGTTTGCCCGTGGGGTATCCGATGGCATTAGCACTCGGGCTGACAGGCCGGCCCGTGCGGCATAAGCCGCCATGGCACCGCCAGCGTTCCCGGCAGTGGGAACTAAGACCTTGGTTATCCCTAATTCCCGTATTTTTGACAGTGCGACCGCTTGACCGCGGGCCTTAAACGTGCCGGTTGGATTGATAGCTTCATCTTTAAGGAAAAGGTGCGGCAAATCCAGATGGCTCCCAAGGCGCGGAAGAGGCAGGGTAGGCGTATCCCCTTCACCAAGCGTAATCCGATGACGTGGATCGGTAACGGGCAGTAACTCGTGCCAACGCCAAAGACCGCGGGGTCGGTGGGTAAATTGGTCGCGGTCGAGATGGTAACGACCGGTTTCAAGGTCATAACAAGCGATCAAGGGTGCAGTGCAATGAGAACAGAACCGTTGTGGTTCATGGGGTGAGTAATGTTGTTGACACTCGGAACAGATTAAGTGGGTAAGAAGAGATTCGCGTGAAGTCATGCCGGTGCCCTATGAGTGAAGTGAGATCGAAGAGTTAGTTAATTGTAGATGGCAATATTGTAAAGTGTTTGAAATCGAGCAGATGGTGTTTTATGCTATACTCAAATTGATCACCTTGCATTATAAGGCGCATTTTCTCACCACTGGAGACGATATTGTCCAATCTCAAAGGACATGAATTTATGGCGCCTCATCGAGAACGAGCCTCGTTTGAGTTGTTACTCGAGATCAGCCGTGAACTTGCCGCCAGCCTGGATCTTGGTACGGTATTGGCGCGCGTGCTTTTCCTTTCAACACGGAATGTGGGCGCTGAGCGGGGAAGTCTGATTGCATTGAATGAAGCAGGTGAACCGATTGAGGCCGCAATCGTTATCGAGGATGCTATTTACCGGCCAACAGTGGCGGAAATGCGAGAGGTTCTGGAACACGGATTGGCCGGTTGGGTGGCTGCGCATCGCCAAGCGGTGTTGGTAGAAGACACATCGAAAGATGAACGCTGGGTGCGACGGGCTGATGACCAGGCGGAAGCCCATCGGCGCAAATCAGCCATTTGCGTGCCTCTCTTAGCCCAAGATCAACTGGTCGGGGTCTTGACGCTGGTGCACGCCAAGCCCGGATTTTTTACCCCAGACCATTTGAGATTGTTACAAACCATTGCCGACTTGGCCAGTTTGGCGGTTCGTAACGCCCAGCTCTTTCATTCGGTGCAGGTTGCTCAACAGCGGTATCGCGATTTATTTGATGATAGTATTGATCCTATTTTGATCACCACACTGGAAGGAACGATCATTGAAGCCAATCGCCAAGCGGCCATGAGCAGTGGCTATGCTCTCCCTCATTTGGTGGGGCAACCTTTAGATGTTTTTCATTCGGCCAATTGGGAAACAGTGAGGAATAATTTGGCTCCAGGCGAGTCTTCCCAACCGGTTACTTATCAGGGAGTGGCGCGGCGGCGGGATGGGAGCGAGTTTCCGGTTGAAGTTTATGTACGGCAGGTGGCATTACAGGGTAAACCCTATTTGCAATGGACGCTACGTGATATTACTGAACGCAAGGCACTGGACGCTTTGCGCGAAGACCTGGCAGCCATGATTTACCATGATCTGCGATCGCCCCTGGCTAACATTATTTCCAGTTTGGATATTTTGAACTCTCTTTTGCCCTTAGAGAATATGCCAGCGTTGAGGCCGGTGTTTCAAATAGCGATGCGGTCAACCGACCGCCTGCAGAGGTTGATCAGTTCGCTGTTGGATATTAATCGTCTTGAGGCCGGTCAACCCATCACAAATCGCAAACCCGTTCACCCCTTGGCTCTGGTTCAGGAAGCGCGTGAGGCGGTGCAACCTTTATTAGAAGGTAAACAGCAAACCCTGGTGATCGAACTCCCCCAGTCGCTGCCGGTGGTCTGGGTGGATGGCGAGATGATTCGCCGGGTGTTGATTAATTTGCTTGAAAATGCGATTAAATACACCCCCACCAACGGCACCTTACGCGTCGGAGGTAGCGCGCAAGGTGAGTTTGTTCAGTTATGGGTTCAAGATAACGGCCCGGGGATTGATCCGGCTTATCACGAGGTTATTTTTGAGAAATTTAGCCGCATTCAAGGCGAGCGGTTTCCGCGTGGCTTGGGTCTGGGGTTGGCATTTTGCCGGCTGGCTGTGCAGGCACATGGTGGTAAAATTTGGGTGGAAAGTGAAACCGGGAAGGGCAGTCGGTTTATTTTCACCCTCCCGGTTTACCATGAACCTCAATCCACCTAAAGGCCAAGCACAGGGAAGATGATGCAGGAATTATTTCCCAATTTGTATATTGAACAAGGCTACCCAGGGGTTGTCTTAGGCGCAATAGTTCTTCCCCATGGGCTGGTGCTTATAGATGCGCCGTTTCGTCCTGAGGATATTCGTTCCTGGCGCTCTACATTGGTTAATCTAGGGGGTGGTGTGGATCGCCTGCTGATCAATCTGGACGCCCATATGGATCGCACCCTGGGTAGTCGAGCGATGGAATGTACGGTGATCGCGCATGAGGGGGTCGTTTCGGTTTTGCGTAATCGCCCCTCCACGCTTAAGGCGCAGGGAGTAGAAACCGGGGCAGAATGGGAACTGTATGAGAACCTGGGCAGTGTGCGCTGGTCACCCCCTGAAATTACCTTTACCGAGCACATGAAGATTTTTTGGAATGATGCGCCGATCGTCCTGGAGTATCATCCGGGGCCTTCGAACGGAGCCATCTGGGTCAATGTCTTAGAACATAAAGTGGTGTTTGTGGGTGATGCCGTGGTCTATCCGCAACCGCCGTTTCTGGCGCAAGCGAATATTCCCGAGTGGTTGCGAACTCTAGAGATTCTGGCGTCCCCGGAATATCACGATTATTTAATCATCAGCGGGCGCACCGGCCTGGTCACCCAAAAAGAGGTTGAGAAACAAGCCCAGGTTTTAAAAGACCTTCAGTCGCGTTTAGAGCACTTGGGGATGGGGGCGGTTTCTGAGGCTACCATCGCCGAACTGGCACGCGGTCTGCTGGACAAGTTTGAACTCGACTCAGGACGCGCTACCCAATACGAGAATCGTCTGAAGTACGGGTTGTGGCGGTATTACCTGCGCCATTATCGTTCTTCCGAGGACACAGAAGAAGATTAATAATACCCGGAGGCTGCCAGCATGCATGAGACACCCTTTGTGCCCCTGGTGGAATTGACACGCGGGTCTATCGTCGAGTCGGTTCACTGGGGAGCGCTGGTCGTAGTGGATTCACGAGGACGATTATTAGCCGGCTTAGGCGATCCGTATTTAGTCATGCACTTGCGTTCCACGGCAAAACCGTTTCAACTCTTGCCCTTGATCGAAGAGGGCGCGGTTGAGCGCTTTTCTCTAACCCCTGAAGAGATTGCGATCATGTGCGCTTCGCATTCGGGGACGGATGAACATGTGGCAGTCATTGCCCGCCTGCAAGCCAAAATGGGCATTGAAGAGAAGGAATTGCAGTGCGGGGTACACCCACCTTTTCATGAGCCGACCTGGCAGGCTATGTTACAGCGCAACGAAGCCCCGACGCCTAATCGCCATAACTGCTCGGGGAAACATACCAATATGCTGGCGCAGGCGGTGCTGCTTAGAGCCAGTCGTGATAATTATCTCGATCCACAACATCCCGTGCAACAGCGCATTCTGCATACCCTGGCGGAGATGTGTGAGATCTCCCCGGAAGACATTCATATCGGTATTGATGGGTGTTCTGCGCCGGTGTTTGCGTTACCGCTTTATCATGCTGCCCTGGGCTATGCTCGTCTATGTGACCCGGGGGCATTATCGCCGCAACGCGCGCAGGCGTGTCGTACCATCACATCCGCGATGACGGCGGCGCCGTTTATGGTAGCCGGGCCGGGGCGATTTGATACCCTGGTGATGGAAATGGGGGGAGGAAGGGTTGTTGCGAAAGGGGGAGCTGAAGGTTATCAGGGGATTGGGTTAATGCCCGGTGCGTTAGGGCCGGGCAGCCCAGGCATTGGGATTGCCTTCAAAATTGCGGATGGTGACCCCGGTGGACGTGCACGCCCGGTGGTGGCGATTGAGGTGTTGCGCCAGTTAGGAGTTCTGAACGATGATCAGATTCGATCGTGCTTAGCCGATTTAGCCGCGCGCCCTTTGAAAAACTGGCGCGGCTTAAACGTGGGTGAGATTCGGCCGGTTTTTAAGTTAGACTGGCGTGGCCTAACGGATTAAAGGTGATGGGGTTGGAAGAACAGCCCGATTCTGCTCTAAAAACCAAAGCACAGAAAATTTACGAGCGGTTGGTGCAGCACTTTGGCGAGCCGCACTGGCGCAAACCGCTCTCGCCGTTGGAAGAACTGATTTCAACAATTCTGTCTCAAAACACCAATGATCGCAACCGCGACATTGCGTTTGAGCGGTTGAGAGAGCGTTTCCCAACCTGGGAAGCCGTTCGCGATGCCGATCCGGAAGCGGTTGTTGACGCGATTCGTCCGGCTGGCCTGGCCAATCAGAAAGGGCCACGCATCCAGGCGTTGTTGCGTCAGATCACTGCCGAGCGGGGATCGCTAGACCTTTCTTTTTTGGAAGAGATGGCTCCCCAGGAAGCCCAAGCATGGTTAATGCGCTTCAACGGTGTTGGCCCCAAAACGGCGGCGATTGTGCTTCAATTTTCTTTAGGCAAACTGTCGTTTCCGGTGGACACCCATATTTATCGCGTCAGCGGACGTCTGGGGTTACGCCCCCCGAAAATGAGTGTGGAACAGGCGCATTCCCATTTGGCCGCTTTATTTCTTCCTGAGACGTATGGCGTAGCCCATCTAAACCTGATTCGCTTGGGGCGTGAGATTTGTCTGGCGCGTAAACCGCGCTGTACTATCTGCCCTCTCAATGATCTCTGTGACGACTACCAGCGACGCGCACAAGAATCCGCGGAATAAGCGGGCGGATTAATTGAGCCCCATAATGCTGTGAAACGGGCATAAAATTCACAAAATTGCCAGACAAATCTATGCCATTCAACTTGACAACCACTTCATCCTTTCTATATAATCGGGTTAGTTTTTGGCTTATTTAGGAAACGCCACTTCCCCCATAATATAACCTTAGTGTAAAAACAGGTTGCTCCCAGGCCGTGTTGCCCGGTTAGGTCTTTCGTTTATTTCCCCAACTTTACCCCGGTGAGGACAGCGTGTCAGAAGTTCTCTTATCAGTCCCGCTCGTCATTGATACCGATGCTGGTGTGGATGATGCGTTTGCTTTGATGCTCGCCTTGGCTTCTTCCCGGGCGCATCCTCTGGCGATTACTACGGTGCATGGGAATGTACCGGTCAGGCAAGCCACACAAAATGTATGTTTGATCCAGGATGTGATGGGACGCGAGGTGCCTGTGTATGAAGGGGCCTCGCGTCCGCTTTTAGGTGAGCCGTTAGATGCGACAAACATAATGGGACCGGATGGACTGGGCGGGGTTACCGCATGGATGCAGCCCTCTATGCGTCAAAAGCGCGCCAGTTATGCTGCAATCGCCCTTACGCAGTGGCTTCGTCATCGTGCCTATTCCGCGGGTATTACCCTGGTAGCCTTAGGGCCGCTGACAAATCTGGCTTTGGCACTGGCGTTGCAACCCGATTTGCCAAAGCATGTCACACGATTGATCATCATGGGGGGAACATCTGAGGCGAGAGGGAACGCCTCGGCAGTGGCCGAATTTAACTTTTTCGCCGATCCTGAGGCTGCCGCCCGGGTGCTAAGGGCGGGATTTCAAGAAGTATGGCTTTTACCCTGGGAGACCTCCCTGCGTTACCCTATCCCATGGTCTGACTTTGATGCTTTGCTGTTTCCAGAAAATCCACGCACGCAGTTTGCGCGTTATATCACTGGCTACCTGCGCGAGCGCCTTCAGGGGCTAGGCATGCCGGGATTGGTCTTGCCCGATTTATGGGCAATGTTGGTAGCGCTTTATCCTGAATGCGTTCGAGAAAGTGTGCCGGTACAGGCCAGCGTGGAAATGGAGGGGGCGCTAGGACGTGGTATGTTGGCCATCTCATGGTACCAAACGTCGGCTGAGCCCAATCTTCATCTTGTGACTCACTTGGATGTGGGGCGTGGTGTGGAGATCCTGCGCTCTATTCTGGCCGGAGGAGGTTGAGAGGAGGTGGTTTTAGCGGATTGATACGAATAGTGAGTGTTTGAGGAGAGCAAGAAACTCAGTTGTTACCTATAACTTCCAGGAGGTTGAGGACATGAAGTCAAAGATGCTCATTCTGGTCTATGTGTTGGTAGTGGCGGCCTTGGTTCTGGCGGCTTGCGCACCCCAGCAAGGGGTTACCCAAGCACCGCCTGAGCAGACGAAACTGCGGGTCGTTAACCTGATCAACGGCGTTCTGGGCGATAAGTCCTTCTTTGATTCGGCGAACCGCGGCATGGAGATGGCAAAGAAGGATTTTGGTATCCAGGTTAAAACCATTGAAGCCGGGATTGACCCTGCGAAATGGAAGCCAGCACTTGAGGATGCTGCCGCCAACGAAGAGTACGATATCCTCATCGTCGGTACTTTCCAGATGTCAGAATTCCTACAAGAGGTGGCGCCGAAGTATCCCGATAAAAAGTTCATCATTTACGATGTTTCAGTGGATTACAGCAAATGCGATTGCAAGAACGTCTATTCGGTGACGTATAAGCAAAATGAAGGGTCGTATCTGGCGGGTTTGTATGCCGGTTTGATGTCTCAATCAAAGATTGTGGGTGTCATTGGTGGTCAGGACATCCCGGTCATCAACGACTTTATTGTAGGGTATAAGCAGGGGGCTAAGGATGCGGGTGTCTCAGAACAAAACGTTATCGTCCAGTATGCGGGTGGATGGAACGATCCGGCGAAAGGGAAAGAGATTGCCCTGGCTATGTACCAGCAGGGTGCGGACATTGTCTTCAACGTTGCGGGTGGCACCGGCGTGGGTATCTTCCAAGCGGCTCAGGAAGTGAATAAGTATGCCATTGGGGTGGACTCCGACCAGGCGTTGATCATTGAAACAACTAACCCCGAACAGGCCAAGCACATTCTCACCTCCATGATGAAGAATGTGGATAACAGCCTCTATCGGGCAATCAAACTGTATCTCGAAGGTAAATTGCCGTTCGGGCAAGCCGAAGCCCTGGGGATCGCCGAAGGTGGCGTGGGTCTGGCTAAGAATAAATACTATGAAGAAATGACTCCCGCCGATGTCAAGGCAAAGATTGACCAGGCGGAAAAGGACATCCTGGAAGGCAAGATTGTAGTGGATACCGTTTTCAAATAAGTAACGACTAGGTGGGGGTACGAGCCTTTCGTACCCCCAATTCTCTTGATAGTGGAATATTTCGGGAGGTGGCATGGCGGCACTGGTTGAGATGGATCAGATCGTCAAGATCTATCCCAATGGGGTGGTGGCGAACGATGGTGTGACCTTCTCGGTTGAACGAGGCGAGATTCACGCCTTGGTGGGAGAGAACGGGGCGGGCAAGACAACTTTAATGAAAATCCTTTATGGCGAAGAACGTCCAACGGCGGGAGTGATCCGGATCAACGGTAAACCGGTGCACTTCCACTCCCCGCAGGATGCCATTCGGGCTGGGATTGGCATGGTGCACCAAAATTTCATGCAGGTTCCCTCCCTGACCGTGGCTGAAAATGTTGTCCTGGGCAAAGAACCAACTCGGCGGGGGCTATTGGACCGTAAAGCGGCCATCCAAATCACCGAAGACCTATCACGCCAATATGGTTTGAAAGTTGATCCGGAAGCCACGATTGACAGCGTTAACGTTGGGATGCGTCAGCGGGTGGAGATCCTTAAGATTTTGTATCGTGGTGCGGAAATCTTGATCTTGGACGAACCAACCGCCGTATTAACGCCCCAAGAAACGACCGAATTATTCAAGTCCATTCGGACGTTGGTCAAGCAAGGCAAGACGGTGATCTTTATTACTCACAAACTACGTGAGGTTAAAGAAATTTCAGATCGAGTGACCGTCATGCGCGGGGGACGGGTTATGGGAACATTGCCCACACGCGAGGCAACCCGTGAGAGTCTGGCACGGATGATGGTGGGACGGGATGTGTTTTTAGAGGTTTCCAAACCACCCCGCGAGCGCGGTTCCAAAGTATTGGAAGTGCGTGACCTGACCTATGTATCTGAGACGGGGCGCTATATCCTGCGGGGTCTATCGTTCAACGTTTATGCAGGTGAAATTTTAGGTGTGGCGGGGGTGGAGGGCAACGGTCAAACTGAACTGGTGGAAGTCCTGACAGGCTTACGTCCGGCTACTGGTGGTGAGGCCAGAGTAATGGGTGTGCCCATCCTTAACTGCCCTCCCCGAGCGGTAAGGCTCGCGGGGGTAGCACATATTCCAGAAGACCGTTTGACCAATGGTTTGGCTCTGGAAGCAACGATCAATGAAAATCTAATTGTGGATCGCTATTTTCGCCCTCCGTTTCGGCGGGGGATGTTTATAGACAACCAAGTGGTTCGAGAGCACGGGAAAGGCCTGATCGAGACCTTTGACATTCGTACGCCAAGCGGAGAGTTAGCAGTGGCATCGCTGTCAGGGGGCAACATGCAAAAAGTCATTCTGGCGCGTGAGTTTTCCAGCCGCCCCCAATTGTTGATTGCGGCTCAGCCAACCCGCGGTGTAGATGTGGGTGCCACGGAGTTCATCCGTCAGCAACTGGTGGAACAGCGCAATCGCGGTACAGCGGTTTTACTGGTCTCTGCCGATTTAGCCGAAGTGATGAGCCTTTCAGACCGCTTGATTGTTATGTATGAAGGACAAATTACAGGGGTCTTTCCTGAGGCCTCGCAAGCCACTGAGGAAGAAATCGGTTATTACATGTTAGGCGTTAAACGGCAATCTCCAGAAGAAATGGAGGCCTATCTATGAACTTGTTACGCAAGTCAGCCGTACGGGAGTTCCTGCGCATCTTAATCGCCGTTTCGGCGGCTTTAATCCTGGGGTTTGTGATTACGCTCTTGGTTTCCAAGCAACCAGTGGAAGCCTACCGCGCATTTTTGTTGGGACCGTTATCCCGTTTTAACCGCTTTGGGGATTGGATCGAGGAGTCTATTACCCTTACCCTGGTGGGATTGGCGGTTGCCCTGGTCTTCAAATCCAAGCAATTCAGCCTCGGGGCGGAGGGACAGATCCTGCTGGGGGCATTGGTCTCTGGATCTATTGCGCTCTTTGTGCCCCTACCGGGGTATGTGCGTGTTCCCTTAGGCCTTCTGGCGGCTATGGTGGTTGGATTCTTATGGGGATATCTACCGGGTTACCTTAAAGCCCACCTCAACGCCAATGAAATTGTCTCCACCCTGATGCTGAACACAATTGCGCTTAAAATCTACGACTATTTTCTGATTTTTCATATCAAGCCCCCGAATGCGGGTTATAACGCTTCAGAAACTTTTACGAAAGATGGGATCTTACCCTCGTTCGTTCCGGCACTGCCGTTTCTGGCTGACCTGCGGGCTCGTTTTATGAGCCAGACCAATATCACCGTTATGCTGTACCTCGCTGTTATTGCTTTTTTAGTGGCGTATTATCTGATGTACCGTACGCCGTTTGGGTATGAATTACGCATGATCGGTGCGAATATAAAATTTGCCCATTACGGCGGTATTAACGTCAAGCGTACAATCGTTCTGGCGTTTGCCGTGAGCGGGGTTTTTGCCGGACTGGCCGGGGCGCATCTTGCGATGGGCATTCACACCAAACTGATCCAGAATATCTCGCTCGGCATCGGGTTTGAGGGTATTGTAGTTGCGCTGATGGCACGCAACAATCCGCTTTTTGTCCCGCTTTCAGCCTTAGCCTACGGATACCTACGCGCAGGCGCAGACATCATGGAGCGTAGTTCCGATGTCTCACGCGAGATGGTGTTGGTGATTCAGGCTCTGATCATCCTTCTCGTTACCGCGGAGCGCGTTTTGCCCGTCATTCAACAACGGGTTGCGGCGCGGCGCAATGCTCAGCCAACACCGTCCCTGGCGGAAGGAGGGGAGTAAACGATGTGGGAATTGGTATTAAGGGGAATCTTTAGCGCCTTGTTTGTGGCCAGTGTGTTGCGAATCAGCACGCCGCTCATCCTTCCGGCGCTGGGTGGACTGATTTCAGAACTCAGCGGTGCTACCAATATTGCGCTGGAAGGGATCATGTTGGTGGCGGCTTTTACGGGGGTGGTCATTTCAGCCTATACTCAGAACGTGTGGCTGGGGGTTATCGCAGGTATGCTCTCCGGGGTGCTGGTAGCCGGTTTCCTAGCCTATTTTCATCTTTATCTGAAAGCGGATCTCTTTTTGGCGGGGATTGCAATCAATATAATGGCGACCGGGGGCACCATATTCCTGCTTTATGTGCTCACCGGCGATAAGGGCAGTTCGTCTACATTAGCGAGCAAGGCGGTGCCCGTGGTTAATATACCGATCATCAAAGACATTCCGGTTTTGGGCACTATCCTCAGCGGGCATAATATCTTTACTTATCTGGCGTTCATCCTGACCTGGCTAGTCTCGGTTTTCTTGTATCGCACACCGCAAGGGGTACATTTACGCGCCGTGGGAGAAAACCCGGAAGCGGCTGCCTCATTGGGTATAGATGTGCGACGGGTTCGTTTGGGGGCACTGCTTCTCAGCGGCGTCTTGGCTTCTTTAGGTGGCTTGAATCTTTCTATGGCATACCTGACGTTGTTCCAACGTGAGATGACCGCCGGACGTGGGTTTATCGCGCTGGCCGCTGTGTTTCTAGGTGGCCGCACACCGTGGGGAACACTGATCGCTGCGGTGCTTTTTGGCTTCTTTGATGCTCTTTCCAATCAACTAGGATCGTTAGCAATCCCATCACAGTGGGTGCAGATGATCCCGTATGCGGCTACTGTTTTGGCGTTGGTGGTCTATTCGCTGCGTCAGCGCGCCCAGGCGATTGAACGTGCGCGCCGATTCCAGGAAAAACATCTCGCCGAAACCCATGCGACAGGAGACTGAGGATGCTCAATAAGATACTGGGCGGGCTGTACGGCCAGGCTTTAGGTGATGCTTGGGGAATGCCAGCGTTATTAACCCCAGAGGCGACTTGGGAGTATTTTGGTGGTTGGATTGAGGATTTTAAGCCAGCGCCGGAACATCATCCGGTGCATGCAGGCTTGCCGGCAGGGCGCGTAACCGATGATACCGAGCAAGCGTTTGCGCTGGCGCAGGCTATATTGGCAGAAAGGCGCATGACGGCTGAAGGCGCGGCGCGGGCATTAATGGCCTGGTATGAGCGGGTGGGGGGAGATCGTTCACCTTATGTTGGTCCTTCAACCCGGCGAGCCATTCAAGCCCTGCGCCGAGGAGAAGATCTTTATCAGGTAGGGCGGTTTGGCGATACTAACGGTGCGGCAATGCGCGTATCGCCATTGGGATTGATCCATCCGGGGGATCCAAGGGGGGCGATTGCAGATGCTTATTTGTCATGCATTCCCACGCATCACACGAATGTCGCCGTGTCAGGGGCGGCGGCGGTGGCGGCAGCGATTGCGGTCGCCATGCGTCCTGGGGCTGAATTGGAAGAGATTGTAAACGCGGCGAAAGATGCGGCGATTGTGGGTCTCAAAATGGGGCATCTGTGGATGGGTGCTTCAATTGCACGCCGCATTGATTTGGCGTTAGAGATTGTGCGCGGGCCGGGCGATGAGCGGCAGCGCCTGCAAACCTTATATGACGTCATTGGGGCAGGGTTGGCGATGACCGAGGCTGTCCCGGCGGCGTTTGGGGTATTGGCTTTGGCTGAAGGGGATGTTCGCCGCACGGCCATTTATGGCGCGGCGCTTTCAGGCGATGCCGATACGGTGACTGCGATGGCGTGTGCTATTGCGGGTACATGGCAGGGGATTGAGGCGTTTGATCCAATGTGGTTGGCGCAACTTCGCCGGGTCAATCCCGAATTGGACTTTGAGGGCGTAGCAGAAGGTTTGTACGATCTGGTTTGCCATTAGTACGAGCGTTGGAGGAACGCATGGGATCCTTGCTGATCGAGGGTTGTGATTTATTATGGATTGAGGGTGGCGAGATTCGGTTCTTGCAACGGCATGATATTTGGATCGAAGGGGCTTTGATCAAGGCGATTGGGCCGAGCGGCACCCTAAGCCTTCAGGGTGATCCTGAACGCTTACCGGCTAATGGATTACTCGCTATCCCAGGGCTGATCAATACCCATGCCCATGTGCCCATGGTGCTCTTCCGCGGGTTGGCCGAAGATGTCACCATCGAAGCCTGGTTTAATGAATATATATTCCCCCTAGAATCTAACCTTACCCCTGAAGATGTTTATTGGGGAGCATTACTGGGGCTGGCGGAGATGATCGAAGCCGGCATTACCAGTGTGGCCGACCATTATTTTTACATGGATGAGGTGGCGCAGGCGGTCAGCGAAGCCGGTTTGCGCGCCAATTTAGTCTGGGCGGTTTTTGGGCATGAAGGGGAAGAAAAATTGGCTCAAACAGCCCAATTTGTACAACGCTGGCAAGGTGCGGCGGAGGGGCGCATTACCACTTGGCTAGGTCCGCACGCACCCTATACCACAACACCGGAGTTTCTGAGCCTGTGCGCTCGTTATGCCCATGATCTTGGGGTGGGTATTCATATTCACGTTTCCGAAACAGCGGATCAGGTGTCATATTCCTACAAACAATACGGAAAATCCCCGGTGAGAGTCTTGCTGGACAGTGGGGTTTTGGATGTACCGACCATTCTAGCCCATTGCTTGTATCCTGAGGAAGAGGATATGCGGATTTTGGCCGATCATCCGGCGGGTATTGCCCATGCCCCCAAGACGTACATGAAACTAGGAATGGGAACAGCGCCGGTTACCAGATTTCGACAAGCCGGGATTCCGGTGGGATTAGCCACCGATGGCGTGGTCAGTAACAATACGCTGGACATCCTGGAACAAATGCGCTTGCTGGCATTGACCCAAAAAGACGCGGCCCGCAGTTCGACCGTGATGGCAGTGGCTGAGGTGTTGGATATCACTTTTTGCGGTGGTGCTAAAGTGATGGGGCAGGATCAGAGACTAGGGGTGCTAAAACCGGGTTATCTGGCCGATATTACTCTTGTACGTCAAAATGAATTAGCCGGTTTTCCGCGCTATAACCCGGCGGCCAATTTGATTTACAGCGTTTCAGCGCGGGATGTAGACACGGTCATTTGCAATGGGGACGTTTTAATGCGCAATCGTCAACTGCTTACTTTGAATAAAGAACATATCAAAGCCGAGGTGCAAAAGCGCCTTGAACGTTTGAGTCGGCGTGTGCCCGGTCGGCGCATTGCCACTTACCCTGTATGAGGAAATCCAGGGATGATCATTCAAATTTATGCTTTTACGCGTCTCTCAGATGCTCTTTCGGCGGTGGCCTTAGGTGTTAACCACATTGGGTTTGTGGCTGGACGGTACGGCATAGTGCATGGAGAACTGGATTTTGTGGAGGCGCGCGCTCTGGTTGAAGGTTTACCTTCCCATGCGATCAGTGTGGCACTGACGATGGCTACAGAGGTGGATGAAATCTTGCGGATGGCGCAAGAGGTGCGTCCCCATATTGTCCATATTTCCACCGATCCGCTAGATGTGGACGAGATGGCAATGAAGACCTTGAAGCGCCGTCTTCCGCCGGAGACTCGTCTTATGAAAGCCATCCCGGTAGCAGGTGAGGAGAGTCTGGAATTAGCACGTCGTTTTTCTCCCTACTGTGACTTCATCCTTTTGGATACCAAGGTAGCAGATCTACCAGGAGTTGGCGCAACCGGAGTGACCCATGATTGGCGGTTGAGTCGCCGGATTGTCGAGACGGTCAATGTGCCGGTTATCCTGGCGGGAGGATTGAGCCCTGAGAACGTAGCCGAGGCTATCCGTCAAGTTCGGCCTTATGGGGTGGATTCGAATACCCACACTAATCGCCCCGGTTCGCCGGTTGAAAAGGATTTGCAGCGCATTGCGGCGTTCGTGCAGGCGGTGCGTCAAGCGGAGCAGGAGGATAAGGATTGAAGCGGCCGAAGGTTGCTCTGTTGGGTGATCTCAACATAGATACCGTGCTGACGATCCCGCGTTTTCCCCAGCCCGGTTGGGATGGATTGGCCGAATCGGCAACGGTGCAAATTGGTGGGACGGTGGTTAATACCGCGGTCGTTCTGTGCGCCTTGGGGGTGGATTGCAGCCTGTTAGGAGGGGTAGGGAATGATCTGTGGGCAGGTTACCTACGCCAGAATCTTCAAAGTGTTGGGGTGGATTTAGGTGGGGTGGCGACGATAAACGGTGTGATGACCGGCCTAACCTTTATCACGGTCACACCGGATGGCGAACGCACTATGTTTTCCTACCGCGGTGCGAATGTGGCATATGCCCCCCACCATTTGGATTCCTCAATCTTTAAGGCAGTGGATTTACTGCATCTCTCGGGGTATGCCTTGCTCAGTTCCCCCCAGCGGGAGGCGGCGCTAGCGGCTTTGGCTAAAGCCGAGGTGCTTCGTGTGCCTATTTGTCTCGACAGTGGGTTGCAACCCATTATGGAGGCGCCGCAGGTTTTCGAGCAGGTGCTGCCGAAGATCACAGTGGGTATTATGGGGTTGGCTGAGGCGGCTCACCTCAGTGGGCATCAGCATCCGGAACGAGTGCTAGCATGGATGTTAGATCTTGGGATGGAATGGGCGGTTCTCAAGATGGGAGCAGAAGGATGCTGGCTGGCGGAGCGTTCCCAAACCATGCGTTTGCCTGCCTTTCCAGCCAAGGTTGTAGATACCACTGGCGCAGGGGATTCTTTTACGGCGGGTATTATCTGGGGTTATCTCTGGCAGTGTGGTTTGGCGCCAACGGCGATTTTGGCTAATGCCCTAGGGGCGCTGGCTACTCAGGTATATGGTGCTGGCTTAGCCTTACCCGGGCGCGCAACATTGCGTGGTTATTTGCAAGAACTGGTCAACCGACCCGATACAGAGCCCTGGCGAGAGGGTTTCATAACTTTGTTGGACCGACTGGAAAAGATAGATCACGTGCTCACCCCACTGCGGCAGGAGCGGTAATGACGTTTTATGTGGCTTCATTTGGCGATTTGGTTGTAGATGTTGTGGCGGGTGTGCCTGCACTCCCGGTCGAGGCGGCTCGGGATCAATTGTTAGATTACATTCGCTTAGAGCCGGGCGGGGCAGGGAATTTTTTAATCGCCGGCCAGCGTTTAGGTATGCATATGCGAGCCGGTGGCGCAGTTGGCCAGGATGCATTTGGGGGTATCGTCTTACGCATTCTGGAAGAGGAAGGGGTAGATGTGTCTCACGTTCAGTACCTACCTGCCGGAACGACCACGACCGTTTTAGTGCTTGTGGATCGTTTAGGGCAACACGTGTTTTTAGGGCGCAGTGGCGAAGGCCCAGAGGTGTTGCCCGGACCCTGGGTTAAAACCTTTTTGGAGGGTGTTCAGGCATTACACCTGTGGGGCTATACCTTTATGGAAACCGCGCTGGTGACGAGCATGCTTCACCTGGCGGAGGAGGCCTATCGTTGCGGCGTGCCGGTATTTTTTGACCCCGGACCACAATTGCGCGCCTCTGAACTGCAGATAAAACATCTACTACAGTTGACACAGGTCATTTTACTCACCGAAGCCGAGATGCCGCTGGTGACAGGGGGGCTTTGGGGATCTGAGGGAATTGAGGCACTGTTGGCCAGTGGGCCGAGCATGGTGGTGCTCAAACAGGGGGTTAAGGGTTGCACGGTTTACACCCGTACCGAAATGATTGTATCGCCCGGTTTCCCTGTGCCACTCCGCGATACTACAGCAGCAGGCGATTCGTTTGCGGCGGCTTTTGTTTATGGCTATCTCCGAGGTTGGCCGTTAGAGAGGGTAGCGGCGTTCGCCAATGCCACCGGTGCTGCTAAGGTTCAGAAAGTTGGCTCGGGGCGGCAGGTACCAACGGCAGAGGAGGTGCGTCAGGTGTTACGTGCCTTTCAGATAGATATTGATTTCTAAATTGAGGAGGACGTTTTCAGATGTTTAGAAAGGTGAAGGTAGAGACGACTGTTCGGGAGGGGCTGGTTAACATTACAGATGCGATCCAGGAAGTGGTGCGGAAAAGTGGCATTGAGGAAGGCATTTGCATTCTCTACGTACCCCATACTACGGCGGCTATTACGCTCAATTCTTGTCTCGACCCGGCTACACTTCAAGACTTGACCGAGGAAATCCATCGTCTGGTACCCACACGCGTAGATTTCCATCATATTTATGATACGCCGGCGGATGCCGCTGGGCATATTAAGGCAACCCTAGTGGGGCACAGCATTACCCTTATGGTTACCCAAGGGCAAATTGCTTTGGGAGGATCTCAGAGTATCCTCTTCTTCGAATTTGACGGCCCTCGCCAGCGCGAGGTGTGGGTACGAGTTTTGCGCGACTCTGAAGCGTGAGGAAATGGGTTATGGCAGAGAAGATCATCATTGATACGGATCCGGGCATTGACGATGCGATGGCCATTTTGCTGGCGTTACGGTCTCCTGAGTTGGAGGTGATCGGCCTGACCAGTGTTTTCGGTAACGCCACCATTGAAGTGACTACGGCTAATGCCTTACGCCTGGTTGAACTAGAGGGAAACAACGCCATTCCCGTGGCGCAAGGGTGCGGGCAACCACTGGTGCTACCACTGGGTGAAGTAGGTACGTATGTCCATGGTGAGGATGGGTTGGGAAACACCTTTCCACCGCCTCCGAAAGGCAGGCCTTTGCCTCTGCACGCGGCGCAGTTCATCCTTGAAGCACTGCGGCGTTTTCCCGGCGAGGTGACTCTGTTGGCACTTGGGCCATTGACCAACTTGGCGCTGGCGGCGAGCCTGGATCCGGAAGCAGTCGCCTTGGCTCGGCGGGTGGTTATTATGGGCGGTGCGGCAGAAGCGCACGGGAATATCTCACCTGTGGCTGAAGCCAACATTTACAACGATCCTCACGCGGCGGCGATTGTCTTTCGGGCTGGTTGGCCGGTAACCATGGTGGGGCTGGATGTGACGACCCGGGTGGTGATGACCCCAGACTACTGGGATGAGTTGTATCGGGCTGGGAATACGGCGACGGATTTCCTTCGCGCGATAACGCCCTTCTATCAGCAATTTCACGATCAGTTTTACGGCATGGGCGGGGCTACGCATACACATGATCCGACCGCGGTAGCGTTTCTCTTAGCCCCAGAGTTGTTCGAGACGCATCATCTACCGGTTTACGTCGAGACTCAGGGGCGGTGCATGGGGCAAACCGTGGTGGACTGGTACGGTCAATGGAAGGACTTGCCCCGTGTTGATGTTTGCCTGGGTGTAGATGCAGACAGTGTTCTTAATCTTATTCGCGAGCGGTTGACAAAAACGGTTGAGGAACCTGGGGATGAGACGACTATGGATTGATACCGATACGGCATCAGATGATGCCGTAGCCATTCTGATGGCCCTGCGTTGGCCTGAGGTGTACGTTGAAGGAATCAGCATTGTTGCCGGCAACGTGCCGGTGGGGCTGGGAAGTCGTAACGCGCGCTACACGGTGGAACTTTGCGGCGCGGAGACCCCGGTTTATGAGGGCGCTTCGCGACCTTTGCTAAGAGAGCCGGTATGGGCTTATTTTTTCCATGGGACCGATGGCATGGGGGAGATGAATTATCCTCCACCTCGGCGTGAACCTGCTTCTAAGCATGGTGTGTTGGCAATGGTCGAGGCCTTTCGTCAATTTCCGGGAGAGGTCACATTGGTCACGTTGGGGCCCTTGACCAACCTGGCTTTAGCCCTCAGACTGGCCCCCGATATTGTTCCTCTTATCCCTCATGTTTACATTATGGGGGGTGCAGCGGCAACCTTGGGTAACATCACCCCCGCGGCAGAATACAACATTTGGATAGATCCTGAGGCGGCTAAGACTGTTTTCCATTCTGGCCTACCGATCACCATGGTGGGATGGGAATTGTGCCGGGGCGAGGCTAATCTCAACGATGAGGATATGGCTGCATTACGAGCGCTGAGAAACCCTTTAGCGGATTTTGTTCTGGACTGCAATCCCCAAGCCCTGCGGGCCAACCGAGAGTGGCTGCATGATCCGGGGTTGCCGTTGCCGGATCCGGTGGCGATGGCGGTCGCCCTTGATCCTGAGGTGGTGAAACGGGCTTCGAGGCATTACGTAACGGTTGAGATAGCCAGTGATCTAACCCGTGGCATGACCGTGGTGGATGAACGGGGCGTGTTAAATCAGCCGCCCAACGTGCGGGTGGTCTGGGCGATCCATGTGCCGCGGTGGAAAGAGGATCTGTTCAAGGTATTGCAGGTAGCATGACACGGACGCATCGTTATGATTTGCTCTGCCTAGGCGGGGCCGCGGTGGATTGGATTCTCCGAGTGCCGCGCTTGCCCCAGCCGGACGAAAAACTGGTCGCGAAATTTGCGGGCCGGGTGGCCGGCGGTTTGGTGGCAAACACGGCGTGTGCAGCGGCAAGGTTGGGTTTACGCGTGGCTTGGAGTGGTGTTATCGGTGGCGATGAAGGGGGGCAGATTTTACGCCAAAGTTTTGAGGACTTTGGTGTGGAGGTGGTGAATGTTGAACCCGCGCCGGATATGTTTAGCGACTTTACAGTGATCCTGCTTGAGCCTTCGGGCCGGCGCACCATTCTCGTTGTCAGTCCCGGTGAACGTCCACCTTCACTAGGCGAAACATGCCTCGAGGTTTTGGGGCGCACGCGCTTAGTCTATACCGTGCCCTGGACGGCCACGTGGTTAAGGGAAGTTGCCCGTGCTTGCCAACAGGTGGATATTCCATTGGCACTGGATGTGGAACCTAATAGCGTTAGCACTGTGATCGGAGAGGTGATCCCTTCCAGTTTGCGCTTGCTCTTCGTTACCCAAGGTACTTTGGAGACCCTGGATCATGCCGATGACACTGTTAGGGATTGGCTTGAGGCTGGGGTAGAACAAGTCGTGATCACACGGGGTAGCGAAGGGGCTGTGGTTGTGACCCGTGAGGGGAAGTTTGAGACCTCGGCGTTCCGTGTGCCGGTGGTGGATACGACCGGTGCGGGGGATTGCTTCCATGCGGCCTACATGGCGGCATGGCTGTGGGGGTGGCCACCGGAGCAAGCCGTGCGCTTTGCCAACGCGGCGGCAGCGCTTTCGGTGCAGCACTTAGGCGCGCGAGGCGGATTGCCGACTTTTCAAGATGTTATGGCGTTTCTGGCGCAAAAGGGGGAGGCGTTATGATTGATTTTGTGGCGTTTAACTTGATTTTGGATGATATCGTCTTCCCGGATGGGCGGACGGCGATGGGAGAGTTGGGAGGCGGCGGGGCACAAACTGCATTAGGAATGCGCTTATGGTCGGATTCTGTGGGTTTGGTGGCTAGCGTTGGACCCGATTTTCCTGTCACTTGGTGGGAATGGCTGGAAGCGTGGGGGATTGATACCCAAGGTGTTCGAAAAGAAGACGCGCCTTCTCTGCGGGCATGGCAACTTTTAGAGCCTGATGGGCATAGAACGCAAATTTGGCGCGTTCCCCAAGAGGCACTTGCCACTCACCTGGCGCGCCGGTTGGAGTGGTTACCGGTTTCCTACCGCCAGGCGCGTGGCTATCATTTGGGTGTGCATCCGTTGGAGGAAAAGGGCGATTTTATCAAGGAGTTGCGTAATCTGGGCGGAAAAATCAGCCTGGAACCGTTCAAGCCCGCCGACCGCTTACCGGATCCAAAGGCATTACAACGGTTGGTTTCGCTGGCGGATATTTTCTCGCCTAATTTGGAAGAAGCGATATCTCTGGTCGGTCCAGGTGAACCCTCAGATCTGGTGGTGCGCCTTTTGGATGCCGGAGCGCCGATTGTGGCCTTGCGCATGGGTGCCCAGGGGGCACTGATCGGGCAACAAGGGTTGGATCATCTGATCTTTGTGCCACCTGTCCCGGTCGAGGTAGTAGATCCGATTGGTGCAGGCAATGCCTTTTGCGGTGGTTTTTTGGTGGGATGGGTAGAATCGGGTGACTTGGTTGAAGCCGGATTGCGCGGTGCGGTTTCGGCTTCATTTTTAGTTACCCAAGTGGGTTTACCGCGCATAGGATTGGCAGTGGCGCTTCAAGTGGCTCAGGAACGATTGCAACGACTGCGCCATCAGGTAACAACCTTACCCCTGGGGTAAGCACATTCATCGTTATAAGGAGGACGTAATGAACACAATGCTGGCTCAAATCAAGAGTTTGCCAAAATTGGCGGACGAGATTTATCCCTACTTGAACGAGACGGTACGCCAGGTCTTTGATCATGAATTATGTCTATCGGTCAAACGCCTCTTTTTGGTTGGATGTGGGGATTCTCATCACGTGGCGCTTAACACTGAATATGCGTTTGAAGCCCTGGCGGGATTACCAACCGAACCGATGACAGCGATGCAATATGCACGCTATGGGGCAGGATTCATGCCCTCAACCGGGCCGTTGACCAACCTTCTGATCGGGATTTCGGTCTCCGGAGCCGTAGCGCGCACCGCCGAAGCTCTCAGAATGGGGCGGCAGTTGGGGGCTGTAACGATAGCCCTGACAGCTACCGAGGGCAGCCGGGTGACCCAGGAAGCGGAACGCACCTTCTTGGCGGCGGCAACGCCATTCGATGAACCGCCGGGAACGGCAACGCCTGGCGTGCGGTCGTTTTTCGTCAATCAGTTGGCATTGTTGTTAAGCGCGGTGCGGTTTGGGGAAGTGCGCGGGCGGCTTACCCTGAGCGAAGCCGAGAACTGGCGGGCGCAAATCCGCAACCTGAGCGAAACCGTCGCCTGGACGATTGAGCAGTCCGAACCTCATGCGCGAGAGCTGGCTGAGGCTTGGAAAGATGCCAGTGAGTTTGTCTTTGTAGGTAGTGGACCGAATTTCGGCACGGCATTATTCTCGGCAGCCAAGATTTTGGAAGCATCGGGTGATTCGGCTCTTGGGCAAGATACCGAAGAATGGGGACATTTGCAGTACTTTGCGCGCGCCGTAGAAACCCCAACCTTCTTTATTACGGCCTGCGGTCGCGACTATTCGCGCACGGTGGAAGCGGCTACGGCGGCGAAGACCATTGGGCGGCGCGTTGTGGCAATAGCGCCGAATAAGGCGGCGGAGTTGGTGGGTCTCTCACAGCGTCATCTCCCTATTGCCGAGGTCCCCGAATTGCTCTCTCCGGTGGTGGCAGCCATTCCCGGCGAATTGGTGGCTGCCTATCGGTCTGAGGTGATTGGAGAACCCTTCTTCCGCGGTTTTGGAGGTGGGCGCAGTATCGAGGGAGGTGGTGGGATCAGTCGCATTCGCACCAGTGATACGTGGGAGGTCTGGCAACCATGAGTAAACGACTGCCCTTTAGTGCTGATCCGCCCCGGGTGATTGCGGCTTTGCATTTACCGCCCCATCCGGCCTCGCGTCATCCTATGGCGCGTTCTGTATCGCAAATGGTGGATTTCGCCTTGCGCAACGCTGAGCGTGCCGTTGAAGCGGGGATTCTGGCGCTGTATATTCAGGATGTTGCCGATACGCCGGTTGCGCCTCAGGTACAACCCCATACCATCGCCACACTTGCGGTGGTGGGGGCGGCCGTACGGCGTGCTTTTCCCGATCTTATCCTTGGGGTATGTCTGATGAGCCACGGCGCGCGTGAGCCGCTGGCGATTGCGCAAGCCATTGGCGCCCAGTTTGTGCGCCTCAAGGTTTACGTCGGGGCAATGGTCAAGGCCGAGGGAATTCTCCAGGGATGTGCTTATGAGGCCATTCAATATCGAGCACAATTGGGAGCCGACGAGATCGCGATTTTGGCCGATGTGTATGACCGAACGGGCGAGCCTCTGGGGCACTTGCCTTTGGTCGAAGAGGCGCGTCAGGCGGCGGTGTTTGGCCGGGCGGATGGGTTGGTGTTGACCGGGCTTTCTTTTGAAGAGTCCCTAGAGATGCTGGGGCAGGTGCGGGCGGCAAACCTGGGCGTTCCCTTATATTTAGGGGGTGGGGCGAATGCCACCAATGTTAGCCAAGCCCTCCAAGTGGCGGATGGGGTTATTGTGAGTAGCGCGTTCAAATCGCGCCAGGGGTGGACGCGTGAGGCGCTCTTAGACGAATGGGAACCTGAACGCATTCGGACCTTTATGGAAGCGGTCCAAAAGGCAGGTTTGCGGGGTTAAGTGCGGGTTGGGGTATGTTTCTTTCTATCGGTGTGGTTATCCTCGACGATATCGTTCTCCCTGACGGCCAAACTCAAATGGGTGTCCTTGGGGGTGGGGCCACCCATGCCGCTATGGGGATGCGGTTATGGGAGGATCAGGTGGGCTTATTGGTGATCTTGGGAGAGAGTTTTCCGCTGGATCTAAAAGCGCAGTTAGCGCAGACGTTCGTCCCCACGGGGTTGCTTTCACGACCGTATCCCACACTGCGTGCCTGGCAGGTGTTTGAGATGGATGGTACCCGCCACGAAATTTTTCGGGTGGATCCGCAATGGGTGCGACGTAGTGTTCCCTTGCCGCAGGATTGGCCATCCGAGTTTCGAAAGGTGGAAGGCGTTCATCTACATTGTGCCCCGGAGGACGTGCCGCGTTGGGCGTCTTTCCTGCGGTCGCAGGGTGAAGTGATCCTGCTGTGGGAGCCCTGGGATTCCTTCTGTGTTCCCCAAAATCGGGAGCAGTTTGCCGAGTATTTGACCTGGGTGGATATTGTTTCACCTAATCTGGGGGAGGCGCGTGCATTAACCGGCCAGCGTGAGCCGCAAGAGGTGATGATGGCTTTGTTAACCATGGGGGCTAAAGTTGTAGCGCTACGCATGGGTGAACAGGGGAGTTTGGTGGGACAATTGGGGGGTGAAGTGCTCGCTATTCCTGCTATTGCCCCAGGGCAGATTGTGGATGTCACGGGAGCAGGCAATGCCTACTGTGGGGGATTTGTAGTCGGGTGGGTGCGTTTTCACGATCTCTATCGCGCTGGCTTGATGGGGGCAATTTCCGCGTCTATGGCTTTAGAACAGTTTGGAGCCGTTTATGATTGGCGAAGCGCCCGCCCTCGTGCGCATAAACTGATAGAACAGTTTTTGATCTCATCGTAAGGAAGAAAGGGCTCAGGGGTGCTCTAAATGGGCACGCCTGAGCCCGGGTTAGCGCTAAAAGCCGTGGTTAAGATGCGGCTTCGTTTAACGTAATCTTGCGGGTGAAATTGACACACCCGCGCATAGTGGCAATAGCGGAGCAATATTTGGTTTCTGAAAGTTCAACGGCCCGCTCTACGGCGGCGGGGTCAATATTGTGCCCCGTTACCACATACTCAATTTCGACATCGGTGATGCGTTTGGGATGTTCAGGTGCGCGTTGTGCCGTCACCTTGACCTCAAACGCCGTGACGGCTTGCCTTTTCTTCTGCAGAATAGAAATCACATCCATCGCCGTGCAGCCTGCAATCCCAATCGCGACTAATTCCATCGGGCGTAACCCCGAATCACTTCCACCGACAGCAGGATCGCTATCCAAGTCAACCGTGAATCCGGAATTTGCCGTTCCGGTGAAGGCTAAGCCACTCTTCCAGATAACCTTTGCGTCTAAGGTCATGCTCCAAATCCTCCAAGGTGAAGTTTAGGCCGGTTGGGCGGCATGCAGAATGGCTTCGAGCAAGTTCTTTTCCGGCACCGCGCCGACAACTTCCTCAAAACCGCTCTCATTATTGGCTTTTTGCACCTTGATCACCGTATGAGGCACGCCGGAGACCCCATATTGATCGGCAAGTTGCGGAAACTCCAAGGCTTCGACCATTTCGGCATCAATGAGGTCGCTTTCCATCGCCATTTGGTGCGCCAGGACGACCGCACGGGGACAATAGGGGCAAGATGGGGTGACAAAAACTTGCATCGAGACGGGGTAACGCAGATTCTTAAGGGCTTGGCGCGTTTCGGGTTTTAAGCCGGAGTCCTGACGCGAGACATTTAGAATATCGTTGATGAGCGAGGTAAATTCATGCCCGGCGGGAATACCAGCATAACGTATGCCGTAATCCAGAACCTCATTTCCGCTCACCCCCAAGATGACAAACCCGGGGGCTTTGTCCACGCGATGCTTCTGGGCCAATTCTGAGTTGGCGTTGAGGTCATAGGTTTCTACAAGAATCTTTTCAGGTGCAAGTTCTGCCACTTCACCCAATAATTGGCGCGTGTCCTCGCAGTATTCACAATTGGCCGCTTCATCGCCAAAAAAGATGATCTTTACCGGGTGCTTCAACTCTGTAAAGACCTCGCGTAGTTGAGCGCGAATATTCTCATCAAGTAATGCCATTGATTCTTACCTCCATTTATGGTTTGAGATTCGTACGATGAGTAACCCCACCGGGGTTATGTAACTTCGTTATCAAGTACAGCCTCCTCCCTCTACGTAGTGGCAAACCGGGCAGACAAGGTTCAGCAGACCATCGTAATCCATAATCCCTTGATGGCAACGCGGGCAGGGCTGGCCGGGTTGTGCCGCTTTGGAGGGCGGTGCATTGTTCTCCTCTTGAATAAGATGAAAAGAAGGCAACGCACCAGGGTTTGCCGACGGTGATGAAGTGGGTTTCTCAGGTTTCATCCTTGAATTAGATGCAGAGTTGTCAAAAAAGTGACAGACTGATCCTTATGACTTCAAAAATTCGGTTAGATCAAGACGGCGGAAGAGACGTTCGCGAACCTCGGCAGGCATGTTTTCATTTTCCCCTACGGTGCGATAAAGGTCAATCGTCTTTTGAAGGGTATTAAGCACAACCCGGCAGTTGGGACAAGTTCTCAGATGACGTTCGAGTGCTTTGCATAAACGGGGGTCCAAAGTCCCGTCCACATAGTCTGAGAGTTGAGAAAGCAAGGCGCGGCACTTTTTAGGCGGCATTTTGTCTGGACCTCACTTCCACACGTTCACCATAATACTCAGAGAGAATTTCGCGCAGTTTCAATCGTGCCCGCAAAAGCCGGGTTTTTACATTGGTCTCACTCAACCCCAGAGTTTCGGCAGTCTCTTTGATTGAGAGTCCTTCTACATCTCGCAACCAAAACACCAGGCGCAGGTTTTCGGGTAGTTGGGCAATCGCCTTATCTAGAAAGCGCTGTGCTTCATCCGAAAGTAATTCTTCCTCGGGCAGGCAGCACCAGTCAATCAAGTAAGCAGATTCGCTTTCCCCGCCTTCATCCTCGTCGCCGTCATTATCGGTCAGCAGGGTTTCGGGTTTGCGTCGGCGCAGTAACATCAGGGCTTCGTTCACCGCAATACGATAGAGCCAGGTTGAAAGGCTGGAGCGTCCTTCAAAGGTGGGTAGTGCAGATAGGGCTTTGATAAAAGTTTCCTGCAAAACATCCTCCGCATCCTGCGGATCTCCCAGAATTTTCAGGGCTAAGCGGTAGATGGGGGTTGAATAAGCATCTACCAGGCGCGCAAATTCTTTGCGATCGCCGTTGCGCAAAGCCTCCAGAGAAATGGGGGGAGAACCGACTTGTTCACTCATTTAGATGCGGCTGAGAGGGCTAAGGTTTCATTTATCGAGGATGTGAAAAGCGGCCAGGTGGGGAGGACATCCATGTCTAGGCCATCGTGGTGCCCGCGAAGAAGATGAAAATAACCCGCGGCCGCGATCATGGCGGCATTGTCGGTGCATAGATAGGGGGGAGGAAAATGTACCGGAAATTCCCGTTGTTCCAGAAACGCACGCCGTAAGGCCAAATTGGCGGAAACGCCCCCGGCTACTAAGATCTCGCGCACGCGGAAGGTGCGCGCGGCCTGTAATGTTTTAGTCACCAGCATATCTACAACCGCGGCTTGAAAACTGGCAGCCAAATCGGCGAGGGGTAAGCCGCGCCCGCTTTTCTGAAGGTCTTGCACGGTACGGAGGACGGCGGTTTTCAATCCGCTGAACGAAAAATCCCACGTCCCCTCTAAACGTGCGCGGGGAAAGTGAAATGCTGTTTCATTGCCGTTGCGGGCCGCTTCCTGAATGGCCGGACCCCCGGGATAGGATAAACCGAGCAAACGACCTACTTTATCAAAGGCTTCCCCTGCGGCATCGTCGAGGGTACCCCCTAAACGTTGATACGTTAGGTGATCCGTCATGAGGATTAATTCGGTGTGTCCCCCAGATACGAGCAAGGCGAGCAGGGGAAACTGAGGGGGGTGATGATCGCTGGGGGTGTGGGACACCAACCAGGCAGAGTAGATATGCCCTTCCAAGTGATTAATGCCGATTAGCGGCTTGCCAGAAGCCAGAGCCAAACCCTTGGCCATATTTAGGCCTACCACCAATGAGCCGGGGAGACCCGGGCCGCGGGTGACGGCAATGGCATCAATATCTTCGAGGCTCAAATGAGCCTGTTCTAAAGCCGCGTTGACTACCGCATAAATGGTGCGGATATGTTGGCGCGAGGCTACTTCGGGAAATACACCGCCATATTGGGCATGTAAATCAATTTGGGATGCCACGATATTGGATAAGGGAACTCGCCCTTCTTCCACAACAGCAGCGGCGGTTTCATCACAAGACGTCTCAATACCCAAAATTCGGGTATAACGTGGTTCTGGCGATGCTTTCTCTTTGCCCATGCCCTTTTTATACCACGATTTTTATGCGATATGTTGGATTCCTTCAAGGCTGAGGCGCGTTTAGAGTGAGTCGAGCCGTGGCAATTGGGATTGGCGGATTGGGAACATTGGCGGCCAAAGACGTGAAGTTCTGGGCCTCAGTAAGATTCGATAAGGCAAATTTGTGCATCCATCGGAAGCCAATAGATTGGTAATACAGCGATGCTTCGATACTTAGGGGATAAGCAGGTGGAGAGTCAAGCGAGATTTGGTAGTGTACAATGTCACCACCAGCCTGGAAATCTGGATCTTGTGAGGCTTCTCCATATACCGCGATCTCACTGGGGAGGGTGTCCCTATCTAATCCCGCAGGGAGAAGACGGTTATCTTTCAAGTAACGTTGGGCTCGTAGCAGGCTGGTTGTGACTTGACCGTTCGGATCTCCAATAATTGGCTCATAGATTTGAACCTGATCGGGACGGGTGATGATTTGATAGTGGGGTTCATACTTGGTTTCGTCGTCATCGTTATCATTGCCGAGGATACTGCCGTCTGGCCGCCACGCACCGGATTCGAAGAGCACCTTTCCATCCGCATCGCGAACAATCACGTGAATCCAGGCGCGTCGGGAGGGGAAACTGGTGGGGAACTTGTGCCCAGTGAGTACATCAATGCGCACATTGACGTTTAGGCTCTGATCTTGGGGTTCGGCGGTCAATTGAATACGCGCCGTTTTGGTTTGTAATTGATCGAGGGTGCGGGCAATGGTTTGATCGAACTGTGCCGATTCGGCGGATACAGCGAATTCATCGGGATAAGCCTTGAGAAGGTTCAGCATCCATTGATTGCCGCCGACGAAGTAATGCTGGTGATAAGGTTCACGCATGGGGCTGCCGGTATTGGCAACCGGGACGGCCTCGGGGGCTGTGGGCATGTGGCAATCCTGGCAGGCTTGGGAATCACGGTACGCCGAATGCAACCACTCGGTGTAAGGGGTCTGCTCCGCAAAAAGTTCGGTGCTGAGGTTGCCATTGTCGTCCACATAGGGGGTGAAAAGATTGTGGCAAACAGCGCAGAATTCGGATCGAGTTACGTGAGCGCTGGTTTGAGGGACAAATCCGGAGGCGCTTTGCATGACCGTTGCCATAGCCGGATTGACCTCGAACCGTCCATAAACAACGCGCTCCCCCACGGGTGTGTTGGAGTCCACGTTGAAACCCCCACTGAAACTTTGTGGTGTGCCCAAATTGCGATCTTGAATCTGATGACAGAGTGAACACGACACACCATCCAATGCTAGAGGGTGGAGGGGATTGTTAGGATTGAGCAACCCTTGATCGCCTATGATTGTTACTTTTTGGTTGTCAAACTCGGCGGTGAGCGAGGCCATCCCAATGTGGCAGGTTGCGCATTTGGCTTCAATCACTGCGCGATGCTGGGGATGCTGGTTCACCTCGTCGGCAACATGGGCAAGGTAATAGGGATCTCGCCCAGCGTTTGCCATAAGCGTGCTGCGCCAATCATCTTGGATGGAGTAGACGGTTCCGTTGGCCGATTTAAGCGCTGTGTGGCAATAGCCGCATTCCCCAGCGGTTGAAAAAAAGTTCCCACGGAAGCGAATTAAGCCACCTGTGACACGAGGTGTGACGGTCGGTGTGGGAGTGGGTTGGAATGCGATTCGCGTACAGGCGTTAAGCCCCGTGATCATCATCGCGAGCAATACACACACCCATAGGCTGGCTTTGTTTAGGCTCATCCTCCCCTCCTTGTATTTTTAACTTTGAACGCGCCGCTACGGGTAATTTATTGCAGCCTTACCAGTACTTTGGCCTGGCTCCATAAGTCTTCCAGGCGGTAATAATTGCGTCGCTCGGGGGAAAAGAGGTGGACGACCACATCCCCTAGATCCACAACGACCCAGCCGGCACTGGCATAACCTTCCTGACGCGGAGTCAGGCTAAATTGTTGTTTGGCGCTCTCACAAACAGCATCGGCCAGGGCTTCGAGCATACGCTCGCTTGTTCCGGAGCAGAGGACGAAATAATCGGCAAAATTTGCCAGTTCATGAATATCCAGGAGCAAAATGTTTTCCCCCTTTTTCTCTTCCAATGCGTTGACGATACGGCGAGCAATTTCTAGAGCGTTCAGAGGTCACCTCGATATGTTGAGAATTGATAGGTTCTGTTTAAATTCTAGCACAACCCGCGGATAAACCCTGCGAGGAGACAAGTTAGTTTTCAACCCTTTCCGAAAGATCGGCATGAAAGAGCAAGGTATAACGCGCTCCGGTAGGGAACAGATCGGAGCGGAAAAGGGCAACTTGCTTGACCGGGAGTGAAGCATGGAAAGTTGAGGTAGAAACCTGTAATTGCGCCTCGAGCAAGGCCTGATCCTGAGGCCCAAAATCGGTTTGCATGCGTCCCAGGGTGACATGAGGGGTAAATGGGCGGGTTTCGGGAGGAACACCTAAGCGCTGAGCAAGGGACTCGATATCTCTTTGTAGATCGAAAAGGGCAGCCGGCGCCTGTACACCAACCCATAAGACACGGGGATGGCGTAATCCCGGAAAAACACCTAAACCATGGAGGTTGAGGGTAAACGAGGGATGAACCCGTACTATGGTGGGCAAGTGATGCGTGAGCTGTTGAACCGTCTCGGTTTTGATGTCGCCCAGGAACTTAAGGGTGAGATGGATATTCTCGGGTGGCACCCAGCGCACACCACGCAGACCAGAAGAGCGGAGTTTTTGGGCCAGATTGCCCAGTTGTTGTTGGACGCTTTGAGGAAATTCAATCGCAATGAAAGCCCGCATGTTGAATAACGACCTGGAATCTTCTTGCCAGTCAGTATACTCGGGGTGGTCGCTCTCGTCAATTGGGGATGCCACTAATGCTCTATAAAGAAACCATGTCTGGACAAGGCAACTTTATCTTGACAAAATAGCGTTCAATCATCTACCCGTTTGAAAAAATTTGTGGTATAAAAAAATTGCCCTGCTGTGTACGTGATGCCGCACGACCGGTTTTGAGCCAACACCTATCACGAGGGTTCCGGCTCATCCTTGTGAAACGCGATAGGCTTCGGCCAAGGCGGATCCAAGGTGGAGGGACCCAACTCCTGCGAGAGCAGGTTCAAAACTGCGCAGCACACGGCACGGCGGGGCCTTTTATTTTGAAACCGGGGGATATGAGTCTGCGAGGTTTGACAGGAATCCTCGCCCTTGCTAAACTGAGTTTATCTAAGGTTGTTGAATCCTGGCGAGGTGAGGTATGAGCCCAACTTTTCAACTCTACATGCGCACGGGTCCGACACCGGGCGAGCGATTCCCTCTGGAGAAGGACGAAATCTGGTTAGGGCGTGATCCAGCGAACGATATTGTCATTGCCGATCCCGAGATCTCTCGTCGCCACGCTCGCTTCCTGTTGCGGGGAAGCACTTATATTGTAGAGGATATGGGGTCCACCAATGGTACCCTGGTGAACGGAGAAATGATCACCGCGCCCAAGGCGTTGAGTCATGGTGATGTGATTGAGTTTGGGGAGCACACCAGCCTGGTGTTCGAAGTAACTCAAACCCCCATTGATGAAACCGTGGCAGTTTTTCGTGGTGCTGTAACCGAATCGCTTCCCCCTGAGCCGGTGCGGGAGGAACGCGCCTCGGTGATTTCTTCCTCAATGGAGGAACCCATACCCGATTGGGAAGAAATTCCTTCGCCAACCCCTAAATCCAAGCCAGCCCGCCGCCGTGTTCCGGGTTGGGTCTGGGTCGTGTTGGCGCTGTTGGGGGCCTTACTTCTCTGCGGGGCTGTGGCGTTGTTCATTATTGATGCCCTTAATCTCTATTGTGCGTTATTGCCCGGGATCACGAATTTCTTTTTCCCGGGGGCATGTCCATAGTACAATCATTTCGCCGCATTTCATTAGGGCGCGCTACAGGTCAACGTGGAAAATCCTGGTTCTATTACATCACCGCCTTCTTCGCCTCGCTGGAGCAGCACCACCAAACTGGTGGTCGCGCTAACATTGGTAGCCCTTCTGGCGGGTCTCTTAATGCGCTTTCGTCAGGTTATTGGCCCGCTCTTGATGGCCTTTCTTATCGCCTATTTGCTTTATCCGGTGGTACGCTTTCTGAATCGGCGTTTGCATTTGCCTTGGCGGTTAGCCAGCACGTTATTATTTGTGCTCATTATCCTGCTCTTCGTGGGTTTACTAACCCTAGGGGGCTTGGCGGTTTTTGAGCAAGTTCAAAGCCTGATCAACTTTTTGCAAGCACAAGTGCGCACATTACCCCAAGTGCTTCAGAACTTGACGGCACATCCAATTGAAATTGGGCCGTTCCGTTTTGATTTCAGCACGGTAGCCGTCACCGATCTTGCCAACCAGTTACTGGGAATAGTGCAACCCCTATTAGCCCGGTTGGGAAATCTCGTGGGTGCCTTTGCGGCGGGAGCGGCCACAGCGATTGGTTGGACATTTTTTGCCCTTCTGGTCGCCTATTTCATTTTGGCTGATGCGGAAAACGCGCGCCAACAGTTCTTAAACCTTCAGATCCCCGGATATGCGGAGGATTTGCAAAGGCTGAGTATAGAGTTAGGGCGGATTTGGAATGCTTTTCTGCGCGGTCAATTGGTAATCTTTACCATAACCGTGCTTATTTACATCATTCTTCTAGGGGTGTTAGGGGTAAAGTTTTACTTTGGTCTGGCACTACTGGCCGGTTTAGCGCGTTTTATCCCTTATGTGGGCCCAGCGGTGGCCTGGATCACCTACGGATTAGTGGCTTTTCTCCAGGGTTCAACTCTTTTCGGCTTGCTGCCGATTTCTTATGCGCTGTTGGTGATTGGATGTGCCTGGATCACAGATGTCATCATGGATAATCTGGTGGTACCGCGTTTGATGGGTGAGGCGTTACGCGTCCATCCCGCGGCAGTGATGGTGGCGGCCATTATCTCGGCAAACCTTTTTGGCATTATCGGTGTCGTGTTGGCGGCGCCAGTGCTGGCTTCTCTCAAACTGCTTCTCACCTACACGTTGCGCAAGTTGTTCGATTTAGATCCATGGGAAGGCTTGGAAATCGTCCCGCCTCCGCGGCGCCAGCCCTTGGGGTTTCTTTCACGCCTACGGGACTCGGTAGTTCAGGTCTGGATGCGGTGGATGCTAGGATCTCGGCGCAAGTCGTAAGGGTTAGGCTATTTCTTCGAGTGCGTTCTTAACCTCGGTTAGCACGTTCGGATCGGGTTCGTGCTTATAGGCTTCAGATAGGTGCTCACAAGCTGACCGGGTTTTGATTCGACCTAGTGCCCAGGCCGCGTGAGCGCGGATGAGGGGTTCGGGTTCGTTCTTTAGGACCAAGCCGAGGTGGGAAGCGCTCTCGGGATCTCCGGTGTTACCCAGCGCGACCGCAACATTGCGCAGGTAACCGCGCCGCCGTGCGCGCGCTATCGGAGTATCCCCATAGCGGGCTTTGAAATCTGTAGGGGTGAGGGTTAATTCATTTATGAGATTGGGGAATGCAATATCAGGACGTATGGCAAAGGCGGGGCTGCCTTCGGAAGAGGCAAAGCGCACGTTCCAAGGACAGACCATCTGGCAGATATCACATCCAAAGACCCAATTGCCGACTGAAGAACGTAGATCACGTGGGATGGGGCCTTTATTTTCAATGGTGAGGTAAGAAATACAACGTCCTGCATCAAGAGTGCGATCCGGAAGGATGCACTGAGTAGGGCAAGCCTCAATACAGCGACGGCAGGAACCGCAGTGATCGGTTACAAAGGGCGGGGTGGGTGGGAGAGAGACATTGACGAACGCTTCCCCGAGCAGGAAGTAAGAACCTTTGCGCGGGTGAATCAGACAGGTGTTTTTTCCAATCCAACCCAGACCGGCTTTTTGCGCAAAGTCGCGTTCAAGGATTGGACCGGTATCCGAGTAAATACGCGCCACAACCGGTGTGCTTAGCCAAGTCTCAAGTTCCTTCAGCAGTTTCTTGAGCAGTTCGGGAATGATGTTGTGATAATCTTTTCCCCAAGCGTAAGAGGCAATCCGTCCAAGTGGATAGGGAGAGGGTGGCGGCGGTATTGTCTGGGGATTGGGATAACGCATACCCACCACCAACAACGCGCGGGCTTCGGGCATAATGGCTTCAGGGTGTGCTCGCAAGTAGCGATTGCGTTCGGTAGCCATATAACCCATTTGCGCATGGTGCCCCTGCTCGACCCACATTTCAAACGTCGCCACATGTGGGGGAGCAGTCGGTTGGGTGATACCAAAAAGTTCAAGGCCGAGTTGCTCGGCCTTGAGACGCAGTGCTTCAATCAAGTCGTTGGGATTGGGCAGAGGGCCCACCATGCCGGCGTATGACCTAACTGGTTGGGGACGCGGTGGGTTCAGGTGTATTCGTAGGCGCGGCAGTGTTTGTTGGCGTCACGGTTGCAGTCGCGCCGGTAACCTTGATAGTGATGTATACGGTATAGAAGTTCTGCCCATTTGCGTTCGTCAGCACCCATACGCTGGTGTAATCTCCTGGCGTGGTGGGGGCTTTCATGGTGAGGCTCAAATCCACCGTTTCTCCCTTTTTCACTTCCTTGGGGAATTTGATGTCTGAGGCTCCCAGCCGAAGCGCCTGGTTAGCGAGGTAAAAACGCAATTGATAGGCCGTTGTCCAGGTGGTGTCGCCGATGTTGCGGATGGTCCAGGTCATGGTGAATTCCTGGCCGGGTAGCAACACTGTTCCATCTGCCGGTGACTGGCTCACCCATTCGGCGCGATCGGGAAGGTTAGCACCAGGGCGGGTTGGACTGGCGACCGGTGTGGTGGTTTCGCCCGCGGGTGGGAGGGTGACGGCCAGGGTGGGAGTTGCCGTAGCCGTTGGGGGTGGGGTAATCGTAGGGGTGGCGGTGGGCATGGCAGCCGCGGTTTGGGTCAACCCTGCCTGCACAGTTTGAGCAACTTCGGTGTAGATTTGAGCCGGATCAGGAGTTGGAGTACGTGAGGCTGGATTACAGGCTGAAAGGATTACCAAGGTCAGGCTTAATAGGCTTAACGCCAAGATTCTTCGCAACGTCATGAGTTTATTCCTCCATAAAGTTACACTTGCAGATCATTGCCCCTGGGTTAGGGATGCTGCCCTATTTTGTAACCGGATGCCCGAATTGTCAAGGGCTGAAGGAATTGGAGGGGAATGAATGCTGCTTAAGGCTGAGGGTATGAATTCTCAATAGGTAAAAGGGTAGGCAGAGGGGGTGTCGGAAGCGTTGTGGAAAATCCCTGACCTTCGCGGAAACTAAAATAGCGCACCATGCCGGCCACAATCTCGGTGTCGAAGCGGTAGCGCACCCCTTTATATTCAAACATGATGCGATATTTTCCGGCAGGCAGATCACTCAGCACGAGGTTTTCACGGTAGTAATCGTCGCTGTTAACGCTGTGAGGAGCGTAGGTACGAACCTGCCATGTTTGCCCTGAATCAAGGGCTTGCACACTTACGGTGAGGTGTTCAATAGGTTGCCCGGTGTTCTTAAGCAGTCGCCCGGCCAGCACACCCCAGCCCTGAGGTGGCACCAACCAGAGTTCGGGATTGCGGGTGACGAAGAACGAATTTTGCTCAATGCGCACCTCAAAGTGCAAATGGGGGCCGGTGGTGAAACCGGTGCTTCCCACATACCCCAGGGTATCGCCTGTGCGTACTTTTTGCCCGCTGGTCACGATAATTTCATCCATGTGGGCATACACGGTGTAAAGTTTTCGCCCTTGATAGCCAAAATCATGGAGAATAACCACGGCCAATCCGTAGGGATCATCGGGACGATTCCGGCCCGCATAGAGGCCATAGCCTGACCAGACGACTTCGCCTTCACCAGCGGCGAGTACCGGGGTGCCGCGTGGGGCATCAATATCTATACCGGTGTGGACGATATCGGTGCCGGTGAAGTAGTCACCGTAGCGGTATTCTGGAAGCGGCCAGTTGACCTCGTCGGCAGCGATGGGGCGAGAGAAAAGGAAATGGTCATAAGGGGTTAATGCCAAAGGGGGGGCATACAGAGGGGGACGCCAAATTGAGACCGGCAGTGGGGCGGGGGTGGGGAGAGTAAAGCGGAGTGGAGGATCACTGGGTTGCGGCCAAGAGGTTGGGATGGGCTTTGACGGTTGCGACACAGACTGCACTGCCAATGTGGGAGTAGGACTGGGTTGTGCCGCGCTAGCGGCCTCGGAATCTGCCCATGCGGTGGCTGTGCAACCGCTCTGAGATAAAGCCAGAAGGATCAAAAGAGTAACGGCTACCAATAGGTAGGTTGGCTGTCTGTTCATGGGCCTCGCATCTGACTTGGAGGGGTCAACGTGGGACGGGGTGAGACGGGCGAAGATACAGCCCTGGTGGTCGTTGGTGATGGGGAAATGTATGTCTTAGGGGTGGGAGTTGGTGAAGGGGTGACCGTCCAGGTTGGCAAGGGGGTTGGCGGGTTGAGGGCTTCCACAGGATAGATTTGTGCAATGGCTTCTTCCCAGTCCAAACCGTTCCGCCATACAAATTGATTGAAGCGCGCCGCGGGGTAATAACTACGCCAGGTCGGAAGCGCCGGTAGGCGTTCCCACCCCCATCGTTGCGCAAGTTCGGTGAAGTCCACCCAATAACCCATAGGTGGTGGCTCGGAAGCTCCACCCTGCTCGTAGGCTTGAGGATCACCATTGAAACGGGCATCCAAGTTCCAAATGGGTGATGTGAGTGGAACACCTTGTGAGCCATCTTGATAGCGGGTGCGTACCCAGAGCCGCCAGTATGTGCCTTCGTAAGAATCCTCACGCGTCAGCACGATCCATTTGGCTTGTAAAAGCAGAGGGTTTAAGGAAAAGGCGCGCCCGGTTAACAGCCAGTCATCCACATGCCCGGCATTGATCGGCTCACTAATCGGCATGAAGGCGCTTTCGAGGCTACCTAGTACGTCCCACCCTGCCTGGCGAGCCGCTTCCTGACGTAAAAGATAAAAAGCCGGCAAAACCTCGCCGAGTAGGTAGGGATAAGGTGCTGTAACATCTTCCAGCGAAACTAAACGACTCTCAGAGGATTGAGAAGGAACTGAAGTTTCAGGGGGTACAAACTGACTAGATCCGGGGAGGAAATAGGGTTGGAGCGCCTCAAAAGCATGCCCTGATCCCCAGGTATAACCGTGAATTTTCCCCGGTAGAGGCTGAGGAGGAAACCACAGCGTGTGCCGATTGACATCGTACCCCACCAACAGGTATTGGTTGGGGGTGGAAAGAATACCGAGCAGGTTGTCGCCCTGAGGTGACCAAAGGGGGCTTTCGCCGCTCATCAAGAGTTGCGGCTTCTGTTCTGGATGCAATCCGTCCCATAACCAGATCGCGTTTTCATTGGCGTTGCAGCCTCCCCAGGCCACATAGCGGCCATCCGGTGACCAGGTGGGATCGTGTTCGGCGCAATCTGGGGATTGAGATATATTGATAAACCGATCATCTGTAAGGTCAAGACGGGCTAACCAAACGTCGGCTTTGCCTGAGCGGGTGGAGGTGAAGAGGATCTCGCGTCCCCGCGGAGACCACTGAGGTGAGAGGTCAAAACCCGGGTCGTCGGTCAGTCGGATTGGGGGTTGTGCCGGATCAAGCACCGACTTGACCAGAATGTCCAAATTGCCGTCAATGAGGGACTCATAGGCTAACCATTGACCATCAGGTGACCAGGTCGGATGCCCATCATATTCAGGGGTATCGGTAATCTGAGTGAGTTTGCCATCTGTAAGAGAAAGCACATAAATGTTCCAAAACCCATTGCGCCGAGACACAAATGCCAATTTTTGCCCGTCGGGGCTAAGTGCAGGGTGTATGTCATCCCAGGGGTTATCGGTCAGGCGGGTTAGGGGCAGGCTGTAAGGGTGGTAAGCGAAGAGATGGATATATGGGCCATCGCTCATCGCCAAGACCACGACCCCGGAGAGAGGCGTTGTGGTGGAGAGAGAGGGAATAGAAGTAGGAACAGTAAGATTGACGGTGTCTGTGCTTTCCGAGCTCTGGGCGGGTGGACTAGATGTGAGTAAAGAACTACCCCTCACGGTTAAAGAAGTTGGTGAAAGGGTTGCCCGGAGTACTCCAAGTCCAAGGATCAGGCACAACAACAGGCTGGCCAGGATTAACCTATGACGAGAAGCAGAAGGTGGCTTTATCTCAGCCATATATGGTGGCTCTTGCCAATAATTGTAGCACTGCCCGTCTGGGGTTCAACTTTCAATAATGCAAAGTGAGGGTGCAAGAGTCACGCCAGGTGATGAGATGGTGCATTCTTTTATGATTGGAATGGCGAGGGTGGTAGGTCAAACGTGAGGTTTCGTTCGTCCACAGTGCCTAGATCGGGGTAAATCAAACGGGCGGTCAATTGGTAGTGTGGACTCGCGGGGGCGCGGCGCAGGTGCAGGGTAATCACAAGGCGGTAGTCCACATTTTCGATAATGTGGGCAGAAGTAACTTCTTGGCCTTCGGTGTCGGTAATGACTACCTCAAGGTTAGGGGGAGATTGAAAAGGGGTGAGTTCCATCAAGACGCGAATCTTCGTTACTTCGGGCCAAGGTTCTATCCTTATGTTTTCAAAATGGACTTGTTCCGGGGGCAAAGCCTCGGGATCGGGTTGGAGAGGATTAAAACGTAATCTCATTTGGCCTCTGGGGTTTCTCATGGGGTGGGCACTGGGGCATGAACCAACAGAGCTTGTTCCTCGGCTTCGGCTACGCGTATGCCTTCGTGTTCATTGACGCGGGTGAGAAGCAACATACCCAGTGCAAAGAAGATGATCAAGGAAATGATACTGAAGCGGCTGCCCCCCATCAGGCGGCTGACAATGCCGAAGACGAGGGGCCCGACTGTGCCCGCGATTTTCTCACTCACGCCAAAGAAAGAATAGAACTCGGCAGATTGGCTTTTGGGCACCATTCGTCCAAAGAGGGAACGGCTGAGAGCCTGGCTACCCCCTTGAACGGTGGCAACTGCGAAGCCGAGCAGGAAAAAGTGTAGAGGCGTGCGCAAAAAGTAGCCACCAATGGCAATGGCGGTGTAAACGGCCAAACTGAGTAAGATGGCCGGTTTGGTGCCGATTTTCTTTGCCAGCCAGCCGAAGAGGATGGCGAATGGAATAGCAACGAACTGCACCATCAGCAGTGTGCCAACGGTGGTCTCAATGCCGAAGCCCAATTCGGTGCCGTAAATGGTCGCCATGTAGATAATGGTGCCGATGCCGTTGTTATAGAGCCAGAAGGCAATAATGAACTTCATCAATTCGCGGTATTGGCGAATATTGCGGAAGGTGTTGGCCAGGCGAGAAAAGCTGGCTTTTACCGGGTTGAAGTTAACCTCATTGCTGAAAATGCGGCGAGGGGGCTCGGCGACGAAGCGCCAGAGGGGAATGGTAAAGGTAAACCACCATACCGCGACGGTTACAAAAGCCAACCGTGTCATCCAGGCCGTCAGTGCACTTTCTTCAAGCGCTAACGTAGGGATAAGTTGGGGCAGGACTTTGGGGCCGAAAAGAATCATGGCCATGTTTACCGCCAATAGGATTCCTCCGCCGGCATACCCCATGGCGTAACCCCGCGAGGAAACCTGATCAATTTCATCCGGGGTGGCAACATGGGGTAGTAAAGAGTCATAGAACACGTTCGCACCCGAGAATCCGATGCTCCCCAGAATGTAGAACAGAGAAGCCATGATCCAATCGCCGCGCTGGACGAAATAGAGTAAGGCGGTGCCGAAAATACCCAATAGCGCAAAGACGGTCAGGAAGCGTTTTTTGGCGCCGCTGAAGTCGGCCATGGCGCCGAGAATGGGGCCGAGCACGGCGACTAAAACCAATGCAATGGTGGTGGTAAATGCCCAGTTGGACGTGGCCTCGTTGGGAGGGAGATCCGCGGCGGCGACCGATGCGTAATACACCGGGAGAACAGCGGCCATAATCGTAGTAGCAAAGGCGGAGTTGGCCCAGTCATACATCGTCCAAGCCCAGATAGCGCGGCGGTGAGGATCGTTTTTCATACAGCGCACCTCGGATGGAAAGTATAGATGTATTATACGTTGGAGCGGCCATTATCGAGGTTAAACCCCTCTTATAAGACCTTAAAAAGTTTTGACGATTAAGGGTGATTAACTTTGGAATAGAGGCAATGGGATTAGAATTAAAGGTCTAAAAAGTTTGGCGGTAGCAAGTTGAATTGATGCGTTGGCATGAGGTGAAAGTATGATACAGAACAAGATTCGCGTAGTCGGTGCGCGTGAGCATAACCTGAAGAACATCACTGTTGAAATTCCTCGCGACAAGTTGGTGGTTATCACCGGGCTATCGGGATCAGGAAAGTCCTCGTTGGCCTTTGATACTATTTTTGCCGAGGGACAGCGGCGCTATGTGGAGTCGCTTTCAGCCTATGCCCGCCAGTTCCTGGGGCAGATGGAAAAGCCGGATGTGGATTACATCGAAGGATTGTCACCGGCAGTATCCATAGATCAAAAAGCTACTTCCCATAACCCGCGCTCGACGGTCGGGACGGTCACCGAAATTTACGATTATCTCCGCCTGCTCTTTGCGCGAGTGGGTATTCCGCACTGCCCGGTTTGTGGGCGCGAGGTAGTGCGTCAATCCGCCCAGGAAATTGTGGATGCCTTACTGGCAATGCCAGAAGGGACGCGTTTGGTGATTTTGGCTCCGGTCGTTCGAGGACGCAAGGGAACTTATCAGGCGGTTTTTGAGGAAATTCGCAAGGCTGGCTTTGTGCGGGTACGCGTAGATGGCAAGATTTACAGCCTGGATGACGAAATCACGTTAGACCGTTACAAGATCCACAATATTGAAGCCGTCGTAGATCGTCTGGTGATTCGAAATACAGGGGATGAGGAAGAGAAGCGCGCTTTTCTCTCGCGCCTGACCGATTCGGTTGAGACGGCCCTTAAAGTGGGTGAGGGGTATTTAATCGTTCAAAACATTTCTCTTGATCCGCCTCAGGATCTGTTTTTCTCGGAGCACTTGGCGTGCCCGGAGCATGGGGTTAGCCTACCCGAAATCGAGCCGCGGACGTTTTCGTTCAATACCCCGCACGGTGCTTGCCCCGATTGTCAAGGATTGGGTAGCCGACTTGAAATTGATCCCGACTTGATCATTCCGGATAAAGAGCGCTCGCTTAACGATGGTGCCATTGTTGCCTTGGAGTGGAATGGGCCGCGCGAACAAGGGGGATATTATTGGCAGATGATTGAGGCGGTAGCCAGGGCATACGATATAGACCTGGACGCACCGGTTTCGAGCATTCCGGAAGAAAAACTCAACAAAATTTTGTACGGCACCGGGCGAGAAGAGGTGCAGATACATTTACATGGGCGCAATGACCGTCAAGCCAGTTATGTGGCGGCTTTTGAGGGTGTGATTCCCAATCTAGAACGACGTTATCGCGAGACGAATTCGGAATACATTCGCGCCCGTATTGCGGAGTTTATGACCGATCAGCCCTGCCCGACCTGCAAGGGTACACGTTTGCGCGCCGAAGCCCTGGCAGTTACCGTAGATGGCTATAACATTGTAGAGGTAACGGATTGGCCGGTGAATCGGACCTTGGCCTGGGTTGAGCGACTCATGGGGGAGGATTCTCCCCTTACCGAACGGCAACGCACCATTGCTGACCGCGTCCTGAAAGAGATCAGAGCCCGTTTGGGTTTCCTGGTGGATGTAGGGTTGGATTACCTAACTCTGCGCCGCTCGGCGAATACCTTATCAGGAGGCGAGGCGCAGCGCATCCGCCTGGCAACCCAGGTGGGATCGCGGTTGATGGGGGTGCTTTACGTTCTGGATGAGCCCTCGATTGGCTTGCACCCGCGGGATAATGCACGCTTGCTGGCGACTCTCAAGGGATTAAGGGATTTAGGCAATACGGTTTTGGTAGTGGAGCATGATGAAGAAACCATTCGTTCGGCGGATTGGGTAATTGATCTGGGGCCGGGGGCAGGCGAGCACGGCGGCTATGTGGTGGCGGAAGGGCCGGTTGAGGTCATCCTCAATCATCCCCAATCGCTGACCGGGGCTTATCTCTCAGGACGGATGCAGGTGCCGATGCCGACCCAGCGGCGTAAGGGCAATGGAAAATGGCTCACCATCGTGGGCGCGCGGGCTAATAACTTGAAGAATTTGACCGTACATATCCCATTGGGGCGTTTTGTTTGCATCACCGGCGTTTCCGGCTCGGGCAAATCCACCTTGATGATTGATGTGCTATATAAAGCATTGGCCAGGGAACTGCATGGGGCCCGTACACAGCCGGGCGAGTATGATCGGATTGAAGGCATAGAGCACATTGATAAGATTATCAATATTGATCAATCCCCGATCGGGCGCACGCCTCGCTCTAACCCGGGTACCTATACCGGGGTGTTCGATGAGATTCGCAAACTCTTCGCCGAGTTACCTGAAAGCCGGATGCGCGGCTATAAGGCCGGGCGGTTCTCGTTCAATGTGCATGGCGGGCGGTGTGAAGCGTGCCAGGGGCAGGGGCAGTTGCGCATTGAGATGCAATTCTTACCCGATGTCTATGTGCCTTGTGATGTGTGTCATGGGGCGCGGTTTAACCGTGAAACGCTTCAAGTGCGCTATAAGGGACTGAATATCGCCGAGGTGTTGGACACCACAGTCAGCGAGGCGATTGACCTGTTTGCGGCTTTCCCGGCCATCGTCAACAAATTGCGCACGCTCGAGGATGTGGGGTTGGGGTACATTCGCATCGGGCAGCCCGCCCCAACCCTCTCCGGCGGTGAAGCGCAGCGGGTGAAATTGGCCCGTGAACTCTCGCGACGCGCGACCGGACGCACGCTTTACGTCCTAGACGAGCCCTCGGTGGGGTTACATGCCGCCGACGTGCATAAACTGATCGAGGTCTTACAACGGTTGGTAGATGCCGGGAATACGGTGCTGATCATTGAGCACAACTTGGATATCATCAAAGTGGCAGATTACATCATAGACCTAGGACCCGAGGGTGGCGACCGCGGCGGGCAAGTGGTCGCTGCCGGAACACCCGAGGAAGTTTGCCAGGTCCCCGAATCTTATACCGGGCAATATCTCAAACGCTATTTGGAAGAGCACCGTTGGTTCACCCCGGTTTATTCGGCTTAGGGGTGGTTAAAGGCTTTCGCGCCAAGTGGCGATCAAAACGGGAAGATGGTCAAGTGCGTCCTCAGTAGGGTGCAGATCAAGCAGGGTGCGCATACGTTCGACCCGGGGCTCATAACGCACGACTTCGGCGGCGCGCGGAGGCTTCAGCACGAGTTGCGAAGGTGAATTAGTGAGTTCCAGGATGCGCTTGGCGAGGGCGAGGATCGGGACACCTTTGCCGTTGCCGATGTTGATGGGGTCGGTAGGGATGGGTAGAGCGGCGGCTCGCAGTAAGGCTTCGATCACCGTCTCAACCCAAATGAGGTCAATAATCTGTTCGCCCCCGAAGACAATCAGATCTTTACCGTGCAGGGCGTTACGAATCCAGATGGGGATGACCCTTTCGATGTCGCGTGGGCCGTAGACGTGAGAGAGGCGAAGGATAACGATGGGTAAGGCGTAAGTTTCCTGAAACACCTGACAATATACCTCGGCGGCGACCTTGCTGGCGCCATACGGATTTTTGCTTCGCAAAGGATGGCTTTCATCAACCGGAAGGTGGCGTGGTTCGCCGTAGACCTCACCCGAAGAGGTGAAGATGACCTTGGAAACCTCAAGGTGATGGGCAGCTTTGAGCACGTTGAATGTGCCGATGACGTTGGTCTCAAAACAGGCATCCACCCGGCTTAAACTGCTCATAACGCGCGTTTGGGCCGCCAGATGATACACGATCTGACAGCCGCGCATGGCATCGAGCACATCCCCGTAGCGGCGTACATCCCCGTGCACAAAGTTGATGCGCGGGTTATGGCGATGATGGGCAATATTCTCTAGCCGACCGCGCAAGAGATTGTCGAGGATAATCACCTCATATTCGGCATGTTTGGACAACCGATCCACCAAGTGACTGCCGATAAATCCTGCTCCGCCGGTCACAAGAACTTTCATCGCTACCCTCTTCTGGTAAAAAATTAGGCCCACCGGATGAAGGTGGGCCTGAATGGATCACCCATTGACAATGCCGTTGGTCGCGCGGCCAATGCCAAAATAAGTGAAACCAAGACTGCGGAGATGGTCGGGATCCCAGAGATTGCGCCCATCCATGATCAGAGGATTGCGCATCAGGCGGTAAATGCGTTCGAAATCAAGTTGCTTGAATTCATTCCACTCGGTGGCTAAGACCAAAGCATCGGCGCCTTCAGCGACTTCGTAAGGGTTGGTGCACAATACAGCCTTGGGGAGGAGAGGGCGAGCGTTTTCCATGGCCTGAGGGTCATAAGCGCGGATCAAGGCGCCTTCATTTTCCATCAGATGGATGAGTTCGAGTGCGGGCGCTTCTCGAATATCATCGGTATTGGGCTTGAAAGATAGCCCAAGCACCCCAATGACCTTCTCATTGAGGGTGCCCAGGGCTTTGCGCAAGCGCATGACCACGCGGCGGCGCATGTTGCGGTTGATTTCCATGACGGCCTGTAGCAGTTGGGGGTTGGAGCCGTGCAGAACGGCCATGTGGGCTAGGGCTTTAACGTCTTTGGGGAAGCAACTTCCGCCCCAGCCTAACCCGGCATCCAAGAAAGCAGGGCCGATGCGTTTATCTAGCCCCATGCCGATAGCTACTTGGCGCACATCGGCCCCTAATTCTTCGCAGATGGTAGCGATCTCGTTGATAAAAGAAATGCGTGTAGCCAAGAAGGCATTGGAGGCATACTTGATCATTTCCGCCGTACGCAGGTCGGTAATCAGAATGGGACATCGCAGAGTGAGGTAGAGTTGCGCAACTTTCGAGGCGGCTTCACGGTCAAGCGATCCCAGGACCACCCGGTCGGGGTTCATAAAATCGTGGATAGCCGAACCCTCGCGCAGAAACTCGGGATTCGAGACCACCGAAAACTGCAATGGGCGTCCGGCGCGCCGCTTGCGAATGATGTCGGCCACCCAGTCGCCGGTGCCGACCGGAACGGTGGATTTATTGACGACAATAATGGGGTGATCCACATGGTCGGCAATGGCTTCAGCAACGGCGCGCACATATTGCAAATCGGCTTCGCCATCCACCCCCGAGGGCGTTCCTACGGCAATGAAGGCAAATTCGGCCTCTTTAAGCGCCTCGGGGTAACTGGTGGTGAAGGAAAGGCGTCCGGCGCGAACATTTTGAGCCACCAATTGTTCTAACCCCGGCTCGTAAATGGGCATAATGCCCTGTTTCAATTTTTCGATCCGCTTTTCATCAATATCCAGGCAGACCACCTTGTTTCCTAAATCGGCAAAGCACGTACCGGTGACCAAACCCACATAGCCGGTGCCGATGACGCAGATATTACTCATATCTCAATGACCTCCTGAAAACATTATAGCCGAAACTAGAAGAATTTTAATCTTCCGGTTGACCTATGAGGATGGGATATTTGTCATACAGATTGATGAGTGGTGACGGATGACTTAACTTGTAAACTGTTGTAAAATGTCAGAGAACTTAATAGGGGGACAAGTTAGCCGAGAAGCAACGTGAGGATATGACCAGGGAAAGGAGACAAGCGTATGCCAGCGGAGATCATTGATGGAAAAGCCGTGGCGGAACAGATTCGGGCTGAGGTCAAGCAGGCCGTGGCCGAACGCGTGGCGGCGGGTAAAGCTGTGCCAGGTCTGGCTACGGTTTTAGTGGGGGATAATCCGGCCTCGCAGGTTTACGTGCGGAGTAAGCGCAAAGCCTGCGAAGAGGTCGGGATTCAATCGTTTGGGTTTGAACTCCCCGCGACGGCAACCCAAGATCAAGTGGAGGGGTTGGTTAGGGAATTAAATCAGGACCCGCGCATCCATGGCATCTTGGTTCAACTACCTCTGCCCGATGGATTGGATGAAGAGCGAGTCTTGGGGGCAATCAGCATTCAGAAAGATGTGGATGGCTTTCACCCCGTTAATATTGGCCGCCTGGCTCAGAAGGGGCGTGAACCGTTGTTTGTCCCATGCACCCCGGCCGGCTGTTTGTACCTGATCGAGCGGGTAGTGCCCTCGTTGCGTGGATTGAACGCTGTGGTCTTAGGGCGGTCAAACATCGTGGGAATGCCGATGGCGTTACTCCTAGTGCGGGCAGATGCCACGGTAACGATTTGTCACTCACGCACGCGAGATTTGCCCGCGGTGACTCGCCAAGCGGATGTTCTGGTGGCGGCAGTGGGACGCCCTGAAATGGTACGGGCGGATTGGGTCAAGCCTGGAGCCGTCGTGATTGATGTGGGTATCAATCGGATTGAGGATCCTTCCCATCCCAAGGGACAGCGCCTGGTGGGGGATGTAGCCTTTGAAGAAGTGCGCCAGGTGGCTGGCTATATCACGCCAGTGCCCGGCGGTGTGGGGCCGATGACTATCGCGATGTTGTTGAAAAACACCCTGCGGGCGGCGGAACTGGCAGAAATGTGACAAAAATCATATTGTCAGACAATTGACAAAATGACAAGTTTCGGTTAATCTATAAACGTCCAGGTGATCAACAGGGCAAGCCGTGACCAAACCTCCTTTCTTCCTCCTTCCTGAGTGGTTGGCGTAACCATGTCCACCCTCCTTGTTAAGCATGCCGCGCTTCTTATCACTATGGATGACCTCCGTCGGGAAATTCCCGAGGGAGGTCTTTTCATTCGGGATGGCTTTATCGAGCAGGTGGGGGCGACCTCGGAATTACCCACAACGGCGGATGAGGTGCTCGACCTGCGCGGCCACATTGTGATCCCGGGGTTAATCAATACCCATCATCATTTCTACCAGACGCTCACACGGGCGGTGCCGGCCGCGCAGAATGCCAATCTGTTCAACTGGCTGAAGACGTTGTACCCAATCTGGGCGCGGATGACGCCGGAGGATATTTACATCTCTACCCAGACCGCGCTGGCCGAACTGGCGCTTTCGGGATGCACGACGGCATCGGATCATCTTTACCTGTTCCCCAACGGGTCGCGTCTGGATGATGAGATTGCCGCCGCCCAAGAGATAGGGGTACGTCTGCATGCCTCGCGGGGTTCGATGAGCCTGGGGGAAAGCCAGGGTGGTCTGCCGCCAGACAGCGTGGTGGACACCGAAGACCACATCCTGCGAGATAGTCAGCGCTTGATTGAGACTTATCATGATCCCAAACCGGGAGCCATGGTGCAAATTGTGCTCGCACCGTGCTCACCCTTCAGCGTCACCGGTGATTTGATGCGTGAAAGTGCGCGGCTGGCACGGCAGTATGGCGTTCATCTTCACACTCACTTGGCCGAAACCCAGGATGAAGAGGTCTTTTGCCTGCAAAAATTTGGCTACCGCCCCGTGGCTTATATGGAAAGCCTGGAATGGGTCGGAAATGATGTCTGGTTTGCCCACGCTGTCCATGTGAATACGGCTGAAATTCAAGTGTTTGCCCAAACCGGGTGTGGCGTGGCGCACTGTCCGAGTTCGAATATGCGCTTGGCTTCAGGAATTGCACCGGTCATGCGCTACCTCGCTCATGGGGTCAAGGTGGGGCTGGGGGTAGATGGATCTGCCAGCAACGATAGTTCGCATATGCTGGGCGAGGCCCGGCAGGCGATGCTGTTGGCACGGTTAGCCGCCGGGTTAGAAGGTGCCTCGCTCTCGAGCCAGGATGCCCCGCCGCTCATGGCGGCGCGGCAGGCGCTGGAATTAGCCACCCGCGGTGGTGCCGCCGTGTTAGGGCGCTCGGATATTGGCTCCCTGGAACCGGGGAAGTGCGCTGACTTTGTGGCCTTCAATTTGAACACACTGGACTACGCGGGTGCCCTGCATGATCCGGTGGCGGCGCTGGTTTTCTGTCAGCCTCAGCGGGCAAGTTACACTGTGGTTCATGGTCGGATGATTGTTAAAGATGGGGTGTTGCAGACACTGGATTTACCGCGTCTAATCGAACGGCATAACCGCGCCGCTCAGCGGTTACTGCAAGGCTAGGTTTGTGTTTTTTATCGGTTGTTCAACCTGCTCTCGTTAGGGCCCTTCACCAGGAGGAGAGGATGTACCAACAGATTACCCCCGAAGTGACCCGCCGATTAGTGGATTGCGCGATGGGGCGTCTGCCCGCCGATAAAGTAATTCGCGGTGGCTTGTGGGTATCGGTACAAACGGGTGAGATTATTCCCAATACCGATGTCGCAATTTTGGGCGAGCGAATCGCTTACGTAGGGCCGGATGCCAGCCACACGCTGGGTGAGCAAACCGAGGTGGTGGACGCGCAGGGTGCTTATCTTGTGCCCGGCCTCTTAGACGCCCACATGCATGTGGAGTCGGGCATGCTGACGGTAACCGAGTTTGTGCGTGCGGTGGCGCCGCATGGCACAACGGGCATGTTTATTGACCCACATGAAATTGCCAATGTCTTTGGCCTTAAGGGTGTGCGGTTGATGGTGGATGAGGCGGCACGACAGCCCATTCATGTGTTTGTTCAGGTGCCCTCGTGTGTGCCCTCAGCGCCGGGTTTAGAGACGCCGGGAGCAACCATCGGCCCCGAAGAAGTGGCTGAAGCGATGACTTGGCCGGGCATTATCGGTTTGGGCGAGATGATGGATTTTCCGGGCGTTTACGAGGGCCGCGAAAAGCCTCATGCGGAAATGGCCATCGCCCGTAATGCCGGCAAGACCATCGGCGGTCACTATGCTTCTCCGGATCTTGGTCTGCCTTTTCACGGCTATGTAGCAGGTGGCGCTGAGGATGACCATGAGGGCACGCGGTTGGAAGATGCTGTGGCGCGTGCGCGCCAGGGAATGCGCGTGATGATGCGGTATGGTTCGGCGTGGCATGATGTGGCCACTCAGGTGCGTGCGGTCACCGAGTTAGGCCTGGATCCGCGCCGCTTCTTGTTGTGCACCGATGACAGTCATTCGGCGACCCTGGTGCAGGAAGGTCATATGGATCGCGTGGTGCGGCATGCAATAGCCCAGGGTTTACGCCCTATTACCGCGATCCAAATGGCAACCATTAACACGGCGGAACATTTTGGGGTAAGCCGCGATTTGGGCATGATTGCCCCCGGGCGCTTTGCCGATATCCTACTGGTGCCCGATTTGGTCAACTTTCGCCCTACCGCGGTAATGGCCAAGGGGCAGTGGATTGCCCGTGATGGGCGATGGCTCATTGAACTGCCGACCGTCACGTATCCGGAGTGGGCCTTGCATTCCGTCCATCTCAAGCGCCCGCTTACTGCCGAGGACTTCAAACTAGCGGTGCCCGGCGTTCAACAGGGGCGGGTGACTGCCAATGTCATCGGCGTTATCGAGAATCAGGCGCCGACCCGCCATCTCCGCCTGACGGTGGAGGTCACCGATGGCGAGATTAAGCCCGATCTTCAGCGTGATATTGTGAAAATTGCCCTGGTAGAGCGCCATCGTGCAAGCGGTATTGTGCAGGTGGGCTTAGTGCACGGGTTCGGTTTTACCGCCCGCTGTGGGATCGCCACAACCGTGGCGCATGATAGCCATCATCTCATTGTTGTGGGCACCGATGAAACTTGCATGGCGCAGGCGGTTAACGCCCTTGCGGAATGTGGGGGTGGACAGGTAGTGGTGAAAGATGGCGAGGTTATCGGCAAAGTGGAGTTGCCCATTGCCGGTTTGATGTCGAATCGGCATGCCGAAGAGGTTGCAGCCCAAGCCGAAACCGTGCTTGAAGGTTTCCGTGCGTGTGGATGTACACTCAATAACCCTAACATGCAGTTGAGCCTGCTGGCCCTGGTTGTCATTCCCGAACTGCGCATTTCAGATCTGGGCTTGGTGGATGTGATGCAATTCAAATTCATTCCAGTGGTCGAGAGGTGAGATGGAAAACCAGCAGCACCCTTACCAGCGTTTGCAGGTTCAGTTGGCCGAGTTGATCGCAAATACACCACCGGGCCAGCGTCTACCCTCCGAACCCCAACTGGCTAAAGAATTGGGGGTTTCGCGGGCGACGTTGCGGGAAGCCATGCGCTCTTTCGAGGGGCAGGGGCTGATTCGGCGCCGTCAGGGCAAGGGGACGTTTGTGGTGCAGCATCCTCGGGTCATCGAATCGGGGTTGGAGGTGTTAGAGAGTCTAGAGACCCTGGCCCAACGTATTGGCCTAGAAGTTCATATGGGGGAGTGCACCATTGCCCAGGTGGGAGCCGATGACGCGGTAGCGGCGGGCTTGCGGGTTGAGCCAGGTACCGTGGTGGTGCGTGTGGAACGCGTGATCCTTGCCGATAACCGTCCGGTTGCTTTCCTGGTAGACATTCTGCCGCAAAATATTTTGACCCCGGAGGAACTTAACGAGGGCTTTACCGGTTCCGTGCTGGATTTTCTGCTTCATCGTGGAACACCCCAATTGGCAGATTCTTTCACCGAAATCCGTGCTGTGGCGGCACCTTCTGATATTGCACGGCGGTTGGAGATCCAGCGTGGGGATGTGCTGCTGATGTTTCAGGCGCAACTGTTTGATGCTAATGGAAACGTGGTGGATTTCTCGCAAAGTTATTTCCTACCGGGGTATTTTCGTTTCCATGTCGTGCGCCGGGTGGGAACACCCGTTCGTGCCCTCGAATTTGAACATCAAGGAGGAGGTGCCAAGTAGGTTGGACGAATCCTGAAAAAGGCCGAATCGCGGTCAAACCAATGCTAAAAATTCTACTTAAACCAAACGGAGGTAAATCATGCGTAGTTTCTTAGGTCGTGACATTCTTTCGCTGAAAGATTTTGAACGTGAGGAGTTCTTCCGCATCTTTGAAGTGGCCGAGCAGATGGAGCCGATTGCGCGCAGCCGCCGCAACAGCAATCTGTTAGCCCACAAAACCCTGGTAACTGCTTTCTACCAACCGAGCACCCGCACCCGCCTGGCGCACGAAGCCGCTATGCATCGCCTGGGTGGTCATGTGACCGGTTTCGCCGATGCCAAAATGACCCGCGCGGGCGACTGGTATCAGGAGTCTATTAAAGACACCGTCAAGATGCTGGAGTTCTATGGCGATGTGATCGTGATGCGCCACTTCCAGCAGGGTGCACCGCATGAGGCGGCCAAATGGGCTAGCGTCCCGGTGATCAATGCGGGTGATGGTTGGGGTGAGCACCCGACCCAAATCCTGACTGACCTTTACACCGTCCTGCGTGAGAAGGGCCGCATTGACGGTCTGAAGTGGCTGGCGGTGGGTGATATGCGCATGCGCACGATGCACTCATTGGCCTATGCACTGACCCAATTTGATTGCCCAGTGACCTTTGTGGCGCCCCCTGAGATGTCCTTAACCGAGGAGTTCAAGGCTGAACTGCGCCAGTACAGCCTTAATTTCAAAGAGGCGGAGCATGTTGAGCAGGTGATCCACGAGGCAGATGTCATCCTGGTAGAACCGGTGGTGCAGCCGGATTACACCAAGGCGCGCGATGAGCGCAAGGGTGAGGTAGGGCAAACACCGGCCAATTACAAGATCACCCGCGAACTGCTCGAGCGCAAGGCCAAGGAAGGTGCGATCCTGCTCCACTCACTGCCGCGCATGGATGAAATCCCCACCGATGTGGATATCACCCGCTGGTCGCGCTATTGGCAGGAGGCCTTCTACGGCGTGGTTGTCCGCATGGCGATCCTGGCTCTCGTGCTGGGTGCGATGGAGTAATACGATCATCTTGGGCTCTGGAAGCCGATTTTCGGTTTCCAGAGCCTCATCCTGAGGAAAAGGAGAGGCAACATGCAAACCTATCTACGTGGTCGAGACCTCATTGGCGATCTGGATTTCTCGAAAGAAGAAGTCGAAACTGTTCTGGATGTTGCATTTGACCTGAAGCGCAAGCGTGCGTTGGGTGAACCTACGCCCTATCTGCGCGACAAGGTGCTGGCGATGCTGTTCTTCTTCAGCAGCACGCGCACGCGCGGTTCGTTTGAAGCGGGTATGGCTCACCTAGGTGGTCATGCTGCGTTCATCGAAAGCCGCACCACCCAGATTGCCCATGGCGATACCCCTAAGGAAATTGGAGAAATCTTCGGTCGCTATTTCGATGGTATCGCCATTCGCCATGTGGAGTGGGGCGTCGGGAATAAGTACATCAACGAGGTAGCCAAATATTCCCGCGTGCCCGTGCTCAACATGCAGTGCGATATCTATCACCCCTTCCAGTGCTTGGCCGACTTGATGACCATTTTCGAAAAGAAGGGGCGTGATCTGCGCCGCAAGAAGATGGTGGTGTCATGGGCTTATGCGGCATCCTATCAGAAGCCGATCTCGGTGCCCCAGTCGTTGATCTTGCAAATGCCGCGTTTCGGCTTGGACATCGTGCTGGCGCATCCGCCCGAGTTCCGCCTGATGCCGGAGATCATGGATATGGCGCGTGAGCAGGCACGCAAGTATGGGACGGGCTTCGAGGTCGTGGATGATATGGATGAGGCCTTCAAGGATGCAGATATTATCTACGCCAAATCCTGGGGTGCTCTGGTGCACACCACCGACACCGAAGAAGGTGCGCGCTTGCTGCAGAAATACTCGCACTGGATCACCGATGAGCGCCGCATGGCGTTGGCGAAACCGGATGCCATCTACATGCACCCGCTGCCGGCAGACCGCAATATTGAGGTCACCGATGGGGTGATGGATGGCCCGCAGTCGGTGGTCTATGATGAGGCGGAGAACCGCATGCATGCCCAGATGGCTGTGATGGCCCTAACGATGGCCTAAAGCAAACTCTCGCGATTGAGGTGAATGAGATATGGAACGTAAAGGTGTAGCGGTAGTTGCAGTTGGTGGCAATTCGCTGATCAAGGACCCACAGCATCAGACGGTGAAGGATCAATACGAAGCCGGCGCCGAGTCCATGCACCACATTGCGGGCATGATTGCCGACGGCTGGGATGTGGTTGTCACTCATGGGAATGGTCCGCAGGTAGGGTTTGTGCTGCGTCGCTCCGAATTAGCCCGGCATGAGTTGCATGAGGTGCCGTTGGACGTGTGCGGTGCCGATACTCAGGGTGCGATTGGCTATATGTTCACCCAGGCGCTGTATAACGAATTTCTGCGCCGAGGGATGAACAAGAAAGCTGTGGCAGTGGTTACCCAGACCGTGGTGGATCGCAATGACCCGGCGTTCAAGAATCCTACCAAGCCGATTGGGTCGTTCATGGACGAAAAGACGGCCAAAGAACGCGCCGAGAAGGAAGGCTGGGTGGTGGTGGAAGATGCCGGGCGCGGTTGGCGGCGTGTGGTGCCTTCCCCCAATCCGATTGACATTGTCGAAGCCCCGGCGATCCGCACCCTGATTGATGCCGGTTTTGTGGTGGTGGGTGTCGGCGGCGGTGGTATCCCGGTGGTGCGCACCGAGACGGGTGAACTGGTTGGGGTTGAAGCGGTGATTGATAAGGACTTCGGTTCGGCGTTGCTGGCTACGATGATCAAAGCCGATGTCTTTATCATCAGCACCGCGGTTGAGAAGGTGGCGTTGAACTACAACAAGCCCAACCAGGTCTGGCTGGATAAGATGACCGTGGCCGAAGCCAAGGCCTACATGGCCGAGGGGCACTTTGCCAAGGGCTCGATGCTGCCCAAGATTCAGGCCTGCATCCGCTTCCTGGAGAATGGTGGTAAGAAAGCCATTATCACCAATCCGGAGAACCTGACGCGGGCGTTGCGGGGCGAAACCGGCACTCTGATTGTGCCTTAATTCACGTGCCTTGTCATTGGGAAGGGTGATTTTTCACCCTTCCCAAGCACCAACCGCGACGATCTGACCAAAGTTATCGGTTAAAATACGAGCAATTGGCGTCTTAGGGGTGGAGTAAATCTACGCTGAACCTTTCAAAGAAAGGAGGTGAGGCACCAGAAGCACATTAGGCAGAAAATTGCCGTTCGTTAAGTAGTTTCTGCATCACTGCTGTCCATTCCAAGACTCTGATTGCTCATTGTAAGGAGGAGGAAGAAAATGAAACGCACGTGGTTTGTCCTGAGTGTTCTGTTGGTTTTGGCGGTCGTGTTGGCGGCCTGCCAACCGGCAGCGACCCCTGCGCCAACGACGGCGCCAACGCAACCCCCTGCTGAACCCACAAAACCTGCCGAACCGACCAAAGCACCTGAGGCAACCCAACCGGCACAACCGCAGGAGTTCGTCTTTGGAATGTTGCTGGTAGGGCCCTACAATGATCACGGTTGGAGCGAGGCCCACTACAACGCCGGCCTCTATGTTGAGCAGAAGGTGCCCGGTGCAAAGATGGTGTATATTGACAAGGTCAACTCGGCTGATCGCCCTGGCACGACGCCCGAGCAACTGGCTGAGGACCTGGTTTCCAAAGGCGCGAAATTGGTGATCTTCAACTCCGATGATATGAAGGATGGTGCTGAAGCGTTTGCCAAGAACCATCCAGACATCATTGTCATCCATGCGTCGGGTGATGGCGCCTGGAAAGAAGGCAAGAACTATCGCGATTTGCCCAACCTGGGCAACGTGATGGGGCGCATGGAATACGGTAAGATGATCGCCGGATGTGCAGCAGCGCTGACCACCAAGACCGGCCAGATCGGTTATTTGGGTCCGCTCATCAACGATGAAACCCGCCGCCTGGCTGCGGCAGCCTATCTGGGTGCTCGCTACTGCTGGAGCCAGTACCTGCAGAAGGATCCGGCGCAGTTGAAGTTCAAGGTGACCTGGATTGGCTTCTGGTTCAACATCCCCGGCGTGACCTCAGACCCGACCCAGGTTGCGGATGATTTCTTCAACAGCGGCTATGATGTGGTTATCTCGGGTATTGACACGACCGAGGCATTAGCCGAGGCGAAGAAATTCCGCGGTCAGGGCAAAGAAGTATGGGCAATCCCCTACGATTACATTGGCGCTTGTGAAGAGGGGCAGGAAGTCTGCCTCGGTGTGCCGTACTTCAACTGGGGTCCGATGTATGCTAAGTATGTTCAGGAAGCCATTGCCGGAACCTGGAAGCCCTCGTGGGATTGGGTTGGTCCGGACTGGAATGACATCAACAATCCCGACACCAGCCATGTTGGCTTTGTGAAGGGTGCGGCGCTCTCCGCTGAGGCCTCGGCCCAGTTGGATAAGTTCATCTCTGAACTGGCCGGTGGGTTGAATCTGTGGAAAGGCCCGCTCAACTTCCAGGATGGTACGCCCTTCCTGAAAGAGGGTGAGGTGGCTACTGACCTCCAGGTCTGGTACCTGCCGCAATTGCTTGAAGGCATGGAAGGCCAGAGCGTTAGCCAATAGTTCGAAGATCAGGGGGAAGGCATGAGACGCCTTCCCCCATTTTCTCATGGCCGGGTGTGATATGAACGTTGAACTGATCAATATTCACAAGTGGTTTGGACCGGTTCACGCCAACGATGGCATCACGCTTCATATTCCCAGTGGCGTCATTCAGGGATTGCTGGGTGAGAACGGGGCCGGAAAAAGCACGTTGATGAAAATCCTATCCGGATTCTATCAGGCCGATGAAGGGGAAATCCGTCTAGACGGGAAGCCGGTAAAGATCGAATCCCCTGCCGACGCGATCCGCCATGGGGTGGGGATGCTCCATCAGGATCCGCTGGATTTTCCACCCATGCGGGTGGTGGACAATTTGCTCATCGGCCATCGGGGTGGACTATTCCCTAACCGCGCGGAGGCGATTCGGGCCATGCAGGACTTACAAGCGCGGTTTGGTTTCAATATTGACCCCTATGCTTATGTGGATACCCTGACCGTGGGTGAGCGCCAACAATTAGAGATTATGCGGTTGTTGTGGTTGGGCGCCAGAGTGTTGATCCTGGATGAGCCAACCACAGGCATTAGTGCCAACCAGAAAGAAAAATTATTTGCGACCCTGCGTGCCTTGGCCGAACAGGGGATGACCGTCATTTTTGTCTCTCATAAACTGGAAGAAGTGGAAGAACTGTGTCATCGCGTTGCCGTCTTGCGCCAGGGACGGTTGGTGGGAGAGGTTGAGCCCCCCTATCGCACCGAAGACCTGGTGAAATTGATGTTCGGCAAGGTCGTGGTGCCTGAGGACAAAACGCATTTTGATTCGAAGGAACCCCTTTTCCGCCTAGAAAACTTAAGCATCGAAGATTATCGCCTGCAGATTCGTGATGTGACCCTAACCGTGCACCGGGGGGAGGTGATCGGCCTGGCGGGTATGGAAGGGTCGGGCCAGCGTCAGTTTCTCCAAGCGTGTGCAGGGATTATCCGTCCGGTCGCCGGGGATATTTATCTTGACGGCAAGCGGCTCACCGGGCGCCCCTATCGTGACTTTCTGGAGGCGGGTATCACCTACGTGCCGGCTGCACGTTTAGAAGAAGGATTAATCCCGGGGCTCACTCTGACAGAACATTTTGTCTTGGCCGAACCGCAGGAAGGGTTTGTGGTCAACCGGCAAAAAGCCGCGGCGCTGACGACACAACGTATTGCCGATTTTTCAATCAAAGGGATGCCCACGAGCACCGTGGAGTCGCTATCGGGTGGAAATCAACAACGGGCACTGCTGGCGATGTTGCGCCAGCCGCTTAACTTGTTGCTGTTGGAGCATCCTACGCGTGGCTTGGATATCGAATCTACCATTTGGATCTGGGGCAAGCTAAAGGAACGCTGTCGTCAGGGTACCGCCATTATTTTCACCTCGGCAGATCTTGAAGAAATCCTGCATTACAGTGACCGCATTTTGGTCTTCTTTGGTGGCAAAGTCTCTCAACCCATTGAGGCCACCAAAACCAGTGTAGAAGAATTAGGCCAGTTAATCGGTGGCAAGGGATTCTAAACGTTTGGAGTAGCCATGGTAAAAGCATCATCCCGGTGGACCAATCTTGCCTTTCAACTTCTGGCCATTGTTTTAGCGCTGGCGTTTACCTCTTTAGTGATGATATTGGCGAAGGCGGATCCCCTAGAGGCCTATCGCAACATTGTTGTCGGTTCAGTAGGATCTGTCAATAAATTTAGTGATGTTCTTGTGGCCTGGGTGCCGCTTTTACTCGCAACATCAGGGCTTCTGGTGACCTATACGGCGGGGTTGTGGAACATCGGCGTTGAAGGTCAAATCACATTAGGGGCAATCTTTACCACGTGGGCGTTACGGGTGCTTCAAGACAGCACGCTTTCCCCCGGATTGATTATCGTGATCGGTTTTCTGAGCGGGGCGCTGGGGGGAATGCTGTGGGCAAGCGTGGTGGCGTTCCTCAAGATTTACGGCGGCGTCAATGAGATTTTCGGTGGTTTGGGCATGAATTTCGTCGCCACAGCCCTGACCATTTGGTTGATCTTTGGCCCCTGGAAGCGCCCTGGGATCGGCTCGATGAGCGGCACCGAGCCCTTTAAAGAAGCCCTATGGCTACCCACGTTCACGGGATTGCGTATTAGTCCCTGGTCGCTGGTGGTGGGAATCGTGGGCATTGCAGTGATTTATCTTCTATTACAAGGCACCTATTTCGGTTTGAAGTTGAAAGCCGTGGGGCGTAACCGGCGGGCGGCATTTTTGCTCGGAATACCTACGACTCAATACATGTGGGCGGCCTTTCTATTATGCGGCCTTTTTGCCGGGTTAGCCGGTGCAGTACAAGTCTTGGGGGTCTACCATCGCCTGATTCCTTCGATTTCGTCAGGATATGGATTTTTAGGGATGTTGGTGGCAATGCTGATCAACTATCAGCCCACTTGGGCCGCCCCGGTGGCCTTGTTCTTCGCTGCGCTCAACATCGGGAGCATCCAATTGCCGATTGTGATGAAATTAGACTCGACCCTTTCCGGGGTGTTGCAGGGCGCGCTGGTGTTAGCGGTGCTGCTTATGGACGGCGTCCGTCAACGTATTTTGCGACGACGATAAAGGAGGGCGCATGGATACCGCGTTGGTCATTGGGATTGCAGGTATTCTGGCTTCGGCCGCACCAATTGTGTTCGCGGCAATCGGTGAAACGATCATTGAACGCGCCGGAGTGATCAATCTCTCTGTTAACGGAGCCATCCTATTAACCGCCATGGCAGGATTTGCGGTGGCCGTGACCACCGGGAGCGTGGTATTGGGACTGTTGACCGGGGCTGTGATCGGAGCGCTTGTGGCTCTGGTGGTGGCTTTTGCCAGCATTACGCTCAAACAATCACAGGTTGCCGTTGGGTTTGTGTTGGCGCTGTTGTGCCGCGATTTGGCTTATTTTTTAGGTAACCCTTACATGGGACTTTCTGGTCCGCGTTTGCCCCATTTACCCATTCCGGGATTGGCGAATATCCCTGTGTTGGGGACCATTTTCTTCCAGCATGACCTTATGACCTATTTGAGTTTCGTGCTGATTGTCTTGGCATATATCTATATCTTCCGTACTCGTCCGGGGCTGATGTTACAAGGGATCGGAGAACGCCCCGCGGCTGCCTATGTGCGAGGCGCAAATGTCAATTTACTCCGTTACGTTTACACCGTAGTGGGCGGTGCGTTGATTGGATTGGCCGGCCCAATGTATTCACTCAGCGTCAAGGCCGGGTGGAAGGGAACGATCTCCGGCCTGGACGGGATCGGTTGGATCGCACTCGCGCTAACCATCTTTGGCGGCTGGAACCCGCTACGCGCCGCCTTGGGGGCATACTTCTTTGCCTTTTTGCAGTGGCTGGGACTTGTGCTACAGCCCAGTCTCCCCAATATTCCTTCCCAAGTGCTTCAAGTTGCGCCCTTCCCCTTGATGATTTTGACCCTCTTGCTGGTCAACGTAGGTAATGCGGAGTGGGTAGATCGAACACTGGCGGGGTTGCCTGAACAGACCCGTCACGCGATTGCCCGCATCTTACGTGCGATGCGCACCTCGCCTCCGGCAGCGCTGGGTGTGCCCTTTGAAAAAGAGTGAGCATAACTATTCCTTTGTAAGGAGATACTCATGGGAAATTTTGTCGGTTATCGCTGTTCGCTGTGTGGCACAGACTACCAACCTGATCAAGTCACGTATACCTGCCCGAAAGACGGGGGTAACCTGGATGTCCGTCTCGACTATGCGGGTATCAAGAACCGCTTTCAGGTCAATGATATTACCAGCCGAAAAGATTACTCAATATGGCGCTATTTGCCCTTGCTACCGGTTGAGGATCCCGGCGGTGAGGGAACACCGCTGCGTATGGTGGGTTGGACGCCGGTCTATACCCCCCAACGCTTAGCCCGGGAATTGGGAATCAAGACCTTATGGGTTAAAGATGAAGGACGTAATCCGACTGCTTCGTTCAAGGACCGCGCCAGTGCCGTTGTGGTGGCTCGAGCACGCCAGATTCAGGCTGACGTGGTGGTAACGGCCTCTACGGGTAATGCTGGGGCTGCATTGGCAGGAATGGCTGCAGCGATTGGGCAGAAAGCGGTGATTTTCGCACCCAAGACTGCCCCTCCGGCGAAAGTAGCCCAACTGCTGGTGTTTGGAGCGCAGGTTATCTTGGTTGATGGTAATTATGACCAGGCTTTTGATCTGACCATCCAGGCGAGCCAGGAATTTGGTTGGTATTGCCGCAACACCGGATATAACCCCTTTACCGCCGAGGGCAAGAAGACGGCAGCCTTGGAGATTTGGGAGCAGGTTATTCTCAACATACGCCCCGGCTCGCGACCTTTGTGTGTATTTGTTTCCGTCGGAGATGGGAATATCATCTCTGGAATACACAAAGGGTTTAAGGATTTGTTGGCACTGGGTTGGTTGGAGCAAATGCCGCGCATTTTCGGAGTGCAATCCGAGGGTTCGGCGGCGGTAGCGAATGCTTATTTCAAGGGCACCGAAGTGATCGAGCCCGTATCGGCTCAAACCATTGCCGATAGCATCTCGGTTGATCTGCCGCGCGATGGGGTGCGGGCAGTGCGTGCGGCGCGCCAGACCAATGGTGCATATATCACGGTGCCCGATGGTGAGATTTTGAAAGCGATTGCTGATTTAGGGCGGGTGGGCATCTTTGCCGAGCCGGCGGGGGCGACAGCCTATGCCGGACTAAAGAAAGCATTACAACAAGGATTGATCACCCCAGATGATCCGGTTCTGGTGCTCAACACCGGGAGCGGCCTCAAAGATGTGCGCGCGGCGATGCAAGCCGTCAAAGAAGCGCCGATCATTGAGCCTACCCTTGCGGCGCTCAAAACCCATCTAAAACAGATGGCATGAGAGTTATGGAAACACCTACATTCTCGATCGTGGTGCCTGTTTACAATGAAGAGGGCTGTTTAGATGAACTCTATCGCCGCGTTGTGGCGGTGATGGAGAGTACGGGGGAGCCCTGGGAACTGGTGCTGGTGGACGACGGCTCACGTGACCGTTCCACCGAGATCATCAAACGCTTAGCAGAGCAGGACCGGCGCGTGCGGCCGATCATTTTTGCGCGCAACTTTGGTCATCAGATCGCAGTGACCGCCGGCTTGGACTACAGCCGCGGGCAAGCCGTGGTGAT